>PDWI01000424.1_pt1 | contig 68415 bp, 58 predicted proteins | sample 1430891 | NCBI WGS metagenome assembly PDWI01 (sample SAMN01162508, study PRJNA174530) | Oral metagenome, whole genome shotgun sequencing project. | biome: Marine environment; feature: Marine mammal; material: Swab sample of the gingival sulcus; isolation source: swab sample of gingival sulcus...
TTCGAGAAGCCCGGGAATTATTGGAAGGGAAGTGAAATTTTGTCATCCACCTAAAAGTGTAGATATGGTAATAAAAATTGTTGATGCATTTAAGGCAGGCGAAAGAGACGTCGCAGATTTTTGGATCAACTTTGGAGGGAAGTTTGTTTTCATTCAATATTTTGCAGTAAGAGATGAAGAAGAAAATTATAGAGGCGTTATTGAAATTACTTACGATGCGACCTATTTAAGAAGTTTGGAAGGTGAACAAAGACTTCTTGATTGGGAATAATTCTAAATAAATTGTTCATGTAGCACAGACTTTCCAGTCTGTGCTTTTTACTATCTACTTAACTTTCTTTCCGCTGTTCTAAAACAAACAAAACCCCAAAATCTTTTCTTCAAGCAAAACTTCCAAATCTACAACTCCCACTTCTTTAGGAAGTACATTAAACATTTTTGTTTCACAATCATGACAATCTAATGATGTATCAAAAGTAACTACTTTAAGTTCATCTTTAGTTATATCTGCACTACATGCTACCATAAATAATACTGCAATAATTAAAATTAAATTTTTCACTTTATTTTCTTACTTAATTGAAAGTCTTATTCCGAGATAGAATTTTCTACCTTCTAAAGGTCCCCAAATTATAGATGAATCGTAATTTTCTCCAAAGGGGTCATCAGCAGAAATAATACTTTTCGATTGAGTATAATTAGTCAAGTTTTCTACACCAACAAATACCTCCCAATTTTTAAAATATCTTGTTACTTGTGCCATGATATTTATAAAATTTGGAGAGTAGGAGTCATAATTTTTTCCAAAATATTTTGGTATTCTAGATTTACCGTTAAACTGAGTAGTCAAATCATATTGCCATAATTTAAATTTACTTAAATACGATAATGAAATTATTCCCTTTGTTTTCTTATGTAATGGTTTGCTCTTTAATTCATTATTAAAAGTAGTTTTTACATCGGAATATCTTATTGCTGCAAGTAAATCCAAACGAGGGATTAGTTCATAATTCATTTCAATTTGAAAGTTATTTGCATAAGATTTACCGGCAAGATTATAGAAATTCACTTCATTTATATTTTGATCAATATCAACAACTATTTTATTCATAAAATTCGTTCTGTAAAATTCAGCATTGATTACCATTTCACGATCAAATATGTGAAAATATTGTGTAGCGTTTATTCCAAAATTTGTTGCTTCTTCAAGATCAAGATTATCTTGAATCTTAAATTTTCTTGCAGAAGAAAGTAGAGAAATATTTTCTTGAATTACATGAGATGATCTATATCCTTTCCCAAAAGAAAATCTAAGAGTAGTATTTGGAAAAGGACCATATCTAAGATGGGCACGCGGAGTAATGAAAGTACCATATTTACTATTGTTATCGGCTCTTATTCCACCAATTAAAGTAACATTATCAAGTGGTTGAAATGTATATTGCATAAAAGCACCGGGTGTAAGTTCATCTTTTTTTATTGCTGCATCTCCAAAAGTTTCATCAAAATGATCAAAAACTAAACTTAGTCCGGCATTTAATTTATGTTTATTGTTAAACAAATTAGTTTCAAAAGTCAGATTTGTATATGTGCTAAATTCATCTGAATCAAAATTTCTTACACCAAAACTTGCATCTTGGTTGTGCAATGTTAACATATTGATAAAACCAAAACTCGAGTTTAGTTCGTTATCAAATATATATCCTACTTTTGACCAAAATTGAAAACGGTTGGTTTGAATTATGTTTCTGTATTTATTGGTTTTATCTGCATCTCCAAAACCCATTTGTCCACCATATCTATCTTCGCGAAGGTAACTTATGGTTGCAGCAATGTGCCAATTTTTTAATCCGGTATAATCCCATTTATTAAGAACATTCATCTGCCTGATATTTGGATGATCTAAAAAAGAATCATTATTATGATCAACATTATATGCCATATATTCACCATGCAACAAAAGTGTAGTTGAAAGATTTTCTGTAATATTGGTAGATGTAATAAAGTTAACATCATTTTTTAGACTACTACTCAAAAAATAATCTACATAATATTTTTCAGATTGATTAGGATTCTTAAACTCAATATTTATTTGTCCGGTTGTTGATTCATATCCATTAATTACTGAAGCTGATCCTTTAGAAATTTGAATTGATTGCATCCAAGGACCCGGAACATAATAAATTCCGAATGCTGATGCCAAGCCACGCAAGTTTGGAATATTTTCGGTTAGAATTTGACTATATTTTCCAGCGAGACCAAGTAGTTTAATCTGTTTGGCTCCGGTTACAGCATCACCGTAGGAAACATCAACAGAAGCATTTGTTTCAAAACTTTCGGAAAGATTGCAGCAAGCTGCTTTTTTTAATTCCTTACTTAAAATATTCTGAGAAAGTATTGCACTCAAATTGTCGAATTCTGTTCCTCTTGATCTTACGGTTACAGTAATTTCTTCAAGTTCTCTATTTTCTTTAAGAATGATTTCTATATTGTTATCACTCTTTTTAACCCAAATAGTATCCGGTTTGTAAGTAACGTATGTTACAACTAATGCAGAAGAGTCTTTTGCCATTTTAAGTATTTCAAATTTACCTGTTGCATCTGTTGATGTTCCTATTGTAGTTCCAGCCCAGAAAACATTTACTCCGGGTAATGGCGAACTAGTGTTATCTATATTTTCATAAACAATTCCCATTAACTTTTGCGAATATATAATTGATGTGCAAAAGAATAGGAGTATTGAGATATATTTCATTTCAATTCCTTTAAGATGTTTGTACTTTATAAAAAAACTCACTAAAAATCAGTATTGCAAAAATTGAACTTTAGATACTAATTTTAGTATTTCTTAGAATAATTATGAAATATAAGGGCTTGGAATTTTTGACTTGCAGAGTGAGATTATTAAAAGTTTTCCCGATGTTCTTGGTAAAACTATACTTTCAGCAGATTTTATAAATTTAGTTTCAACTGTGTTAAAAACAATTGGAGTTATTAATTCAGATGTTTCTACTCTAACTTCTAAAGATGGTTTTGCAAATGAAATCTGATCAATATTTAGTTTGGAATAATTATATATAGTAAAACAATGATTATCACATTCTTTTTCACAAAAATGTTTTTCTGAAATTGTTTCCTCATAACAACAATTTTTTGTTGGTTGTTCTTTATAATCAAGACAGCATGATAATTTTTGAGCAATATTTTGTTGCTGGGCAGTAGTTTCACAGCAATAAGTTGAATAGGTAAATCCAATATTGCTAAGTGTAAAAACAACTAATAAAAGTATGGTTATATGTTTTTTGATTTTTCTCATATGTTTTATCTTCATAAAATAACGAAAATTATTTCAAATCAAAAGACAATAGAGTGATTATTTAATGGAATGTAGAAATCTCTAAAAATTAAATATTTGTTATTCTTGTAGCATAGACTTTCAAGTCTGTGTAAAGAGTAGTCTTATACAACGATTAGTTCTTGTTTTAACATAAAATGTTAATCGAATTCTGTGCTAAAAGTAGAAGCTGGTAAATAATCTTGATTAATTAAATTACCTGATGAAAATGAATCCCATCCGTATCTTACAAACTTTGGCTTATTAACCTTTATAGATTTAACTATTACAAAGTTATCTTTTATAGTTGCACTTGCCGGATAAAAAATTTTGTTTTCTCCTGCTAATTCAAAACTACTAACAGATTTATTATCCGTTGTACTTAATTTAGTAGCTTCATCGAAATAGACAATTGCTTTATTATTCTCGAAAACAACATTGCGAAACAATGGTCCACTTTTGCAAATATCAAAACTATAATAGTCAGATAAAGCCCATAGAGCCAACCGTTCACCTACTTGTTTTTTTGCTTTAGGATGAACATCATTTTTATTTCCTAAATCAGACGAAACAGCCATTCCACTATTAGGAATTATTTTAAGCAAACGACGTTGACTATCTCTAAAATGTCCCCATGTTTCGCGATCTTTAGTTCCAATACTGGATAATTGAACGTAATAAAATGGAAAATCATAACCTTTTTTATTTCTCCAATCACTTACTAACAAAGGTAACATTTTTTCATGTAGTTCAACATTATTGGCATTAGATTCTCCTTGATACCAGATAACTCCTGCAAAATTAAAATGTTCGAATGGTAGCATTCCTGTAGCGTAAAGATAAGATGGCTTATAAGGATGTTGTTGATACTCCTTTTGTGATTTTTTCATATTTACGATGGCTCTCCTTCTTAACCAAGGATTAATATAATCACTATTCTGCCAATTATTAAAACAGTCCACTAAAAGTGGATCATTTTCTAAGGCATCACGACTAATCCACGATTCTGTTGGAGAACCGCCAACTGCATTTTGAACAAGACCAATTGGAATATTAATTCTTTCTTGAATTTGATTACCAAAATGATATGCTATAGCAGAGAAATCAGAAATATAATTTAGTTCTGATAAATGCCACGAATCCGTGTTGAAGTAATTTAACTTATTTATTTCATTCAGAATATTTTCATCCCAATTAATATTGTCTGTAAATGCAACTGGTGTCATTTTGAATAAACGTAGCTGATTATTATTCGATATTTTAATTGTATCAGAAAAACTTAATGAATTTTTCAATTCAAAAGCCATATTGGATTGTCCGGAACATAACCAAACATCTCCAATCGTTATGTTCGAAAACGAAACAAGCGTATCTAAATTTTTAACTGATAATTTATAAGTTCCGCCAGCTCTCATTTTAGGAAAAGAAACCAACCAAGAACCATCTGCATTAGTAATTACTTTTTTTGTTTCGTGATTAAATTGAACAGCAACCTGAGTTTTTGCATTTGCTATTCCCCAAATATTAATTTTTCTATCTCTTTGGATTACCATATTATCACTAAAGATATTTGGCAATTTTAATCCTCCAAAGTCTCCGGAAATATGACCGTAGATTTTTTCAGCTATTATTTTCGCACCTTCCGCTGTTGGATGTAAATTATCAGGAAAAAGATCGGGACGATAACGCAATGGTGAATTTAAGTCAATAAGTTCAACATCAGAATTATTGGCTACGAGTTTAATTGCTTCTTGTATTTGCAAATACCATTGGTGTGTACTTGACTTAAATCTGGAATGACCTGTAAAAATTGGTGTCATGGAACAAATAAAAACTCTTACATTTTTATTTGAGTCTTTAAAATCTTGAATTAGATTACAATAATCAGTTGTAAAATCGTCTCTAAATTTAGACCAATTCCTAGGATCTGTATCATTTAAACCAAGATGAATAATAACAATATCTGCTTTGAACTCTAATGCTTTTTTGTATTCTTTTTGTTGTATGTAAGGACGATGCCCTTTTCTAAGTAGAGTTGCACCTGATTTACCAAAGTTTTCTACTTTATATTTATTACCAAGTAAATTTTGAAGTTGTGAAGGGTAACTATTCTTTTTATCAGGTATTCCGTAGCCATAAGTTACACTGTTTCCAACACATGCAACCTTAAGAGTATCCTGGGGGAAAATATTTATTAAAGATATTTGTAAAAATAATAATAGCCAAAAAATTTTCATTTGTAATTTCTCATTTAATGATAACAATATTACCAGATATCTTGGTTATTTAACTAATAAATATAATTTAAATTATATTTATTGTTATAGACAAAACAAACGGAAAATAATTTTCAAAATAATAAAATTGAAAAGTAAAAACTTGATGGAGCAATTTATATTCTTTGATAAATAAAGGACAATATTTTACGATGTTTTATAAGAAAGATTTTTTAATAAAATAATATTATTTTAGTGCGTAAATAATACTGGTTATTTAACTGATAATAAAAAGACATTTTGTTCTTTTTTTAATATCTTTTATTAATTAGATTTCTATTCATTTTTTACACAAAATTTAACTTTATGATTTATAAATCTATTCTTTTTGTGTTAATGGTAATTGTTTTAATTGCCGGATTTGCTCTGCCGATTGTTCCGCATCCTTCGGCATGGTATGAAATACCAAATATTCCGGGACTTGAAGAAAAGGCAAAGATTATTTTTTTTCATGTTCCTACAGCATGGCTTTCTGTAATTGCCTTTTTAATGGCAATGGTATATGGAATTAAATATCTAAGAAAGCAAAATATGGATGATGATGCTAAATCTGTTGCTGCTTTGCAACTAGGTATGGTTTTTACAATTTTGGCAACAGTAACAGGCTCAATTTGGGCTAAATTTACTTGGGGAGCTTTCTGGCATTGGGATCCTAGAGAGACCAGTATTTTTATTTTACTATTAATTTACGGTTCATTATTTACACTTCGTTCAGCTATTGAAAATGAGAGTAAACGTGCTAAGCTTTCAGCAGTATATTCAATAATTGCATTTCTTACTGTACCTTTTTTTATTTTTATTATGCCAAGAATTATGACAGGCTTACATCCTGGTTCGGCAAATGATGATAATTTAGGACCAGTTGTTGATTTTAAAATGAATGGAACAATGCAAATTTTATTTTATATGTCGCTTATTACTTTTACAATGTTCTATTTTTGGATGTGGAATTTAGGATATAGATCGATAATTATTAAAGACAAAATTGTAAAAAAACATATTTGAGGAAAACGGTGGAGAGCTTTTTATCATTTTTAGAAAATAATTCACTTTATATAGTTTTATTTATCGTTCTTACAATCTGGGTTGGAATATTTGCTTATTTGAACACTTTAGATAAGAGATTAAAAGAAATAGAAAGTGAAATAAAGGAATAAATAATGAAGGATAAATATATATTTGGTGGAATTATAATTGTAGTTTTCTTGGCAATTATGGGATATTTATTTACTGAAACTACAATTTCTTATGAAGAAAATTTTAGTAAAATTAAAAATTCATCAAAAATGATAAAAGCAACCGGAGCTTGGGTTAAAGAGAAAAGCTATGAAATGGATAGTGACAAGAAAAAATTTTCTTTTTACATTGTTGACTATCTCGGGAATGAAATGAAAGTAGTTTATAATGGACCAATTCCAAATAATTTTGAATCCTCAACTTCTGTTGTTGTAACCGGCAAATTTTATAACGGTACTTTTCATGCTAAAGATATTTTAACAAAATGTCCATCAAAGTATGAAGAGCAATTCGATGCATCCTCAAAATCATAAAGAGGAAAGGAAAGATTAATGTCAGGTAATATTATTATTACAATCGGGTTTTTAGCCGGATTGTTCACTATTCTTATGTATTATTTAACCTATAAAGGTTATGAAAATACACTAACTAAAGCACGTATTGGTTATAATGTTACAGCCGGAATGTCAATTATTGCCAGTGTTTTATTGTTTCATGCTATTTTAACTCATCAATATCAATACAATTATGTTTTTAAGTATAGTGGAAGTGGGCTTTCTACTGGTTTACTTTTATCTACTTTTTGGGGTGGACAAGAAGGTAGTTTCTTACTCTGGGTTTTATTTACAGCAATTGTTGGAATTATTTTATTAGAATATACTTCTAAAAGGGGAGATCTAGAACCAAGAGTGATGATGATTTTTACACTTAGTTTAACTTTTTTGTTATTCTTAGTTACACCACTTCTTAAAAGTCCGTTTAATTATATTTGGATGGAATCTAGTTTTATTGAAACTAGATTCTTAAATGCTGATTATTTGTCATTGCCGTTTATTCAAAATTTTTTCTTTCAAGATTCTTCTACAGGAAAATCTTTTATAAAAATTAATCAAGAGTTTTATTCTTTGCTAAAAGTAAGTGGAATTTCAATAAATGATTTTATTATTGAGGGCAAAGGATTAAATCCACTCCTTCAAAATTTTTGGATGCAAATTCATCCACCGTTTTTATTCATTGGATTTTCAATGTCTGCTGTTCCTTTCGCATTTGCTGTTTCGGCTTTAATTAAAAATGAATATAAGGATTGGATAAAACAAGCTTTCCCTTGGATGCTTTTTGGAACAATGGTTCTTGGTTTAGCAATTATGCTTGGTGGTTATTGGGCTTATGGCATTCTTGGTTGGGGCGGATATTGGGGCTGGGATCCTGTAGAAAATTCCAGCTTAATTCCTTGGCTTGTTGGTGTTGCTGCAATTCATACATTAGTTGTTCAAAAAAGAACACAATCAAAAGGTGGTGCAGGAAGGTTTGTGAAAACAAATTTAATTTTGGCAATGCTTACATATATTTTTGTTTTATATAGCACTTTTCTTACAAGAAGTGGAATTCTAGGTGAGTCTTCAGTTCATTCCTTTGCTGAACCTGGAATGTTAGTTTATTTATTGTTAGTAGTTTTTATTAGTGTCTTTATTATAGTTGGTACAATTGCTTTTGTTGCCAGATGGAAATACTTAAATAAAGATGAATTTGAAGCTGAGGATAATATTTTAAGCAAGGAGCTTGCATTATTTACCGGAGCAGTTGCCATTATGGCTTCTGCAATTATTGTTCTTGCCGGAACATCGGCTCCAATTTTTGGACAAGCTGTTGAAATTAGATTTTATGATGAACTTAATCTTCCGATTGCAATTATTATTGGTTTATTAAATGGACTTAGTTTAATACTTAAATGGAAAAATAATAAAGCCGAACAAGTTTGGAAGAAATTGGTAACACCTATTTTAATTACATTAGTATTTACAGTTATACTAATTCTCTTGGGTGGAGTTTATGATTTAATGTTAATATTACTTTCGTTTTCTTCAGTATTTATGATTGTTGTAAACTTTGATATTGCTTATAAAATTGTAAGAAGAAGATTTTCATATCTCGGAGCTTATGTTGCCCATATTGGTATTGCTTTATTTTTACTTGGTGTTGTGGCAACAGGCGGATTTTCATTACATGATTCTTTGGACCTTGAAAAAGGAAAAACAAAAAGTATTTTTGGTTACAATTTAACTTTTGAAGGTTATGAAATAATTCCAAATACTGAAAAATATGCGTTTAATATTACTGTCGAAAAAAATGGTTCATCAACTACAGTTGCTCCAGTAATGTATATTTCTTCAATGAATAATAGCTTAATGAGAGAACCGGCAATATGGAATATGATTACCAAAGATTTTTATGTTACTCCAATTAGTTATGACGATGGAAGATCAAGTTCTCATCAAAATATTGGTAAGCCGGTAGTGATGAAAAAAGGTGATGTTATTGATTTTAATGGTAACGAAATTATATTTGAATATTTTAATTTTTCAGAAGATGCAAAGGCTACAATGATGGGTGGCGGTATTTTTGAAATTGGTGCAGTTCTTAAAGTAAATGGAAAAGGTAAAACATATAAAATTGAGCCCAAATTAAGAAGCGAAGATGGGGGAAGAGATTTTATAGCAGCACAGATAGAGGAGTTAGATCTAGTTGTTAAGATGACGAATCTTGATGCTAGTGGTTCCATTGAACTTTTATTAAATAGAATTAACAGTAATAAAGTACGTAAAGAACCTGAAGTAATGAGTGAAGTTCTTTCAATAGAAGCTAGTGTTAAACCATTTATAAACCTAGTATGGGCAGGTGTAATTTTAATGGTTATTGGATTTCTAATTTCTGTAGTGAGAAGAACTAGAGAAGCTTAGGTTTTAATTTTGGTATTTGCTCTTTTCAATTATCTTAATATTATATTGTTGTTTTTTATAGTCATTGTCCTTCTTTCTATACAATTTTTTAAAATTATCCCAATAAAAATTGCTTAAATCAAATTTTTCTATGGCATCATGATTGATTCACTAAATTGTAAATTTACTAGAGGAAATCATGAAAAAGATATTATTTACTATATTCATATTTAGTACAACTTTTCTATTTGCACAAAGAGGATCTTCTACATTTAAGATAGGTAGTTTTAGTCCGACTGCAACAGAAACCGGATTTTTATTAGGTTACGAATATTCCAAATATGTTGATAGAAATTTTGATTTTGGTTGGAGTGTAGATTGGTTTCATAAAAGTTATATAGATCAAACAATGGTATCCGAGTATAATGATTATTATGGTTTCAATTATGAATTGAATGAAATAAGAGCAAAAACTAATCTACATAGTATTCCTGTTCAATTTACCATTAAAGCCAAATTCCCAATGGCACCAAGAGTTTCTACTTATATTTTAGGAGGAATTGGTGTAGAGGGTTTATTGATTATTTATAGGGATTATAAATATCCGGATGAAGACGAATTTGAAGGGGCATTCGATTTTAACTGGCGTATTGGATTGGGCTTAGCTTTTGAATTAGGTAGAAGATCTGATATAATTGCAGAACTTTCCTATCACTCAGCTACTCCAAGTTGGAGTTATGAAATTGATGATCCACAAATTGGTTACAAAAGAGTTTTTGAAAGAGAGTTTGATATGAGTGGTTTAATAGCAAGAATTGGTTTTAGATTTTATTATTGAGTATAAATTTTGGGATTTATAGATATAAAAATACCCACTATAATCTAAACTGAGTGAAGTTCTTTGTGTAATTCATATTATACAACTTTCTCAGTTTAGGTTATTTTACTGCTTCTGCAAAAGAAATGAAGCAGTAAAATATTTCTAAATCTCATATCTTAAAATGAGCTAATTTATCTCGTAATCAAATGGTAATCTAGCTAGTATTCCAGAATAATTTAATAAATTATTCAATTTTTCAATTTGATTAAGCGGATAATCAAAACTAATTTTATTTTCTATTTTTGTTGATAAAATAGTCATTAATTTATCAATAGTTTTTTTCTTGGCAGGGTATTCGATTATTTTGTAATTGCTAAGTTGTGCATTTTTTGCTGCTATTTCCAAAGCTAAATCAAGTCCGCCTAAGGTGTCTACCAACCCAATTTTTTTTGCATCAATTCCACTCCATATTCTACCTTGTGCAATTTTATCTACATCTTCAAATGATAGCTCTCTTCCTTTAGAAACTTTCGATACAAAATCATAATATGTATCATTTACTTGATTTTGTATAAATTCTCTTTGCCTTAAGTTTAAAGGTTTGGTAATTGAGAACATTGATGAGTTATCACTTGTGGTTACTCTATCAAAAGTAATACCTAATTTATTGTTAAAGAATTTTTTAGCATTGGGTATTATTCCAAAAACACCAATAGAACCGGTAAGTGTAGTAGGTTCAGCAACAATAAGATCAGAATTGCACGAAATATAATATCCACCAGAAGCAGCTACATTTCCCATTGACACGATAAAGGGTTTTACCTTTGTTGTAAGCTCAACTTCTCTCCAAATCATATCAGAAGTTAAAGAGGAGCCCCCCGGAGAAACTACACGCATTACAATCGCTTTTACTCTTTTATTATTTCTAGCCTTTCTTATAGCTTTTATAATATTTTCAGTTCCAATTGAAAATTCATCGCCTTTACTATTTGTAATTTCCCCTGTTGCATAAATAACAGCAATTCTATCATTACTAATTGAAGGCGAACTATTGATAGATGATAAATATTTTTTTGAAGATATTTTTTTGAGTTTACTTGAATTAGCTTTTGCTATGATAATTGAATCGACTTGATCGCGGTAAAGAAGTCCGTCAATCAAATTTAGATCTAATGCATCTTTGGCGGAATTTACTTCAATATTGTTAGCTATACTATTTAACTTATTTTTGCTAATAGGAATTTCATCAGAAATTTTCTGAAGATATTCATTAAAAACTGAGTTCAAATAATACTTTAGTTGTCTTCTATTTTCTTCACTCGATTTTTCATACTTGAAAGGTTCTGTAGCTCCTTTAAATTTTCCATATTGAAAAATTTGTGGTTCAATTTCCAATTTATCTAATGTATTCTTAAAGAATGTAAGTTCAAATCCAAATCCGTCAAATTCAAAATTTCCTGTGGGAGTTAAGAATATACTATCAGCAATTGATGCAAGAAAAAAAGCTTTTTCGTTTATTTGATTGCCGTGAGCATAAATGAATTTTTCTGATTTCTTGAAGTCTATAAGTAACTTACGGATTGTATTAACTTTTGAAAGCCCACCAATATATAAATTATCTAAATTGAGTAAAATTCCATTAATTTTAGGATTTGTTTTAGCATCGTTTATGATTTTTGTTAAGTCATTTAGTCCAACATTTAGTTCCATTGTAGGGAAAATTGAATTATCTATTACAATATTTTCTGAAGTTCTTTCCGGAACCTCATAATTAAATGATAATTCTAAAGTTGTATTATTAGATACAGAAACAGTTTCTGTGCTGCTTAATGAAGATATTACTGCAAAAGAAACCATGAAAAAAAATATTCCTATAACAAATAAGGAAATAAAAAAGCCTAGCATTGAGGCGAACATAAATTTGAAAAATTGTTTCATTTAATTACTCATAATTTTTATTATTGAAAAATTACATAAGAATAATGCATACTTCAATATCTTAAAGCTTAGTAAGACATAAAATATTTTTGTTATCATAAATAAAGTTGAGAATATAGAATATTTCGGTGGGTTAATTTTATAAGATTTCTTCTATAAAAAAAACGTTATTATTCTTTACCGAGATATTATTGAATATTTCGGTAAAGATATTTGAACTTTTCTGTAAAATATTGATTACAAAATTGCAACAAGCGAATTATAATGTGCTTCAATAGTTTTTGTGAGCTCCTCTTTACTATGGGCAGTTGAAACAAAAAGAGCTTCAAATTGTGCCGGTGCAAGGTAAACACCTTGTTCTAACATTTTATGGAAATACTTTCCATAAAGTTCAGTATTAGATTTTACAGCAGTACTAAAATCATGAACTTTTTCTTCGGTAAAAAACATACACATCATTGAACCAACTCTATTCATCCAGAATTTCTTTCCAATTTTTTCTAAGTTATTTGCAAAACCATTAGCTAAAAACTTTGATTTTTTTTCTAACTCATCGTAAATTTTTGGATTGTTTTTTATGTAGTTTAGTGCTGCAAAGCCTGCTGCCATAGCCAAAGGATTTCCGCTTAATGTTCCGGCTTGGTAAACTGGTCCAACAGGAGCAATCTTATCCATAATTTCTGTTTTACCACCAAATGCCCCAACCGGAAGCCCGCCTCCGATAATTTTTCCGAATGTTGTGAGATCAGGAGTAACTCCTAAAATTTCTTGAGCACCGCCTTTGGCAACTCTAAATCCTGTCATAACTTCATCAAAAATAAGTACAATACCTTCTTCATCACAAATTGAACGAACTTCTTTTATGAAAGCATCTTCTGCTTTTATAACTCCCATATTACCTGCAATAGGTTCAATAATTATTGCAGCAATTTCATTTTTGTTCTTTGTAACCAATTCCTTAATTGAATTAATATTATTAAATTGAGCAAGCAACGTATCTGCGGCATTTCCATTCGTTACACCCGGACTTGTTGGAACTCCAAGTGTTAAAGCTCCGGAACCGGCTTTTATTAAAAAGTAATCAGCATGACCATGATAACAGCCTTCAAATTTTATAAATTTTGCTTTTCCTGTATAACCACGAGCTGTTCTTATTGCAGACATTGTAGCTTCAGTTCCACTATTTACCATTCGTACTTTTTCAACAGAAGGAACTAATTCAGTTATTAGTTCAGCCATTTTAATTTCAATTTCTGTTGGTGTACCAAAGCTAGTCCCTTTTTTTATTGCTTCATTTAACGCATCAACAATAAAACTTGGATTGTGTCCGAATAAATGTGGTCCCCAACTTCCTATGTAATCGATATATTCATTTCCATCAGCATCAATGAATTTTGAGCCATTTCCTTCTTTAATAAAAAGTGGATTTCCTCCGACCGAATTAAATGCTCTTACAGGTGAATTTACTCCACCGGGAATAAATTTTTTAGCTTTGCTAAATAGTTGTTCACTTGTTGAAATATTCATATAAAACCTAATTTTTATTATTTACATAATTCTACACTTAGTTGCTTGAAGTGTAAAGTTTTATTTTTGCTTGTCTAAATATTTTGCGACATCTTTTGCAAAGTAAGTTAAAATCATATCAGCACCTGCACGTTTAATGGCAAGCAATGATTCAATCATAACGCGTTCTTCATCAATCCAGCCCAATTGTCCACCTGCTTTAATCATAGAATATTCGCCACTCACTTGATACGCCGCAGTTGGCATTTGAAATTTATCTTTTACAGTTTTTATAATATCAAGATAAGCTCCGGCAGGTTTAACCATAACAATATCAGCACCTTCTTCAATATCCGATTCGGTTTCTCTAATAGCTTCCAAACCATTAGCAATATCCATTTGATGCGAACGTCTATCACCAAAAGCTGGTGCAGAATCAGCTGCATCTCTGAAAGGTCCGTAATATCCGGAAGAATATTTTACTGCATAACTCATTATAGGAATATTTTGAAAACCTTTATAGTCTAATGATTTTCTTATTGCTGCAATTCTTCCATCCATCATATCGGAAGGAGCTATCATATCGGCACCGGCTTCTGCGTGTGATATAGCTTCTTTAGCCAATAGAGAAACAGTTTCATCATTAAGAATTTCTTCTCCTTTAAGCAACCCGCAATGACCATGTGAAGTATATTCGCATAAACAGACATCTGTAATAATTAAAATATCTTTTACTTCAGATTTTATAGCTCTTATTGCTCGTTGAATTATTCCATTTTCTGAATAAGCATCTGAACCTTGTTCATCTTTGTGTTCGGGTATTCCAAATAAAATAATTGCTTTAATTCCTAATGCAACTAACTCCTTGCACTCTTCAACTGCATTCTCAATTGATAATTGAAAAACACCCGGCATAGATTTTACTTCGTTTTTGATGTTTTCACCATGAGCAATAAACATAGGATAAATTAAATCATTTTTGCTTAATGTCGTTTCTCTTACTAAGTCTCTTACTATTGGATTATATCTCAATCTTCTTAATCTTTTTGTTGGATACATCGCCATTGTTTACCTCTTTTGTTTTTTCTAAACTTCTAAAAAATTAATCAATATAATGTAGTATCGACTTTTGGGGCAATGTAAAAGTGGCTCACAGACATATGGTACATTGTGGTTGATAAATTTCCAAAAGTTTTTATAATTTTTACAGTTTTAGCTTATCTTAAATACTCTTTTATTTTTTCATAATTTTTGTATGAGCTTTTTATGCAATCGCTTACAGAAATTCCACCTATATAATTCCCGCTTAAGAACATTCCGGGATTTTCTTTCTCAAATTTATCAAAATAATTATCATGTTCAATATGTCCCAAATTATATTGTGGAATTGATTTTTCCCAGTATTTATATTTAAGAATATCTGGCTGAGTGGTTATTCCCATAATTTCATGAAATTCATTCAATGCCTTTGCAATTCTGCTATTTACTTCGTCTCTGCTAAAGTTAGGATGTCTAGCACCACCAATAAAAATAGTAAAAGCAGCATTTTCTTCTTGAGCTCTTTTTGGAAAAATTACTGAACTCCAAATTGCACCAAGAAGATTCTTTTTTTCTTTAGATGGAATTAAAAATCCGAATCCATCTAAATTTTGTTTTATATTTTTTCTTTCATATCCGACAAACAAAACCATTACAGGAGGATAAAAAATATCGTTTAGATGATTCTTTAATTCCTTATTAAAATTTTGAGTATAATTTTTTAGGATATGAGCAGGAATGGTAGAAAGTAGTACATCACTTTCAATAGAATTATATTGACCGTTTTTATAAAATCTAACAGTTGGCTTCCCGTTTGTTATTTTTAAGTCTTGAATATCACAATCGTAAAAAATATTTGATTCCAGATAATTTGCAATTGCTTTAGGAAAAGATTGCATGCCACTTAAAAAAGAAAACAATTTTGCATTATGTTTAGAATCTTCACCTTTTTGTTTTCTTTTCTTTCTTTCTTTTGCCCCTTTTATCATTCCTTTAATCAATCCGCCATAAAGCTCTTCTAATCTATAGAGTTTAGGGAATGCCGATTTTACACTTAGTTTATGGGGGTTGCCAGCAAATACACCTGAGACAAAAGGATCGATAGCATATTCAAGAAATTCTTTACCCAAACGTCTTTCAACAAATTGAGCAATACTTTGATAATAACCATCTTCAGATTTACCAATGAACGGTTCTTTTAACAATCTAAGTTTTGCTGATGTTGAAAATAATTTTGATGATAAAAATTTGTCTGGCGATGTTGGCAAGGGTAACATTTTGTTATTTTTTAAAATGTACCGAGTATTTGCTTCCGGATTGGCGTAAATCATTTCTTTTGATAAACCAACGGAATTAACAATCTCTTTAATTATAGGAGTAGTTTCTAATCCACTATTTGGGCCAAAATCAATTAAATATTTTCCAAAGGTTTCGGTAATCATTGCACCACCCGGCAAGGAATTGTTTTCAAGAATTGTAACCCGAAAACCTTCTTTTTCTAACCAGAATGCTGTCGCTAAGCCGGTTATTCCTGCACCTAGTATTGTTATCTTTTTATCTTTCATTATTTATTCTCTAATGCTTTTTTTGTTTCGTCTAATAGAGCATTAATAAAGAGATCAGAATCATTGAGCCCTTCCATAACAATATAATTTTCAATATTATTTTTATCTGCTACATGTCTATACTCAATATCCAATTCAAAAGATGTTTCCACATGATCAGAAACAAAACTTATTGGAATAATTAATAAGTGTTTTTTCCCTTGTGAGGATAAGCCTTCAATCATTGTATCAGTACTGGGAGTAAGCCATTTCATGGGCCCGACTTTACTTTGAAAACATAAATGATGTTGATGTGAATTTCCTCTTTCTTGCATAACTGCATTTATAGTTTCTAATATTTGATGTGAATATGGGTCTCCTTTTTTTACCATACTAACGGGAGTTCCATGAGCACTAAAAACTAATTGTACGTCATTTCTAATTTCTTTTGGAAATTTTAAGAGTGTTTTATCAATTCTTTCACTTATTGCTTTAATATAAAATGAGTTTGTTGGATAATTTTCAACCTTAATTATTTTTTCATCTTCTTTTGTAAAACATCTTTCCCATTCATTAAAAGATGAATATGTTGTTGATAAAGAAAAGTGAGGATAAAGTGGAAGTAAAACAATTTTATTATACTTTTCTTTTTTTACTTTTCTAGCAACATCTTTTGTTATTGGATTCCAATAGCGCATTGCTGTGAGTACTGAAATACTAGAATCATATTCTTGAAGTTTTTCCTCTAATAATTTTCTTTGTATTTCTGTCCATTCATTTATGGGAGATTTTCCACCAATTAGTTTATATTCGTTTACAACTTTTTTTGATCTTCTGTTAGAAATTATTTTTGCAAATAATTTTTGTCCGAATGGTAAATTGAAAATATCGGGATCACTAAATAGATTATATAAAAAAGGTTCAACTGCTTCTAACGAATCAGGTCCGCCAAGGTTTAATAATATTACTGCTGTTTTCATTTGTTATCTTTAATTAAGTGGTAACATTTCAAAAAGACTCTTTTTTCTTTTGATAATTAAACAAAGTTATTTTTTTAAACGGTTCTTGAGTATTTACCACTATCTTGTTTACGTTCTAAAAATCCATCAAAGTTCATTGCTACATTTCTAATCAATAATCTTCCCATTTCTGAAATGAGTATTTTTCTATTTTTTATTTCAATTAATCCGTCTGAAATTAATTTATCAAGATTACTTAATCCGTATGCAAAATATTTTTCAAAATTTATATTAAACTTTTTTTCAATTGTTTCAAATTCTAATTCAAAATCACACATAATTCTCATAATCACTTCTTTTCTGATTATATCATCTTGTGTCATTTTGTAACCTTTGAATATAGGCAATTTACCTTTATTAATTGGTGAAAAATATTCTTGTTCAGTTTTATAATTCTGTGCATAAATGTTACCAATCTGGCTAATACTCGAAAGTCCTAAAGCATATAAATCGGTACCGGCATTTGTGCTGTAACCTTGAAAATTTCTATATAATTTTTTTTCATGAAATGCTTTGGAAAGCTCATCATCAGGTTTTGCAAAATGATCCATACCAATAAAGTTATAGCCTGCAGAAGTTAATTTTTCGATAGACATTTTAAGAATTTGTAATTTTTCTTCCGGTGCCGGAAGATCATTTTCTTTAATTCGTGCCATGTGTCTCTTAAGCCAAGGTACATGGGCATAATTAAAAAGTGCAATTCTATTAGGTGAAATATCAATTATTGCATCAACTGATTTTTCGAATTCATCTACATTTTGAAAGGGAAGACCATAAATTAAATCTAAATTAATACTGTCAAATTTTAAATCCCTAACCCAATTAACAACTTTTCTAGTCAGACTTTCTGGTTGAATTCTATTTACAGCTCTTTGAACTTGATCATTAAAATCTTGAACTCCCATACTGATTCTATTGAAGCCGCCTTCTCGTAAAGTTGCAAGATGTTCATAGGTGAGTTCTCTTGGATCAATTTCACAACTGTTTTCAGGGTTCGAAACAAAATCAAAATTATCATTTATGTATGAAACTAAATCACTTATTTCATCAGGAGTTAAATGAGTTGGAGTTCCCCCACCCCAATGAATTTGAGCAACTTTTCTATCTGGATTAAGATAGGCTTTAAGAATATCAATTTCATTTTTTAGGTGATTGATATACTCAGTTATTCGTTTTCTATTTCTTGTAACAATCATGTTGCAACCACAGAAGTAACAAAGTGTATCACAAAAAGGGAAGTGGAAATAGAGTGAAAGATTAGGAGGATTTTCTAAATTATTAGTTCTAATTATTTCATCTATATAATTTTTCTGAGTGAAATTTTCATGAAACTGAGGAGCCGTTGGGTAGCTAGTGTACCTTGGTCCGGGTTTATCATATTTACGAACTAAATCTAAATCTATGTTAAACATAAAATCCTTTATATCGAATAATAAATTCTAAAATCAAAATTTATTGAATAGTTTTTTCTATTCTCTAATACTATTATAGGAAATTTATTCTATAATTCTTACATCTCCAATAAAGAAGGGAATAGGTAATTATTATTTATGGAATTGTGAACTATTCTCCTTAACAAAGTTAATAAGATATTTTAAATTGTTCAGATTTATATCCGGTAAAATTCCGTGACCTAAATTAAAAATATGTCCGGTTCCGTTACCAAAAGCTTGCATAGTTCTTAAGGCTCTTTCTTCAATTATTTCTTTACTTCCATACAAAGTAGTTGGATCTAAATTTCCTTGTAAAGCAACTTTATCACCAACCAATTTTCGTACTTGTCCTAAATTCATTGTCCAATCTAAACTAAGAACATCTGCTCCACAATTTGCAATTTCTTCTAATTTTGAATGAACACCTTTTGGGAAATATATAATAGGTTCTGTTGTTCTTTTTATTTCAGAAATAATTTTTTCTACATATTTCAATGAGAATTCAAGATAATCGTCTTGAGATAAAATTCCACCCCAAGTATCAAAAATTTGAATTGCGTTTACTCCAGCTTCAATTTTAGCAGAAAGGTATGCCGCAATTGCTGAAGATAATTTATCCAAAATTTTATGAGCTAATTTAGGATGATTGTAAATCATTTTTTTTACATTGGGAAAATTCTTTGAACCTCCACCTTCAACCATATATGTTAACAAAGTCCATGGTGAACCGCTAAACCCAATTAGAGGAACCCTGCCATCTAATTCTTGTTTTGTTAAGGATACAGCATCAAGTATGTATTTTAATTCAACAGTAGGATCAATAATATTTAATGATTCTAAATCCCTTTCTTCTCTAATTGGAGAAGGGAAAACCGGTCCTTTTCCTTCATGCATTTCTAGGTGCATTCCCATAGCTTCAGGAATTACAAGAATATCAGAAAAAATTATTGCAGCATCAACACCAATTAAATCAATAGGTTGCAAGCTTACTTGCGTTGCTAATTCAGGAGTTTTACACATAGTTAGAAAATCATATTTTTTTCTAACAGCTCTATATTCAGGAAGGTATCTCCCAGCTTGTCGCATTATCCATATTGGTGTTCTTTCAATTTGTTCTTTTTTACATGCACGTAAAAAGAGATCATTTTTTAGTTGTGTCAAAATTTTTCCTCCCGAATATTTTATTCGTTATTCCAAAATGTTTTAATTGGGAAACTAATTATTAATAGGAGTTCCATTAAAAACATGTGGGAATGAAGATTCTTAAATATTCTGAATTATTTTTTCTTTACTATAAAATTTTTTTATTTCTGTAATTAAATTATTCATTGTGTAATTGTTCGGCATAATGTTAGGCTTAAGACTAAATTCTTCTAACGTTTTTTTAGTAACCGGACCAATTACTGCAATGTTTTTATTTTTGAAATAATCTACACAATTTCCAATTTTTTGAATTTCTACATATCCTTTAAAAGTTGAAGGACTTGTAAAAATATATAGATCAATTTCTTTTTTCTTTATTTCATTTAGTTCTTTATCTAAAAATTCTGTATCATTTACTGTATTTGTATATATTGCTACTTGCTCAACAATAGCACCACTTTTTTCCAAAATACTAAATTGATTTTTTTTAGATAAAGTAGAGCTAGGAACAAGAATTTTTCTTCCAACCAAATTTATTAAACTAACCTTTTCAATTAAAGATTTAGAAGTAAATAATTTCGATTGAAAATCAATTCTAAATTCATTTTCTCTTAAAACCTGGGATGTTTTTCCGCCAATTGAAATTATAAAGAATCTTTTTGGATCGAAGTTTATACCTAGTTCATCAAGCTTTTCTAAAAGAGATTTTACAGCATTTTCAGATGTAAAGATAAGAGAATTATAATTATTAATATTTTTAATTTTTTCATCAAGAATAGGATCGTTTTTTATAGTTGTAATTTTTATTGTTGGAAAACTAATTACATTTGCTCCTAAACTTTCCAATTGGTGAATGGTTTCAATTGCTTGGTGTTTTGCACGTGTTAAAATAATATTTACATTTTTTAAAATATTTTTCATTTATTAGTTTTATCCACTTCTCTAAGAATTTTTTTTGCACCTGCTTTTATTAAATCACCAGCCAATTTTTTACCAAGTGCTTCAGCGTTTTTTTTACTGCCGCGTATAGTTTTTTTTAAGGTTATATCACCTTCAAGTGACGCAACCAAGCCTGTGAGATATAATCCATTTTTTCTTACTTCAGCAAAAGCTCCAATAGGAACTTGACAACCACCTTCAAGCTTTCTTAGCATTGCACGTTCTGCAAGAGCTGCAGCATAAGTGTTTTCATCATGAATAGTTTTTAAAATTTTATTAGCAAATTTATTAGTACTTTTTATTTCAATTCCCAAAGCACCTTGTCCAACAGCGGGCAATATTGTTTCCGTATCAATAATGGAAGAAATATGTTTTTTTAATTTTAATCTTTCTATTCCTGCACGGGCTAAAATTATTGCATCCCATTTTGATTTTTGAAATTTTTCTATTCTTGTAGGTACGTTACCTCTTAATTCCACAATATTTATATCAGGGCGTAAATGTTTTAGTTGTGCTCTTCTTCTTAACGATCCAGTAGCTACCGTTGCACCTTCTGGTAATTTTTCAATTGTCATATTCTTTTTTCTTGCAATTAGCACATCTTCAACAGGATGCCGTTTAGTTACACATGCAAGTTTTAACCCTTTGGGAATTTTAGTTTGCAGATCTTTTAAGCTGTGGACTGCAAGGTCAATTTCACCTTTTAATAATTTTAATTCAAATTCTTTTGTGAAAAGTCCTTTATCACCAATTTTAGATAGTGCAACATCTAAAATTTTATCTCCTTTAGTTGCAATAATTTTTATTTCAACAGAAAGATTTTTATTATTTTTTTCTAGATGCTTCTTTACATAATTTGCCTGCCATAAAGCAAGAGCACTTCCTCTTGTTCCCAATACTAACTTATCTTTCTGCATTTTTGTTCCCCTTACTAATTCTACCATTTTCATTAGTACTTTCTAAGTCGAATAAAAATTTAAGAACACTTGTATGTAAGTTCGCTTTGTCTAATTCATCACCATTTTCAGCAAGTTCTTTAAGCTTAATTGTAGGATTATGTAAAATTCTTCCAATTAATCTTTTTGTCATAGATTCAAGTTTTATATAATCTTCGTCTGTAATTTTATGTTTTATTTTTGCTAATTCGTCTCTTTCAATTTCTTCAAAAAATGCTCTTAATGATTTTATTGTTGGAAGAACTCCAAGTGTATTATACCAATGATAAAAATTGTTTATTTCTTCAGAAATTATTTCTTCAACTTTAGAAATTTCTTGTTTTCTTTTTTTTAGATTTTGTTCAACAATAATATTTAATGAATCAATATCATTATAGAAAACATTATCTAATTTTCTAACTTTAGGATCAATATCTCGTGGTATTGCAATATCCATAATGAATATAGGGTTTCCTCTTCTTTTGGAAATCGCTTCTTTTATATAATTATATTCAACAATAATGTCTTTAGAACTTGTGGCACTCAGTATAATATCGAAGTTATGAAGTTGGTTTTTGAACTTATCATAATCTAATGTTTTACCACCAACCTTTTTTGCAAGTAATTCTGCTTTAGAATTTGTTCTATTGGTAGTTGTAATTTTACTAACATTCTTACTTTTTAGATGGAGCGCAGCTAATTCACTTGTTTCACCGGCACCAATAACTAAGGCTTCTTTTTCATATAGATTAGCAAAAATCTTTTCAATTACTTGAATTGCAGCGTAACTAATAGTAACTGCACCTTGAGAAATGAATGTTTCTTTAATTGCTCTTTTCCCAATTCTGGCAGTAATATCAAATATTTTTCGTGTTACAGTATTAGAAAAATTTTCGTTAACTGAAATTCTAAAACTATTTTTACATTGACTTAAAATCTGACTATCACCAATAATTAAAGAATCAATTCCAGAAGCTACTTTGGCAATATGTTCTAAAGAACTACTAGAATTATATTTTTCAATATGATTTTGCGATAAATTTTTAACAGATTTAAATTTTAATAATGAATTAAAAAGATCGTCTGTTTTTATATCTTTTTTAGGAATACCAAAAACTTCAGTTCTATTACATGTAGAAATAACAAAACCTTCGTTTAAAAATCCTTTTCTAAGTTTGGAAATAAATTTCTTTTGTTCTTCAGTACTTAGGTGAAGAGCTTCTCTAATTTCTATGGGGGAAGTTCTATGATTTATGGATATACCTATCAAATTCATTATTGTAATTTCTAATATCCTTAATAAAATGAATGAAAAGTATTTTCAAATATCTTTGAGACTAATAGTGAAAAAATTGCTATTGCAAATCCTATTATAGAAAAGATTATTACTCTTTTTCCATAAAGTTTAGCAAATATTTTTAATACTATGCCAATAAAAAATATTATCCAAACAATACTTACCGAAATCAATTTGGGATCAAGATAAGATATATCAGGAAATGCAATTGGAAGCCAAATAAGCCCTATTAGTATTGAAATTGTTAGCAGAATAAAACCAATAAGAACAGAATAGAAGTTTAGTTTTTCTAATACCTCAAGACTTGGCAATCGTTTAAAAATTAGTCCGTACTTGTTAAGTTTTATATCCTTGTACAAAAGAAAAAATAATCCACCATGTATAGCAGCTATTGTAAAACCGGCATAACCACCAAGAGCAGTAATAACATGAATACCAAGTAATTTATTTCTTAGTACTTCCTTTATTTCAATTAAATCTTGTATAAATAATGACGAAATAATTTGAAATACTAGTGAAAATAAAATAATAAAGACTCCTGTACCTCTTATATCGGTAAGCAATTCCAATAAAAAATAAGAGAAGCTTAAACAAAACGCCAAAATAGTAAAGATTTCAAATTTAGAAGTAATTGGGGGATGATTAAATTCTATAGTTCTTACAAGAAGATAGAGCAAATGAATAAATAGTGTAATAAAAAGGAAGATCCTTTTAGCATGATATACTCCACTATCTTCCTTAAAAAAATCGTAAAAATAAACTCCAAATGTAGCAAAATATAGGATTGGTAAAAGAATATTTATCGTATTAACAGATTCTATCATTTTAAGAATAATCTTCTAAATATGTGATTTTAAGTTATTATAAAAACGTCAACAATATCTTTATCAAAACATTAAAACTAATTAAATAATAGGACATTTTTAAGGAAAAAGGCAACCTTGAATATGAAGAAAGCATTTCTATAATATTAATTGTTTCATACATTTTATTTGTGATTGAACACAAAGAGTTTAAGTTATTTTAAGTGGTAAGCGAGTTTATTGATCATGTTATTTTTTTTATTTACATAATTATAAATTTTATATGCAAAAATATTTATAAAAAGTACATGGTTGATGAATAGTTAGATATTATTATGTTTATAATCTTTATTTGATAATGATATTTTTGTAGCTTCAAATTCTATTTAATTTTTATTGATGGATTTATTATGGAAAAAGATAACAAACTAAACGAAATAAGAAAAAACATAAATAATGTTGATGCAGAAATACTAAGATTACTTTCTGAAAGAAGAAAGCTAAGTAAAGATGTAATAAACTCTAAAATTGATTCAAATACTCCAATAAGAGATACAAAAAGAGAAACAGAATTATTATCTAAAATGGTTACAGTTGGTAAAGAACTAGGATTAGACTCTCATTATGTTTCTAAAATTTTTTATGATATAATTGATGATTCAGTGAGACTTCAACAAAATCATTTTAGAACTTCACTTTTTCAAAATGATAGTAATGTTATAAGAATTGCTATTCAAGGCATTGAAGGTTCCTATAGTTCTATGGCAGCTAGACAGTTTTTTTCTCAATTCAAAAAAGAAATAATTTTTATTAGTAAAAAAAGATTTGATGAAGTTGCCAAAGAAGTTGAAGCAGGAAGAGCTGATTTTGCAATGTTACCAATAGAAAATACAACTTCGGGTGGAATAAATGAAGTTTATGATTTATTACTTCATACAACTCTTTCAATAATTGGTGAAGAAAAATTTCAAGTTAAACATTGTTTGGTTGGTTCTGAAAATTCAACAGTTGGAAAATTAAAAGTTATTTATGCTCACTATCAAGCTGCTGCACAATGTAATAAATTTTTATCAACTTTACCGGATGCAAAAATTCAATATTTTGCAGATACAGCTCTTTCCGGAAAAAAATTAAAAGATGAAAGAATTGCAGAGCATGGTGCAATAGCCAGTGAAGAAGCTGCAAAGCTTTTTGGCTTAAAAATTCTTCAAAGAGATATTGCTAATCAACCAAACAATTTTACACGATTTTTAGTTTGTTCGCGAAAACCTTATGAGGTTGATTCAAGAATTCCCTCTAAAACTTCTTTGGTAATGGCAACTGCTCACACAGCCGGTTCATTATTGGAAGCATTAACTGTTTTCAATAAATATGGTGTTAATATGAATAAACTGGAATCACGTCCCATAATTGGAAATCCTTGGGAAGAAATGTTTTATTTAGATTTTGAAGGAAATATAAAAGATAAAAAAATCGAAAATCTTTTAGATGATTTAGGTTTGTATACAAGATTTTTGAAAGTGCTTGGATGTTATCCAACTAAAGATATTGAGAAAGCAAAGTTAGATGTATTTTTATCAATAAAAAATGAAAATGATGAAAAACTAATAGAGAAAGAAATTGTAAAAGAAGAAGTTCCTAAAAAGATAAAAAAAACAAAGAGTTACAAATTAGCTAGTAGAGATTATAAGCCCGAGGATACAATTATTAAAGTAAATGATGTAGAGATTGGGGGAAATAATTTTATTGTTATTGGAGGTCCGTGTTCAGTTGAATCGCATAAACAAATATTCAGTTGTGCACAACATGCAAAAGAAAGCGGTACACAAATCTTAAGAGGAGGATGTTTTAAACCTAGAACTTCTCCTTACAGTTTTCAAGGTTTAGGTTTTGAAGGATTAAATGAACTTAAAGCTGCAGGAAATAAATTTGAAATGCCAATAATAACAGAAGTATTAGCTCCGGAACAAGTTGCAGAAACGGCTCTTCAATCGGATATTTTACAGATTGGTGCAAGAAATATGCAGAATTTTTCCTTATTGCAAGAAGTTGGAAAAGTTCACAGACCTGTAATGCTGAAAAGGGGAATGATGTCTTCTGTTGATGAATTGTTAAATGCTGCTGAATATATTCTTGCACAAGGCAATAGACAGGTAATGCTTTGCGAAAGAGGAATTAGAACTTTTGAAACAACAACAAGAAATACTCTTGATTTAGGTGTTATTCCATTTTTAAAAGAAATGACTCACTTACCAATTATAGTTGATCCTTCTCATGCAATTGGTGTTAGAGATAAAATTATTCCGTTAGCAAAAGCTGCAAAAATTGTTGGTGCACATGGAGTTATGGTTGAATTTCATCCTGATCCACCAACAGCATTAAGTGATGCTGACCAAGCTTTGACTTTTAGTCAATATAGTAAATTGATGAAAGATTTGTCTGAGTTATAAGTTATTTTAATTATATTTTATATTATGTTTTGAAAGAATCTGTAAAATAATTATGTTAATGATTTTTTATAACGATGAACAGCTTCAACTTACATTTTTCTAATTGAGTTTGATATTAGTTTTTTAATTATTCTATCTTTATTTGGTAACTTTTTATGTTTTTTCGCATCAGTAAGATTAACTACGATTTGTGAAATTGTTTGCCGATAAGTTCTATTTGCGTAAGTGACTTGTAAATTTCATTAGTAAATCATTTATTCTCTAATCTTTAAATCTTATTCCGTTAAGATGCACAGATTTAATTAATACTATATATTTACTATTACATTATAAATTGTGTTTCTAATGTTATAGTTTTTATCTACTAAGGTCTATTTTTCTTAGCTTCTTAATAAAGCTTAATTTTTTTTTTGCAGATATTATCAACCAATTAATTATCTATCTGCTAAACCTTTTGGAGTCCACATTTATTTTACTAATTGGCTCATGGGGTGCTAAAGTTATTAGTGGTATTGTAAAAGGTGCTTCTTCAAGAATTGGCATAGATAATACAGAGATATTAGGAACAATAACATGTCTTAATTCTTATAATCACTTTTATTATTGCTCTAGTCTATTTAAAATTAAAGCTGAAATATTAACAAATATTTTACTAATTTTAATTGCTTCAATTAATATCGTTATGGTTGTTTTTTTTGATGTAGGATCAAAAGATATATTAAATAATATTATTTACGGGGTTTATTTAACCAAATCGATTAAGGTTGGAGAAATAATAAATATTGGTAATGATAAAGTCAAAATTATTCAGATAGGGACGATTCTAACCAAGATTGAGTTAAATAATGATAACATATTATCGCTTCCAATCAATTAAGTTAATTGAAACAGTATTAAACTAACAAAAATTTAGGAGGATCATCATGAAACTAATAAAAACAACAATAATTATTATTTTGCTCTTTGTTTCAACACTTATTGCACAAAATGTAAGGGTAGAAGATTACAAAGTTCCAGTTAGTACAGCTCAAATATTAAGATTAACAGCTAATTATGATTGGTCGCAAACAACACAAAACGATATTACAAATGTTACTTCAAACAGAGGGAATGCTAATTTGTTTTATCGATCATTTTATTCATCATTGCCTTATGCATGGTTTTTAGATATAGATGCTAGTGGCGGAAAGAACTTTAGTGATTATAACCATGACATAAAAATTTCACCAAGCATTAGAAAATATTTCTGGGATAAACGAGATTGGTTTGGTTTTGGATCGGCAAATATTAGGCATGCTAATACATTTTCCCAAATAGAATCTTATGGTACAGTTGGGCTAGGTTATGGTCGGTATATAAATGCTACCTCACTAGCAAAGGCTGTTCGTATAGAAGAGCACTTGATAAGAGAAAATGTTATAAGAGGACATCTGCCTAAATCAACCATGATTGAAATTGCAAACATAATTGAAAGAGAAGATGAATATAGAGGTATTTATGGAGTTACTTATGAAACTAAATGGTATGATGATATTGAAAAAGCTATTAAGGATTCAGGTAATCTTATTGGAAATAGTATGGGCTCAATTGGAATTTTAAGAACTCAACAAGTTCTAAAAGGAATAAATGAAAGAGTAAACGACAGATATTTTGGCTGGGATTTAACTGCCGGTGTTAGGTTTAATTTTTCATCGTGGAATAAAAATCTTGATACTCAAAACCCTGCATTAACTGTGGGAGGAAGAATTGCTTATCCATTAACATGGAGAACTCAAATAAATGCTTACGCAAATGCATACACCCCAATGGATTCAACATTTTTTGATGATATGACAATTGAAGCTGGCATTGATTATATATATGAACTCAGTAATAAAATTAATTGGGTTAATGGTTATAGAATGGATTATATAACAAATCCTAATATTGATTCCTATTTAATACATAATTTGACTACATCATTCTTGTTTTATCTAGAGAACCAAATTTACTTAGGATTAAACGGATCTTTAATGCATAATGGACTTGCACCTAGTAAAACAGATTTAGGTACAAGCATATCATTACAATATAACTTGTTTTAATTTTTTTAATTAAATAAAATATTATGAATAAGTTTAGATTAACAGTTTTAGCACTCTATTTTGTTAATATGTTGTTTTTGTTTCATTTAATTGAAAATTAATTTATTCTTTTTTAAAGTTATTATAGGTGTTGGCTATGTCCAACTCCTATAATATTTGCTATTACTATTATTAGTGTAATCTTTTATCTTCTAATGTTTATATACATCAATCTTTACGTAAAACTACAATAAATTTTCTTAATAAAAGGAAATTTGATCCAGATAATTTAAGAGAAGGTAAAATTTCGGAAATAAATCAAAAACAGGAAAAATTTAAATATAAAATATATAAATTAATTAAAATGATAGAGCAAATAGTGCTAAAAAATAATAATGTTATAATTTTTACATTTAGTAAATAAAAAATATCCTAAGGGAGGAACCATGAAAAACTTAATATGTAAATCAGTTTTATTCTTAATTTTCTTAAGCGGTTTTATTATAGCTCAAGATATGGGAAAAACTCTATTTAAAACCGTAAATAATAGAATTGAAGAAGCAGTTTCAGCCAACATTAATCTAATGTCTCCTACTTTTTTTGAAAAAGCAGTGAAATTAGTTAAAAATGCTCAAAAGGATTTAAAAGATGGATCAAATTTAACTGATATAAGGGAACAGATTGATGAAGCCAATGATTACTTAGACAAAGCATTTAAAACTTCAGAAGTTGGGAAAGTTACATTTAATGATGCAATAGAAGCAAGAAAAGATGCGTTGACTGTAGATGCTCAGAAAAATGTTCCTAAGATGTGGATTAAAGCTGAAGAAAAACTATACGAAGCCGGAGAAGATTTAGAAGATGGAGATGTAAATGACGCAAGGGACGAAGCAAAATCAGCTGAAAATTTATTTAGAGCTGCTGAATTAGAGGCTATTAAAATTTCTTATTTAGTTGAAACAAGAAAAAAGATTTCGGATGCTGAAGACTTAGATATAGATGATACAGCTCCCAAAACATTAGCTTTATCAAAAAAACTTGTTAATCAATGTGAAAAAGAATTAAATAATAACAGATATGACACTGATTTGCCAAGGAGTTTAGCAAAATCAGCTCAATACGAGATAGTCCACGCTTATTATATTGATAAATTTGTTAATAATTTCAATAAAAATGATATTACCCTGGAAAATATGATACTGGATATCGAGAATGATTTTTCAAAAATAATTTCAGCTTTAGAGATAGAAAAGGATTTTACTTCTGGCTTTTTACCTATGGCAGAGTTAGCAGCTAGTGAAATAATAAAAATAAAAAATGAAAATACTAAATTAAAAGAAAATGTTGCTGCTTTGGAACATGAATTAAATCTGCTAAAGAAAGAATTTAGTGGATTATCTGCAGAGAAATCCGAGTTGGCTTTGAAAATGGATAAACTAAATAAAATAAAAGAAAAATATACAAAGGTCGATAAAATGTTTTCTAATGATGAGGCGCAGGTTCTTAGAAAAGAAAATGATATTATTATCCGTTTAGTAGGTTTAAGTTTTGATGTTGGTAAAGCAATCATTCAACCGGAAAACTTTGGGCTTTTAACAAAACTTAAACAAGCAATAAAAGAGTTTCCCGAAAGTACAATCTCAATAGAAGGTCATACAGATTCATTTGGAAGTGATGCAAAAAATCTAGAATTATCACAAAAACGTGCTGATGCGGTAACACAATATTTACTTGCAAATATGGACATTTCTTCATCGAAAATAAAATCTACCGGTTATGGCGAAACAAAACCAATTGCCAACAACGAAACAAAAGAAGGGCGTGCAAAAAATAGAAGAATCGATTTAATTTTACATAATAATTAATTTCTATCATGCTTGGAAGCTAACCCCTTCCAAGCATTTTTTTATTACTATAATAACACTATAATTTGTACGGAAGAAATCGTTATAACTTTGAATATGGTTTATTAAATCTTGATACACTTAAGGCTGTTATTACTCTAATTTTATTTTTGACGTTTTGCCTAACATCTTGCTAATTAGAAATAGATATGCGTTCTAAAAGATAAGATAGTATTCTGTTTAACTGTTCCACCAATATTTCTAATATTTTGAAGATGAAAAGAAATGTTAACCCACTTATTTACCATGTATCGAGAAAACAACTCAATTACTTTTTCATTATTTAAATATTTATCAAATACATAATTTACTCCATAAGCAAATCCAAACTTTAAATTATTCTTAAATAATTTAGATTGATATGAACCACCAATACTCCAAGAATTTTTAACATTTGTGAAAACAGAGTATTTATTGTCGTTTTTCCCCCAGCGGAAAAATAATCCCAAACTATTATAAATTTTTTGATCAAAACTAATTCCATATCCTAAAGTATTATCTGCCAGATCACTTAAATAAAAATAAGATCTAAAATTATTTTCAAAATCATCAGATGTTAATATTTTAAATCCAAAACTTCCTGCCTTTATCAAATTGCTAAAAATTCCTTTCCCTGTGTTATTTTCTTTACTGACTATAAATTGTAGAAATAGTTTATCAAATAAAGTTGTTCTCATTCTAAAACCAGCTGTTTGAGAAAGAAAATTTAAATTCCCTCCATTAACAAATCCTGAATGTAAGAACTGAGAATATTCATCATTAGCAAAATTGTTATTGTCTATATAATTTGTTAAATCAATCTTACCAATAGTTACATCCAGATTTTCTTCAAATAAAGAAAAATTTGCCCATGCTTCAGCAATTTGTAAAACATCATACCCTTCAACGGTTTGAGTTGATCCCGAATTTGCATCAATTGGTAATATTGGCGAAATTTCACCATCTAATCCGTTGCCTCCAATTGCCTGAAAGTTTATGAAGAACAATGAACCTTTTCCAAAACTGGTTGTGGTAAATAAATCTATTATTCCAACACCAGTTGCTTTTCTATTATTTAGAAGAGTTTGTATTACAGATACAGCACCACCGTTTAATCTAATTTGTCCGGGCCTGTTATTTATTATTTTTAATAGTGCATCTAGTCTTCTATGACTTGATTTCTGATCTTCCGGAATGTTTAGAGATTCTTCCTCTTCAAATTGCTTTACTAAATAATCTATATTCGATTTACCTACCATATTTATTTTCAATCTATTTATTTCTGATTGAAGGTTTTTCATTATTAATCTTAGTGAATCAATTTTATCTTCTGCCTGAATAATTTTATTCACTTTAGTCGTATCTATATCTTGCGACAACAAATATTGATTACTAATAAAATAGATGCTTATTAAGAGAAGTAATATTCTATTCATTTTTTATCTCACTTTTTTTTAGACTATAGTTCTTTCTTTGCCAGAATTTTGTACAAATAAACAAGAAAAATTGGAAAGATCGGTAACTTCATTTGAGTTATTAAAATCTAGCTTATTTGCGAGACAAATATACTAATTTCTGTTTTGGGAGTTTTCTGCATTACTTGCTAAAAATTTTTGGTTAATACATTAAATTATGTTAAAGAAGATAATAATAACTGTTAATAAAAATGTTCTGAAAATATGTATGATTTTTTTTCTTTTCGCTTTTGAAAAATTGTGACTAAATATATTATTCTAACTTAATTTAACTATAATTGAAGTGATAGTTCGGATTTTTATAACTGAACGAAAGGTTTATATTTTTCTGAAGACTAAATGCAAGTTACTTATTTATGCCGCAAATAATAATAATTTCTTCCGACACTACATTTTTATCATTTAGTTAAAAAAATGTTATTATGTCTTAATGATTCACTTTGTAATGTTTAATAACTGATTGTTCTGTATTTAAAAATCTATTGTCTTCACACTTCTTTTATACCAATATTTTACTTTAGGTGCTTCCAAATGGGTCATTCCTATTATAGGATTATTTACTTAAAATATTTTTAAAATTCTTCCTTACCTATTTAATTGGTTCAAATATAATTGCTTGTCCACCACCTTTTGCAAGATGAATTCTTAAAGTTGTTTCGGAAGTAACTATTTTGTTAATTATTTCAAAACTAAAAGGATTTGTTTCCCAATCGGCTTCTTTTCCATCTTTAAATATTTTAGCTGTGTAGTTTTTATTTTTATCCAAAAAAGAAAGTTCAAGATATATTGTTCTGGCATTTTCATCTGTAATGCTACCTAAGTACCAATTCTCTCCATTTCTTCTTGCAATGTTTACAAAATCTCCAATTTTAGATCTAAGATAGGCGGTTTCGTTCCAATTAACTGGTACTTTACTAATAAATTCAAATGCGGGATTTCCTTCATAATTTTCTATTAAGTCTGCTGCCATTTGTAATGGGCTGTAAATAATAACGTATAATGCAAGTTGTTTTGCAATAGTTGTGTATACTCTCTCTTTATCTTTGTATTTATCAAAAAGAAGGTCAAAAATTCCAGGAGTGTAGTCAATCGGTCCACCAAGCATTCTTGTAAAAGGAATAATAGTTGTATGTTCTGGATTATTACCATCACTCCAAGCGTTAAACTCCATTCCTCTTACACCTTCTCGTGTCATCATATTAGGTAGTGTTCTTCTTATTCCGGTATCTTTTATTGGTTCATGAGCATCAACCATAATTCCATATTTGGCAGCCATTTCTAAAACTTTTCTGTAATGTCTTACCATATATTGTCCATGATGAAATTCACCTTTAGGAATAATTTGTCCGGCATAACCGGTTTTAACAGCTCTTATTCCTAAACTCTTATAAAGCTTAAATGCGTTTTCTAAGTGAGTTTCATAATTGGCTGCTTGTCCTCCGGTTTCATGATGTCCGATTATTTCAACTCCTTTTTCTTTAGCATATTTTACAATTTCTTCAAGGTCAAAATCAGGATAAGGAGTAACAAAATCAAAATAATTTAATGTATCAACGCCCCAATTTTCCCAACCTGTATTCCAGCCTTCAATTAAAATTCCTTGAATGTTATTGTTAGCGGCAAAATCAATGTAGCGTTTTGCATTTTCAGTATTTGCTCCGTGATATTGACTATTATTTGCCCATGAGTTTTGTTGAGGTTTTATACTCCATGAACTTTTACCTATGTGCATTTCCCACCAAATACCAATATATTTCATTGGTTCAATCCACGAAACGTTTTCTAGTTTATTTGGTTCATTTAGATTTAATATTAAATTTGATTTTAGTAATTCAGATGCAGAATGAGCAACTTGTATTGTTCTCCAAGGTGTGTTAAAAGGAACCTTGGTTTTAACTTTTGTACTATCTGCCCATGGAACAAGATCAACTTCCATTTTAAAATTATCTTTTGCTTCAAGTGTCATTCCAGCATAATCTGTAAGATTTGCTTCATGAAAGCTTAAAAATATTCCATCTTTAGTTTCCATTGTTATTGGAGTATTTACAGATTTATTGTTTGGATGGTGTCTATCTAATCGAGTATCATAGTTATATGGTGTATGATCAATTTCGCTAAATTTAGTTGTGTTATAAAGATATTCGTAACTATCATAATCTCCTGGAATCCACCAACATGTATAATCTCCTGATAAGTTTAGCTCTGTCAATTCATCCATAATTATAACATCGTTCATATTTGGTTGTTCAGGAAATTCATATCTGAAACCAACTCCATCATTATAAACTTTAAAATGAATTGTTACTAATCTTTCAGGTTTGGTTGTTTCTATAAGATTAAAAATAAACTCATTGCATTTATTCTCAATAGAGTCTTGTGTTCCATAAATAGGTGCCCATTTTTCATTAATATACTGTTTGTGAGCATCAACTATTTTTAGATTATTCTGTATCGGATTTGAATCCTTAAATATAAATCCCAATGCTGATTCTTTTATTATCTTATAATCTTCAAAATTAACTGAATAGAAAGGGGTTCCATTTTCAAGATAAAAACTAACTTCCAATTTTCCGTTTGGAGATTTCATATTAATTGGATTAGAAAGAATATTTACAGTTGCTAAAACAAAAATAATACTAATATGTTGAAATAAATTTAGATTCATTTTGTCCTCTTTAATGCTTTATTGTTATACTTTCTTATACAGATAAAAATTTAAAATCTTTTCCTGTAGGATTCTGAAATATATTCAATTCAAATTCTGGAATTACAGCAAAAATATGATCGAAAATATCTGCTTGAATTTCTTCATATTTAACCCATTCTGTTGTATTGGCAAAAACATATATTTCAATAGGAATTCCACTTGGTCCTGGAGTTAACTGCCGAACAAGAAAAGTGAATCCTTTATTTATATCTTCACGACTTTTTAGATATGATTTCAAATATTCTCTGAATGTTCCAATATTTGTTAATCTTCGTCCATTTACTAATTCGTTTGTGTCTATATTATTTTTATTGTTGTCATTCTCAATTTCTTTTTCTTTCTGTTCAAGATAAGATTTAATTAGCTGATATTTTTTAAATTTTTCTACCAACTTTTCATCACAAAACTTTACACTTGCTAAATCAATATGAATTGAACGTTTAATTCTTCTTGCTCCTGCTTTTTGCATTCCACGCCAATTCTTAAAGGAGCAGTCTAATAATTTACTAGTAGGAAAAACAACAATTGTTTTATCAAAATTTTGGACTTTTATCGTATGAAGTGCAACATCTAAAACATCACCATCAACTTTGTATTGTGGAACTTCAATCCAGTCTCCAACTCTAACTAAATCATAAGCTGAAATATGAATACTAGCAACGAATGATAAGATTGTGTCTTTAAAAACTAAAATTAATATTGCTGTAAAAGCTCCAACCCCCGTTACAATAGCCCAAGGATTTTGTCCGGTTAATAAACCAATTATTGTAATTCCACCAAGAATAAAAATTACTATTTTTGCAATTTGAAGATAACCTTTAATCGGGCGGCGTTCATAATTTTTTGATTTTTCGTAAAGTTCATTTGCGGCATTTATTGCAGAACTTATCAACAATAAGAAAATAAATATAATTATTGACCCCATAAATTTTCTTAGAACATTTTCTAATTGGGGAATTAAATACAAGAATTGAGATATAACTAAAATTGGGGCAATGTATGCAAGCCTTTTTAGAATTGCTTCGTTTATTAAAATATCATCAATTTCTGTTTTTGTTTTTTTTACAATCTTTTGTACTCCGGAAATGAGTAATTTTTTAATAATTAAATAAACTATTATTGCTAAAAGTAATACTCCAACAAATTCTAATATTTTTATAACTGAAGGATAGTTTTCAAAAATATTTTTTATTTCTTCCATAATTCTTTAGTTGTTTGATCTTAAAAAGTTTCTAATTGCTTCACCTTCTAATCGAGTACTTATCCACTCTTTATTTAACTGAGCACCAATTTTTTTATAAAATTGAATGGCTGGTTCATTCCAATCAAGAACAGACCATTCAAATCTTCCACAATCTCTTTCTAATGCAATATTAGCTAAATGTTTTAACATTTGTTTTCCAATCCCTTTATTTCTGAATTTGGGTAAAACAAATAAATCTTCAAGATATAATCCTTTCTTTCCAAGGAACGTGGAATAATTGTGAAAAAAAATTGCAATAGCTACCGGTTTATTTTTTATATATCCAAGAATGGCTTCAGCATTACTTGAAGCTGAAAACATAGAATTCCTAATACTATTTTCAGTTGCTGTTACTTCGTGTAACAGATTTTCATATTCAGCAAGTTTTTTTATAAAATCTAAAATTATTTTAGAGTCTTTTGCCGAGGTTTGTTTTATTATTAAATCTTTCATTAGTAAAAATCTTTAAAAACATTTAAATATTAACTAAATCTACAAAAAAATGTTGATTCATTATTGATTTAAATTTATGATTCTAAAATAATTTTGAGGCAAAGAAAATAAAAATAAGAATGAATGTTTTTTTGGTTTTTGGGGAAAAGTCTGATTTTTTCTAGGATTTTTATAATTCTAAATAATTTAAAATACGTACACGCACTGCTTACACAGTTTGAAGAACAAATTTTGTAAAGACTATCAAATAGAATTAAAAGCAAACTATTCTATTATCCAAACCAGTTTTCAGGTGCTTCGTCGAATTGTACTCTTTTGCTTTTTATTGCCTTCATTGTAAAAAAATTAGCTTTAACTGATAACTTTGGAGCTTCAATTGGCGTAACTTTTGCAATCGGAATGTTAGATTTTGTGATAATTATTTCGTTACCATTTAAAACAACATCTAAGAATTCAGGAAGGTTTTTCTGAAAAGAGCCAATATTTACTTTTTGTTGTAACATTTTAAGCCTTTTTGTTATAATAATTTACAGATCTTAGTTTAAGTATTTTACTATATAATTAACAATAATTTTTTTAAAAATCAAGAAGAAAAGATATTTTAGGATATATATTTATAAAAAATTATTCTAAAATCAGAAATTATATTTGATTCTTAGATAATAAAATTTTCCGTAATCGCCCCATTCCGTAAAGTTATCTCCAAGAAAAATTTGCCCGGCTAGGAGCAGATAAACATCTTGAGTAAGTGAAATATCTAAACTGGGATTTACAAAAAATGAACCGTCAGAAGGATTGATTATTGTTGCAATTGAAGCCGATGTAAGGGGAGTAACAGGATATTGTGCTTGTAAAAAGAATGAATATCTAGATGGAGAAAGTGCTTTTGCAGAGTAGTCTAAACTAAAAATATTTTTTTGAAAAATTAAATTGTCTGTGCTTCCATTACTATTGTAAAGAAATTCTGCAATAACAAATAAACTGTTGGAAAATGTATAATTTGTACCTATACTAAATAGTGCAATGCCTGTTGTATCAGCAAAATTTTCTTTATCTCTAAAGTAAGTTAGTTCACCCGAAAAACCAGCTCCTGAAATATTGCCCGTCCAGCCAAGACCAAAAATATAATCTAAATCCGAGAAACCTGAAATTATCTGAAAATCATAATCCCACTTATTGAATTGATACTTTCCGGCAAGAGTAAGATTTTTCTTATAATCAAGTTTAGCTACAATAGAAATAGAAGAGGCATAATCCAAATAATACTGTAAATTTACGGCATCACTTCCTTGTTTCTCTACATAATCGAAATTTATAAAAGAGGCTGAGTTAAAAATATCATTTGGTGTCCAAACCATATTTAATCCCCAATTTACTCTTTGTCTTCCTATAATAATTTCTAAATTATTGTTTGCATAAGTAAAGTTTAATCTATCTATATTAGAAATCAAAGTATAAGAAGTGCCGGAAGTTATTTCTTTGGTTAAGTCAAAGTATCCAAAATCTTTTGTTGCAATTTTTGAATAAAAAGGAATGAGACTTACAAATTGTCCATAATCAAAAATATTTCTCAAGCTGGCTTGGAAAGTAAAATTGTCATTTAAATACCAAGATAAGTTTAGTCTGTTTATAAGTGAATTTGAAAAAATCCAATCTGTACTTTGTTTTGCATCCCAAACTGTTTGCATATTTTGAACATAGCCGTTAAAGTTTATGTTCGATTGAGAAAATAAAAAGTTTGAAATAAAAAATAGTATGATTAAAATTTTTTTCATGATTAAATAAAATGTTTAACAACAATTAGTGAAAGCATACTAAGAGTTAAATTGTAAATTAACTAATATCAACAACAGAGCCGTCTTCAAGAGTTATTTTTCTTCTTACTCTTTCAATAACCCTTGCATCGTGTGTTGAAAATATAAAAGTTATATTTTCAATTTCGTTTAATTTGAGCATAATGTCTAAAAGATTATCGGTTGATTTAGAATCCAAATTTGCAGTTGGTTCATCTGCAAGAATAAATTTTGGTTTGGAAGCTAATGCTCTTGCAATTGCAACTCTTTGTTGTTGTCCACCCGACATTTTACTTGGTCTGTCATTCATTCTATCGGGTAACCCTATTTCTTCAAATAGTTGTTTAACTCTTTCGTCTCTTTCGCTTTTGGGCTTTCCTTGTAATTGCATAATGAATTCAACATTTTCTTTTGCCGTAAGTACTGGAACAAGATTATATGCTTGAAAAACAAATCCGATATTCTTCAAACGAAATTCTGTCAATTTACTCGGCTTTAACTCTGTAATATTTTGACCATCAATAATTACTGAGCCGTTTGTAGGAGTATCAAGTCCGCCCATTAAATTTAGCAAGGTTGTTTTACCACAACCCGAAGGACCAATAATAGCTGTAAATTCTCCTTTTTCAAAATTTAGATTTACATTATTTACTGCATGAACGGGAACCACAGTTTCGTTATAAATTTTATTTAAATTTTTAGTTTCAATTATACTCATCATTCAACCTTATAATTTTATATGTCGTGCCTTATTGCTTCCGATGGATTTAATTTTAGTGCTTTTCTTGCAGGTAAAATTGAAGCAAGTATTGCCATAATTATTACTAAAATAGTAACAAGAAAATAATGTGTACTTTCAAGTTCAGGTCTTACAAAAGAATTGTACCCATAGGAATTTAATCCTTCTCCAAATTGTGATAAATCAATTCCTGTTCGAAAAGTAATTTGAATTAATAGTGAACTTATAAATAGTCCTATTATTCCGCCTGTTAAAGCAAGTAAGATAGTTTCCAACATAATCATTAAGAAAATTTTTACTTTGCTCATGCCAACTGCCATTAACATTCCAATTTCTCTAACTCTTTCCATAATTGCCATAAGCATTGTATTTATAATTGCAAAACTTAAAGCAAATAAAATTATTATTACAAAAATCATGGTAAATTGAATGGTCATGTCATTCATCATCTTTAATACTGGTTGAATTTCTTTCCATGTTCTAACTACAATTTCTTTGTTCTTTATTTTATTAGGAAAAATACCTTTTATTTGTTCTTTTGTTTCTTCTGTAAGATTGTTGTGTTTTAATAATATTGCTATTTCTGTTGCTTCGTTACTATTATACTTTATTAATTTTTTAAGGTCATCTTTAATAACAAAAGTATTTAGAAGGTCGAAGTTAGTATCTTCTGTTTGGTAAATTCCTATTACTCTAAATGCTCCATAAGTTATTTCGTTATTCAAATTTTGTAATGTTAAAACAATTTTAGATTTTACTTTAACTTTTAATTTTCTTGCAAGCTTGCTGCTTATTACAATTGGATTTCTAACTTTCTTTTCAAAATAAGTTCCTTCAATAATTTTTGTATAAATATCACTTACTTTTTTTTCTTTAAGTGGAGTAATTCCGTTTAATAAAATTCCTTTTCCTGTATTTGCTGAACTAATCATACTATTAGCGAGAATTCTTGTTGAAACACTTTTGATATTTTTGACAGTTTTTAATTTTTCTAAAATATCTTGTGTGTTTTCAATTTTATGTTTTGTTTCACTATTTATTAAAAACTCAGGATTATGAATCTGTATGTTTGAGGTTTCTGAACTTATTGAAGATTTAATTTGAGTTTGAACCATTCCATTTGCAAAAGCAAGATAAAAAATACCACCTATTAAACCAATAGTCATAGCTAGAATTATAATAATGCTTCTTAGTTTATTACGCCAAATATTTTTCCAAGCTATTTGAAGAATTGTTTTCAAAGTTTAACTCCTTATTGCTTTCATAACATCAAATTTTAAGATAACGGAAAGAGGATAAAGAATAGCAACAATTGTTATAAGAATTACAGAAAATATTTGTTCAAAAAATAATGATGTATTTAATGAAAATGGTATTATTGGTTCAACTCCAAATGCTTCCATAGATGTTGCCATTTCTCCTGTTAATGGAAGTGGATTGAAGTGAAGATAAAGTAAAACCGGATAAGTTATTAAAAGTCCGATTAATATTGCTACAAAACCAATAAAGAAAGTTTCTAATATAACCATCAGCATAATTTTTCTTTTTTTCATTCCAATAGAAACCATAACGGCAAATTCTTTTCTTCTTTCCATTGTCATCATCATTATTGTTCCAAAGACTCCGAACCCAATTACGAGGTATAAAATGCCAAGCATTATTATTCCACCTATTTTATCAGTTTCAATTGCCTGAATAATTTCTTTATTCATTTCCTGCCATTGCATAACTTCATATTTATCTGAAAGAGTTGAGCGAAGTTCATTTGTTATTTCGTTTAAATTAGTTACTTCTTTTAACATAATTGATACGGAAGTTAATCTATTATCCAAACCAAAAAAGTTTTGCGATGCTTTTAAAGGAATTAAAACAAGCTGATTATTTAGTTGAGGTATTGGAAATTTTATAATTCCTTTTACAGAATATTGATTTGCGGCTGTTCTTCCGTGATAACCTTGCCCGAGTAAAACTAAAGTATCATTAACATCGATATTTAAAAATTTAGCTAATTTTTCTGCAACAAGAATGGAGTTATCTTCTTTGTCTAAAAATTCACCTTTAATAATTTTAGAAGAATAATTATTTAATTTGTTTTCTATCTCAGGTTCAATACCAAAAATCAAAGTTCCTTTTGTATAATTTCCTGATGAAGCAAGACAAAACGATTCAATTCGTTTAAATGAAGTTGTAATGTTTTTGTTAGTTGTAAGTAAGCTGTCTAATTTTTTATTTGGTAAAAGGGAATTATTAATTGTTTTATCTTCCCAAAATCCTTTTTTGTGAATTTGAATATATCCGGTAGAAAGTTTTACTGCATTTGATATCATATTATTATAAGAACCGGTTTGCATCGATCTTGTAAAGAGTGCAAGAAAAATTGCAATAAATATTGAAAATAAAGTAAGAAAAGTTCTCTTCTTATTTCGCCAGATATTCCGCCAAGCCATTTTTACGAACATTATCATATCGCTATCTAACTCTTTTCATATTTTGTTGAGAGAAAAAGTTGTTCGGTATATTTTTATTAAATTTTATATTAGATGATTTTAGAATAGTTTTATGCCCTTCTTTATCAGTAGGAATCATTAAAAGTTTAGATGGAAGATTCCTGTCTCCAAAATTATCTATTTCCGAACCATACATTGTATTCATCAAGTCTCCAAACTCATCATAATAGTCAATTTTAAGTTGGTAATATTCTTTTTTCGAAATCCAAATTATAATTTTTCCCCAAACAACAGCTGCATCTTCTTTTGGAATTAACTCAATTTTATAACAATCAAATTCATTGATTTTTTCTGTACCAATAATTTTGTGAGTATAGTCATCAATAATGGAAGATTGTTTTAATAAATCATCATTAGTAAAATCAGAACCCATCCAAGATTGTCCCATCATCGAAGGAGGAATTTTTATCATTTTATTAATTGAGGGAATCCAATTCCACATTTCGTTATATCTTTTTAAGAAAACTTGACCTTTTTCTCTTGCCGGAGCCGTAATTAATATTAGATAAAAATCAGTTCCCTTAGACCAAACCTTCATCGAAACTTCTCTCGTCCAATCAGGTCTTACCAAAGTCATGGTATTAACACCTTGAGAAGTTTTCCCCATAGATTTATCTTGCGATTTTTTTATAATCTCTTTAGCGTTTTGCGAGAATATAATTGTAGAACAGAAAAAAATAAATATAATCAGCTTTTTCAATATAGTACCTTTGATAATTGACCGAATGTTCAATCAAAAATAGTATAATATTTTACCTTTGTCAAGATAAAACCAATAAATATGTTTAGTATATATTAAAAAAGTTGAAATATAAAATGTAATGAAGTATATTTATGACTAATCGTTTAATCAAAAAAAAAGAAGAATGCCAAGAACAAAAGAGCAGTTTGAAGAAGTAAGGAATAAAACCAAACATAAAATTCTTACAAGTGCATTGGATTTATTTGCTGAAAAGGGTTTTAAAGGAACCTCAATAAATGATATTGCTAAGAGTGCAGGAATTTCTAAAGGATTGGCTTACAATTACTTTAAAGATAAGAAAGAAATATTGTTAGGTGTTTTAGGACTTTATGTTGGAGAGATTGAAGCTATGTTCTCAAAAGCAGAAAGGGAATCTGATCCTAAGAAAAGGTTAAAATTCTTAATCAATCAAACTTTTAATACAATTCAAATTGATGAAAAATTTTGGCGCTTGTATATGAATTTTGTTTTATCTTCTGAAGTTAAAGAAGAAGCTAGTAAATTCTTTAGTAGTTTTCTAGACAAGATGTTAAAAGAATTGGAAAAATTATTTAAGAGTATTGGAATAAAAAATGCGTCTTTAGAAAGCAAAATGTTTGGTGCCGAATTAGATGGAATATGTTTTCATTACTTAATTGATAAACACAATTATCCGATAGATAAAATGAGGAAATATTTAATAAAGAAATATTGTACGAAATAATTATTAGCGTATTCTTACAAATAGACTTATTAAACCGAGTAAAATACTTACCAAAATAATCCCAGTTCCTACTCCATAATAATCTGCTAAAAAACCAATAATTATTACAAATAAAGATGTAAAGATTGAGCCTAGTTGTGAAGCTACTGATAATAATCCCGAATGTACTTTGCTTTCACTAAATTCTGTTATTAAAGCTGCACCTGCCGGTTTTCTTATATTTTCTATCATTAACATTATAATGAAAAATAAAATTGCATAAATACTTATTAATTGATGAATTAGAAAACCCGAAATAATTCCTAAGATACTTCCTACAAATAAACTTAGATTTAAAAATGATTTATGTTCTCCAAAAAAATTAACAATGTTAGAAGCTTTTCTAGAAGCAAGTGCATTAAACAAAAATATTACGAAGTACACAAATCCTAACAGTAAAGAAAGTTTTTCTTTATTTGTTAAAAATAGTAATACAGGTAAGCTCAAAACTAGTGCTTTTAAGAAAGGTTGAATAAAGTCTTTTATACTTTTATAAAAACCTGAATAAATTGAAAAATTTATTAACGCAATAAATATTTTTTTCTCTCGTAAAGATTTCCAAAATAATTTTGTACCAATATGGACTTTATTTTTCATACTTAATTTAGAGTTATCAAGTTCATCAAGAAATTTGGGATAGGAAAGAACATTTAAGAAATCTAATAAATATGGTATGATAGAAAACAGAAATACAATATCTAATTGTTTGCTAAAGAAAACTAATATTCCACCTAATAAACTGGAAATAGCACTGCCAATCTGCGACCAAGAACGAGTGTGTCCTAAATATTCAACTTTATGATTTGTTTGACCTGAATTCTTTAGATATGAAACAATCATTGCTTTATTTATTCCACTTCTTATAGCATCACCAAGAGCATAAAACAACATTGCAATAGCAAAAGAAATAAAATTAGAAGTAAAGTAGAAAATTAGAAAAGCTAAAATATAAATTAGGAAAGATGAAGCTAGTGTTTTTCTTCTTCCTAAACTATCTGCAATAATTCCAGATGGAATTTCAAATAAATTTATTGAAATTTCGCGTATAGCGTAGAGAATGGCAATTTCTAAGAATGAGAACCCTCTGTTTAGGAAAAAAATGATAAAAAATGGTTCAAAAAAACGAAGATTTTTAAGAAAACCATAAAAACAGAATTTATAATATTGTTTATCTTTTTTTATGGATAAAACGGAATTATTCACTACTCTTTAAATAATTTATTCGTTGTTTGCAAAAGATAGCAAAAAAAACTGCTATTATTCAAAAAAATCACCCAAATTCTTTTTAGAATTAAAATAGTCTTAAAAATTTTAAGAGAATACTTAATTAACTATAGTAAAATATTAATTTTATTGATTTTTATTCGAATATAAGCAGTAATAAAAATAACAAAGAGAGAACATTGAACGAGGAACAAATAACTAAAAGTAAAGAAGAAATTAATGAATCATTTTCTTCTTTATTTAGTAGTGTTGATAATTTAATTTCTGATATGAAACTACAAAGTTCTGAAGAAATTTTAAATGGTAGTGTAGTTGAAGCTCAAAAGTTGTTAGAGCAAATTCTACCTTATCAGTCCTTTTATGAAAAATTGAAAGAAACTAAGGATGTTTTTGATAAAATAAATTCTGTACCTAAAGAAGAAATTGAACAAGTTAAAGAGAAAATAGAAGCACTTGATCAAAAGGGAAATAGTGAAGAAGTAAACAAGAAGCAAACACAAGAAGGAAAGAAGCAAAAAAACGAAGTTCAACAACCAGAAGATGAAGTAACTTCCCAAATTAATTATAGAATTCCGGTTCTTAAAGCATTGATTTATTTAGGTGGTAGTTCCGAAGAGACTGAAGTTACAGATTTTGTTAAAAAAGAAATGAAATCTAAATTAACTGATAAGGATAAAGAAATTTCTGAAAATGGTGATAAAGAAGTTTGGTTAACTAATTTATACTTTGAAACTGCAACAATGATTGATGAAGGATTGTTAGTTAAAAGTTCCGATAAAAGATGGGAAATTGTTCAAAAAGGAATTGACTATTTAAGTAAGTATGCAAAATAATAGCTATTTATTTTACATAAATTAAAAAAAATGAGAATATTAATATTCTTAATATTCTCAAATCTGAAGAAAAATAATCTTAATACAAAAGCGGAATTAGTTAAATTTTACTAAAAATAACTTCTTAGATTTTTCTACAAATAAGAAAGAAATTGTTAACTCCTGATTTCCACTTCTAAAATTTACCTTTAATTCTGCACTTGGTAAATTATTAAAACTGTTATATACAATACTTGCATATTCGTACGAATCACTTAAATCTAAATAAGCCTTAATCTTTTTAGCAATTCTTTTTACATTTTTTGCATCGGTTTTATTGTCAAAATTATATACTTTCAAATCATTCTTTTTTGAAGAAATCAAGTGAGAAGAAAGCTCTTTGTATTTTTTTGTTTTACTTAAATCAAAAATTTTTGTTAAGCTCAATTTCAATTCATTTTTTTCAATATTTTGTGCAAAAATATTTACTGAAAATAATAAAGAAATTATTACATATATTTTAATCAACTTTTTCATACTAACTCCAAGTATTCTACCTTTGTTACATTACGGACTTAAAATAGTTTCAAAAAAAAATATTAAGCAAGAATAATATTGATTTAAGTCAATATGTAAAATGCTTAATTTTTTCGCCTTTTGCACCAATATCTGTCATTGCTTCAATGCCAATTTGAAGATGAAGATCTACATAATTTTGTGTAACCATTTTATCAGATTCTTCGGTTTTTACACCTTCGGGAATCATTGGTAAATCGGAAACAAGTAAAAAAGCACCTCTTGCAATTTGGTTTGCATAACCAGCAATAAAAATAGTTGCAGTTTCCATATCAATTCCAATTGTACCCAATCCTCTAAGATAGTCTTTGAAATTATCATCCCATTCCCAGACTCTTCTGTTTGATGTATAAACTACTCCTGTTCTGTATTCTAAACCGTGATCAACAACTTTTTGCGAAACAAATTTATGTAATTTAAATGATGGCAAAGCTGGTACTTCCGGCGGCATATACTCGTTACTTGTTCCTTCCCCTCTAATTGCAGCAGTAGGCAAAATAAAATTGCCTATTTCAGTTGATTGTTTCAAGCCACCACACTTACCAAGGAATAAAATTCCTTTAGGTTGACGTGCAATTAAAAGATCCATAATTGTTGCTGCATTTGCAGAGCCTATTCCAAAATTTATTATTGAAAGTCCGTATGAATTTGTAGAAGCCTGCATTGTTCTACCTTCACCTTTTACATCACAGTTAAATTGTTCTGCAAATTTTGTAACATAATTTTTAAAGTTTGTTAGAAGAAGATAATCTCCAAATTCATCAATTTGCATTCCGGTATATCTTGGAAGCCAATTTTTAGCAATGTCTAATTTAGTTTTCATATGTATTTATTCTCATTTTTTTCAAATTTCTGATTTACTTTAAGTGTTAATATAGAAAATATGTAGCCTATTGCTGAACCAATTATTGCACCTGCAATAATATCTGATGGATAGTGAACACCAACGTATGGTCTTGAAAATGCAATTAGAAATGCTAAAATAAACAAAATCCATTTAAGCTTTGGGAAAAGTTTATAAAAATAAACAGCTACTGCAAAATTATTAACTGCGTGCGAAGAAGGAAATGAGAAAGATTTTGAGCATCTTACAAGTAAATTTACATCATCTAAAGCATTGCATGGGCGTATTCTTTCAAATAAATCTTTTAGGAAAGTGCTGTTGAATTGGTCTGAAGCCGTAATAAGCAAAATAACGCCAAAAGAAGCAATTTTGCCAATTCTACCACCTTTAAAGAATAAAATTCCCCAAAGAATTATATAAGAGATATACCAATTTTTAACAGAGGTAATAAAAACGAAAAATTTGTCGAATATAGGATTAGAAATTGTGTGATTTATAAAATAAAAAATTGATAAATCTACAGAATAGAGAAAGTCAACCATTTTTTAATTACCGTATGATTTAAATCACAAAATGATTTTTACATCTTAAATTGAAAAAAATTATAGCGATAATATTACTAAAATTTATAATTATTAAATAGTATTTCTTTTATGGGGCAAGCACTTAAAGTCATAAAATTCAATCCTGATGAACAATTAGAAGAAAATCAAAATTCTTCTAATAAAAAGAAATCATCAAAATTCCCGGCAGGGGTATTGCCACTTGGTATTGCCGCCATTTTTACAGCAATTTTGGGTGTAGTCTCGCTAGTTTTAGAAGTGAAGATTTATTTCCAATTTAGATACGAAATATATTTAGCTCGACTTTTTCCAACAATTTTTTCTCTTATTACTTTATTAACACTTCAGACAAATTTTGGAATAAAAAATCGTAAAGCATTAACTCATAGTTTTTTATTCTCAATTCTTGCTTCTTTAAGTTTTGTAGTTTATAAACTCCCAAGTTTATTTATATATAATATTCTAGCAGCTTCATTATTTATTCTTGTTCTTTCGTTGTTTTTATCATGGAACAAAATAAATCAGATGATAACAGTTTTTTATTTTTCTTTATTATTTGGAACTTCTGCATATTTGTCAAATTTATTTAATGCTAATGCTTCTAATTCAATAGTTTATTTTTCTACATCTATATCAATTTTATTAGTTTCAGTATTGGGTATAGCTCTTAAAGAAAAATCATCAATTATTCCGGTTCCTTTAAAAAATGATAGTGTAAAAAATGAATCTAAAGAAGAGGAGTCAAGTGTTTTTAAAGATTTAGTCGAAGAATCTGTTGTTCCTTTATTTAGAATAAAAATAAATGGGGAGTTATGTTTTGCCAACAATCCATTTTTAGAATTAATCTCTTATTCTAATACAGAAAATTTAAGTGAAATAAATTTCTTTGAAAGTATTATCAAGAATGAAAAAGTTAAAAATCATTTTCTAAAGAAAATAGAGAATAAAGGGCAAGTAGAGAATTATAGATTTACTTATCGAAATAAAGATGCTTCGGAAGAAGTATTATTGTTGGATTGTCGTTCAAGATTATTAGACGATGAGGTTTATATTGAAGGTTCGTTAAGGAATATTACCAATCAATATAGAAAATATAGACTTATAAAGAACGAATTAGAATCATTAAGAAACAATAAGAGACAAAGTACAAATATATTACCTAGTATAAATAATAATGCAGTTAAGCCTAATGTTCTTTCTAGAATGGGGCATGAATTAAGAACTCCAATGAATTCAGTTCTTGGATTTTTAACTCTTATTGAAAATGGATTATTCGAGAATGAAGAAGAATTGAAGGAGTTTTCGCATAGTGCAAAATTGTCCGCAGAATCACTACTTGCTTTATTAAACGATGTTGTTGAAATTTCTAAAACTCAAGATGGTTCTGCTGAAGTAATTAAAGACGAATTCTTTTTAAGAAAAGAAATAGAAAAAATAATAGAAACATTAAAGCCTCATTTCGATCAGAAAGAATTAAAATTAAAATATGAAATTGATGAAAATATTCCGGAAAAAATAATTATTGATCAACAAAAATATCTTCTCATTATAGAAAATTTATTACGAAATGCAATAAACCTTACGGATGAAGGAGTAATTGAATTTTATATACAAGCAACAAAAAATAAAAAAGGATTACCACAAATAGTTTCTACTATTAAAGATTCTAGCTCTGGATTTACAGATGAAGAGTTTGAAAATGTTTTTAATTACGATTTCAAATCTTCAGAGCAAAAAAATATTACTTCAAGTATTTTATTTATTATGATTGCAAAAGAATTTGCAAATATTATTGATGGAAATTTAGAGGCAAGTTCCGAGCTTGGCGAAGGTTCTAAATATACTTTAACTTTAGACTTAGAATCTAAATTAGAGGAAAATAAAGAAGATACAGAAACTGTAAAAGAAACAAAAAATGATGAATTATTGCCTAAAGTGGATTCCGGCTCTAAACCTCGGTTATTGTTAGTAGAAGATAATCCAATTAGTAGAAAAGTTGAACAGAAATTATTACAAGAAGCCGGATATGATGTTACTTGTGTGGAAAGTGGAGCAGATGCAATAGTTCATGTTGAACAAGGTAGTTATAATGTTGTTCTCATGGATATTGAGCTAAAAGATATGGACGGACTTGAAGCAACAAAATTAATTAGGCAATTACCAGACCCAATTAAAAACATTCCAATAATTGCTGTTACAGCACAGTCGAGTATGAAAGATAGAGAAAAATGTTTATTGTCCGGAATGAATGATTACATTTCCAAACCTATAAATATTACTTTTCTTAAAATGACAATTGATCAGTGGTTACAACAAGCGAATATGAATTAAAAGCTTTTGTAGAGTTATAAAAGATAGGTTTAGAGCAAGGCTCTGACCTTGATTAAAGATCAAAGCCTTTTAATAATCATTACACTTCTTCAATAGATTTTTTAATAATTTGAACAGCTTCCATAATTTGTTCTTCAGTAATTACTAAAGGAGGAGCAAAGCGAATTATATGTCCATGAGTTGGTTTTGCTAATAGACCATTTTCTGCCATTTTTAGGCAAACATCCCAAGCTTCTTTTCCATTTTTAGGTTTAATTACAACAGCATTAAGTAAACCTTTACCTCTAATTAATTCAATTATATCAGAATCAATTTTCGCTAGTTTATCTCTAAATAATTGACCTAACTTTTCAGCACGTTCTGCTAACTTTTCTTCTTTAACAACTTTAAGAGCAGAAACTGCAACTTTACAAGCTACAGGGTTGCCGCCAAAAGTTGAACCATGTTCACCAGGCTTAATAACTAACATAATATCATCATCAGCTAAAACTGCGGAAACGGGAAGAACACCACCAGATAAAGCTTTACCAAGAATTAAAACATCTGGTCTTACTCCTTCATGATCGCAAGCTAATAATTTACCGGTTCTTGCAATTCCTGTTTGAACTTCATCGGCAATAAAGAGAACATTTTTTGCTTTACACAAATCATAAGCTTTTTTCAAATAACCATCTTCGGGAACATAAACACCTGCTTCACCTTGAATTGGTTCTACTAAGAATGCAGCAACATTAGGATCCTCTAAAGCTTTTTCTAAGGCATCTAAATTATTATAAGGAACAACTTCAAAACCAGGAGTATAAGGTCCAAATCCTTTATAAGAATCAGGATCAGTTGACATTGAAATAATTGTTATTGTTCTTCCGTGAAAGTTACCATCACAAACAATAATTTTTGCTTTATTTTCTTCAATCCCTTTTTTGTCATATCCCCAACGTCTTGCAATTTTAAGAGCAGTTTCATCTGCTTCCGCACCCGAATTCATAGGTAGTACTTTGTCATACCCAAAATATTCAGTAATAAATTTTTCGTAAGGACCTAGAGAATCATTGTAAAATGCTCTAGAAGTTAAAGTTAAAGTTTTAGCTTGTTCAACTAAAGTATCGATAATTTTTGGGTGACAATGCCCTTGATTAACTGCTGAATAAGCAGAAAGAAAATCGAAATATTTCTTTCCTTCAACATCCCATAAAAAAACGCCTTCACCCTTAGATAGTACAACAGGAAGTGGGTGATAATTATGCGCCCCGAATTTGTCTTCCATTTCAATATAATCTTTTGATGTCATTTCTTACCTCCAATAATGTATAAATTCACTATGAAAAGGTACAAAAATTAATGACATATCAAAGGGATTTAGAAAATAGTTTTAAGAGAATTGTATATTTGTTTTTTTAATTAAAAGTATATAAAAATGAATATTATAACAGAAAGCTTTAGTATTCCTACAAAAGGATTTAATGATATTATTGATATTACATCTGAGGTGCAATCTTTAGTTAAAAAGAATAATTTTTCAGAGGGAAATGTTTTGGTATTTGTTCCCGGAGCAACTGCAGGAATTACAACAATTGAATATGAACCTGGATTATTGAAAGACTATCCTGAGTTTATGGAGAAATTAGTTCCATCAAATAAAAACTATCATCATGATATGACGTGGCATGATGGAAATGGGTTTTCACATATAAGAGCAGCATTACAAGGTGCTTCGTTTCAAGTTCCATTTAAAGATGGAACATTATTATTGGGAACTTGGCAACAAATAATTTTATTGGATTTTGATAATAAATCAAGAGATAGAAAAGTGATTGCTCAAATAATAGGAAAGTAGATGAAACGGAAAACTATAACAATTTTTGGAAGTTCTTTACCTAAGCCAGGTGAGAAAGATTATGAAGATGCTTATTTAATAGGAAAAACTTTAGCACAAAACGGTTTAAATATTTGTAGTGGTGGTGCTCAGGGAATTATGGATGCTGTATCAAAAGGTGCTATTGAAGAAAATAGTGAAGCAATTGGTGTTACAGTTAAGATATTCAAATCTCCTTCAAGTAAATATTTAACTAAAGAAATTAAATGTGATACTCTTTTTGAAAGGTTAGATAATTTAATCAAACTTGCAGATGGATTTATTATTCTTCCTGGTGGAACTGGAACTTTGGTTGAAATTTCATTGATTTGGGAACTGATGAATAAACAAGTTTTGGAGAAAAAAACAATTGCTTGTTTAGGAAATTTATGGAAGGATTTAGTTGCTCCAATGGAAGAAAGAATAAAATTTGAAAAGCGAGAAGAAGGTTTGGTAAAATGTTTTGAAACGCCAGCTGAAGTGATTAAGTTTATTCTGCAAGAGATTTTATGATTTAATTAAATTATTTATAATATTTAGTATTGAATAATATAACTAAAATAACGGAGAATAGTTTTGAGTAAAATAGTTTATGAACAAATAGTGTATCCTTATCAGATTGATTATGTAGGACATTTGAATAATGTAATTTATATTGAATGGATGGAAGTTGGAAGAACTAAACTTCTCGAAAAGATAGGACTTTCGCTAAGAGAATTAGAGAAAAGGGGAATTGCACCAATATTAGTTGAAACAAGTATAAAATATAAAAAAGCAATTTATATTAGTGAAGTTGTTAAGATTGAAATTTGGGTTTCTGAATTAAAAAATGCTTCCGCAATTATGAGTTTTAATTTTTATAATGAAAAAGATGAATTAGCAGCTTTTGGATGGCAAAGAGGATTATTTATTAATAGAGAAACTGTAAAACCTTATAGATTATCTGAGGAAGAAAGGAAAGCTTTTGAAAAAGTATATGTTAAGGAATAATGAACTTGATATAATAAAAAACCTCCAAGGTTTTTTGCCTAACAAAATGATAGACAATCTGAACTCTTGGAGGTTTATGTAATGTTTTTTATACTATTTAGTTATTCTGTACTGGCATTTCAACTTTAGGCTTATTTTTATTTGCTAATTCAGTATAACTCTTTATCATTTTTTGTACATTTGGATCATTAGGAACTAATTTCTCTAATCTTTTTAATACATCTAAGAATTTTCCATATTCACCTAAATTATCGTAAATTTGTTTTAATACAAAATAAGGATTATAATCTCCACCTACATTCATAGGAGATCGTTCGATATCTTTCAAAGCTGCAGTTTCAATATCTTTTGCTAAGTCCTTATATTTATCTATCTCATTAGCAGAAAAATATATATTAGCAATGTTATTGAGTATGTAAAAGTCAATTGGAAAAAGTTTTCGTGGAATCTTTTGTTCCATCATGTCCAAAACTTCAACAGCTTTTTCTTTATTTTTTGTGGCGTACATATAATAAAGTGCAAGTCTTGTATATGCATTTTTATAATTTAGTGTTAATCGTTGGTGATTAACATTCATAAATATTGTGCTGTCAGCTAAGCCTCTATACTTAAAACCAGGCTTATAGTCTTTACTATAGCCTTCAGGCTCTTCCATTAATTGTTTCCACATAATCTCGTGATTAATTGCGTTGTAAAAGTTCTTATGTTTTTTAGGAATTACTCTAAATGATAATCCTTCCATTTCAAGATAATCATTTAAGCCTATTTTACTATTATCAGGTGTTGTAACTGCAAAGTAAATGGGTCTTTCGTTTAAATTCGATCTAACAATATCCATTGCAACAATATCTTGGGCTCTAACAGCTTTAACATTTCCAAAATTAACAGAAGGTTTCATATTCCATGATATTTTTCCTTTATTGGTAATTGCTGTATCGGTAATTCCAAATTGTTTAAAAGTTTCATCAGAAATTGGAACATCAATTCTTCTTGTTTTCCATTGACTTGGAGCTATTCTGTCTATTTGTTGATCTGATAAAGACATTTTTATTTTTGCTGTACCATGCGGAGCTGTATGCTTTAATTGTTTTATATACCAAGGTGTATTTAAGAGACTTAGATTTGCAATTCTTACATCACGTCTAACACCTTCAACATCTTGTAAATACCAAAGCGGGAAGGTATCATTATCACCGTTAGTAAAAATTATAGCATCTTTTGCTGCACTTTGCAGTAAGTTATAAGAATAATCCCAAGGAACAAAGTTTCTAGAACGATCATTCTTAAAGTAATTTGCTCTTATCATATTTAGAGGAACTAAAACAATTAAAATTGCAGTTAAAGCAGTATAAGCCGGTTTGTGTAAGCTTGTACTCTTTATTGCAGTTTTTATAACTTCAAAAAGTCCTCTAATACCTAGAGCAAGCCAGAGTGAGAACACAAAAAATGCACCTACATAAAAATAATCCCTCTCTCGCGGTTGTGGCTGCTGTTGATTCTGATAAAATGCTGTAAGATAACCAAGGAAAATAAACATGATCAGAAATACAGATGCCATTTTCCAGTCTTTTTGATAATGATAGAATAAACCAAACAGAGCCAGTAAGAACGGAATGGCAAAGAGTTCTGAGAAATCAACTCCGGAATCTTGTACAGTAGATTCACGTCCAACATAATTCCAAAGTAAATATCTATTAAACATATGATTCATTTGGTAATTCCAGAAGAAATCTAAATCGCTTGAATAATTATTATAAACTCCTTGTTGGTGAGGTTCACGAGTAAATCTTCTTTTAAATATTGGTTGATCACCATATTGTTCTCTATTCATATACTTAACAAATTCCGGAAATGTTTTCGGACTATTAAGGTTAATAGGTGTATCTTGGTTTGACCTTATAATAATCATAGCATAAGAAGAGAAACCAATAATAGCGAATAATATACTTTTAACAATTAAATGAAGCGTTTGCTTATTTTCTTTTCCTGACCAATAAATTAAATATCCTAATACTACCAGCAGTGCAAAAAAGACAATCATACTTTGTGTTCCATCATTTCCACCTAAGATTGAAAGTAATTTGATTATATATTTTACAACTCCGGGATAAACTGTAAAAAGAGCAATTCCCCCAACAATTATTGGTATGTAAAAAGAATTTCTGTGGAAAATCTTTTTATAGAAAATTCCCATATAAACAACACTTGCAAAAGCCGCAATCATTAAGAATTTTGAATCGAATGCTTTATGCTCTTCCGGTGAAGGAGGATTGGTTGGTGCAGAAGCCCAAAGAGCAGCCGCAATTACTAAAATAACAGCAACGTGACCAAGAAATATATATGCAGTTTTCTTAAAATGTTCTTCATCATGCGAATATTTTCTTGCATAAATTGTTAACACTATTGGAACCATGGCTAACACAGACATTAGATGAACTCCGGTTGATAAACCGACTAAGTAAGCAATTAATAATAAATATTTTTCATTGTCTTCATTATCTGCTTTTTCATTCCAAACAACCATTAACCAAGTTACAAATGCAATAAAGAATGTAGCAAGAGCATATACTTCTGCTTCCATTGAGTTAAACCAAAAAGTATCGCTGAAAGCTAATGATAATGCCCCAATTGCTGCAGCAATGTAGGTTACTAAAGATTCTATAAAACTTGGTTTTTCCGATTTTTTGAAATTCTCAATAACTTTTACAGCAGTTAAGTATAAGAAAAGTACTGTAAAGGCACTTGCAATAACTGAAATTGAGTTAACCCTAAAAGCAACATTATCGCCAAAAGGTAACATTGCAAAAAGTCTACCGAGTATTAAAAATAATGGAGTTCCCGGTGGATGTGGTACTTGTAATAAATCAGCAGAAGCTATAAATTCACCACAATCCCAAAAGGAAACATTTGGCTGTACAGTTAAAAAATATACAACCGATGTTATCATAAAAACAAAGAAACCTATTACTTTACGTAAAGTATCTGTATTCATTCATTCCTCTATAATATTTATTTTTTCTTAAATAATTCGTTTAAGTCTAATTTGGGTCTATTTTTATAGTATTTTATATTAAGATCTGATAATTTCTTAAATGAAATATTATCTAAATCTTCACCATCTTTATGTCTTTTAACAAACATTTTAAAATCTTTTAATTCAACTTCGTTGAACTTGTTTTCAAATCTTTTCAGATTATCAATGAATTTTTTTTGATCGGTATAACGCATAATTTTATCAATTCTTAAAATTGTTAAAAATAATTACCATTTATACATTTATAAAATTTTACAATCTTATAAGATAACTATAATATTTATGGTTTTCAGTCTAAATTTTTGTTTTTAATTGAGGATACCATTCAGTTACTCTTTTTATAAAGTGAGTAGCTGACCTTTCCCATGAAAAGTTTTGTGACCATTTATATGCATTTTCGCTTAATTTATTTAAAACTTCTTTATTTGTTATTGTGTCTTTAATTTTTAATGCTAATTGTTCAATATTTTCTAATTCCACCAAATATCCTGTTTCTCCATCACGTATTGAATCTCTTAATCCGGGAACATTTGAACCAATAGTTGGAGTTTTCATTGCATTAGATTCAATTACAGTAATGCCCCAACCTTCTTTTTCTGCCATTGTTACAAATAACCAAGCTTTTCCTAAAAGTTCCGCTTTTTCTTTTTCGGTTAAGAATCCGGCAAACTCAATATTTTTTTCTAAATTTTCTTTCTTTATAAGTTCTTTTAATTTATCAAGATAATCTCCTCTACCACCTATAATAAATTTTATTGCTGGAATATCTTGTTTTATAATTTTTACAGCTCTAATTATTTGATCAATGTTTTTATAATTTTTTATTCTACCAATGTAAGTAAAAAGAGGGGACTTGGATTTTTCAATTTTTGTATTCTTAAATAAGTTATGGTCAACGGCATTGTAAAGAATGTCGATTTTGTTTTTTTCAAATCCTAATTTTACTAACTCGCTACTAGTACTATTAGAGACAGTAAATATTTTTGAGTTGGAATAATTACGAGGTATTTTCTTTTCTTGATTTATAATATAGTAGGCGAGTGGGAAAGGGATTTCTTTATATAGTGAATTTCCATGAATGTGATGTAAAATTCCTACAACAGGCTCTTTTGAATATTGAGAAATATTTAATGGAATTTTTGAAATATCATCAACAATTATGTCAAAATTTTGCTTAGATAATACCGATTTATAAAAAATCTTAAATTGATGATTAAATAAAAATTTATTTCCATAACGAATAATTTTAATTCCATCAATTGTTTCTTTATCGGGAGCTCCTGAAAACTTATGTGCAACAAGAGTTACATCATGTCCCATTTTTACAATTCGTTTAAAAATCTCATGGAGATGAATTTCTGCTCCACCCATTTCGGGATTTTTAATACAACGCCAGTTTACAACAAGAATATTCAAAATTAAGTTAGTTTGTTTTGTTAAATAATATTTGTTAGTTTGAATAAATATTTAGTTAAATGGATATGCAATTATACAAAAGTTTTCATCCATTGTTTCTTATTTAGATGTTTATTTTTGTAAAAGAAAAGAATTAAAAAGGTTATAAAAAATGACCAAATTACCCAAAAGTAAAAAATTTTTAGATGTTTCGGATTATGCTAGACCATTCGCCTTAAAATTAGTTAAAATACTTTTATTAACTTCTATTGGTTCATATGCAGTAACTTTTACTTTTTTATTGGTGGGTTTAATTGCTGCTTGGTTTATTTATAGTAATTCTTCTCCAATTATTATTGCCTTGTTAATTTTTACTAAAAGTATGTTAGATGCTGTTGATGGAGAAATTGCTCGACAAAGAAATGAGCCATCGATGGTGGGAAGATATTTAGATTCATTTTTTGATTTTATTATTAACCTTTCCTTGTTCTGGAGTATTACACTTTATTTTAATCAATCACTTTGGTTGATGGTAGCTTCTTTGTTAATGTATCAGTTACAAGGAAGTATTTTTAATTATTATTATTTGGTTAAACGCTATCAAGTTAATGGGGATAAAACAAGTAGAATTTTTGAAAAAGAATTGCCTGCTCCTTACGAAAGAGATAATCCAACCTTGCTGAAAATTTTGCACAAAACTTATTTAATAGTTTATGCTTGGCAAGATTATTTAATTTTTAGGTTGGATAAAAATGCAATTAATACACAAGAACTACCCGGATGGTTTTTAACGCTTGTTTCGTTTCTCGGACTTGGATTTCAATTATTGATTATTGCAGTTTTTATAATTTTTAATATTCATCAATATGTTTTGATATTCTTTTTGATACCGTATTCGGTATTTGGTTTGGTTGTAATTATAATAAGAAAAATCTTTGTAAAATAAACTATCCTATTTCAAATTGTACTTTTGGGAATGTTTAGTAGGTGACAAAGTGTTTGTAACTCTGTCTTTCCAGGCTGAGAAAATTGTATTTAACATGAACTAAAACACATAAAAAAATGCAGTAAAAATAATAAAATGGGTTATTTTTCATTTGTTAAATAGTAAAAAAAATCTATGATGTAATAGTAGATAGGATTTTTTTTTGTACTTACTTTTCAGGTTCTGAAGTGAGTTTGGAATCTAAAAAATAATTCAATTCTTTAGAGAGCACTTTAAGTAGTTATTCTTTTAATTTGTAATAGCTTTCTTCAAGAATGTCGTTTCTTGCTTCCTGCATACAACTTATAATTATGGAATTTACATTCTAGAGCACCATTAAAAAGAAACAATCTTTTTGAGGTTCGTAAACCAAAATGTTTAAGGGCATCCTTGTTAGCACTTAATATCCAAGCATCAAAATTATTATAATTTGTTTTTAAAGTATCACCAATACTTTTATAAAATTGATTTATATCATCAGTCTTTAGTCTTTCTCCGTAAGGTGGATTTGTAATTATTGTTCCCGATTTTAAATTATTAGGAGAGTTAAAAAAATCATTATTTTGAAATTGAATAATAGTTTCTACCTTTGCTCTTTTCGCATTTGCTTTTGCTGAAGTTAAAGTTGAACCATTAATATCATTTGCAATAATTATATTATTGAAATCTTTCTTAGCTGAAATTAATTCTGTCTTTACTTTTTTTAATAAATCTCTATCAAAATTCTTCCAGTTCATAAATCCAAATTTTTCACGAGAAAGATTTGGGGCAATATTTTGGGCTAATAATGCAGCTTCAATAGCAATTGTTCCGGAGCCGCACATAGGATCAATAAAATTAGATTTTTTATCCCAACCAGAAAGTAAAATCATTCCTGCAGCAAGAACTTCATTTAATGGAGCTTGTTCACCACTTAATCTGTAACCTCTTTTGTGTAAAGATTCTCCAGAAGCATCTAATGAGATTGTACAACTTTCATCATCAATGTGTAGGTTAATTCTGTAAGTTGGATTTTTTACATCAACATTTGGTCGTTTACCTGTTTTTTCTCTTATTTGGTCAACAATTGCATCTTTAAGTTTTAGAGCCGCATATTTTGAATGACGAAATTTATTAGAATTTACAACGCTATCAATAACAAAAGTATTATGAAGGTTTATCAATTCAAACCAATTGAATTGTTTTGCTTTTTTATATAGTTGTTCAGGATTTTTTGCATAGAATGATTTGATTGGTTTTATAACTCTTAATGTTATTCTACTTGAAAGATTTATTTTATATAAGGTTTTAAGATTTGCTTCAAATTCTACTGCACGATTTGAGATGACAGTATTTTTAGCACCAAGTTCTTGTAATTCTTTTTCAAGAATATTTTCTAAACCAAAGAGTGTCTTTGCAATATATTTTTGATTATCCATGTTTTAATATTTCCTAAACTTGTCATATTCAGAAAATGATTTTATGACCTAAACTTTGATAATAATTTTTTATCTAACAAAAATAAAAGACTAGAAATACAAAAAGGTTATAAAATAAAAAGCCCTCATAAAAATCAGGACTAGATTTCCATGAAGGCTTAATAACCTCCACTCACTTATCGCGAGTAGTTTTTGTAAAATAGAAGTAAAACAACCTTCCTGAATGATTCACTTTTTCTTAGTAGTTTTTCGGTTTTAGTGTTAACCCTTGTTTTAAGATGTTAAGTTCCTCACCCACAGTAAAACTAATAATAATTTTAATTATTATCAATAAATTAATTTGCTTCGTGTAAAATTAAGCTAATTACTGTATCATTTTCAGCTGGTTCTTTTGTGAATTTTTCTGAATATACAATTAATTTTTTTTCATCATTAATAATAAAAAGAGGATGAAACGAATCGGGTGCATATTTAGCTTTTAATTTTTCGAATGAAAATTCTGCTGTAATTTTATTTGCTTTTACAGTTAAATCGTTTTCAAGCAAGTCAACTTCCGGATAAGTAAGTTGAGAAGAAGAAAAGAAATGATGACTTCTTATTCCTCGTAATACATCTTTGTTTTGTTTTGAAGCAGTATTAATTTGAAATACATTTGAACTATCGAATATTTTTGAATAATGACTTGTTGCTAGAGAATTTATTCCCTTATTAGATGTAAGAGCAATAAATTTTCCTATTCCTTCCAAATTAATAGTTTCTGATGTTTTCTCAGAAATAATACTTCCGAAACAAGTTTGAATGCCGGCTTGTCTTGCACTTGTAACTTTTTCCCAGTTTTTATCTACAAGCAAAATTTTATAATTATATTGCTTCAATATTTTACTTATTTCAATACTAAGTGTATTTATTCCGGCTATTAAAATACCTTGTGGATTTGGATCGGATAATTTTAATATTTTTGCTAAAGGAATAGCACTTAATCCATAAACTAGGATGGTTGCAATAATTATTGAAAACATAATTGGAACCAAAATTTCAGAACCTTCATATCCATGGCGAGTTAATTCCATGGAAAAAACCGAAGCAACAGCCGCCGCCACAATACCTCTTGGAGCCATCCAAGAAAGATATAGTTTTTCTTTCCAGCTTATTTTAGAGCCAATAGTTGAAAGAAATATTGTTGCAGGACGTATAACTAAAATTAAAAGAACAATAAAAATAATTACACCGGAATTCATAAGAATTAAATCGGCAAACTTTAAGCGTGCAGCAAGAACTATAAACAATGTTGAAAGCAATAAAATTCCGAGATTTTCTTTAAATTCTAATATATGTTCAACAACTATTTGTTTCTGATTTACTAGATAAATTCCCATTAATGTTACTGCAAACAAGCCGCTTTCATGTTGAATAGTATTTGATAATGCAAAGACTAAAACTATTGTTGCAAGTGTTGCCGGATTTTGTAAGTAATCAGGAATATAATTTCTTTTAATTAAAAAAACTAAAAGCATTCCCCCAGCAACTCCAATTATTGTACTTAGAATAAGGGTTTTTACTATTGCAATAAAAATTGTAAAAGTTGCTTCTTTAGGCCCAATAGCAACAATTGATTCAAATACTAACATTGCCAACATAGCACCAATAGGGTCGTTAACAATTCCTTCCCATTTTAAGATTGAATTTACTTGTCCTTTAGGTTTTACCATTCTTAATAATGGCATAATTACAGTAGGACCGGTTACAACTAGAATTGCTCCTAATAATAATGATAATCGAAAATCAAGATCAGTAAAATAATATGCAGCTCCGGTAGATAATACCCAGGTTACAATTGTTCCAATAGTTATTAAGTTTCTTACTTCACTAAAAACCGGTTTAAGTTCACTTATTTTTAAGCTCAGTCCACCCTCAAACAAAATTATTGCTACAGAAATAGAGACAAAAGGGAAGAGAAGATCACCAAAAAAATCATCTGGATTTAAAAGACCGGTAACTGGTCCTGCAACTAATCCGAAAATTAATAATAAAAGAATAGATGGAATTTTAAGTTGCCAAGAAATCCATTGTCCTAAAATTCCTAAAATTATAATTGCCGAAAGGCCTATTAGTAAATATTCTGCCATAATTATACTTTATTTAATTTAATATTTATAGAATTGTGATTTATTTTTATTTTAATTCTTTTCTTCTTATTGGCATGGTCATACAACGGCATCCACCGCCACCACGCGCTAGTTCTGCTCCATCAATTGTAATTACATATTTACTATAATCATCAATTTTTATTTTACTATTTATAATATCTTTTGCTCGTAAAATATCAAAACCATTTTTATTTATTTCTTCAAGTGTATATTCATTTCTATTATATCCTAAAACCTTTCCGGGACCAACTGCAAAAAAGTTAGCACCACTATGCCATTGTTCTCTTTCTTGAATCCATGCATCATTATTACCACCACAAAAAATAGGATCCAACTTCATTCCTAATTTAGAAAGTGCATTTAGAATATTTTTTTCTTCTCTTATATATTTAACATTTCCGTTTCTTATTCCAATATTAACAGTTTCAAAAGCATGTTGATTAAGAATAACAGGCGGATAAATTAAGCATTTATCATGGTCTAAGAATGTAAAAACCATATCAAGGTGAATGAAAGATTCAGGTTCTAACGGTAAAGCTTGAACAACAATATTGATATTTCTTTTTTGCTTTTTGAAATGGTCAATTAAATAATCTACACCTTGTGTTGTTGTACGAGCTCCAATTCCTATAAGTAAAATATCTTCTCTCGCAATTAAAATATCGCCGCCTTCAATTGTAATTTTTTCAGATAGTTTATGACTTTCAGGATTTATTGTAATTGATTCAAACATGTCTGAATAATTAAAAATTGATTCCATAATAATTGCTTCACGTTCACGTACTTTATTTGCCAACTTTCCAATTAATACTTTGTTGTTAATTGAAATTGAAGCATCTCTTGTAAAGAAAAAATTATGTAATGGCTGCAATTGATATCTGCGTGCACTCATAAAATTTGTAAGATTACTATTCTTTATAATTGGAACACCTTCAAGTAATTCTTTCGATAGTTCTTCTGGAGATTTTTCAACAAGAAGATCGAATATATTTTCAATATTTTCGTTTTCACAAATTTTACTTAATAAATCAGCTTTTGCATTGGGTTCTTCTAGAACTGTTTTAAGCAAATCTGAAACTTCGAAGACCTTAGTAATTTTTTTTAGAACTTTTCTAAATTGGGTATATTCTCTTGAAGCAACAGAAAGATTCAGAATATCACTGTACAAGGCTCTTTCTGCATTTCTAGGAGTCATATTTTCAATTTCGGGACCCGGAGAATGAATAATCACTCCTTCAATTTCACCAATTTCAGACTTAACATTAATTTTCATTTTTCCAACTTCATTTATTTTGTTTAATAAAAGCGATACCGGTATATACTTTTTACAATACTAAATTTGTTTTTGTATTTAGTAAAAATATAAATACCGGAATAACTAAAAAAACTATTTTATTTTGGTACAACCCAAATATCATTTTCTTGTTCAAGCTTAATATCATCTAGATAAACAGCTCTTCCAACACCGCCTTGTCTAAAATCTGTAACAATATCAACGTGCTGAGCTGATTTATTCATTATACCTTCAGCAATATATTCATCTAAAGATTTTTTACTTGTATCGTAACAATTTGCATAACTTGCACCAATTGCAATATGTAAAGTTCCACCAACTTTTTCAACAAACAAAGGGTGTTTTAGAACTTTTTTAATTCCATTATTCATTCCAAGTGCAACTTCACCTAATCGGTGTGAGCCTTCATCTGTTTCAATAATTTTTGCTAAAGCTTCTTCACCTTTTTTTGCAGAATATTTAATAATTTTCCCTTTTTCAAATTTTAAGTAAATTCCTTGAATTAATGCTCCACCTTGAAAAACCGGAAGATCAACAAATATTTCACCTTCAACTGTATTGGCATCGGGACTTGTATAAACTTCACCATCTGGAAAATTACGAGTACCGGTACATTTTACAATTTTGTGATCAGCAAGACTCATTTTTAATTCAAGTAAATTTCCCGAATCAGGATGTTCTGTTTGGATTCTTATGGTTTTACTCTTATCCATTAGCTGGAAGATATCTTCTTCAATATCTTCAAGAAGCTGTGGATTAACTGTTGAAGCACTAACAATTACATTCGCGTATTCTTCAAGAGTTAAGCCTTCCATTTTTGCAAATCCTTCTGTTGGGAAAAGTGTAATTACCCACGGCTTACTTAGTCTTATATTTTTTATTTCTTCATCTGCTCTCATAACTGCTTGGGCTAATTCTTCATTCTGCCCGTCAAAAAGTGTTGGATCTTCAGTCCCTAACACTTCAATAAATTTGGTCATGTTATTGTATCTATCAGTAATCCATTGTGGTACTTTTTCTATTTGTTCTAAGTTCCCATAACGTGCAATTGATGAACCCCAAACTTTACCTCTATCATTATCAGGAGCTGTTAAGTTTATATCAACAGTTGCACCGGCTGCAAAAATTTTATCTTGTAAAGCAGAAATTAGAGGCCAGCAAATTGCTTCACCTTTTACCATTACAACATCGTCTTTGGTAACACCACCAATTGAATAGTTAATTAAATAATCTGCCCAAATTTTTAAGTCTTTTTCGCTAATTAAGTTATTCATATTACTCCATTTTTTTATGTAGTGCTAATATAAAGTAAATTTAAATGTAATATTTTTTTATAGTTGAAAACAATTTTAAGATTTTATCAAAAATTTTTATTGACAAATTGATGATCCTATACTACATTCCGATAAACAACGAAATGAAAATGAGTGAATCAATAAAATTATTTAAAGCATTATCCGATAAAAACAGATTGAGAATTTTAAAAGCTCTACAATCAAAGGTTTTATGCAATTGTGAAATAAGAGAATTATTACAACTTGCAAATTCTACAGTTTCTCAACATTTAAAAATACTAAAAGAATCTGAATTTATTATTGAACAGAAAGAAGGGAAATGGGTTAACTATTTAATAAATCCTGCTCCAAATGATAAAAGAGTATCGTCAATTTTAAGTAGTCTGGATTTTTGGATAAATGATAGTGAATTAATAATTAACGATATGAAATTAGTTTGTTGTTTAAATAGAGAAAATATTTGTAATAATTAATTCTTATTATCAAATTACTTCGTTGTTGAACGAAATGAATATTAAGGTAATTAAATGAGTTGGAAAGAGCAGTATAAGAGTTTTTTATGGATAACGGGATTTTTTCTTTTCGCATATTTCATGCCCATAGAATCCGTAAAATTTAAAAATGCACTTTATGAATCTTTTGTGCTTGCAAAGTGGTATGCACAAGAACATGTTTTGCTTTGTTTGCTTCCTGCATTTTTTATTGCAGGCGTAATTGCTGTATTTGTTAGTCAAAATGCAGTTATTAAATATTTAGGTGCAAAAGCAAAAAAATGGGTTGCATATTTAGTTGCTTCAATATCCGGAACAGTTTTGGCAGTTTGCTCTTGTACAGTTTTACCTTTATTTTCTGGAATTTATAAACGAGGTGCAGGCTTAGGCCCGGCAGTTGCTTTTTTATATTCTGGTCCTGCAATAAATATTTTGGCAATAATTCTTACTATGAGAATACTTGGAGTTGAGTTAGGAATTGCACGAATTATTGGTGCAGTTTCTTTTAGTGCCATAATTGGTTTGATAATGAGTTTTATTTACAGAAAAGAAGAAAAAGAGAGAGCTGATACACAATTATCATTACCTGAATCTGAAGAGAATAGACCAATTTGGCAAACAGCATTTCACTTTTTTGTTTTGGTTGCCATTTTAATATTTGCTAATTGGGGTAAACCTGATTCATCAGAAGGTTTTTGGTTTTGGATGTTTTCAAATAAATGGTTGTTAACAGGAATATTTGGTATTGGGTTTGCATTATCATTAATGTTCATTATTAAATTGAATAAAGTACAAGTAGTCCTCGGTAGTGTTTTTATTCTGGTTTTATCAATTCTATTTGGTTCAGAACCTTTAATTCCATTTGGAGCAGCAATAGTAGTATTAACTTTAATTCTTACTTTCAGTAAAGGTGAAGCTAATGAATGGCTTGGCGAAAGTTGGGGCTTTACAAAACAAATTATGCCATTACTCGGTGCCGGTGTTTTAATTGCTGGTTTTTTACTTGGTTCACCTGATGGTGGAAATGGGATAATTCCTAATGAATGGATTGCAAATATGGTTGGCGGAAATTCATTATTCTCAAATTTATTTGCTTCGATAACCGGAGCTTTTATGTACTTTGCTACACTTACAGAAATTCCAATTTTACAAGGATTAATAAACGGGGGAATGGGGAAAGGTCCGGCATTGGCTTTATTATTAGCTGGTCCGGCATTATCATTACCAAATATGCTTGTGATTAGAAGCGTAATAGGAACAAAGAAAACATCAGTTTATGTAGCATTAGTAATATTTATGTCTACAATTTCAGGATTGATTTATGGAAGTTTATTTTAATAAAAGGAGAAAAAAATGTTAGATATTAAAGTAGTTGGAGGCGGCTGTGCTAATTGTGAGAAATTAGCTTCACTCTGTAATGAAGTTGTTTCTGAAAAAAATATAGAAGCTGAAATTACTAAAGTTACAGACTTAAATTTATTTGCAGACCTTGGTGTATTTATGACTCCGGGATTAATTGTAAATGATAAAGTTTTGAGCCAAGGTAAAATACCAACAAAAAGCACATTAGAGAATTGGTTAAATAAAGAAATTAACTAAACTAAAATTTATTTGATTATGCTACATAAAGATTTAAAACCAATTATAGAAGAATTGGAAAAATGTACAAATGAAATTTCTTCCAAAAGAAAAGATTTATTAGAAAGTGTTGCTAATTATATTTCTGAAAAAGTAAAAGAGAATAAAACAATAAATATAAATTTTATTTGTACACACAACTCGCGTAGAAGTATAATGGGACAAATTTGGGCACAAACTGTTTCAGAATATTTTAATGTGCCAAATGTAAAATGCTTTTCAGGTGGAACAGAAGCAACTGCATTTAATCCAAGATCGGTAAGTGCAATTAAGGATTTTGGATTTAAATTAGAACAAATGGATAAAACTGAAAATCCATTATACCATGTATATTTTTCTGAGGATAAAGAACCATTAAAATGTTTTTCAAAAATTTATTCAGATAAACTTAATCCACAAAAAAATTATATAGCAATTATTACTTGTTCTCATGCAGATGAAAATTGTACAGTAGTTTTTGGTGCAGATAAAAGGTTCCCAATAAAGTATGATGATCCAAAAGAATTTGATGATACAGATTTAGAAAAATCAAAATATACAGAACGCTTTAAGCAAATTGGGATTGAGATGATTTATCTCTTTAGTAAGGTTGTAAAATAATTTGATTGTTGTAACTTGGTAATTTTAGAATTAAGCACAGACAAAAATGTCTGTGCTAATTAAAATACTATTTAAAAAAATAATTTATCATTTATGATAATTATCTGATATTAAGTTCTTTAGTAATTCTAAAATTTTATCTATGTTAGAAATTTTATTCGGGATTATTAAAACCGTATCATCACCACCAATTGTTCCTAAAATTTCTTCTTTGTTAAGTCTATCAATGTAATGTGCAATGCCTTGTGCTCTTCCGGCAAGTGTTCTTAATACAATCATATTTTCATTTTGCGAAATATTAAGAATTTCCAAACCAACAAGTTTTGCAATCTCTTTTCCGTAATCTGTGCTACTTAAAACATATTGAACGCCCAAATTAGTAAAAGTTCTAATTACTCCGAGATCAGCAAAATCTCTGCTTAAAGTTGCTTGAGTAATTGTAACTCCTTCATTCTTCAAAATTTGTAGAATTTGATCTTGATTTGAAATAATTCTGTCTGTAAGAATCCTTTTAATTTTATTTTGTCTGACTAATTTTGAGGACATAATTAACTCTCTTTAGTTGGAATATCCATAATTTTAAATAAAACCTTAGAAATATACATAAATTGATAATATTTTTGTTATCAGATAATGATGAGAGAAATAATTTTTATATAAATTATTACATTTGTGAAAGAAAATTATTACAATATTTTAAAATACAAGGAAAGGAACAATTGTGGCTTATAATTTATTAAAAGGAAAAAAAGGAATTATATTCGGAGCTCTAAATGATCATTCTATTGGATGGAAAGTTGCAGAACGTGCTTATGAAGAAGGTGCACAGATCATTTTAACAAATGCTCCATTTGCAATTAGAATGGGACAAATAGATAAACTTGCTGAGAAAACTAAAGCTCCTATTATTCCGTGTGATGTAACGAATTTGAATGAAATTGAAAAGTTAATAAAAGAATCGATGGAATATTTTGGTGGAAAATTTGATTTTTTACTTCATTCCATTGGAATGTCACCAAACGTTAGAAAAGATATTCCTTATGATAATATCAACTATAATAATTTCTTAAAAACATTAGATATTTCTGCATTGTCATTTCACAAAGTTTTACAAACTTGTCGTAATAATGATGCAATAAATGATTGGGGTTCTGTAATTGCATTATCCTATATTGCTGCCCAACGTACTTTGGATAGATATAATGATATGGCTGATGCCAAAGCAATTTTAGAATCTATAGCAAGAAGTTTTGGATATATTTACGGAAGAGAAAAATTCATCAGAATAAATACTATTTCGCAGTCTCCAACCAAAACTACTGCCGGTGAAAGAATTGATGGATTTGGTTCACTTTTTGACTTTACCGAACGAATGTCTCCTTTAGGAAATGCTACTGCAGATGAATGTGCAGATTATTGCGTAACATTGTTTTCCGATTTAACAAAGAAAGTTACAATGCAAAATTTATTCCACGATGGTGGATTTTCAAATATGGGTATGAGTCAAAAAGCAATTAAACAATATGAAAAAAGCTTTCAAGATTCATCAGATAAAGATGAAGAAAAAGAATAAGCTAATATTTTTTAATAAGATATAAAATAAAAAATCTTGAATTTTAAATTGATGCTTTATTACAGAGACGTAAAATTTGCGTCTCTTTTTTTTTTATTAAAATATTTTTTTGTCATAAATAGTTTTTCGTAATTATCTCTTTGTAATTCAGTTTCTACAAAATTAGCAAGATTGGATAAGTCCTTAAATATAAATTATATGTACTTTTGTAGTCTAAATTTCTTATGAAAAAGACTACTCAAAACGGATATAACAAATCTATTAATATTGCTGTTGATTATATCAACAAGCATTTGAATGAAACTATAGATTTGAAAACAATAGCTAATGTGGCAATGATTTCTGAATTTCATTTTTGCAGAATTTTTAAAGCTTATATTGGCGAATCCATAGGGGTTTACATTAATCGTTTAAGAATGGAAAGAGTGGCTCATTTGTTGCAAATTTCCAATAACACTCTTACAGAAATTTCTGAAAAGACCGGCTATCAATCGCAACAGTCATTATCCAAAGCCTTTAAAAAACACTTTGGAGTAACACCTTCTGCTTTTAGGAATTTGAATACTTATCTATCATCG
>PDWI01000436.1_pt1 | contig 68194 bp, 59 predicted proteins | sample 1430891 | NCBI WGS metagenome assembly PDWI01 (sample SAMN01162508, study PRJNA174530) | Oral metagenome, whole genome shotgun sequencing project. | biome: Marine environment; feature: Marine mammal; material: Swab sample of the gingival sulcus; isolation source: swab sample of gingival sulcus...
TGGATTTCGTAGCGATAAACTGAGGGAAATCGCGTTATATCATACGCTTGGAGACTTACCTGTTCCTGAGTTCACCCACAGATTTGTCTGAAGAGGCAAAATAAGCTCTGGACAGGGCATAATAACCACAGGGGGCAGCCTGCTTTTTACCACCCCAAAAAAAGGCTTTGCCTGCAAGGCACTGGTGTTACGCAGCCAACTCAAAGAAATAGAGCAGCCCTTCTACCGCTTTTCCTTTTTCTTTCCTCAGTTCAGCAGAAACGGAATGGTTCAGGATAAAACCGTAGCTGGCGGCTGTGTGTACAATGTACTCATGATCATGGCTGTACCTTCCACTTACTCCAAGCTGCCAGCCGCGATCAGCAGGAATCTGCCCGGCCTTCTCCACTGAAAATATCAGGTGAGCATGGGGATCACTGGCCTGTTGCAGGGCTGAAAAAACCTTATCCAGATCACCAAAGTAGGTAAAGATATCTGCAGCAAGGAGCAGATCATAGGTATCTGTGGTGGAGATGAGAAAGGAAACCAGCTCGGCCTCATAGAGCTCATCATACACGTTTTTCTCAGCAGCTTTTGCAAGCATTTTTGGGGAAAGATCAATGCCATCGAGCTGCCTGGTAATCTCCCGAAAAACCCTTCCACAGAGACCGGTTCCACATCCCAGATCAAGGGTATGCAAATAGTGGGCTTTGCCTCCTTCCCTGTTCACCAGATCCCGCAACAGCTGTGGCACCTGATAAGCCAGCCCATCAAGCAGGCTGGAATCAAAATCTTCAGAATAGTTATCAAAAAGATTTTTTATATATTCTTTGGCTGGTACCGCTGCTGTCTCGCCCTGCAGGGCTGCAAGCATGTGCTGTGCTCCGCTATGCTGAGGAACAAGGGTTAAAAGAGCCTGGTAGAGACGTATGGCCTGCTCATGATCGTCCTGAATGTGGTACAGGTAGGCCAGGTTATTCAATGCTGGTACATAGGTGGGATCTAACTCAAGAATATGACGGTACAATGTCATTGCTTCCTGGCTTGCTCCACAGTCCTTACAGTAACAACCGAAACTGTAAAGAATTTCAATATCATCAGGTTTGCACTGCAAGGCATTCCGGTATGCAGCAAGGGTTTCTTTAAGCAGGTTCAGTTTTTTGCAACACAACGCCAGGTTAAACCAGTAATCAGGGTCTTTATCACTGATGGCAAGGGCCTGTTCAAATGCTTTTTTGGCCGCAGTACACTCTTCTGCTTCATACAAGGCTACACCCAGGTTGTACAACACCATATCTGCTTGGGGGATACGCTCAAGCACCTCCCGATAGCCTGCAATGGCCTGCTCAAGACGGCCTTCACTGTGAAACGCAAGCGCTTTTTGGTACACACTTTCCAGTTGTTGGAGGGGGAAATCAGGCTGCATGGCATGGTGTTAGGGTTGTGGTACGACTTCCTGTTTTAACAGGCAGCAGGAGATGCGGTGTTTTGGCTCACCGTTTTCCAGGTAGGTAATGTTATCAGGCTGGAGGAGCTTGTTCATCACACATCCCTCTGGGATGGACAAAGGAAAAAAACGATCCTCATTGAGCCCTTCCCGTTTTACCAGTTGGTTTTCCTGAAGAGTAAAGCTGTGGATGGCATGATCTTCACAAAGCGGACACTGATATACTCTCCCGTTGGGAAAGATAAAATAATTTTCAGCGACCAACCCTGCACACTCAAAGCGCTCCTCTGGGTCAAGATAGACCTTGGGAAAGACCACATGGATACCGCGACTGGCAGCATCGTGGGCAACTTCAGGCACAACCTGTAACCACTGCTCAGGGTCAACCTGCCATTGTACCTCTTCACTTGTTGCAGCAGAATTGCCTCGCAGCCCAATCACCTGGATAAAAAACCGCGTTACCCCAAGGTGTTCCAGCAGCTCGGGCATCCTGTGGAGTTGATCGATATTAAGACCTGATACTGTGTAGATGAGGCTGGTGTTCACCCCCCGTGCCACTGCATTTTTGATCCCTCTGGTACAGGTAGCAAACACCCCATCTCCCCGGATGGGATCATTGGTGGCGCTGTCTGGCCCATCTAAACTAAAGCTGAGGTAATCCAGTTGCTGCGGGGTTACCTTGTTGAGCAGATCATGGAAGAGGTATCCGTTGGTATCCACGGTAACAGCATAGCCCATGTTTTTTGCTGCGATGATAATTTCAGCCAGATGCGGATGCAGGGTGGGTTCACCGCCCAGCAGAATCAGATTTGAGTGTTTTTCCCTGTCTGCAAAAAGCTGAAGCCACTTTAGTGCTGTTGCCAGTGGGAGCGTATTTGCACCGTGCTGATCCGGGTTAATGTAACAGTGACGACAGGAGAGATTACAGGCGGTGAGCAGATGCAAAAAGACGTTTCGCTCACCAGATTGAAACCCTACGGTACGGGCTTGTAATTGTGACGGTTGTGCACCCATAAAAGTTACTCCTCAATAACTTGCTCTAAGGTATAGCGTGACAGAAGGCTGTCCTGCCAATAGGAATGGTGCTTGAAAAACTGCTGAAAAAGATGGAGACTCTGGTTGCGGAGTACCTTGCCGATAAGTTCAACCTGCATCTGGGCAAAAAGTGGTGCTTGATCTTGTAACAGCAAGCCAGTTCCTCCCCCCATCACATCCTCATATCCCCACACAAACCGGCGTACGCCAGAGAGCAACAGGGTGGTATAACACATCAGGCAAGGCTCCATGGTGCAGTACACCGTGACCTGTGAGAGATCACAGCCCGGATGCTTTGCAAGCAAACCACGCAGGGTCACCATTTCTGCGTGGTCAATCTCGTTACGCTGTGCTTCACTGCTGTTTACTCTCCTTCCCCTGGCAAGTATCTTCTGCTCAGCAACAAAAAGACACCCCACAGGAAATTCGCCCTGATCCAGGGCAGCTTGGGCTTCTACAAGCGCCTCCAGCATATATTTTTCGTCAAGCGATTGGATTGCCATGGCTTATGCGACGTGAACATAATCAGTTACGGGGTTGTACTTCAGATATTTTTTTACTTCTGACGTGTAACAGGCGTCTATACCACGGGAGCTGATTTGTGTCAAAACATCGAACAACTCAACTACATAAAGCGTCCGAACTTGAGGATATTTTTTCCAATTACCGCGCCAGTGTGGGGCTGCATCCACTCATGCCCCTTATCCATAAAAGGGAGGTACACCAGGGAGGATGCTGAGACCTGGACCTTTGCTTCAGCCAGATACGGAAACACCCTTTTGGGCGTGTTCGTTGCAGCAGCCAGCACCATCTTGATGGCCTGGGCAGCTTCTTTTACAGGGAGGGTTACAGGAAATAAGGTTTGCTGTTTAACACCCTTTTTCAGCGCTCCAAGGTGGTGCTGACCAAAGGTTACAAAACGGCCAGCAAGAAGAAATGCTTTTGGCTTGATTGTAAACGCTGGTACCCAAAACTCCATTGCACGCTCCGTCCACTCAGATCTAGGCGTAATGGGCTGGTTGGTGCAGCGGATGAAATCAGCAAAAGTAGTGATATCCAGAGCAGGGATACAGGCAGTGAGCTTCCAGAAAGGCAGTTGCAGGCAGCCATGCTCATTCCCATCAACAACCTGCCACATAACCGGTTCAAGAGCTCTTCCCTTTTGCCTCCATCCACGGTGGCAGTTATCACAGATAACCACCAGGGTATCAGGACTACCATCCAGGGCTGCACCACAATGGGGGCACAGGGCGGGCAAAAAGGACACCACCCATTTTTCGCGGCACCCGGTACGTTGATGGTTATGTACTGCCGTATTTCCCCTGAGTACGCTTTCATTAACGGCATCAATGATACGGTTATCCTCCCTGAAGACGGGCAGGTAAAGAACACTTATTGTTTCACCAATATATTCCAGGTGAAAGACGCTCTCCGCAAAAGAGACTGCCCCACAGGACAGGTGAGCGGCCTTATGTACTATCTCCCTGGGCTCAAGCGTGCGCATCAGGTAGCGGGCAGGAAAATCGGGACTTACATGCTCAAGCTGCATGGCTTGTGGCCGGACACCAAGCGATGGTGGGAGTCCGGGGATATTCACGGCAATCTGGGTTGTATCCACCACTCGGTGAGTAATCCCTGCTGATGAAACCCGATACACAGTCCCCTTAAAGCGTATGTATGGGACGCAGAGAAAACCTTGCTCACCCTGGGGTGCTTTGCGCGGTGGAACAACATACCTGTACACCCCCTGGGTATGGAGAAAATGCTTTACCCCGCAATATGCACAGGTAACCAGCCTGTCATTTTCGGTGATAACCGTTGGCCCGCCGCATTGTGGGCATTCCTGCCTAACCTGAAGCTGCACCCTCCTCCTCTTAACTGATCTTCAAGCCGCACTGGTTGCAAAATTGTGCTTCAGGGAGGTTTTCACTCCCGCACTGTACACAGAAGATGGGTGTGGGGCGTTCATTTGTTGGATGTCCACACCTGGAACAAAATTGTGCTCCTGGGGTGAGGTTTTTGCTGCAGTTGCTGCATTTATGGAGAATGATCTGTTGATGACCACAATAGGGACAAAAACGTGCATCACCGGCAATAGACTGCCTGCATTCAGGACAACTGGTTGTAGATCGACTGGTCTGGTGTTCAGTTGGGGCACTGAAAAGCCCAGGCAGCATCATTCCCATACCCATACCAAATCCAGCACCAGCCTCCCCTTCTGCTGCGGCAGCCTTTTCCATGGCCATCCCGGCCTTCATTCGAACAAAGTTATCCATATCCTGGATAACGCCCAGTCGAGATTTGTCATCAATGGCCTCCTGCACCTCAGGTGGTGGAGTAATGGAGGTAATGTAGAGATTGTCCACTGCAAGCCCGTATCGTGAAAAATCATCTGCTAGACGACTTTTAAGGCCAGCAGCCAGTTCATCAAAACTCCCGGGCAGGTCAAAAAGAGAATCAAGTTTTTCACCTAAATAATCGTTAAAGCGAGAAACAATCACTCTGCGAAGATACTCTTCAATTTGCCTGGTCGTATATTTTCCCATGGTACCAGCCAAAGTATTGATAAACAGCACTGGTTGCACCACCTGAATATTAAACACCCCATGGGCACGTAATCTCACCAGGCCGAGCTGGGAATCACGAAAAGCAACCGGGTCCCGGGTACCCCACTTGAGGTTGTTGAAAATCTTGAGATTAACAAAGTACACTTCTGCTCTCAGCGGGCTGTCCATGCCCCACGGGAGAGAGAGCATCTTTGTTAAAATTGGAATGTTACCGGTTTTTAAGGTGTGACGGCCAGCACCAAACCCATCACATGCGCGTCCCTTGTAAAACAATACCGCAGCCTGGCTCTCACGCACCGTTAGCTGGGCTCCAAACTTAATTTCGCCGGAACCATGTTCTGGCAGCCGATGGAGGAGTTCCTCGCCAGACTCATCAAACCACTCAAGAGCTTCCAGAAAAATCAATCGATCAGCATCCATAATCACGTTCCTGTCTGTTTTTAGCTATTTTTCTTCACCCATAAGTATAGTATAGAGGAAAGCAGTCATCAAATATGAGGAGCAAAAAAATGACGGATTTCAAAAAACAGTGGGATGTGAAAACTGCCATGGAAATAGTACAGCACCCAACAGTGGACAGTGAACTATGGGCAGAGGCTGTGGAGTGGTTACTTATTTATGGCCCGCCAGAGGTAAAGGAATTGCTCTCCCAGGCATCGGGCTATGCAACAGGAGCTGCCTTTCCCGAGCTGCAACCGGTGGGATATGATAAGCAGGGCAATCCGTGTTACTCGTTAGCCCAGCTTGCGGAGTCGCTGGGGATGAGTGAGGAAGAGGCGCAGGCGTTTATCAATGAAAAAGAGCAGAAGCATGGTGTCGTCCACCATGTTGAGCCGGACGACACCTCTTCCCTCCAATAGACAGGCAACAGGAAATCAGGCAGAAGTATCCCTGTAGGAAACCAGCTCAAACACGCGGCGGTGCGGATTAATCTGGATATGATAGTAGCGATCCTGGGGCATATAAATATAGGGGACTTCTTCTTCCTGGCGGGTAAGAAAACGGGATAAGATCACCCTGTTCACGGCTCTGTGCCCGACAATCATGATATTCTCATCATAATTATTCAGGTAAAAAACCTTTTTTAACCCACGGTATACCCGTTCTTCCATGGTTTTGTACCCTTCCCCATCAGGATAAATATAATTGTATTTGTTGAGTCCGCGAGCACGGGCAATATGGGGCATGGTCTCGCTTACCTCTTTATAGCTCATTCCCTCGCACAGCCCGGCATGAATCTCGTTAAACTCCGGGAGTGCAATGATCGAACATCTATCTTGCCGATGGGCTATGGGCTCAGCGGTCTGGAGCGTTCTTTTATAGTTGGAGGTGAAGATCATGGGGATGCGCTGGGTGGCAAAATGTTCTGCCAGTGCCTCTGCCTGATCCTTGCCCTTATCAGTCAACTCACTGTTGCCGCCGATGCGATCTTCTGTGTTGAAAAAGGTTTGTCCATGCCGCACTAAAAAGAGGTTGCGCACCACTCGGGTGGTTAAAATATCGCGTATTCGGTCATAATAGGGGACTTCATAACTCGCCTGCTCCTGCAGGATACAGCTTTCAAAGGAATCAACGAGAATACGATTGGGCTCTATATCAAGGGGTTCATAGATGGATTCATAGTACTTGATTCGCTTAACAAAGCTGTCAAGAGCATCTTCCTTGGAGCGATTGCTGAATTCCTTCAGCTCTGTTTTCCGCTCAAGACTCGCTTCCAATGCCTCATCGTCAGCGTTCATGCACTCGATAAACAGGTGTGGTGTATCGGGAAAGGTATCACGAATTTTCTGCCGCCGCTTTCTGCTTACGTTACTTGCGTCAAGAATGGCAACGCATCCCCCTTCATCGGTGAGAAACCTGCGTGCATTTTCCAGATTGATGGAGGAAAAGTGTTCCCGCTGCTGGACACCTTCTCTATTTTGTGGTGAGAAAAAATCAGCAGAAGCAGTCTCTTCGCCGAGCTTCCGGCGCAATTCACCATTATTAAAAATTTTACTTTTAATGCCGTCCAGCTCAAGGGTACGGCTTAATTTCCGCGCCATGGTTGACTTCCCCCTTGCAGGCAGGCCAACCATCACTATGACGAGGTTACGCTTCATTGGTTACGTTTTTACAGCTCATATAATTTTTCGTCGTAAGCCGGTGGTTTGGGACCAGTGCGAACTTTCTTTTTCATTGCTTCCAGGCTAAACGCATCATCTGCGTCCATGAAGTCGCCCATCTCCTGCTCAATCTGTTCTGGATCTTCCCCGGCTTCCATGCGTGATAATGCCTCCTCCATCTGGTCACCTAGCAAGAGTCCTGTTTTTTCAGAAAATTTCCGCATCAAGGCAGCCATTTGGCGGGGATCATCTTCATTCATGCCTTCAGCATCACGCATGATACTTGCAAAAGCCTGCTCCATTTTGGATTCATCCATTCCTGCAAAAGGATCATCACCGTCTGTTTCTTTCGCCTTGCCAATGGTGGCAAATGTGGACATCATTTTTTGCAGGTCTGGTTTCCCACATTTGGGACAGTGCGGTCGTTTCTCCGTGTTAATCCGCTTGGAAAAAAAAGTAAACACGGTGTTACAGTCATCACAGAAAAATTCGTAAATTGGCATATCGCTGTACTGAATTGAATGTAAAGGAGCCGATATTTTTTTGTTACTCTCCGATATTAGCCCTTATGAAGTACATGGTCAATATCGTTGCTCTCTACTTTATCGGTGATGATAACCTTACCAATTTCCTCGGGTAGAACAAAAAAGATTTGCCCACCAACGGTTTTTTTATCGGTTTTGAGGTAGCCTTTGATTGTATCACGGTCCATTTCCGCAGGAATCTCCAGAGGGAGATTATATGCCACAAGCAGTTCATCCAGGGTTTCCAGGGTGGTCTGTTGCGTGTATCCAGCCTTTAATGCAAGCTCGGTCACCTTGTGCATACCAATGGAGACAGCCAATCCATGGATCAGTTGATACCCAGAGGTCGCCTCGACAGCATGACCAATGGTGTGACCATAATTCAAAATCCGGCGCAATCCCCCTTCCCGCTCATCCTTTTCCACCACGTCTGCCTTTATCTCACAGCATCTCTTGATGGTTTGCATCAAAACCTGGGGATCGTGACTGGTGATGTGTTCACGCTTCTCCCGTAAAAAATCAAAAAAGGGTTTATCGATAATTACCCCATATTTTATAACTTCCGCTAAACCGCCACGAAATTCTCTTTCAGGCAAGGTAGATAAGACGTCGATATCGATATAGACTGCTTTGGGTTGGTAAAAAGTGCCGATCAGATTTTTCCCTTCCGGGATATCAACCCCGGTCTTGCCGCCAACTGAACTATCTACCTGGGCAAGCAAGGTGGTCGGAATCTGGACAAAGGGAATACCACGCATGTAAATGGAAGCAAGAAAGCCAGCCATATCGCCAACGACCCCGCCGCCAAGAGCAATAACAGCATCGCCACGGTCAAACCCCTGGGCTGCCAGCTTCCGAGCCAGCTCAGTGACGGTGCCACTGTGTTTGTATTCTTCGCCAGCGGTAAAGGTAAAAAGCTCTGAACTGATGCCAGCATCGGTTAACGAAGCAGTCAGTTTTTCAGCATAAAGGGGCGCCACATTGTCATCACTAATAATTGCATACCGCGTGCCCACAGGTTGCTCGGCTAAATCTTTTCCAATTCGTGCCAATATCCCCTGGCCGATATGAATGGGATAGCTTCTGTCGCCAAGGCCGACTGACAACGATTGTGTCTGCATATTCTAAAAACCTTTAATCTTCAGGATAGCTACTACCCTTCGTCTATTCCGCTGCCAACAGAATGGAAAGGGAAAAAGAAAAGGGGTGCCTCAACGGCACCCCTCAAAAGACTAAACTTTGTTAGTAAAGCTCATTACATGGAATCGCCAGAAGCAGCACCTTGCATCTTAACTTCAACTTTTTCAGTAAGTCCTGCATAATACTCTTTGAGGTGATCAAGTACTTCGTCACGGCCAAAGTGATCAACAATGTCAGCACCTTCGGAAAGCGCTTTACGCAGCTTGGTACCGGACAGGATAACACGGTCTTCTTTGGTATGTGGGCATGTACGCAGGGAAGCCATACCGTCACACTTGTGGCAGTAGAAGGTCCAGTCGATCTTCATTGGCTTGCACTGAAGGTCTTTTCCAGCATCGCCGGTGGTTGGAATACGGTCAAAAATTTCCTGCGCTTCAAACAGACCATAAAAGTCACCAACGCCAGCGTGGTCACGACCGATCAGCATGTTGTTTACACCGTAGTTTTGACGGAATGTAGCGTGGAGCAGACCTTCACGAGGACCAGCGTAACGCATATCAAGCGGGTAACCAGCGTTGATTACGTTTTCTTTTACAAAGTACTTATCAATCAGAATTTCAATAGCTTTAACGCGGGTTTCTGCAGGAATGTCACCAGGCTTGAGGTTACCGATCAGGGAGTGAATCAGAACGCCGTCACATACTTCCACAGCAATCTTGGCCAGAAATTCGTGAGAACGGTGCATTGGGTTACGAAGTTGCAGTGCAGCAACGTTTGCCCATCCACGCTCATCAAACATGGCGCGGGTTTCTGCAGGCTTCAGGTATACTCCTGGATACTCTTTTGCGTATTCGCCTTCAGAGAGCACCTTAACAGGACCAGCAATGTTGAATTCTTTCTGGTTCATTACCATGATAACGCCAGGATGATCTTCTGGAGCGATTTCCCAGAATTTACCATCTACAGACTCTTCACCTTCGCCCATGAAGACTTTTTCGCATTCCCACTTCTTGTCAGCGTCGGTCATTTCATATTTTTCGGTAACTTTCATGGTAGCATAGATTTCACCACCATTTACCAGAGCAATTTCATCGCCTTCGTTGATATCGCCAGCGTCAGCAGCGGAAACATCCAGGGTTATGGGTACAGGCCAGAAGGTACCATCGGCCATCTGGAAATTTTCACAAACACCTTTCCAGTCAGCTTTCGTCATGAAACCATCGAGAGGAGAAAAGCCACCGATACCCATCATAATCAGATCGCCTTTTGCACGATCAGATACTTCTACTTGCTTCAAACCTTTAGCTTTATCAAGTTCCGCAGTAAGTTCAGCACCTTCAAGCAAAGCACAAACAAGACCTTTTCCGCCGTGAGGCGCAACTAATTTACTCATGATTTTTCCCTCTCTGTTAGGTTAAAATAGGAAGAAATGCCTATAAAAAATAACCGCTCAAAAGACTATTTTGAACGGTAAACTGAACAAGTATCCAGCAGGTGATACTATTTAAATTGGGACGCCTAAGAAGTCAAGAAAAAAACTAATAGAAATAATCAAAGAAAATGATATAGGAGGACTCTGTAAACCAGAGCCCTCCTATATTACAACCGATCGCGTCGAGTGCAAAAATTAATTTGTCCAGACACCATCGACTTTATGGTACCCCTTGGCCCTCCTACCTTGCCCAGGGGCAGGTGGTTTCTCTTCCCGTGCGTCTCCTTGCTTTACATGGTTTGCAGGTCTTGCGGTAAACTCACCTTCAAGGTCAATTTCCTCTCTGAGCGTGACCACGTCCCCTTTTTCATCAGTCACATAAAACACCAGCATGCCATCTGAAAAAAAGTCGGAAGAGATTGGCTCACCTGACTGAGTAAAAAATTGTGTTGCATCGGACAGGTTATACGCAACATCCCTGATAACAATATTTCCTCCTGCCAGATTGATAGAATCGATGGGCGCAACCCCTTCATCTGCAAAAAGCTCACCATCCGCAGCACCTGCCAATGCAATGCAAAGGGTAACAGATAACAACATGGTCAATACACTTACCTTTCCCATCGTGACCGCACGATGCACATTCAGCATCAAATGAAAACGCTTACAATTATTCATTAATTTCTCTCCAAAACACGAGTCCTCGCCTTTCATCTCTACTTCTGGTCGCTACAATACTGGCATCAGAGGTACTGCGGTTCTGTACAGCGGTGCCAGATTTACCAACTGATATGTGGTCAGCCCCATACACCATTCCCTGACGATGCAAACCGGTTGGTACCACATACAGAGGATTCTCCGCAGAGCCGATATTGATCATGTCCTTTTCGTTAATTTTGCCATCACCATTGATATCAAAATACGGTTTACCCGGACTCCCGCCCCGACATGCATCCATCCCATGGATAATCGAGGCCACTCCGCCTGAGCAGGGGGATGGACTTGGCTGAGCAGAAGTAATGTCCAAAACACCATCATATACACCTAGAGCAGTGACAACCCTTTCACCGTTCCCAGGCAGGTTGAAATACCACCCAATATGCTCACCAGTTCCATTCCCAGTACTTCCGGGTGCAAACCAGTTGATCCTGTTGTTGCTCACAACCCGGTAAACAGTGGTGTTGACATTCTCGCTATCAACAGAGCCTGTTATTTGCTTTTGTTCAAGCAAGGTAACACCGGTTCCCGGGACTTCAACTTTAGGCAAAGAGCCTGGTACAAGACGGGAGACAGGCAGAGTCGAGGTGTTGGACGTTTTACGAATCAGGCTGGGGTAAACCGTCGAAGCAAGACCGCTTTCCGGAACCGAAGGCAGTGAAATTGAGCCATAATACCTCTCAAAAGGTGTATCGTCGGCTCCTGATTTTCTCCAGCTCTCGGCCCAGTCCCATATCCCGTAAATTGTATTACCGCTGTAATCCGTGAGTTCAGCATCGCTGATATATCTCCCCGTTCCAAAAAGGACTATATACCCTCCTTGTCCTGTCGCACACGGAACAATAACCTCAGGCTGAACGGTTATCGGTTGAATAGTCGATTCCCAATAATCAGTCGTATCTCCATGCAACTGGTTATACTGTACAGTAATTAATGGCTGAGGATTAACACTAGCGTGCCCCTCATAGCAGCCATATTGTTGAGCAGGATTGTCTTGATCATAGTCCTGGCCCAGAGCACCATCACAGTATGCTATCTGCCAGTTTGAAGGATCAGAACTGCGCAGGTCAAATTTCCACATATTCCCATACAAATCACCAGCAAAAGCATAATCTACACGCCCGTCGTAATTCACGTCAATGAGGGCAGTAGAGGAAAGCCCATTGCACTCTGCTGCAGGATCGCCCACACCAATTGATGCAGATGCACCTGTACCACGACTTGAACCCGTTAACTGAACAGTAGAAACACCGCCATAATTGGTACCGGAATCAACGATAGAGAGTCCACTAATAGAGCCGCCATACACTTTAATCTCAGCACCAGAGCCTGTAGTGCTCCCGCTGTTATCTGTAAAGGTTATCGTATCATTGTAGTCATAGCCGCTACCGTAATCAAGAACAGTCCAGCTCAATATGGCACCGGTACCGTCATCAACATCATCTACCTTTATGGATGCCCCTGTACCTAATCCTGAAGTTGCCGAGGCTGTCAGGACATCATCCTTTTCATAACCACTTCCCTGATTCAGTAGCATAAAGTGGCTGCCGAACCCTGCAACCGTTGCAGCCCCTCCGAGACCAGAGCCCCCACTAAAAGTAAGGGAACCTGCAAGGGGATATCCTTCGCCGCCGTTTACAAAACTCCAGCCGAGAATTGAACCAGCTGCATCTACAGATTCAACCTGTATGGTTGCGTTAGAACCACTCTCTCCAACAAGGTTTACCTGGTCTCCGACTGCATACCCAGAGCCACCATTTCCAAGAGTGATCTTTCCAATATCGTGTCGATCATAGGTACTGGTTACTTCAGCAGTTGCAGTGGAGTTTGCCCCACTGGTTAACCTGACTGTATCTCCTACCTCGTAGCCTGTACCAGGGCTGGACACAGTAATAGAAGTCACCTGCCCAGCTAATGGGTCACCTGTATATCCGGTGTTAATTTCACGTCTCCATGTGATGTCACCATCATTATTTATACCTAGCAGGATAAGGGCAGCATTCCCGGAAGGACTTTCATACCCATTACCAAAGGCGACCATCCATTCCGTGGTGGCAGGATTGTTATCTTCATCTGCATTTGAACGGACAATATACGGCTGAGCGTAGGTATACCCCATCAACCCCTTATTGTCTGACAGTGGCACCGAAGCGTTGAGGTAGTCTGCATCGAGCGGATTATAGTTTTTGGCTGTAAGATTGGCATTCGGGTACTCCCATTTCACAATGGAGGCTGCGTTGTTTTCGGAAGCATTTTTTGAAATTTCCGAAGCATTAAGCAGATAAATACCCTTTCCCCCCTTGTTTAATCCACCAACGACCAAAACAGGATCTGTTGGCAAGTTACCTAACTGCTCAGCATACGGGGAGCCATCTACATAATATTGATGATTATAACCAGGATTCTGTGTGGCAAGCTTTTTTAAATGCCCCTGTCCATTAGCGTCTGAATACACCAGGCCTGGAATATAGAATACAACCTCTTCTCCATCATTATCGGGGTTAAACACATGGAGTCCACCGTCATTTCCCCCGGCAAAAAGCAATGGTTCAGCTTCCCCGATTTCATCAACGGAACCATCGCCATCATTATCTATGCCATCACCATCAATATCTACATACGTCTCAACCATAAGCGGTGAAGACTGGATATAATCTCCTAATATTTGCCCTCCTCTTCCGCGAAAACTCAGGCCTGCTGGCTGTTCATTGGTAAGATCTCCACGCAGGTAATTAATCATGGCTGACCGTTCACCATCATTGTCACCGAGAAGAGCAAGTTGTGACAGGGACAGCTCATCAGCCTGAGGAAGAAGAGGATCAGAAGGAAACCTGAAAGGAATTCCGTTCTCACCGTTATAGGTAATGACACTCCGGGTCTTCCACCAGTCGGCGTCGTTACTCCTTCGGGCTGCTATGGTTTCTTCAGCAGACCAGGCATAGGGATATTTTATATTACCGGCTATAACAGCTGGATTTCGCTCAGCCACAGGCTTTGCCAGCTCAGCCGCTTCTTCTTCCACAGAGTACAGTTGATACGCTTTCAAATCGCCAGACCAATACTCCGGGTTATATGTACCCTGGAAGATAAATGTATCACTGGAGAGCTGCCCGGAAGGAGTGGTTCCAACAGCTGCACCTGACCCGGTTTTTATTTCAATATCTTCCTTGATGGCAAGCAGGGCTTCAACCAGTTCACCGGGATCCTTAGCGGAGAAAAAAGCGCCACGCCCGTTTACAGTGGCATGATACAAATCATCGATTTTATTCTGCCTCGAATTTCCAGTAGGCCATGTGCAGGCAGGAGGACAGGTGCCTGAATCTCCAGGCAACTTACCCGTTACACCAAAGGCAACGCCATAGGTCACCATATGCTGATGCGGATTTGGATCATCTCCACTGGTTGGTACCTGATCTGGCAAGGCTGAAGAAAGATCACGCTCGTAAAAATACATTGCCACATCAGCAAGCATATCAGACCGATTGTCCCCATAAGGGGCACCGTCATAACTGGTATTGTTGTCGCCATCGGTGTTCATGTGGGTAGCGTTATCGTTGTCACCATCGAGATTCGGTGCACCACCGTTGTAATACCCATCCGTCATTGCGATGGCAAAGGATTGTTGACAGGCACCGGCAACATCTGCGCCAGCATAGGGGCTTCCAGAGGTACCACTTATACCATCCTGCCCATCATCGGCATCAAAATACCGCCCGACCCTTTCCAGTCCTCTTCTCAGCGGTGTGCCTCCGAGTGAATCTATATCATACAGCAAGGAGAGCAACTGATCAGTATTATCACAATAGTTGTTTGCAGCATCACAAGACAAGCTCCCTGTGCCATCCTGTAAGGTTTGCCAGTTCTCCGGCTTCACTAACAGTACATCTTCCTTGATACGATTATTGATAGTATGGATACCAATATTTGCACCTTTCATTTCAGCAATGACACGACCAACCGCAGCCTTTGCTGTCAGTTCACGCCTGCGGAAATACGACCACCAGTTTACAAAGTTCTGCTTTTCCTCGAGGTAGGTTCTGGCAAAGGTAATTGTAGGGTCGTTAAAATGAACTGTGCTCCCAGCAGCAAAGTTACGTGTAAGTGCTGGAGAAATAGCCAGCGAAGTCCCACCTGTTCCTGCTACAACGGTATAGATGGTTGCATCCTCATTGATGGTAAAACTGCTCCCAACTGGCAGTGAAGAAAGGTCTTCCTCTGTTGTTAACAGCGAATCGCCGGCTGCACCGCTGACAGCAAGAGATACATAGTTTTTCTTTGGTACAACCTCATCAGGAGGAGATACTGTTTGGGTCAGTTCACCATAATCAACTCGGCCGTTATGGATAATAGAATTAAAACGATAGTATTTTATCGCCTCCCCCTCATCGTTCCCATCAATGTCATGGGTGTCCAGCACAACCAGATACACATTACCACTGTCATCTTTGGTGTAATAATGGGCTCTATGGATAACCTGGCGTTGACGCACAGGCGCTGTAAAGTTGAACCATGGTTTAAAGGTGATAACAGTATCCTCAGCAACATCTGCATGTAGAGCAGGAGTAAAATGGAGTTCGGTTGAGGTGGTACCTGATTCTACAAGCGTATACTCAGTACCATCGCCCGCTATGGTGAATGAATAGTTCTCATGAGCAAAATCGTACGTTATGTCAAAATCGTCAACCTGCAAACTGGTAGTACCCGCACTTTGATTCTGTGCAGCCTCTGTTTTTACAACAAGCTCGTACCATTGCGTGCCATGACCGCCAGAAGTCTGTGAACGTTGATCCATGTGCGCAGTTACAAACCTGGTACCGCCAGCATAATAAATTCTAAATCGAGCGTTATCATCATAATCGCTTTTATCTGGAACCCACGTATAAACATGATAGTTACCAGGCTTTTCAATGTTAAGCAGCCATGTTGCGGTATCCTCATGGTCGCCGGCCTTATTTCCCCTTTTGGTTCGGAAATACCTCCAATTATGAGCAGTAGGTTCTTTGCTATACCACCAATCCCCTTTCCATTTGAACAGGTCATCCCCGTTGTCAACAATAAAGTCAGGGGCATCAGTCTCACTCGTAGCTGTTTTGAGGACTAACCGTGGGGCAAGCCTGGAGCTGCTATCTCTCGAATACGCCCTGCGGCAGGCGGTGGAATTATTGTGGAAAAGAAATGTCATGGCATTGCCGTTTTCCCAGCCGCTTTGACCTGCAATTTCATTCACAATACTGCTTAGATTAACCGTTTGATATTCTTCACCAGCAGTCCACGATGGGATGTTATTCCAATCTGCGTGGCTGGAGGTCTCAGCTCTCCCGGTTATATTAAAATCGTTTTTTGAAAAAGCTGACGAATTCACGGCAAGCTCTCCACGTACACGAATATCAGAAGCGCTTATATCGTCAACAGTCGCAGTAAAGACTATCCTGGCGTCTGTAACTGGATTTGCCACCGGATCCCAATCAGGCGGCATAGGCACACTGGCAAACCGGACACCAACAGCCCCCCCCTGGTACGAATTACAAACCAAATCGAGATTACCACTCCCTGTATTGACCTTCCCATTACTTTTTTGCTCTGCGTCGTCACTACTGCCGACTACCGTTGTTATTGTCGGGGCTTTTTCATGGATAACTCTTATGGCATCAGCCATTGTATATTTTCCACCGCTTTCAGTAGTTCTGGAGACCTCAACCCTTTGGCCTTCAGGGGCCCAAAGGGTTTGAAAAGGAACCAGCTCGTCACCAGCAGAGGCAACATCACCAGTCGTACGAAAATCTAACGTATATCGTGCTTCAATGGGATTGGAGCGAGGGTAGTCCAGGTCTGCATCGGGCATGGCAGGCCACACTCCATCACTGGCTGGATCCCAGGCATGATCCTTATCTGCCCAGGTAAAATATTCTGCTGCAGGATTATAATACATGTTGTTAAAACCGCTCCATTGCGATGTATAATAGCCTCTTTCGGAACGATTCATGACATCCTTCTCGTTATTACGGGATCGATTGTCGCCAGGGTTATCAAATATATATAAAAATGATCTGTAAACGTCCCCGTTTTGCGACAGAACAGACCAGTCCATACTGCCGGAATCATCAATCAAAAACATAATGTTGGGTGGGGCTGCCTGAATTTTTGCATTCAAGGGGTCGTCGCTGATAGTCACGCAGGTGTCAGCATCATCACAGGTTCTGTCACCGTCGTAACAATCCTGATTGATGCCATCATTACAGATATCAATCGCTCCTGGATGAATGGTGGCATCGGTATCATTACAGTCCCCGGTATTGGTGGAGTACCCGTCACCATCACTATCCAGGTTATCTCCGGTACAAATCAGGTCACCAGCAGCATCATCACCTGGCTGCGGCGGGTCTGAAATACTGCAGTCCTGATCAATCCCATCTCCACAAATCTCCGGTGCTCCGAGATAAATCGTACTGTCATTGTCATTACAATCGTTTGGACCTTCTAAAAATCCATCACCATCATTATCTATGGTGCATTTTGGATCAATCCCATCACAATTCTGATCAATGCCATCTCCACAGGTATCCACAGCACCTGGGTAAATAGCGTTGTTAAAGTCGTTACAATCACCATCATTGTCAGTGAACCCATCACCATCATTGTCAACATCAGGTTCCACAGCTGCAACAAATACCGCCGTAACGACCTTATCTGCATCCATAAAAATAGACGTGTTCTGACTTGAAATGTCTGCCACCTCGCCAATCCAGCCGCTGAAAGAATACCCTGGTGCAGGGGTTGCTATTAAAGGAACGGTTGTATCCTGCGTATACTCATGTATTCCTTCAGCAGGGGTGACTGTACCACTGCCGTTTACGCCCATGGACAACTGGTAAACAACATTACTGAAATGAGCTGTCACAGTTTGATTGGAAAAGAGTGTGATGGTTGTAGCAGAGTTATTGGGATCATCGACATCTCCACTCCAGCTGTCAAAAGTGGAATCACTGGCTGCAGTCGCCCTGATGTCTATTGTAGTATTGCATGTATAGGTATAGGTTTGAGGACAATCATTTGTACATGCACCTCCGGATGGGGCAGATGAAACCGTTCCAGATCCCGTACCGGCACGAGCAAGGGTCAACTCATACGTTGGGACAGTATAAGTTCCTGTCGCTTCGAGATGAGGCAGAGATGGTCCTGGAGTCTGGACGGCGCCCGGTGAAACAGTGTTTACGGCCATCGTTTTTGAGCCGCAATTTTCAGCGTTGTACTCGACCCTGACTTGTGTAACACCACAGGGGATGTTAATGGTTTCGCCATGCTTCATCCACCCGGTTATATCAGCGCCTGTTGTTTCGTTAACCAGTTTCCAGCGCCCTATCAGGCGAGCCTCTGACGGTTCAACATACCCGGTAAAGGTGTATATTTCCCTAAATGATGCCGAGAGAGTATGGTTATTGTTTACATTCTCAAAAAGAACAGAGGTGGGGACAGGTGTTTGTGGTGCACCATCTATGCGCACCTCATCCACACAGTAAAGGCTATCAGGGGTAATCGTAAAAGTTTGATCCGCACCAGCATCAACCTTCACAGCACCAGAGGGTGATATTGATCCATTATCTGTTGCAGGATCATCATTCGGGCTTGTTGTAGCAGTAATCGTATGTCCAAAAACAGCCCGCACCTCATTGGTACCGTCAATGATGGTATAGCTTGCAGGATTGGCAGCTCCACTCAAATTGAGCTCCCAGCGAAGGAATTCTTCATTTACTCCCTGGGTAGGAGTCAATTCCACGATATCGTTGTAGTGATAAACACCTGCCCCTGGTCCGGAACCACTGACTGGTGCTTGTCCAATACTCCCTGTCCCGACTACGGTAAGATTAAGGGGGTATTCAATGTTAATAAAATGTGCAGTGACTGCGGCATTCTGGTAAGTCGGATTTTTAATATGCGTTGCACTGTCAGCTGGATTATCCAAAAGTCCAACATCAGGCCCTGTCCAGTCGACAAATGCACATCCAGTAGCCGGCATGGCCGTTACTGGTAACATCTCGTCATAAACAAAGGGTGCGCTTGGAGAAGGAGAAACAGTGTTACCTGTACATGTAACAGGTTCATTTATCGAGGTTGTCAAGGTATACTCAATTTTATTGAAATAAGCACCAATCGTACGGCCTGCATCTCCCATCTGAAAAGATGCAGTGGCGGAGTTGCTCCCATTGAAATTGTCGGTTGTTCCACTATCTATCCAGTAGTCAAACCCCCAGCCTGAATCAGGAACAGCTTCTACTGATACAGTATTATCAAAATGATATGGGTTATTCACGCCAGTGATACTACCGCTACCATTAACAGTAGTGGTAAGAGTAAAATCCTGGTATCCAAATACTGCAGTAAGGGAGGTGTCCGCGTCTAACGGATTGACTAGTTGAGTACTATTACTACCTACATCTGCAAGATGGCCTGTATCTCCCTGCCACTCAACAAACCTGCAACCTGTGCCAGGAGTGGCATTAACTAGAAGCCCACTGTTATAGTTGTAGGTACCGTCCAGAGTAACTGAACCTCCTCCACAGCCAACTGTTTCATCGATCGCAGTATGAAGATTATATTCTTTTAAAGCAAATTGAGCAGTGAGTGTTCTGTCGGCGGAGCCAATCTGAAAATTTATGTTCGCCGCCGTGGGGTCAGTGATACCTGCGGTGTTACCATTCCAGTCTACAAAATCATAGTATTGACCTGGAGTTACAGTAAGAGCGACCGTGTCTGTATCTAAAGTGAAATCACGACCACATACCCCCCCCGGGCAATCAAAACCAGACCCTGTAACAGTACCGTTACCAGTAACATTCACAGTGAGCGTAGTGGCATGAGCGTTGGCGCTCAGACTAACGCAGAAGCACCACAGTAAACCAAAAAGTATTTTTTTATACATTCCCATCTGTTAACCTCAACCCAGTAAAAATATTTGACTGAAGCGATTGCGCGACCATAGCAAACATTCCAGTGCTAAACTGTTAGAACCTTTTTTTATATCCCTGTTCAATCAAAGCTTCACCCAGGCCACTATCCTGGTTTGAGTACATTCCATACGTATAATAGAGGTACAAGCGACCAGAGGTATTAGTGGTTACCAGTGAAGAGCCTTGGGCGACCCCCTCAGAACTAGCGGCAAAGTGAATATCATCACGGGGTACAGCCGAATTATAAAAAGCGGTAAGATTGGCATTTGCATGGGTCCTATTGGAATCCGTGGCAGGGGTAGGCGTTCCTGCTATATTGTAGAAAATTGCAGAGGGTACAGATATTGGACCCGGCCCACCTGTTACCCATGAATTATCTGCGGCCAACCAGGTACTTCTCTTGGTAAAATCTGGACTCCCTGGCGACCCGACCCATGCCAGCCCTGCAGTTATGTTGTCAATGGTTGTGTTGGCATTCTCAATGGTTTGAGCCGCCTCGTTGGCACCTGACTCTGCAAAATAAAAATTGCGTTTGCTCAACTGATCATTACGCACAATCTGCTTATCCGTGATAGCGATATCCACCATGGACAAACCGATAATGGTCAGCAAGAGCAGTATTCCCAGAACTGACACAAGGGTGACGTAACCGTCTTCTTGCCTGACAACTGACCGGAATAACCTGTTAAATCGTACATATACCATATTCATAAACCATTAAATATTGGGTTTGATAAAGGTGAGACGAGCATTTTCCCCAAGAGGATGGGTAACATTCACCATAACAATCTTTGTGTTGGGTGGAATATTCCCCAGAACCTGGGCCTTGTTACTTAAACTGAAAATCGCGTTATTGACGATGGCGGCTGGTAAGCTGTTAATGGTGTTTGTGTTCATATTCTCATCAAAAACAGCCCAGGTAACCGTATATGGCCCTTCAGCCTGCTGCTTTAATGCTGTCAGAGAATCTACAGTATCAAGATTGCTGTCATCATACGGCAACTTCAGTAGATTCTCTGCGAGATCGACGGCATAGAATCCCGCCTGGTTGCTTTTAACCGTGCTGCCACTTCGTGACATGGAGCTTACCTGCATGGCAACGATGGGCAAGATCCCTATAAGAAAAATAACCATGGCAATAAGCACTTCAACAACACTAAAACCAGCCTGACTGGTATTGCTTCCACTATATGTACTCTTCATAACGATTCTTACAAATTAAGGTTTCGGCATTTTACTTCTGCAGTGAGCAGCAATCTCCGTACCGAATCATGTTGAGCTGGCAGGAGGATATCACCGCGCTGGTTCCTGTACACAGTGGTATCGGTATGGGATGGCATCACACCGGACATGGCTGGCGTCCTTCCCACCATGGTTATCTGGACGGATCGCACCGCACTGTTTGTCGTGGTATCGTTCCCATCTGCGTCAAGATAGCGAAAGTTGAGCGCTTCAATATTTTCAGCAACCAGTTCACCTGTGCCATCGGTTTTTTCTCTCTCCACACGATCACCAACAAGCTTGAAAACCACCTTTTCATCCCAATGATCGTCAATAACTCCATTTGGTACATTGTCATTTGTTGTTAAACCGTCATCAAGAGTACCTATATCTAACGTGAAATCCAGCCGATTAGCCAAAGTACCCTGAAAGCCAGCTCCGATATTGAGGCTTGGATCATAACCAGCCATTCTGACATACCTAACCATGTAATCCATGGCTGCACGCATACTTTGCTGGGTTCTGGAGACTGCAAATTGCGCATTTTGGAGTTTGACCTGGGTGAACAGCGTTTGCACGACACCTGCTAACACGACCCCGCCAATCACCATGGCCACCATCAATTCAATCAGAGTAAAGCCTCTATTATCCAGTCTGTTCATTCGCGTCCCCTGTATATTACTCCCATTTAGCACCATTCCAGTGTTGAAGGTTAATAACTCCTGAAATAAGCGGCCCCACCCTGTAGAATTCATTATAATCAGAATGTGTGAAATAGAGGTACCCCGGTTTCCCTTCGCCTGTTGGACCGAATGTAACCGCACCTGCCGGGAAGTCGGTACCACCGACGGGATTGTTCAAACTCGACCCACCGGTTGGATTATTAAATACCAACTTGCTATTGTACTCTGATAGCGAGACGTCTTTCTGGTAACCGCTATTTGTACAGGCCAAACGATAACTTGAAGGTGTAAAGGTAAAGGTACACTTTCCCCGATCTTTTATTGCCATCATTTTAGCTTTATGTTGCAGTTGGTAATAATCACGCACGGCCCGGTTAAGATCATGCTTGGGCCGCATGCTGAAATACCAGGGCACGGCAACAGCAGAAAGGATACCAATGATGGCGATGACTACAAGAAGCTCAATCAGGGTGACACCTGCTTGCGATGTATGTACGTGCTGGTCAAATTTCAAAACGCATCTCCTGGATTAGTATTCTTTTTCAGTTATTCAAATATGAGGCCATCACAAAGGAAAACATATTTTATAATTTAAAAACAAAGAGTTATTTCAAGAAAAAACGAAAACAGAAAACAACTTACAACATCAAAACATAATATTTTTTTACAGAACCTCCTCGGACTGTAAAATTATTTAACAGTTCAGCTCTGATAATATGCGGTATTCTTTAATTTTGGCGAGCAAGGAAGGGTAACTGATCTCCAACAATGCAGCGGCTTTGGATTTATTATTTTTTGTGACCTGGAGCGCTCTTGAGATAAGCTTGGCTTCCATAATTTTCTGGCCTTTTTTTATCGAGAATCCGCCAAAGATATCATCAAGACGCCGCCCCTGGTTTTCAACCCCGAATTCCATAGGAAGGTTTTCAGGCAAAATAATTTTTTTATCAGCCAGGACAACACCACGCTCTATGACATTTTCCAGTTGACGCACATTCCCTGGCCAATCATACTCAAGCAGCATGGTCATGGCAGGTGATGAAATTTCTGTAATGGAACGGTTAAGACGAGCTGCATAGCGCTGCAGGAAAAAATTGCTCAACAAGGGGATATCTTCTCTTCGTTCGCTCAATGGAGGTAAGGTTATATGGAGGACATCAAGACGGTAAAAGAGATCCTGCCTGAATCTCCCGACAGCAACTTCCTGCTCCAGGTCTCTTGCGGTGGCAGCGACAATCCGAACGTCCACCTTATGACTACGCCCAGAACCAACAGCCTGCACCTCACCTTCCTGCAATACCCTGAGCAACTTCACCTGGAGCGCGAGGGGAAGCTCGCCAATCTCATCTAAAAACAAGGTGCCGCCATCTGCCTCCTGAAAGACCCCTTTCTTATCTTTATCAGCTCCAGTAAAGGCGCCTTTCACGTAGCCAAACAGCTCGCTCTCAATCAGGTTCTCAGGGAAGGCACCGCAATTTACGGCAACACATTTTTTATCATGGCGATTACTGTTTTCGTGAATGGCTCTGGCAATAAGTTCTTTCCCGGTCCCGCTTTTCCCGGTGATGAGAACCGTGGTATCGTAAGGAGCGACTTTGGAGACAAGGGAAAAGACATCCTGCATGACCTTGCTTTTGCCGATCATTTTACCAAACTGGTACTCACCTTCCAGTGAGGCGAGTTGCGCTCGCAGGTTACGGTTGTCCCGCAGCAACGCCTCGCGCTCCACTGCTTTTTTAAGGGTCAACTCTATTTCATCAGCTTTAAATGGTTTGGATATATAATCATAGGCGCCAAGCCGTATTGCTTCTATTGCCTGCTCCACAGAACCAAAGGCTGACATCATTATAACAGTGGTCTCAGGAAAGGCTGCCTTGGCATGGGCAAGAAATTCCAACCCGTTCATTTCAGGCATCTTGATATCACAGAGTGCGAACTGAAAATCATTTCGCTCCATCAGCGCCAGCGCCTGCTTTCCGTTTTCCGCGACTTCGGCGTGGTATTCCAGCTTCCCCAGCATGGTGCTCAGCATATGCCGCATATTTACTTCATCATCAATGATGAGTACCCGTTGTCTGGTGGTCATGCTGCAACCTCAGAGGCGGGATTATCGCCCTGCTGCAAAAGGGGGAGAGAGAGAGAAAAGGTCACTCCACATTCAGCGTTATTTGTCATATGCATTTCACCGCCCATACTTTCAACATGGGAAAAAGAGACAGACAAGCCCAGACCGGTTCCCTTACCAGGCTCCTTGGTTGTATAAAATGGGTCAAAGATATGATGCAGTTCCTCTTGTGGTACACCGATGCCATTATCTGTAATCTGCACGAGTAAAAAGGTGGTGCTGTTTTTTGGGATGACGCTTGTTGTAACACAAATTCTTCCCTGTAACGTCTTGTCTGCCTGCAGCAAACTCTGGATAGCATCGGCAGCGTTGATTAAAATATTGATAAAAATCTGCTGGAGCTGTTCTTTGCTCCCCTCAATTATATCATCGCTGGCCTCAAAACTACAAATAAGATCGATACCAGCCATCATGGGCTGCGGTTGTAATAAATCAATAACGGTGTCGAGAATGTGATGAACAGAGAGCGCAGTACGAGATACGGTCTCGGGCCGTGCATAATCGAGCAATTCCCGTAACAGCGTGCTCACCCTGGCAAGCTCACCCTCACAGCGGCTGATAAAATCCTTTTTTTCTGCCTCACTGCAGCTGCCTTTCAACAACTCGATGTATCCCTGAACAATACTGATCGGGTTGCCTATTTCATGGGCGAGCCCTGACGCAAGCCGTCCGATGGAAGAAAGCTTTTCAGCCTGAATCATCTCCTGGCGTGTAGCAAGTATCTGTTTGTTGGCCTGCTCAAGCGATTGGATGGTCTGGTGAAGTTTTCGCTTGTCCTTGTCAATGCGCTCCAGCATTTGATGAAGAGAAGTATGGAGCTGCCGATACTCTCCCCCGCTTTGATGACTGAAAAAGGGTAAACCACGTTCTTCATAGGAATCGGCCAAGCGGATAAGCTGCTCAACAGGGCGCACAGTAAGGCTATAAAAACGGGCAAACCCGATAAAGGTGATGACAAGAATATTCACCACCAGGCAGGCAAGGATGATGCGCATGTCGGAACGTAACTGCGTATATACTTGTTCCAGAGAGACGACCACCCCCACAACACCGCCATTGGGCAAGTCTTCGCTGGTGACGGGAAGAGCAAGGGCAACAAACTGCTTGGCAGAAAAGAGCACGCCCCAGGTCAGCCCAAACAGAGAAACAGCTACATCTTGTTTTTGGATGCTCTGCTGCATGAGCTGGCGCAGATTGTTGCCTTCTGGCAACGGTTTCCCGAATGGACATTCCCCCTCTTCAATGAGCAGTCTGCCACCAACCCAATTTGCCGGTGTTGCCATTGTACTCCAGTGAGCGCAGCCACCCTCTGCGATATTTTTTATGTTGCGGGCTTGCAGCATAAGCCTGTGCTCAACGTCCTTGTGTAAGATATGAACAGCAGAACGCAAGGCGCCATGCTGCCAAAACAACACAGTGACCAGGAGTGTCATCAAGGTAGAAAGACAGAGAAGAAACAGTAATGTACTGAAAATATTATATTTTAATCGAACCTTGTTAATATCCCCACCTCCTTAAACATGAAATTGCACATACCAGGAATATAAGGTGACACAATTTGTCACCCGTGGCACAAGAAATGTCACTCCAAAGAACCCGCGGTAACCTAAAACAAAAAGATATTCCTGGTAGAAAAGAAGAAGTAGTCTCTTAACTACCTGTTACAGCAGTTGAAAATAAAAAAACAACAAAACGACCCTATATTGGCACACCACCTGCATTAAGAAGGGAAATTTGATTTTCACGACAAACCATAACCCCAAAACAGGAGAAAAAAATGAGAAAACTGCGAATCAACCACAATGAAAAAGGCTTCACCCTTATCGAATTGATGATCGTTATCGCGATTATCGGTATTCTTTCTGCAATTGCAATTCCTAATTTTATTTCTTATCGGAATAAAACCTACTGTTCCGCTGTAGAGTCTGATGTGAACAACATTGCCGCAGCTGTTTCTGACTACTTTTCAGAGCCAAACCACACATCAATTCCTGCCATGGCTGACTTAAGAGGTATTGAACTCAGCCCGAGCTCAACAAATGCAGTGCTCGGTGGAGACGCCAATCAGACAATCAATATTTCTGTAACTGATGACTCTGGACGTTGCCCCCGAGGTAATACATACCGAAAAGTCATGGGAGCAGCTGAAGGTGTCTGGAATTAACATAAGCTAAACAAGACAATAACCTAGCGTACTCAAAAGAGGGGTAGTGATATTTACTGCTCCTCTTTTTTTACTCTATCCTCCCTCATCAAACGATACGTCTATTACCCTCTATCCTGACCTGCAACGGGAGTGTGACACTTTACTTCTCAATAATCACAATTCCACAAGCACTCATATGCGGTGAGTAAGCGATTTTGCACAAACCTGTCCCCCCTGTAACCAGTTCCAGAACGAACAAGGTTTTGTAATGGAAAATACCAATCAATCCGGCTTTACGGTAATTGAAATAATAATTGTAATCGCGATTATTGGAATTTTATCCGCAATCGCCATACCAAAATTCATTGCATACCGTAACAAAACGTATTGTTCCTCAGTTGAATCTGATATAAATTACATTATTGCTGGTATTGCTGGATATTTCTCCGAACCAAACAGGACCACTACTCCATTTATTACAGATTTGGTACGCCTCGATTTAAGTCCACACTCAGCAGGTGTAAGCATAACAGGCTTTCCACCCACTTAATCATATTTTAAAAAATAGCATTCAGTCCCCTTACAATATTCACTACTCAGTGAATAACATAAATTGTCGAGCAAAAAATGTTGATCGCAATAACGTTTAAATGATGCTAAATGACAATAAGTCTTGTCCCAAATTTATAATTGGCTACTATAACACCTCCCTTAGGAAATTGTTAATGAATCAAATTAAGCTTTTCCCAAAGAACACTTTATCTGCATCATTCCTTCTCATTTTTCTCGTTTTTTTAGTCTATTCCAATTCATTCAACTCGTCTTGGCATCTGGATGATTATGGAAACATAACAAACAATGCCAATATTCATCTTACCCAAATAACTCCAGAGAGTATCTACCGAGCCACTCACTCAAACAATTTAGTAAACTTCTACCGACCAATTGCCTGCCTCACGTTTGCTTTCAACTGGTACTTTGGTGGCAGTGATGTATGGGGTTATCACCTAGTTAATACACTTATTCATGCCGCTAACGCTATATTGCTCTATCTTGTCGTGTACCACTTACTGAGCACCCCAAAAGTATCTTTAGCAAACAACAATCAGAAAATTTTCATCGCTCTCCTGACGGCATCTACATGGGCATGCCATCCTATTCAAGTACAGGCTGTCACATATATCGTGCAAAGAATGGCCTCGATTGCAACTTTGTTTTATTTGGCGTCTCTTCTCTGCTATTTATATGCACGCCTTAATCATTTCAGCAGAACAGAAATAAAATTCTTTTTTTACTCATTCATCTTTTTTCTGTTTGCTTATGGAAGTAAGGAAAACGCTGCCTTACTTCCTCTTTCATTGATCCTTACTGAAATAATATTTTTTCAAATTAGGCCTATTTTTAAAAATAAAAAGAAAAAATTTATATTTATAGTTTTATCTCTTGCAGTAGCAACTCTTTCATTATTTGTTCTTCTCAACACAACCTCGTATTTTAACTCATCAGGAAGAACATTCACCACCATGGAAAGGTTTCTCACGCAACCCAGAGTCATATGTTTATACCTGAACCAGATACTATTCCCTTCTCCTCAAAAATTATCAATAATCCACGATATAAACATATCAACATCATTTTTCTCCCCAATCACTACTTTTGTTTCATTTATTATACTTACTTTTCCATTACTTTTTTCACTTATCTATTATAAAAAATACCCAATCGTATCATTCGCTATCCTTTTCTACTTTGCAAATCACCTCATCGAATCTACAATTATCCCTTTAGAAATAATTTTCGAGCATAGAAACTACCTGCCCTCTCTGTTCCTCTTTTTTCCTCTGGCATTTCTTGCTAGTCACATACTTTACATGGAACAACCTCGGTTTCGACTCTTAAAACCAATACTTTACATTTCTGTGCCGCTACTTGTCATAACGCTCGGGTTGGGAACGCTAAGCAGAAATACGGCCTGGGTATCGGAGCGAACTCTATGGGCAGATGCCATGGAAAAAGCCCCTTTCTCAGCACGTCCTGCACATAACCTTGCCTGGGGATACTATTCAAAAATTGGAGATATCGACACTGCAATTTCGCTATATAAAAAAGCAGTAACACTTAAAGAAGAAACTATAGCCAGGCCTTCGGTGGCATACAGTAATTTAGGAGAATTGTATTTTGAAAAAAAAAAATACAAACAAGCTTTTCAAGCATGGGAGAAAGCCATTGAAATATTGCCTAAATACTGGAAACCTCATTACGGAATATGTAAAATATACATCACACAAGGTAAATGGGAAAAAGCACTGGCATGGACTGAGGAATCTTTTCGCAATGGTGTTATCTCAACGACCATCCTTTTTGCAAAGGGGTTGATAAACCTCCACTTAAATCAACCTGAAGAGGCCATTACAACATTTCAACAGCTTCTTCATAATAGTTCTTTTGGGCATAGCTCTCGAATAGGACTAGGATTAGCCTTCTTAATGCAGAAAAAGTACAAGGCTGCACATATTTCATTTCAACTTGCTCATATAAAAAAACCGAAAAAATTAAAACCATTACTTGGCCTCATTGCTGTTGAAACAGCGTTGGGGAATACCGATACTACCCATACATACATTGATAAAATACTCAAAATAAGATCTCAAGAACAACTGTTCAAGGAAATGCAGTACATCTTCGCCTCAAACACATCATTGCCATTTCCTGAAGAGCTAATCAAACAACCGATAACAAAATATTTACTACACGAAAGTATTGAATTCCAAAAAAGATTACTCGTCGGAAAATAGAGGCCGCAATGTTTTCCTCAACTAAGCCCCCCCTGCCTTACATTGTTTACTACCTGCCCACTCTGCTGGTTAACCTATTGGGAATAGCCACGGCTATTTACCTGACAATAACCCATTACAAAAACTATACCGACCCCGCATTCAGCAGCTTTTGCGCTATTTCAAAAGCCATAAACTGCGACACTGTAGCACAAAGTCCGTGGTCCATACTGTTTGGCATACCTGTTTCCATGTGGGGTCTCCTTGGGTATTCCCTCTTTCTGGTCATTCTGTTGAACGCCAGAAACGATAACTACCGTCTTCCTCTATGGAACCTGCTGTTACTGCTCGGGATAATATATTCTGCAACAGCGCTTTATTTCAGCTATATTTCAGCTATAAAAATACATTCTTACTGTATATTGTGTATAATCAGTTATGGGGTGAATTTTGCTTTATTTTTCCTGGCACTGATCATAATACGCCGCTTTCATTGCAGCTTTTTTGTAGTAGGATTAGCAGATGCCTTTAAACTGCTGTATAAAAAATCTGTTTCGCTGGCAGTTCCTCTCATCGCACTGGGGGTTGTATTTACCGGCATGCACATCTCCATCCCCCGTTACTGGGAATACACGTTCCCTGCCTCAAATATATCCCAATCAGGATTGACAGAAACAGGGGAACCCTGGATAGGTGCGACAGACCCTGTACTTACAATCGAGGAATATTCTGACTACCAGTGTTTTCAATGTAAAAAGATGCATTTCCTGCTTCGACAGCTCATCGCAGAATATCCTGATAAAATCAGGCTTATCCACCATCACTTTCCAATGGACCATACTGTTAATGAAATTGTTGTCCCGACACCATTTCATATTGGTTCCGGCAAAATGGCCTTTCTCGCTATTTATGCCGCATATAAAGGCAGTTTTTGGGAAATGAATGATGCTCTGTATGCAATGGCTGGTAAAAAAGCTCCATTTAACACTAGGCAGTTAGTAGAGAAAACAGGCATACCCTCAGGTGAACTTGCAGGGGCAATAAAAAATGAAACAGTACAAAAAATCCTTGGTCATGATATTAGAAAAGGGATGAAGCTTGGTATTATGGGAACACCTTCATTTGTTATTAACGGAGAAGTTCATGTGGGTTCAATTCCACCAGAAATTCTGAAAGAATTTGTCAAATGACCATCAACGGATTGAATACATTGACGGCCAAGCTCAATCATCCGATTCGCTTCCTGCTCTACACCCTCCTCTTAATCGTCACCGGTTGCATTGTGCTATTGGCAAGCGTCCCGCCAGTGAGCCGGGATGCCTTAACCCACCACCTGTATGTACCTAGACTCTGGCTTGAAAATGGTGATATTACCCCCATAGCAGATATCCCCTTCTCCTATTACCCCATGAACCTGGATCTTCTCTATTTGATCCCTCTCTATTTTGGAAACGACATCATCCCCAAATACATTCACTTCTTTTTTGCGCTCGCAACTGCAGGAGTCATGTATTGGTACCTGAAAAAGAGACTCTCAAAAAACTGGGGATTATTAGGGGCCTTATTTTTTTTAACTGTTCCCATAATCGTAAAACTATCAATCACCGTTTATGTGGATCTTGGATTAACATTCTTCACTACGGTTTCACTTTTATGCCTCTTAGAATGGATAAGGAAACAATACCAATACCCTGCTCTCATTGTTGCAGGAATTTTTTGTGGATTGGCGGCTGGTACAAAATACAATGGATTAATTACAATTTTCCTTCTAACCCTTTTTGTTCCTTTTATCTATTTACAGACAAATAAAAAAATAAAATCAAGCTGGAAAAGTATATTGAGCGGCGTAATCTTTCTTTCTTGTACACTTTTTGCTTTCAGCCCATGGTTAATGCGTAATTACACATTAACAGGCAATCCAATCTATCCACTTCATAATACGCTTATCCAAAAACTAAAAAACGATATACAAGAAAGCGAAGTTATTGAGAGCAAAAAAACTGTAAACCAACGTTCAAATACGCTTAAAACAATCGCATCAAGAAATAGCGGTGTTTTTGCCACGCGTAAAATTCTCTACAATGAACAATGGTGGCAAACACTTCTACTTCCTGTCCGTTTTTTCTTTGAAGGACAAGATGACACACCACAATTTTTTGATGGAAAACTTGCCCCATTTCTCTTGATATTACCTTTTTTCGCTTTTGGAAGAGGTTCTCCGACAGCGCATCTTAAACAAGAAAAATTCATATTACTTTGGTTTTCAATACTCTTTTTCTTTTTTACTTTTTTCATGGAAGCAATGCGCATACGCTACATTGTAAGCATCCTGCCATGTCTATCCATTCTGTCGATATTTGGGCTACATAACATATATGCACTGGCTATAAACAATAAATACCCCCAAAAAACAAGGCTCTTCGTAACTTTTTTTATATCAATATTAATTCTTACATATAATGGAAATTACATTCTAAACCAATTTTATAAAGTCCAACCAATTCAATTCCTTAGCGGTGAAATATCAAAAGATGAATACATTCATCTTTACCGGAATGAATACCCTTCCATTCAATTCGCTAACAAAATCCTGAACAGAAAAGATAAAGTGCTCTGTTTTTTCCTGGGCAAACGAGGGTACTATATGGATTTTAAACCAATTTTTGAGACACCATATGCTAAAGGCATTATTTCTCAACATCTTACAAAGGATAAAGGAAATAACACAATAAGAAATACACTTAAAACTAAAGGGATAAAATACGTTCTTTTACGGAATGATTTAACACAAAACTGGCTAAATAGTTTACCAAAGCCACAAGCACAAAAGTTTCTAAGTTTTTTACGTTCAAGTCGTATCATTTTTCAGCAATCTGGTTACTCCCTTTTAAAACTATAAGCACCCTGAAAACCGTAACGAAAACGATTCCTGGCAACTGATCACCAGCACTACATCTTAAGCGTTTCTCATTTTTCTTGATTTTATTTCACGTACTATATATAAGAACATAAAAGCTAATAAAAGGAACAAAGCATGCTCTCTGGGCTGATAAAATCAAAAATAAGACTCAACATACTCATGCGTCTTTTTCTCAATCCTGAAAGGCGGACGTACTTACGTGAATTGGCAGAAGATCTTGACGCTTCTCCCAGCCATGTGAAGAGCGAGCTTGACCAGCTCAAGGCGGCAAAATTGCTCAATAGTAGAAAAAATGGCCGGCAAGTATTATTTGCTGCAAATACCAAACATCCAGTTTTTTCTGAACTGCAATCGATGGTGAAAAAGTCGCTTGGTATGGATCAGGTTCTAGAATCAATCGTTATGCGACTTGGTCATCTGCAAAAGGCTATTCTCATAGATGATTACGCAGAAGGCAAGGATACTGGAATTGTTGATTTAGTGCTTGTTGGCAATATAGATCATACTAATCTTCAGGATCTGACCCAAAAAACCGAAAGATATATCGAGCGAAAAATCAGAACATTATCGCTTACAGCAGATGAATATCAAGCGCTCAAACCACAATTAACGAAACGACCACAACTTGTCCTTTGGGAAAAGCAAAAGAATTAACAGAAAACGAACAAGAGGGATTGCATGTTACCTGAAATAAAAGATCGTAAAATTCGTATCGCGATTGTCGGGTGCGGCCGCATTGCAAAGAATCACTTCAACGCTATCGCACAATTTGAAGAAGATCTTGAGTTGTCAGCAATATGTGACGAGCAGCATTCCATACTTTCTGAGATTTCCAAAAAGTATGATGTGCCCGGATACACGTCATTAAAAACCCTTTTAGAAGAAAATGCTCCTGATGTTGTGGCGCTTTGCACCCCCAGTGGAATCCATCCTGAACAGACAATTATGGCAGCTAACACGGGAGTGAATGTCATAACCGAGAAACCCATGGCCACCAGATGGGCAGATGGCGTCAGGATGGTAAAGGAATGTGACCGAAAAAATGTCCATTTATTTGTAGTTAAACAAAACAGAAAAAATGCGACGCTGCAACTCCTCAAGAGAGCCATTACTGAAAAAAGATTTGGACGTATTAACATGGTTCATCTCAACGTGTTCTGGACCAGGCCACAGGAATACTACGATCAGGCGTCCTGGCGAGGAACCTGGGAGCTTGATGGCGGGGCGCTTATGAACCAGGCCAGCCATTACGTTGATTTACTGGAATGGCTTATTGGTCCGATAGCAGACATCCAGGCGATGATATCAACCCATCGGAATATCGAAGTTGAAGATACGGGAATTATGAATGTTCGCTGGCGAAACGGCGCTCTGGGTTCCATGGCTGTTACCATGTGTACTTACCCCAAAAATTATGAAGGCTCTATCACCATTCTAGGAGATAAGGGAACAGTCAGGGTTGGTGGGGTAGCCGTGAATGAAATCCAGACCTGGGAATTTGACGAGGTAAAGGAATACGATAAGGATATCCAGCAGGCAAGTTACCAGACAACCTCTGTCTATGGTTTTGGTCATCCAGGCTATTATAAAAATGTGATTGATGTGTTGCGTGGTGTGGATACCCCTGAAACAGATGGACGTGAAGGGTTGAAGTCGCTGGAAGTGCTCATAGGAGCATATCTGTCCGCGCGAGATGGTAAAACCATTTCTTTACCACTGGAGTATTGATGTGGATTACTTTGTTCATGATACCGCCATTGTAGATGAGGGAGCACAGGTAGGAGCCAATTCACGTATTTGGCATTGGGTGCATATATGCGCTGGAGCCAGAATTGGTAAAGAATGCTCCTTTGGACAAAATGTTTTTGTCGGAGATCAGGTCGTCATTGGTGATAAGGTAAAGGTACAAAATAATGTCTCTATTTATGATAAAGTCATCATTGAAGACGAGGTGTTCTGCGGTCCCAGCATGGTCTTTACCAATGTTTACAACCCACGTTGTGCCTTCCCCAGAAAGTCTGAGTATAAGGCCACCAAAATCTGCAAGGGAGCGACCCTTGGGGCTAACTGTACCATCGTTTGCGGAGTTGAGATTGGAGCACATGCTTTTGTGGGGGCCGGAGCGGTAGTAACTAAAGATGTACAGCCATACGCCTTGGTTGTTGGAACGCCAGCAAAACAGGTTGGCTGGATGAGTCACTACGGAGAGCAGTTGGACTTACCGCTGGAGGGTAACGGTGAAACTTTCTGTGAACATACCGGAATCAGGTATGTATTAAGAAATGGTGAAATCGGTCAGGTTGACACATAGATTATGAGTTCAGTGCTAGGTAAACGAGTACCCATGTTGCGAGAAAAATTACCGATATATCGATTAGTTAATTGAGGAGGCAACAAAAATCTACCTACAGATTCTGTTGAGGAGCCGAGAATGATGTTCTTCAGGTTATTGTTGGCCTGATAAGTAGGTTTTGGGTTAGCTTTGTGGAGTGACGGTATGTATCGTAATCTAGTTAGTTTTATTCGAAATCACTACAACACAGAGGGATTCATACCTTTGCATGCACCCACATTTAAGGCAAAGGATAGAGACTATGTTTTAGATGCCATTGATTCAACCTTTGTATCAAGTGTTGGTGAATATGTTGATCGTTTCGAGCTGCAGTTGGCCGCATATACGGGCGCAACTCGCGCCATAGCTACGGTGAATGGTACGACGGCTTTGCAAACAGCATTGAAACTTGTTGGCGTAGAATACGGCGATGAGGTTATAACCCAGCCGCTTACCTTTGTAGCAACGGCCAACGCCATATCCCACCTGGGAGCGCATCCCGTCTTCGTCGATGTGGACAGGGACACCATGGGGCTCAGCCCCAAAGCTCTGGATTCATGGCTTGAAGAAAACGTGACAATGAAAGAAGAAAAAAGCGATCCAGGGTCGCCCCTTCAACCTTACAACAAGACAACTAATCGTCGCATTGCCGCGATTCTTCCCATGCATACTTTTGGCCATCCCTGCCGGATTGAACGATTAGTTGATATAGCTAAAAAAAAAGCAATTCCTATTGTAGAAGACGCCGCTGAAGCTTTAGGCTCATGGGAAAATAAAACGCATTGCGGCCTGTTTGGCGACGTTGGTGTTTTGAGTTTCAATGGTAACAAGACTATAACCTGTGGCGGTGGAGGAGCGATCCTGACCTCAAACGAATCTATGGGAAAACGAGCCAAACATCTCACCACTACTGCCAAAGTCCCTCATCCTTGGGATTTCGAACATGATGAAATCGCATACAATTTTCGCATGCCGAATTTGAATGCAGCTCTTGCTTGTGCCCAAATGGAACGTCTACCTGATATCCTAAAGGAGAAACGAGAACTCGCTCATTCCTACGAATTATTTTTCAAGGACAAAAATTGGGCCAGATTTCAAAAAGAGCCCCAAAACTCATGCAGTAATTACTGGTTGTGCGCCATTGCGCTTGAGGATGAAACTCTCAGAGACTCCTTCTTGGAAGACATAAATGCTCAAAGGATAATGGTGCGACCGGTATGGAAGCTCATGCCCGAATTATCGATATATGAGCATTCTCAAACGGGTCCCATTGAAAATGCCAAGTGGTTACGGGAGCGAGTTGTGAATTTGCCGAGTGGAGTGACAACATGACCATTTCAAAAAAAAAATTAAGATACAGGAGGCTCTTAAAAAGAATAACGCTGGTGTAAAACATGAAGAGTAGTGTCTTGTATTTTTTAAACCTTTTATACCGTGCCCTAAAGTCGAGCCTTTTTCGTGTTGCTGGGGTATATAGCTTCTTCTCTTTACTCGGCGCCGGCATACCTTTTTTTCTACTCCCATTTATGACACGCTATCTCACTCCTAGTGACTATGGGATAGTTGCTACCTTTGGGGTTATGGTTTCACTTGTTACCCCCTTTGTAGGTTTTAACGTTCATGGTGCATATGAAAGAGCATACTTTGCCAGTGATCGGTTTGAGAGTGTCACATATATGGGAACTGTGTCTCTTTTCGTCCTCGTAAACGGAACTGCACTAATGGCATTATTTCACCTTTTTCATGGTATCATAGGTGAGTTTTTTTCCTTCCCAGCATCTTGGGTCTGGCTTGTTCCACCGGTGGCTGTTTCTTCGATATTGTGCCAACTAGTTCTTGCTGCTTGGAGGACCAGAGAATACCCTTACTCCTACGGTTTGTTTCAAGTTAGTCAAAAATTTTTCGAGCTAGCAGGATCACTGTTTCTAGTTGTTTTCCTAGGAATAGGGTGGCAAGGAAGAGTTGCTGCAAGCACAACTTCTCTACTTTTCTTTGCTGGATTAGGAATCTTCATTGTTATAAAAAATGGTTGGTTCTCTTTTTCTTTCGACAAATCATACCTTTCTCACGCTTTCCGTTTTGGAATACCATTAATACCTCATAGCTTGGGAAGCATATTGAACAGCAGCGTAGACAGAGTTTTAATTTCCCAAATGGTTAGCATGACAGATGTAGGTTTGTACACCGTTGGTTTTCAAGTAGGATCAGTCGTAGGGCTTTTAGCTACTGCATTCAACCAAGCATATGCCCCATGGCTTTATAAAAAGCTCAATAATGCTTCTTTTGAAGAAAAAATAGATGTAGTCCGTTTTACCTATATTTATTTTGCCGGTATTATTGTATTCACTATTTTTTTTGCTTTATTAGCTCCTTTTTTAATGGAACTCCTTGTCGGAAAAGAATTCCAAGGTTCAATTGTTTTTATAGTTTGGATAGCGATGGGTTTTTCTTTTGTAGGGATGTATTTTATGGTCGGTTTGTTTTTATCCTATGCGGAAAAAAATTGGTTTTTATCCCTTGCAACCATATTAGGGTGTTTTATAAATATAACCCTTAACTATCATTTTATTAAAGCATGGGGAGCTAAAGGCGCTGCTATAGCAACAACATTGACGAATTTTTTTGTTTTTGTTTTTGTTTGGTATTTCTCAGCTAAATCTTACAAAATGCCTTGGATGTTTTTTTTGGGATATAGATAAGGAATACCTCCAATTATATTGGAATCTTTTTATTTTTATGCGGAGTTTTCTATTGAATAGTTTGAAACGTAAGGTGGTTATAATTACAGATTCCTTAGGTATGCCTAGAGAAAATATTTCATTAGAAGACACTTGGGTTTTCAAACTTTTATTATTTCATAGCCAATATTATCATTTTGTTCCAATAGCGAATAGAGGGATGTCGGCTTCAATTGCACTTGAATATGCCATTGAGGTTGCAAATTACTATAAACCAGATTTAGTTATACTTCAATTTGGTATTGTTGATGCTGCACGTAGATCTCTTCCCTCCTTCCTAAGGATGATTGCAAAAAAAATAAAATTAACTAGAACTTTACTAAAAAAATATCATTTTTCTCTTACTAGAATAAATGAAAATCACACCACCAATTTACATGATTTTGAAAAGATAGTTTATCGAATTTCTAAAGATATTTTGAGAGGTATTCCACATGCTTTTATAGAGATAGCAGGACCAGGATATTATATGTTAAATCAGTGTTATGGAATATTAGATGATATAAGAAAATATAACGAAGTTTTTTATTCTATTGAAAATAATAAGTGCTCAATAATTAGATACCCTAAAGATATATATTTTGACAATATTTTAATAAAAGAAGACGGCCATCACCTCAACCCAACAGGAGCTGAAATTGTTTTCGAAATGGCTTCAAAATATATAATTAGCAATTATATACTATGAAGACAAATATTACAATACGATATATTTACTATATATCGATTTATTTGCATGTATATAAAAATATGAATATTTAAAATATAAGAGGAAAATTTAGTTTTGTTATTTTTAAAAAAAATTATATCATCATTTTTGCCTAACTCTAGTATTTTATATGCACGCTATTTGAAAAATAAAAAGAAACCTAAGCAGGCCATTATTGATATTTCTGCTGCTTGCAATGCAAAATGCCCTTTTTGCCCAAGAATTTATATGCCAGAGGGGCGAAAAAAAGGCTTCATGACAAGAGATATTTTCGAAAAATGCGTGGAAGAGATAGAGTCTCAAGACATTCAGGATGTTCGTCTCTACGCAACATCAGAACCAACGGTTCACCCTGATTTTGGTTTTTTTATTCAAAAACTTAAGGAAATAGATCGAACCGTATCTGTATCTACAAACGGTTCATTTTTAAATAAACATACAAATAGCCTTATGTTGATAGACACTTTGCAACTTTCTATTGATGGTTGGGATAAAGATTCATATGAAAGACTACGCTATCCTTTAAAGTTTCATAAGATACAGGAAAATGTTAAAAATTTTTATAAAATTGCTGCAGAGTCAAATTTCCGGCCTGAAATATCTGCACATCTGATGCTTACTAAAAAGGCCAATATTGAATATTTTCTAGATTGCTGGGGAGCTTATGTCGATAAAATTTTAGTAAGTTTTCTCATGGGGACAACAGTTTTTGAGGACGGTCGTTTCATAACAAAATACCCAGGTAATTTGCAAGATGATCTATACGATTTTAAGGAAAAAAATTATAAACGTTGCAACTATCCATTTGATACAGTGACTATTTCTTTTGATGGTAAAATCTCTCTATGCTGCGCTGATTTTTCGGCTGAATTACCACTTGGATATATCGAAGATGGGGTAAAATCTGTATTCAATTCGCCTATTATAAAAAAACTCCGTCATCGCTTTTTACTGGGGAAGCCTACACTTTGTGGGGAATGCAATAGGTTTCATGAACCCCTTGCTGAGGATGTTGAAGATTTAAAAACTAAGATTGAAAAAATAAATCATCCATACAAAGATAAATTGGTGGTGTGTGTATGAAATTTCTCGTCACTGGGGCTGGAGGATTTATTGCCTCCCACCTTGTAGAAACGCTGGTGGAACAAGGGTACGACGTCCGTGCCTTCATCCATTATAATTCAAAAAACTCCTGGGGGTGGCTGGAAGACTCTTTCTGTAAGGACTCGATAGAGATTATATCCGGCGACATCCGTGACTACGATCTTATTAAAACTGCTGTCCAGGGTTGTGATACAGTTTTTCACCTTGCCGCCCTCATCGGAATTCCCTATTCCTACGCTTCTCCTCTCGCTTATGTTCGAACCAACGTAGAGGGAACGTACAATATTTTACAGGCGGCAAGGGAATACAGAGTGAAGGTTATTCATACCTCAACCAGCGAAATTTACGGGACTGCCCAATATGTGCCTATTGATGAAGAGCATCCTGTTAATCCTCAATCCCCTTACGCTGCCAGTAAAGCATCTGCTGACTTTCTTGCCCTTTCCTATCACAGATCCTTTGAACTTCCCGTAGCAGTGGTTCGGCCTTTTAACACCTACGGTCCCCGGCAGTCAGCCAGAGCTATTATTCCCACTGTCATATCGCAAATACTTGATGGCAAGAAAACTCTCTCCCTAGGTAACTTAACCCCGACCAGAGATATGACCTTTGTTTCCGATACAGTCTCTGGGTTCATCGCCGTGTCTTCTACCGAAAATACGGTTGGCAAGGTAGTTAATTTAGGCACGGGCCATGAAATTTCTATTGGCGATCTCGTGAAAAAAATTACAGCAATTATTGGCAGTAAGGTTGAAATAACCTCTGATAACCAGCGCATTCGTCCTTCCAAAAGTGAAGTGGAACGCCTCCTGTCAAACCCTTCAAAAATAGAATCTCTATCCGGCTGGAAGGCTGAAGTTTCTCTGAATGAAGGACTAAAAAGGACGATCGAGTGGATGAAAGAGCGTAAAGCCCTCTATAAAAGTGACCTGTATAACATCTAGGAGACTTTGTGGGAAAATCGAAAGCCAAACATCGCCGAAAGATTGCGGTCGTCACCGGAACCAGGGCGGAATATGGCCTTTTGTACTGGCTTATGAAAGAGATTCAGGCGGATCCTGAATTGGAGCTACAGGTTTTAGTTACGGGAATGCACCTTTCTCCTGAATTTGGTTCCACTTGGATGACTATTGAAAAGGACGGATTTCGCATAGATTCTAAAATTGAAATGCTTTTGTCCAGCGATAGTCCAGTCGGAATAGCTAAATCTACGGGTCTTGGTACTTTGGGTTTTGCCGATGCTCTTGATAGACTAAAACCGGATATTTTAGTTGTCTTAGGAGATCGATTTGAAATATTAGCTGCAGTTACTGCAGCTACAATGATGCGCATACCTATTGCCCATATTCATGGAGGGGAATCAACAGAAGGCCTTATTGATGAGCAGATTCGTCATAGTGTAACAAAAATGTCGCATCTCCATTTTACAGCTGCAGAAATATACAGAGAAAGAATTATTCGAATGGGGGAATCTCCTGATAGAGTTTTTTTTACAGGAACACCAGGATCTGAAAATTTCAATAGAATTAAACTCTTACCAAAACGAGAAATGGAAAAACATCTAAACTTTTCACTCCCCCCCCCAGTTGCTCTCGTTACATACCATCCGGTTACTTTAGAAGGCCAACCGGAGAAGCCATTTGGAGAGTTATTAAGAGCATTATCTGATTTTCCAGTCCTTCGCATTGTATTTACTATGCCGAATTCCGACGCTGACGGTCGCATAATTTCTGAAATGATAAATAACTTCGCAAGAACTAACCCTGAAAAAGTTAGATATTTCAAATCTCTAGGACAACAAAAATATTTAAGCCTTATGCATTTTTGTAATGTCGTTGTAGGTAATTCATCAAGTGGAATAATAGAAGCACCTATTTGTGGAAAGCCCACTGTAAATATCGGAAACAGACAAAAGGGAAGACTAAAAGCCAGTTCCGTTATTGACTGTAAAGATAAGCGTAATAGTATCTCAAATGCTATCCGGCTAGCTCTCAGCCCTGCTTTTGTAAGTAAAGCAAAAAAAACTATTAGTCTGTATGGATCAGGTAACGTCTCAATCAAAATGAAGACTATTTTAAAAAACTATGATTTGGAAAAGATCCTGGAAAAAGGTTTCTTTGATAAGGGAGAGCAATGAAAAAAAGAATTATCCTGATTGGGTCAGTAGAATTCAGCAAAACCCTTTTTAGTGAAGTAGCTAAAGATAAAAGGATATCTGTTTGTGGAATAGTAACAAAAAAAAAATCTTTAATAAACGCTGATTACTATGACCTTTCCCCTTTTGCTAAAACACTAAGAGTACCATCTTTTTATGCTGATGAGAATGAAGAAAAAAGTTTGTTTGAATTTGTTCGTCAAACAAAACCGGATATAGGGTACTGCTTTGGTTGGTCTCATTTATTAAAACCAGAATTACTTTCAATTCCCCCCATGGGATGGGTTGGTTATCACCCCTCACTACTCCCCTTGAACAGGGGACGTCATCCAATCATTTGGGCACTTGCTTTGGGGCTTCGAGAAACAGGATCAACTTTTTTTAGCATAGATGAGGGAGCAGACACAGGTAAAATCCTCTCTCAGAAAATTGTAACAATATCTAATGACGACGATGCAACCTCTCTTTACAGAAAATTAGAACTGGTTGCAAAAAAGCAAATAACTCATATTAACTCTATGGTTTGCAAAGGGATTCTATGTGGTATTTCTCAAAATATTGAAGAAGGTAATTACTGGAGAAAACGCAATAAAGAGGATGGACACATAGATTTTCGAATGCCTTCAGATGGAATTCGTAATCTCACAAGAGCTCTTAAGCCTCCCTACCCTGGAGCCTATATAGAATATGCAAATCGAGAGTACATTGTCGATAAAGTAGATATTATCAGTAAAAAAACCGCAGAACTGAATCATTACGAGCCAGGTAAAGTTATAGCTGTCAAAGCGAATCGTCTTTATGTGCGCTCCGGGGATGGCTTAGTGACTATTTATGGAGATTTTCCCTTTGAGGCCATAAAAAGGGGGGACTACTTAAAATGAAATCATTGCTTGTAATATCACCTCATGCTGATGATGAGACCCTAGGATGTGGTGGAACAATCTTGAAGATGAAAGATAAGGGAATGCGTATCGGCTGGGTTATCATAACCGACCCATCAATAGACAGTGGCTATTCTGTAGACTTTATAGAGAGGAGAGATAGAGAGATTTCCATGGTGGCGGAGTGTTATGGATTCTCGTCTGTTACCAGACTGAAGATATCCCCAGGAGAAATTGTTGATGTCCCCAGAGGGATTCTAATAGGCTCAATCGCTGATGCAATTACTGATTTTAACCCCCATACAATTTTTTTGCCCTCTGGTGACGATGTACACTCTGATCATAGAATTGTTTTCGAAGCATCTCAATCAGTTCTAAAAACATTTAGAAGACCTTCAGTAGAACGTATCCTTTGCTATGAAACTATATCGGAATCTGATCAAACTTTTGAGAGTCCTTTTGCTCCCAATGTTTTTATTAATATTGACGGATACCTGGAAAGGAAAATTGATATTATGAAAATGTTTTCATCTGAAATTTTTGATTTCCCTTTCCCCCGAAGTGCTTGTGCCATTAAATCTCTTGCCCATTTTCGTGGTGCTCAGGCAGGTTTTCTTGCAGCAGAATCGTTCAGGTTAATGAGAGAAAGGATATTCTAATGACCTATATTATTGCCGAGGCAGGTGTGAATCACAATGGCTCTCTGGATATGGCTCTGCAACTGGTAGATGCTGCCGCAGAAGCTGGTGCAGACGCAGTAAAATTTCAGACCTTCAGGGCGGAAAAGCTGGTACAAAAAAATGCTCCTAAAGCGGAATATCAAAAAAAGACAACAGGAGCCAACGAATCCCAGTTCGAGATGCTTTGTCGTCTGGAGCTATCAGAGAATGCTCACAGGGAAATACAGTCGGCCTGCATAACCAGAGGGATAGATTTTCTTTCCTCCCCTTTCGACCAAAACAGTTTTTCATTCTTAGTTCGTGACCTGGGGATGAAAACAATAAAACTTGGATCAGGAGAGATTACAAACGGGCCTTTGTTGCTTAAGGCAGCAAGAGAAAATATTTCGATCATTCTCTCTACCGGAATGAGCCTTCTAGGAGAAATTGAAATGGCTCTAGGGTGTTTAGCCTTCGGTTATATGGGGTTGCACAAGCCTTCCATGGAGGCTTTTACGGTAGCTTATTCTGATCCAGAAGGTCACACTCTTTTAAAGGAAAAAGTAACAGTTCTGCACTGTACGTCCGAATATCCTACCCCTTTGGAAGATGTCAATCTAAACTGTATTTCTACGATGCAGAGTAGTTTGGGACTCAGGGTGGGGTACTCTGATCATACCCGCGGAATCTCGGTTCCTATCGCTGCTGCAGCTCTAGGTGCTGCTGTTGTGGAAAAGCACTTTACTCTGGACAAAAGCCTTTCTGGACCAGATCATAAGGCGTCCATAAATCCCGTCGAGATGGCAGCTATGGTGACGGCCATAAGAGATATAGAAAAAGCGATGGGAAATGGAATCAAAGTATTGACGCCCTCTGAAAAATCAAACAGGCAGGCGGTAAGAAAAAGTCTGGTCTTCTCACAAAATCTTCAATCTGAAACCATCATAAAAGAAGACCATCTAACATCTCTACGTCCTGGAACAGGAAAGTCTCCCATGAAGCTGTGGGATGTAGTGGGACAGACCACTAGGAAGGCTTTTAAAGCCGGGGAGCTTTTTTAGATGGGCTGGATTATTATAGGTGGAGGTGGACACGCTTCAGTTATCGCAGATATCCTCCTTAGCAACAATCAATCGGTGGAAGGTTTTACTGCTTTATCTGTATCGCCCCCCATACTTGATCGAATCCCTTATCTGGGAACTGACGATATAATTTTCAAGAGAGATTCTCAGACAATTTGGTTGGCAAACGGAGTTGGTTCCACCGAAGTTTCGGACTTAAGACAAAAAATATTTAAGCGTTTTTATGATAAAGGCTACAGCTTTCCACCGATAGTCTCAAATGACGCGTATTTATCGGCTTTTGCAACCATAAATGCGGGAACAGTGATTTTTCCTGGGGCAGTAGTCCAAACAGGGGTGGTTATAGACAAAAACGTAATAATAAACTCTGGGGCCATTATTGACCACGGATGCAGAATAGGAAATCACGTTCATATAGCCCCAGGAGCTACGCTCTCTGGAGATATAACAGTAAGAGACCGCAGTCATATAGGAACGGGCGCAACAATAATACAGGGGGTTGAAATAGGAAAAGAAGTGATTGTCGCGGCTGGAGCTGTGGTTACGGCGTCACTTAAAGATAGAAAAACAGTTATTGGCGTCCCTGCCAAAGAAATGTCTTTTTCTGAGGTGTCAGAATGAAAAGAAAATTCACTATTGACGATGTCTGTATCCCCCCTTCATCTTCCTTAAAAAACAGCTGGGAGGTAATTGATACAGTTGCCTCACAGTTTGTTTTAGTTGTGGATAATGATAAAACACTTTTAGGTGTTATAACAGATGGGGATATAAGAAGATCTCTTCTGAAAGGGAACTCTCTTGATATGCCAGTATCTTCGATTATGAACAAATCTCCTAAAGTGACCAAGAGAGGTGAATCTCAGTTTTCAATGGTTCGTCGCATGAAAGGATTGGATATTCATTTTCTTATAGAGGTGGATGAGAAGAATCATGTTACAGACATAGTCCGTTTCTCAGATATAGTAATTCCCGATGACAGAACAACCCCGGTTGTTATTATGGCCGGAGGAAGAGGTCGCCGGCTAGGACCACTGACAGATAACTGCCCGAAGCCAATGTTGCCTCTGGGGAAAAAACCTATACTGGAAATGATCATTGAAGACCTAATGGAATACGGATTTCTGAATTTCTATATTTCCGTAAACTATCTTAAAGATACCATTGTCGACTATTTTGGTAATGGTGCAAAGAAGGGGGTCAAGATAACCTATCTCCAAGAGGACCAACCATTGGATACGGCAGGGGCTTTGAGTTTGATAGATCCTTTACCTGATGAACCTTTGTTGGTGATGAATGGAGATATTTATACTGATCTGGATTTTGGAAACCTGCTAGAAACACACAAGAAATCTGTAGCTGACGCGACAATATGTCTCAGAGAGGTATCCTATCAGGTTCCATTTGGGGTTGTTGATCTCTCAGGCGACGGCACAGTGCATTCTATTAGAGAAAAGCCGGTTACAAAGTATATGGCAAATGCAGGGATGTACGTCCTTAACCCCGAAATTCTTTCCATGCTTCCAAAAGGAGAGCCATATCTTATGACAACCCTTATGGATGACATCATTTCCAGAGGGAAAAAACTAGCTTCCCATACGGTTGATGGCCTGTGGATAGACGTTGGCAGAATGGAGGACTTTGAACGAGCCCGTCGGTCTGTTTGTAATAATCCCTGATGTAGGTAAATATATTTGTATAATAACAAGAAAATACTGGCGATTGTGCCAGCCAGAGGTGGTTCAAAGCGAATACCGTATAAAAATGTAAAAATACTTAAGGATAAACCATTAATAGCCTGGACCATCGAAGCTGCAAAAAAGTCTGCTTGTATAGATAGATTAGTTCTTTCCTCAGACGACGAATCTATAGCAAAAGTCGCTGCAACGTACGGTTGTGAAATACCTTTTATGAGACCTGACAGTCTGGCTACCGATGATGCAACCAGTGCTGACGTAGTTCTCCATACACTGGAAACTCTTGGTAAAGATCTTTTTGACTATGTAATTTTACTTCAGCCCACATCTCCTTTTAGGTCGTGCGAGGACATTGACGGAGCAATTAAAGCTTGCCTCTCCGGCAATTTCAGTTCTTTGGTTTCCACTAGGCCGGTTCGGGAAAACCCTTCCTGGATGTACTGCAATAACGAAGATAAACTTATATCAGTCGCTGAATATCTTGGTTCATTTGCCCCCTCATCATGGCAGATACTAAACGGGGCTATTTACGTATTCCATGTTCAGTGGTTTCTAAAAAATATATCATTTATGGATGATAAAACTTGCTTGTATCCCATGCCATGGGAAAGATCTGTCGATATTGACACCACAGAGGACTGGCAATGGGCGGAGTTTTTAGCAAATAAGGAGTTTGCGAATTGAAGATAAAAACTCTGCAGGATATATTGGTAATAGAAGATGATTTAGAGATACTGAGCTATCGTTGTCCAGATACGGGATATTTACTTTGGCCTTTGATTAGAAATACCTTTATACGTTTTATAAAAAGCGACCTTCATTATAAAGAACCCTTGATTTCCGTTCAGAAGTCTTCACACCCTCTTAGAGCGTATACTACGATTTTACAAGCTTGTGTACACAACATCATGCAAGGTTGTAATCTGCAAGGGGATATTCTTATATCTTCTACAGGGCATCATGTTATTAAAGATGGGTTACACTTTAACCGCCTTTCCGATCATTTTGCTCTTGCTGTACCCAATCGAACATGTACGATGGAGAGTCTACCCGCTGACTGGCACTTGCCCTTCCCGAGAAAAAATGAAAAAATTTTGTTTGATTCTCCCATTCTAGGATTATCTTTTTTTTGCAATAAATTTTGCGTCAGAGATAGACATGTTACGAGCGCTTCGGCTCTTGTTACTTTTATGGCCGCCCAGGCTCAATCATTGTTAGGATGGTCTCTTTCTGAGGAACGCGAGAAATTCTTGGTGACTTATTTAGCAAAAAAGATTGCATCCATTCCTGGTAGCAGATTTTTCTACTCAAGGCTTTTTAAAAAAACAGGAGCTAAGATTCTACTCAGAGAAGAAGGTTCTTATGGCAGTTCATCTATAATAAATAAAGTAGCCAGAGAAAACGGTCTGATCACTGCTGAATACCAACATGGGAGTATTTCTTCAGGACACGACGCTTATAATTTTTCAAAAACCCTTTGTGACAGCCTTGATTATCGTCATACTCTTCCTCAGTTTTTACTCGGTTATGGGACATGGTGGCTTAGTCAAATAACCACACCTTCTACAAAGGTACCCATAGGAAACCCATACAGAATCGAAATCATAAAAAAAATCAGAGTAAATGCGAGGCACAAAAAAGATATTCTCGTTTTGGGAGATGGGATAGAAACTGAAAAATATATAGAGTTATGTTTTGCCCTTGCAAAGGAAGTTGGAAAAAAATTCAGAATTGTCTTCAGACCTCATCCTCTTGAAAGGGATAGGGTTCACCACCGATATGGGAAAAAACGAAATGAGTTTTTTATTGAATGGAAGAATGATATATATGAAGCCTTCAATTTAGCAGACGTTCTGATCAGTGAACTTTCAACAGGCCTTTTTGAGGCGATAGGTTTGGTTCGAGCCATTTTTTTATGGGATACGGAAAAAGCAAAATTCTGTTTCCCTTCCCATCCCTTCTCGACATTTAAATCCTCTAAAGATTTGATCGAAAAGCTTAAATCTGAAAATGAAGGGATGGTTTCAGAATCAATTATTGAATCCGTCTGGGCAACAAACTGGAGGGAAAACTATAGGACTTTTTTGAAAAACGCTTTGCCCTAAATAATGGAAGGATATATGACAATTATAGTGGATTATGGGCTGGGTAATGTAAATTCTATCGCTAACATGATACGACATGTCGGAGCAACTTGTGTTATTACCTCCAATCCAGACAGGATTTTGAATGCCAAGAGATTGATATTACCTGGTGTTGGTGCTTTCGATGCAGGTATTTGTGCTTTGAAAGAACGGAACCTTTTAGAATTATTGTCCAAAATTGTTTTAAAGCAAAGCATCCCAATTCTTGGGATATGCCTTGGAATGCAATTGATGACCAAGTCCAGTGAAGAAGGGAACTTTCCAGGTCTTGGGTGGATAGATGCCGAAGTTCGTCGATTCACTCCTAATGATCAAAAGCTTAAAATCCCTCATATGGGTTGGAATACTGTTACAATACCGAAAAACAATTTTCTGCTTAAGGAAGAAGAAAGGCAGAGATTTTACTTTATCCATTCCTACTATGTTAGCTGTGCTAATCAGTCCGATATCATCGCAAAATGTCATTATGGGCATGATTTTGTAGCAGCCTTTGCCAATAAAAATATCTTTGGTGTACAGTTTCACCCAGAAAAGAGCCACCGCTTTGGCATGGCTGTACTGAGACGTTTTTTAGAGTTTCAAAATGCTTAAAACAAGGATAATTCCCTGCCTCCTTCTATCCAACGGTGGATTGGTTAAAACCTGTCGTTTTGCAGACCCTAAATATGTGGGAGATCCTATCAATGCCATACGCATTTTCAACGAAAAAGAAGTTGACGAGTTGATGGTACTGGATATATCTGCGTCCCCTGCCCGAAAAACCCCTGATTATAAACTAATAGAAAAATTCGCCAGCGAATGTTTCATGCCCCTTTGTTATGGTGGAGGAATATCAAGTTTAAAGCAGGCTAGAACTCTTTTTTCCTTAGGGGTTGAAAAGATCTGTTTACAGACCGCTATTTTGGATGATGACTCATTAGTTGAGGAAATTGTGTCGCTGTATGGGAGTCAAAGTGTGGTCGTGTCTGTAGACGTTAAAAAAAACTGGCTCAATCAAAAAAAACTTTACTCCTCAGCAAAGAAAAAAACGCTTAAAAAAGCTGCTATGGACTACGTTGTTTCAGTAGTTGAGGCGGGAGCTGGTGAGATTTTGCTGAATTCAGTGGACAGGGACGGGATGATGTCCGGGATGGATCTGGAACTTATTGCACAAGTGGCAGGTGCTGTAAACATCCCACTGATAGCTTCGGGAGGAGTTGGCAGTATAGAGGATATGAAAGAAGCCGTAGATGCAGGGGCCAGCGCAGTGGCTGCGGGTGCGTTTTTTGTTTTTCATGGTCCACATAGAGCCGTTCTCATAACATACCCGAAATATGAAGAACTGGAAAAGGAATTGGGGGCAATAAAAAGTGATGAATAAAACCTACAGAATGTGTTCAAGATGCGTCATGGATACTACGGCAAATGATATTTCCTTCAATGAGGATGGCGTATGTAATTATTGTACCGAATTTCTGGAGAGATCTTCACAAATCATTTTTAAGAATCCTGAATCTCGAAAGCAAGACCTCAATGCTTTTGTCAGCAAAGTTAAAAGAGATGGAAAAGGGAAGCCCTATGATTGCATAGTAGGAGTATCTGGTGGGGTTGATAGCTCCTGGGGGTTAGTGAAGGCTGTGGAATTGGGGCTCAGGCCCTTAGCCGTGCACATGGACAATGGATGGAATACTGAATTAGCGCAGAATAATATTTCTAATCTCATTCAAAAACTTGGGGTGGATCTTCACACCCATGTCATAAATTGGGAAGAGTATAAAGGCCTGATGCAGGCGTTCTTCGACGCTGACGTTATTGATGTCGAGTTATTGTACGACAATGCCATGCTCGCGGTCAATTACAGGATGGCTTCAAAATATGGGCTGAAACACATTCTTTCTGGAACCAACCAAGCAACAGAGGGGATGAAAATACCGGCCTCCTGGAATTGGTTTAAATGGGACAAAAAAAATATAAGAGCTATTGGCAAAATCTTTCAGAATATTTCTCTAAACACCTTCCCCGCTATAGGTACAATCGACTATATCCTGAAAAACGTGTTTGCCGGAATAAAATGGGAATCGTTTTTGGATTATCTTGACTATAATAAATTTACTGCACTAAATGTGCTGCAGCAGAATTTCAACTATAAGCCATACCCTTATAAGCACTACGAATCCGTATTTACTAGATTTTATCAAGGGTACATTCTCCCTGAGAAATTCGGTGTTGACAAAAGAAAAATCCACCTTGCCACCCTGGTAGCCAGCCAGCAGATGTCTAGAGAGGATGCTTTAAAGGGTTTGGAGGGAATTGCTTACCCCTCCGAGAAGGAACTGGAAGAAGATAAAACTTATTTTCTTAAGAAGATGGGGTGGTCAAAGGAACAACTCAAAAACTATATTTCCAGGCCGGAAAAACCACATTCCGCTTATCCTTCGGAAAAACGTTTTTGTGAATTTTGTACTCAAATGTACAGATGGGCTTTAAACAGTCGCAAGAGGCATGAAGAGTTGCTGTATGAGATGTAATGACCCTTCTTCTGGTAAAACCTACCCGTTTTTAACGAACTCATTGAACGTATGGAATCAAACTTATAGTCATCATACAATAGATTTAAAAAGATTCTTATACTCTTCAATCATCTTTCCTAGAGAAAAATTCTCAACAACCCTTTCCCGGTTAAATTCTCCCATTTCCTTTCTTTTTTTTGGGGAATTTGCGAGTTCATTTATCTTTCCTGCAAATTCATCTACATTTTCAAATTCGCAAAGATATCCGCCTTTACCATCAATGATTAATTCGGGCAATGATGAGCAATTGGTAGCAACAACAGGTAAACCGCAGGCCATCGCTTCTGCTGCAGCGAGGCCAAACCCTTCCCTGAATGTTGGAAAAAGTAATATGTCAGCTTGTTTGTACACTTCAGGTATTAAATGGTATGGAACCGAACCTATATTTTCAAGGTTAGGTGCATCAGGTAAACTCGCCTTTGTTCTGAGGCCTTTTGTGTACTGAATGACAATGTTTTTATCTAGTCTATTTGCAATAGACGTAATGAGATGTGCACCTTTACGGCGTGTAAGATTACCACTAAATAATATTTTAATTTTCTTTTCTGTTTTTTTTGTTTTAGGCGCAAATGATTTTGTATCAATTCCATTATAAATAACTTTAATATCACCATCAAAATCAAGATCCTTTTTAACAAGAGATGCTGTATATTTGCTGACACTTGTTACGATCGATGCATGTTCAAGAGCTTTTAATGTGAAATATTTAAGATCCGTGGAATAGTGAATTCTTTGTAAAAAGCTAGAAAAAACTTTCATCCCAGAATCAAGGACATAGTTGTGAAAGGTAATAATCAGTGGTATTTTTTTTTGTTTAAAAAAAAATGCATAATCAGGTGTTGAGTGAATAATATCAGGTTTTTCATTTTTTAGAGGAATACACGGGAGGAGAAAGGGAGCTAAGGTTAAATATGGATTATACCCTTGTAAATGATAATTAGGCATAGCATTATTTAACATTGAATGGACAACATAAGCTCCATTACCCGTTGCCATGGGGCTGTATACATTCATTTTACCACAATAGAGTTAACGTAATAATTTTTTGTATATATCTGAGAATTGTGTTGCAGAATATTTTCTAGAAAAATCAACTATTAAGTCATTACTGGAGTTCGGAACTATATTAAACAAAGAATTCATTTTTTTTTCGACCTTTTTATATGTAAAAGGTCTTTCGCAGATAACTATATTTTCTGTATTACCAAAAATATCAGAAATAACAGATCCTTCAGGTACCAGGCATAGCGTAGGTTTATTGAGGGCAAGGTAGTCAAAAATCTTGGTACCGATACCATTAACAACACCATTCGTTAATAAACAGAATGTGCTACCAGAGATGTAATTAAGAACTTTATGGTACGGCATATAAGGCCTGGTGACTACCTTATTGGCTACCCCCCATTGAACAGATTTATTTGATATTTCTGTAGTTTCATTCCCGATATAAATAAATGTTACATCTTCTCTGTTCTGTAATATTTCAAAAAAGATATCGACAGCTTCCGGCGCATACTCATAAAATTTTCCTGCAAGAATTATTGATTTCCCTCCAGTAAGGGAAACGGGAGTTACGTTAATGAAATCCTCAGGATCATAACCGTTAAGTATAACGTGGTATTTGCCTGAATATTTTGGATGAATCTCTGTGTATTCATTTTTCAGAACAGGCGTTGCAAATGTCACTGTTGAGGCATACTTAATCCCTACTTTTTCTATTAAGTAGAATAGATAATGAATACCTCTGATAAAAAAATTGACGTCTTGGCGATTTGTCCCATCATAACCATAGTTAATACTCCATGAGTCCCGAAAATCCAGGCCTGTTGGAATCTTTAAGAGTTTGGTAAAGACAGGCGAAAGGATAAAGGGATGAAATGGACTGCCAATCATACAGATGGCCTCTGTGTTTTTTCTTCTTTTACAAACCTGATACAGAACATAGAAGGGGAACAGCAAAACAGCTAGGAGTCGAAATTGTGGGATTCGAATAAATGGGAGCCGTAGCGTATTAATTTTGGAAAATTCCCTTGGGAGTTCGTCAACTATTTTTTTCCCATAATATCGTGGATCGACTGTTATAACAGTAGGATCCCATCCGTTCTCCGGTAGATATTTACATAGTTTTAATGCACGTATAACTGAGACTTCTGCCAGAGGAGGAAAAGAAAACGATGCAATAAGGATATTTTTTTTGCGCATAAAAAAGAGTTATATCTGCATATACTTTTCTTTGAGGAAATCAACGATCCTGCTGGAAGCATTACCGCCTCCATACAGGTCAGTACCAGTTTGTATTTGAAGATTTAGTATGCTTTGGACTGTCTGGAATATTTTTTTCGAATCTGCACCGGTCAGAAAATTAGCTTTAAGCTCTACAAGCTCTCCCCACTCTGTCTCTTCTCTCATGGTAACACAGGGTTTATTAAAAAAGAACGCCTCTTTCTGAAGCCCACCACTATCTGTCATCACAAGTGTTGTGTGCTGGAGAAGCCAGAGCATCTCCAGGTAACCAACAGGTTCTATTGTCTGCACATCTAATGCAATCGCAGTATCAGCCAGAATTTTAGCTGTGCGCGGATGCAGGGGCATGATAACCGGGAGAACTTCTTTATGAATTTTGTTTAATGCTGCCACTAGATGTGACAGCCTGTCGATATTATCTGTATTCTCCGCCCGATGGAGGGTCGATACAATAAAAGGACCTGCATGAATCCAGTTATATGGCTTTTTCGCAAACTTGGAAAATAACAGCGCTGCATCCTGCATGACATCACCCACCAACAGCACATCTGCCTTCCTAGCAGAAAACCCTTCCTTTTTAAGATTGGTTACTGCGAGTTCTGTAGGACAAAATAAAACGTCACTTACCTGATCAGTAAGGATGCGATTAATTTCTTCCGGCATTTTCATATTGAAGCTGCGCAGTCCTGCCTCAATATGAACAATAGGGATATGCATTTTACTTCCAGCCAATGCCCCTGCCAATGTTGAATTGGTATCTCCATAAACTACAATTACATCAGGTTTTTCTATCATCAAAATTTGTTCAATTTCAACAAGCATTCTTCCTGTCATTTCCCCATGGGTAGTACTGTGTATATTTAATGTATAGTGAGGATGAGGAATTTTTAACTGATCAAAAAACAGATCAGACATATTTTCATCAAAATGTTGCCCAGTATGAATCACGATTTCTTGTATTTCTTTTTCTAAAGCAATGCGTCTTGAAACAACGCTGGCCTTGATAAATTGTGGTCTGGCTCCGATAATAGTTACAATCTTCATAAAATTAGGTATTGTAATAGTTGAAGAACATTGTTTATTTCAAAATTCTGGCTGCGAAAAAACTATGCTTTTCGTAGCGATAAAACGAGAGAACTAGCGTTATATCATACCGTTCAGCCAACGATTTTCCTGAAGAGACCTTTCCAACCCTTTATTAAGCAAAATCTGCAAGGTAATCTGAAATTATTATTGATGGGCTTTTTCTATCTTCCTGTTCTTGGCGTACATACTCTTTATAATTTTTAATAAAATCCAATATCCTATCTTCTTCTCTTCCAGAGAGTACAACGTTTTTCCCCATCCCTTCTTTTCGTTCAGTTGCTTCACGATACAAAAGACACGGAACACCTAAATAGGAGCATTCTTCCTGTAAACTACCGCCATCAGTAATTACAAACTCTGCTTTTAGAAGGATCTGCAAGAAAACAGAGTGAGGAAATCTGTTTTCACATGTAATATTCGGATTGGATTCAAGCCGATTATATAGGCCAAATTTTTTTAATTGTTTTTTTGTTGGAGGGTGTAAAATAAATATAAGATGATGTTTTTTTGCAATTTTTTCTAACAGTACCACAATATCCAACAACTGCTTCATTTTGAAGATGTTTTCATATCGGTGAAGGCTAACAAGAGAGAAGATTCCCTCAGAAAGGTTACCTGAGGATTGTGATCGTTTTTTTTTGCTTAGATTAACAGTATCGAGCAGTGTATTAAACTGCGTGTCGACTTTCTTCTTATTCATACTTTCAACATTCTTCAGCGCCCACGATCCGGGACAGAACAAGACTTGACTTAATCGGATTACTAAAATCCTGGTAATCTCCTCAGGGAAAGGATGAAAGAGATTATAGGATCTTAAACCGGATTCCACATGCCCTACTGTAATGCCGGTAAAACGCCCTATCAGGGCACCTGCAAGAGTAGACAATGTATCTCCATGTACCAAGACTATACTCTTCTTTTTTTTTGGAAAAATAACCTTACGGTTTCGACTGGATCGCCAGAGCAATTTTAACAACCACAGGACAGTCTGCTTTACAGAAGTTATATCAGGGCCTTCATAAAGGACTACATCAGGTTTTTTAATCCCAAAATCCTGGTACATATCATCCATGGTCTCTTTATGCTGCCCCGTATGAATAAAGAGATATTCCTGTCTCTTTTCCTGCAACGCTTTCATTACAGGAGCCATTTTAACTAATTGTGCCTTGGTACCAATAAGAATATAAACCATAAAATATTATTATAGTTTTTTGTGTTTGCATTTACTGGAATTTTGAGTTGCGTAGCTCTTCCTCTATCAACAAGCAATGGGAACAGGGCTACGCAAATCTAAACTTTAGTTACAGATATTTAAAAGATCCTATTTCACTCTATCATACCGCATTTGAGAGATCTGTTCAGACACCAAACCAATCATGAAAGTCATAAGAGAGGAGGTAAAAAGCAGGGCTGACATATTAGTAAATCTGTTTTGGGTAAAAAAAGTGTACCCGTAATACGACAGGCCTAACAAGAAGAGCGCGCCGCTGACAGGCAAAAAAACACGAAGCGGTGAAAACAGGCTTGCGACCTTTGTAATGATAAGAAAAAAACGGGAACCATCACGCAGGATTTTTATCTTGCTTTTGCCTACCCGCTGCTCAGTTTTGATAGGGATGTATTTTACGGAGTAGCCACTGCGCAAATACGCCATGGTTAGGGTTGTCGGGTAGGAGAAGGTATTGGGCAGTAAATAAATAAACTGCTCTGCAACTGATTTTTTTACAATCCGAAACCCGGACGTAAGGTCTTGAATTGTAAATTTTGTAACGTAGGAGGCAAACCAATTATATACCTTATTCGCCACGTCCCTGTGCAGCGAAGTCTTTGAACCTCTAACCCGTGCTCCCACTACCATATCATAACGGTCTTTATATTCCAGTAGACCAGCTATATCTTCGGGTTTATGCTGTCCGTCGGCATCCATCATAATCACCCAATCACCCTGAGCTGCGCGGAGTCCAGATTTTACAGCGGCACCGTTACCTATATTGTATGGATGTGGCCAGACATTGGCTCCTGCTGCCATGGCTTCCTGCAAGGTATTGTCTGTTGATCCATCATCTACAACAAGAATTTCAAACTCGGGATAGAGCGCACGAATTTTGCTGACAGTTTTACCAATAACCTGTTCTTCATTATAGGCGGGAAGGAGAACGGTAACTTCAAACGTATTTTTTTCCACAACGAGCTCCTGAGAGAGGTAAAGGGGAGTATCTCTTTTTAATTATTGTAGAATTTAAGAAAAAAGCAAGCAGTTAGTAAACAGGGAGGAGTTTTTTAGGGAACCCTATTTCGTCATATTGACGCATTGTCAACTCAACTACCTTACAATAAGGCCGGCATAGCCGACTACCTGAGTTGTATCGCCACTTATTTCACCTGAATCCGTATATCGAACAAGTTCTCCTTGCCGGGCACCAAGTGCCTGTACGGTGAGTAAGGTGATCACTGTCGGGATGACACCGCACATGGATATTTGATAGGTATAAATAGTATCATAGAGCCCTTTGGGGTCAAGCTGGAGGATATGCTCAATTGCGAGCATATCTTGCTTTGTGGCATCTTCTCTTGACTTGTAGTGGGTCATGTCGGTTGAGGCTACAAGCAGCACTTCTTTACCGCATGTTGTAATGGCCAGAAAGAGCTCTTGAGCTACGATTTGGCACTGTTCATAGGAAAGGTGGGCGATACAGATGGGGACAATGGTAAGCTTCTCTTGCTCGTGCTGCAGAAAGGGAACTTGAACTTCTAGAGAATGTTCAGCAGCGTGGGCAGTTTCATCGGCGGCAATGAGAATGGAATTTTTGAGAATCTTTTGAGCTAAGGTTTGCTCTACCGGTACCTGGCCCATTGGCATTTGCCAGTCTTCGGTGCTCAGTGCGATTTGCGCACCTCGGCCATGGTGGTTAGGGCCCAAAATGATTACGGTTTCAGGGACATTAACTGTACTTATGGTTACTCCAGCAACACCACCAGAGTAGACATAGCCTGCATGGGGCATGATGACCGCTTTTGCGTCGAGCTTTTTTGCAGGCGTAACATTGGGGATACATTGTGCGACTGTTTGTTGCAGTTCCTGTGGGTCACTGGGATAAAATCTTCCTGCTACTACTGGTTGCCGCATTGCTCTCCCCTTTGCCTACCAACCAATCATCATTTCACGTCCCAGGTTGTTCCTTCTGGTCCATCTTTGAGCACAATATTATGTGCTAACAGCTGGTCGCGAACCTCATCGCTTGCGGCCCAGTCCTTTTCAGCCCTGGCTGTATTGCGTCTTTCTATCAATGCTTCAATTTCCTTTTCAGATAAGGTGATAGAAGCCAGCTTTTCCGCTTTCTTTTCCTGGATCACGTGAACCGGATCCTGGATCAGTACCCCAATGACTGCGCCAAGCTTTTGCAGAGTGGCAGCCGTGTTTGTGAGGAGCTTATACTCATCTGGGGTACACTTTCCTGCACCGCTTCCTAACAGCTTATTGAGTATTTTTACCGCATCAAAGAGCAAGCCCACAGCCTGGGCCGTGTTAAAATCATTGTCCATGGCATATTGAAAACGCTGTTCCAATGATTCCAGCTTTTCACGATCCTTTTTGCCTATGGTTTGTTCCCCTTCATTTACAGGCGCGGAGAGCTGTGCCACTCCAGCTAAACACTCATACATACGCTCCAACCCTGCTCGTGCATCCTGAAGAGCAGTTTCTGAGAAATCCAGCGGGTTGCGGTATTGGGTGGAAAAAAGGAATAAACGCAATTCTTCGGCAGAATACTCTTTGAGTACATCACGGATGGTGAGAAAATTGCCCAAAGATTTGGACATTTTTTCATCTTTGATGGTCACGAAACCGTGGTGCATCCACATGTTGGCAAACTCAATTCCTGAAGCGCAGCAACTCTGGGCAATCTCATTTTCATGGTGAGGAAAAATGAGGTCCTTCCCTCCTCCATGTATGTCAAAGGTATCGCCAAAATATTTCTTGCTCATGGCTGAACATTCGATATGCCAACCTGGCCTGCCATCGCCCCATGGACTTTCCCATTTCGGTTCTCCTGGCTTGGCGCTCTTCCACAGCACAAAATCCATTGGATTTTCTTTCTGCTCGTTCACCTCAATGCGTGCGCCTGCCTGCATGTCTTCCAAACTCCGCCCGGAAAGTCGCCCATATTCAGCGTATTTCCCAACCCTGAAATACACATCACCACCTGATGGGTAGGCAAAGCCTTTATCCACCAGGGTCTGAACTAAGGCTATCATTTCCGGGATATGCTCGGTTGCTTTGGGTTCCACATCTGGTCTCAGGGTACCGAGGGCATCCATATCAGTATAAAACTCATCAATGAAACGCAGTGCCAAGGCTTGCGGTTCAACCCCTTGCTCATTGGCCCGTTTAATAATTTTGTCATCAATATCAGTGAAGTTACGGACAAAGGTAACGTTAAAACCACGGTAACGCAGGTACCTGACCACCATATCAAAGACCAGCGAAGAGCGGGCATGACCAATATGGCAGTAGTCATACGATGTAATCCCGCACACGTAGAGCTTGACATGGTTGTCTTCAATGGGCTTGAGTTCTTCTTTTTTGCGGGTCAGGGTATTATAAATACGTACAGGCATGGGATTTTTATCTAAAGTTAGAAAATAATCAGGTTTCCTGATAAAAGCGGCTTACCCAATGTAACAGAAACAAACCAGGGATGGCAACTATTGCGCACGCTACAAAAAAGGCTCCCCACCCCATGGACTGCGCCATAAAACCAGTTGGAGCAGAAGCAAATACACGGGGAATGCCCATCAGGCTTGAAAGCAGGGCATATTGAGTGGCTGTAAATTTTTTATTGGTAAGCGACGCCATATAGGCAACATAGGCAGCTGTGCCCATGCCGCCGCTCAGGTTTTCAAAAGCTATTACCCCTGCCAGCAGGCTCGTACTTGGCCCCAGGAGGGCTATGAGCGAAAACCCTGCAGTGGAGATAGCCTGGAGCACCCCAAAGCTCCATAAACTTTTAATAATGCCGATACGCAGGATAATGATGCCGCCCAGCAGTCCGCCAATAATGGTGGCCCAGAAGCCAAACAGCTTTGCCACCGCCCCAATTTCGGTCTTGGTAAACCCCATATCCAGGTAAAACGGGATGGTCATGGTGGAAGCCATTTGATCCCCGATTTTATAGAACAGGACAAAGAGCAGAATCAAAAGCGCTCCGTTGCGGCAAAAATATTCCACAAAAGGGAGCACTACAGACTCATGGAAATTGCGTGGTGCCCTTTCCTTCACTTCAGGTTCTCTACTCACCAGCGTGGTAATTACCCCAATCCCGAGACTGGCCGCCATAAAGAGGTAGACCTGGGAAAACGTGAAGTGGTCAGCTAAAATAAGCCCACCGCTTCCGGCAAGCAGCATCCCGACCCGGTAGCCGTTCACATACAGCGAGCTTCCCAGGCCCAGCTCATTGTTGGTTAAGTCTTCACGGCGATAGGCATCAACAACGATATCCTGGGACGCAGAAAAAAAGGTGACCAGCAATGCAGCAAGGGCAACCAGCCACGGACTGTGACTGGGATTGGTGATTCCCAACAGGACAAGTGCAGCCATAAGCAGCAGCTGAAAAACAAGCAACCACCCACGTCTTCGCCCTAAAAAGGGCAGCGTAAAACGGTCCAGCACTGGTGCCCATAAAAACTTCAGCGTATACGGCAGCCCAACCAGAGAAAAGAGTCCAATTACAGAGAGATCCACACCCTCTTGCTGCATCCAGGCCTGGAGTACGGAAAGGGTCAGCAGCAGGGGGACACCACAGGAAAATCCCATCATAAAGGAAACCAGCATTCGTGGTGAAAAAATCTGGCGTAACAGTGCTGTGTTTAGCATGTTACTGCCCCTTGCCGTTGTATCCAAACATACATTTTACCTATCCGCGACTACAAATAAATGCAACTCTCTAGGCCCGTGAGCGCCATGAACCATAATAAGCTCGATGTCTCCGGTTTTACTGGGCCCAGAAACAAAAGAGAGGTTGTTGGTCAGCCCTTTCTCCTGTTCCACAGGATCCCACTTTAAGAGCGCATACAACTCTTCCAACGTCGCCAGTATTTTTGCTTCTTCAACAACAGCGATATGGATGGCTGGCACAAGCGATGTTGAGCGAGCATGCCCGGGGTGACTTCGCATTACCAGGGTGGCTGTAGCTGCAACCAGGTAATCTGCGGATGTAATCCCGATAAATGATTGCTCTACCTGATTACGGAGGGTCAGTTTATCCTGCTCGTCATGAGACTCAGGCAAGCAGGTTGTATATACCGGTATATCTTTTAGCTCTGGACGGGCTTCCAGTTCGAGCTGATCAAGCAATGGGTGATCCCAGCGAACAACACTTTTGTCTGTTCCCCATTCCGGGCTTTTTTCGTAAATCAAACCTGCTATGGCTGCTCCGATTTCCTGGACACTCTTTTGGGGATGAAAATCAATATGCAGCGGCTCTGCAACCTCCTGTATCTTTTGGAGTAACGGCTGTCGATCTTGCCAGGTGCGCGACTTGATACGCTCAAGTAGAGCCTTCTGCTCATCCGTTGGGGAGGTGGTAAAGATATCTGGTGGAGCAGCTCCGGGATTCTTGCCTAACGCGCTTGTAATGGTGGAAAAAAATGCCTGCCCAGTACTCACTCTCCCCTCCTCTGCTTGCGTTCTTTCCAGCTTTGCATAAAGGTTTTGCCTGCCAGCGGCTGAATATCCCTGCCCTTTGTCCAGCCATCAAATGGAGCTGGAAGCTTTGTGATCATACCATCTTTTTTGGGCAGCATTTTTTGGGCAAGCCGGGCAACTTTTAATGACCACTCATAGACAACTCGGTTCCGGTTTAGCAAGGCCCAGCCAGAAAAAGCCACCTGCTCTACTGTACTTTTGGGCTCAGCGCCCCATTCGGGATCACCTTCAGCCACTTTATTTCTCAGCGCGAGCAGCATCCTGGGCAAGTCAATTTCCAGCGGGCAGGCTTGCTTGCATGCTCCACACAAGGTTTCTCCCATGCACAGGTCAGCTCCATCATTTACCCCAAATAACAGCGGGGTGACAACAGCACCGACTGGCCCTGAATACGCTGAGCCATAAGCAGCTCCACCTATTTTGCCATACACCGGACAGATGTTCAAGCAGGCACCACAGCGGATGCAGCACAACATTTCGCGGAACTCTTCATCAGCAAGGATTTTGGAGCGACCATTATCAACAATAACCAAGTGAAATTCTTCGGGGCCATCGGGATGATCTGCTTTGGCAGGCCCGCCGATATAGCTCACATAGCCGCCAATCTGCTGCCCTGCGGCACCCATGGACATGAGGCGTAAAATGGACTGTTGCTCCTCAAGATTGGCAACAATACGCTCCATGCCCATAAAGGCCACATGCACCTTGGGGAGCGTGGTGGCCATGCGGATATTGCCTTCATTGGAAACCGTGGTGATATGTCCGGTTTCAGCACAGGCCAGGTTACAGCCCGAGATCCCCATATCAGCGGTAAGGAATTTTTCCCGTAAGGCTTTGCGTGCATCCCAGGTCAGGGTTGGGGGGTCTTCTGTGTATGCAGTACCAAGCTTTTCTGCAAAGAGCTGGCCCACTTCTTTGCGGGTTTTATGGATAGCTGGAGCGACAATATGGGTAGGTGCCTCTTCTGCAAGCTGGACAATGAACTCACCAAGGTCAGTCTCGGTGACCTCAATGCCTTCAGCTTCAAGCACCTGGTTAAGCCCAATCTCTTCGGTGACCATGGATTTACCTTTTACCACCCTTTTAACTAAGTGGGATCGGGCAATATCCAGACAAATCTGGGTAGCTTCTGTATCGGTTGCGGCAAAGTGGACCTGACCGCCATTTTTTTCCACATTCTCTACCAGCCGGGCCAAAACAACATCCAGGTTGTCTATGGCCTTTCTCCGATAACCATGGGCGATGGGACGCAGCTTATGCCCTTCAGGGAGATTCTCGTACAAACGCCTGGTAGCTGGCCCAAGCCGCTCTTGCAGGCTGCCCAGCGCCTTTTGCAGCACCGGATCAGTAACAGACCGGGCAGCAACTTTTTTATACTCTTTGGGGGTTACAGTGTTCATCTTACTTACCAGCCAGGAGCTGGGCTATGTGCAGCACCTGGATATCCAGATTTTTACGATTGATCATGCCCTGAATATTCATCAGGCAGCTCATATCACAGCCTGTCACCACTTCAACGCCTGCATCCACGATATTTTGCACTTTTTCTTCCAGCATTGCTTGTGAAATATCAGCATACTTTACGCTGAAAGTGCCCCCAAATCCGCAGCATTTATCAGCATCTTTCATCTCAACCAGGGTTATTCCGTCCAGATTCTCCAGTAGAATACGGGGCTGGCGGTCTATTCCCTGAAACCTGTTTAAATGACAGGAAGAGTGGTAGGTCACCCTGGCAGGATAGCTGGCGCCAGTGGATTCAAGCTTAAGCCCATCCACCAGAAACTCAGTCAACTCATACGTCTTTGCTGCAACAGCCTGAGCACGGGAAAGAAGCTGAGGGTCATCGGCAAAAAGCTCGGGGTAGTGCTTGCGGATCATGTTCACGCAGGAGCCAGAGGGCGAGACGATGACCTCGCTCTGCTCAAAATCGTTCAGAAACTTAATTGCCGTAGAGCGAGCTGCCTTATGATGGCCTGCGTTAAACGCCGGTTGTCCGCAACAGGTTTGCGAGAAAGGAAAGTCAAGCTCCAGTCCCTGCTTTTGCAACACGTTTACCATGGCCTCAGCCACCTCAGGATACAGGCTGTCAATGATACACTGGATAAACAGGGTTACGTTTTTTGGTTTATTCATCGGGTTTAATGTATCAAATGTGCTGGCAGCCAGGTAATCAGCTGCGGGAAGAGTATAAGCAACAAAATCGCCAGGACCTGCAGTCCCACAAACGGAAGCACACCACGATATATATCAGCCGTGGCAACTTCAGGCGGGGCAATCCCCTTGAGGTAAAAGATGGAATAGGCAAACGGCGGCGTTAAAAACGATATCTGCAGATTCACCATTACAAGAACAGCAAACCAGACCGGGTCAAACCCAAGCTGGGCAGCAATGGGAGTAATTAACGGCACGATAATAAACAAAATGCCCATCCAGTCAATGAACATACCGCAAAGCACCAGGAGCAGCATGATGGTGGCAAGGATGCCCCATTTGCCAATGGGTAAATTCATGAACATGGAGGTGATGACCTCATCCCCGCCCAGTGCGACAAACACAGTGGAGAAGAAGGTTGCTCCAATGGCGATCATCATGATCATGGCTGTAATGGATAAGGTTTGTTCACACGCTTCCCTAACCACACCAAAACTGAGCCGTCTGTAGGATGCAGCCAGCAGCATACTGGCAATGGCACCCACAGCAGCAGCCTCTGTAACGGCTGCAATACCAAAAAAGATAGAACCAAGTACGGAAAAAATAATGAGTGCCGGCGGCAGTACCGAGGTAAAGAGAATGCCGACCTTTTCCATGGTCGTTTTTTGTCGTTCTGCTTCAGGAATTGGCGGCCCATCCTGGGGGTTCAGGTAACACCGAATGCCGATATAGAGCATGTATAAGATGGTTAGCAGGATACCGGGAATAAGGCAGCCTAAAAAAAGCTTCCCCACCGAGATACGTGCAATGGGGCCATACACAATGATCATTACAGATGGTGGGATGAGGATGCCCAGTGTTCCACCGGCACACACTGCTCCGCAAGCCATGGACTTATTATATTTTTTTGCAAGCATTGCAGGGAGCGCCATCAGGCCAATGGTGATTTCAGAGGCACCAACCACGCCAGTTGCAGCGGCAAAGATAGCTGAAATAGCAATGGTGGAAATGCCAAGTCCACCGCGAAACCTGCCCCACAGGATGTGCATGGCATTAAAGAGCCGCTCTGCCATGCCGGATTTTTCCATAAACACGCCCATAAATAAAAAGAGCGGTACAGCAAGCAGGGTGTAATTTTTCATCAGCCCAAAGAGCCTGGCAATGAAAAACCCATAGATATCGCCCCCCATGAGGTTAAAACCAAAGAGAAAAGCAACTCCGCCAAGCACAAAGGCGGTTGGGAACCCCATGAAAATCCCGGTGAACAAGGTGACAAACATCAAAACTACTGCAACTTCAGGGCTCATCGTATATGCTCTCCACCGCAAATGATCACAACATTACGGATGCATTCCGCTGCTCCCTGTAACACAATCAAGCCCACCCCGATTAACATCACCGTCTTAAACGGATAGATAACAGGCTGCCAGTATCCCTGCATGGAACGTTCTCCGATCTCCCACGAAAAAGCCACATAAGGAACGAGCGCGTATAAGATACCGCCCCATAAGGGGAAAAAAAACAGTACATAAAAAAAAGCATCAAAAATGGCTTTGGTCCTCGGAGAAAAACGATGGTACAAAATATCTATCCGCACGTGTTGCCGCTTGCGAAGTGTCCACGCTTCACCAAGAAGAAAAAAGGTGCCACCTATCATGTAGCTTACATCAAAGGACCATTTGGTGGGCTGGCCCAGCACATACCGTGAAAATATCTCGTACCCAATGGTGATGGTCAGCAACATGACCAACCAAATGATGATTTTACCTGAGATTTCACTGATACCATCAATGGCTTTAACAATGGAGCGAATCCAGTTCATTGTGGACAACCTTGAAGCAAATAAAAGAAAAGGAACTGATCACGGGTATTTCATCTTTGCACGATCACGCTTTAGCGCATCCTCTTGCATGCGGAGTCTTACTTCGTTCGCTTACCCGCTTAAAACAGCGCTTGCGCACAGCTAAAGCACCCAAGACCAGGTACGCTCAGAAGTAAAGAATAATGCTGCAGCATGGCACCCGTGACTGATTACCCTGTGATTGGTTACAAGAAAAGAGCCGCCTGGAATTTCCAGCCGGCTCGTAACACTGCCATCTAAAAGAGACTTACTTGTACGAAGGAGTCATGAGCGTTTTATAATTATCATAGCCTTTCATAAAAGCTTTTTGCGATTCCCATGCCTTCTTGAAAAAGGGGGCTTTTTCCGCTTTTTTATCCATCAATGCTCTCGACTTGGCAGCCAGATCTTTCTGGATTGCAGGATCAAGATACTCAATCTTCACCCCTTTACCCTTGAAGAAATCAAGCGCAGGAATGTCACGGGAAATACAGCGAGTGAGACAGTTCAAGGTCTCGGCCTGAGCAGCTACGCGAACAATCTCCTTTAAGTCCTCAGGCAGCTTTTCCCAGGATTTCTTGTTAATTTTGATATCTAAAATGGTAGCGGTCTGATGAATACCAGGAACGAGCAGGTATTCTGCAATCTCATAGAATGCCAGATCCTTGTCAATATTCGGGATACTGAACTCACCAGCATCGAGCACCTTGCGTTGCAGTGCTTCGTACACTTGACCAGCAGGGAGCATCATGACAGAGGCGCCAGCTTGACTTAAAATCTCGCCCCAGTAACCAGAAGTTCTGAACTTCAACCCCTTAAAATCTTCCATGGAGGTGATGGGCTTGTTGGACCAGGCCAGGTTTTCAGATGGCAGAATACCACAGGGAGCTACGTACCCCAGATTATATTTGGCAAACAGTTCAGGCAGTAACTCCTTACCTTCCCCCTCATACAACCAGGTAAGGTAGGGGATGGCTTCCATGCCAAAGGGGATGTAACCAAACAGTGGTGCAGCTGGAATCTGCCCTACATTATACCCAGGGGAACTGTGGGCCGCATCAATACTCCCCATGCGAACGGCATCAGTTACCTCAAGAGCTCCCATGAGCACACCTGCAGGGTAGGTTTTAATGGTCAGGCGACCATTACTCATCTTACCAACCTGCTCAGCAAAGGCTTCGGCAGATTCCTGCAAAGCAGTTCCTTTAGGCCACGAAGTAGCAAGTTTCCAGGTAAAGTTCTCCTTTGCAAGGCAGTTTGTTGACACTGCTGCGGTCAAGTAAAAAGAAAACATTGCCACAAAGGCAGCTATTTTTCTCAGCATGGGCATCTCCCGTAGTCATGTATTTCATCGTAAAAAGGGGTAAACAAAGGCTTTAAAAGTAACCAGCTACACGGTAGTTTGTCAATAATTTAATACCTTTGCCACTGAACAGCTATTCATTATAAAAGAAGATACTGAACGTGTCTACAATAATGCAGTCACCTTTTCACTCAGGTGCTGTTCTTCTTCACAAAACCGAGTAATTGAAGTAGAAGAACGTATTATTTTGATGACCTCGTAACCCTCAAGGAGCACCACATGCGCCTTTCTCTTACGGCCTTTCACAAACTCCGTATCATTACCGCTGCAATCGTGCTCTTTTTGGCGCTGATATATTTGTCTGGATTGGAGGCATATTCTTTAGCTGGATTTGCAGTGCTTGCGGTACTGGCCGCTTACATATGCTACCACCTGAGAAATAACACCATGGCTGCGGAATGCGATCTATGCAGATCCCAGGCAACCATGAAGGCAGAATATGGAGCGGGATTTTCCAATGCCCGGCTGGTGATCACCTGCCCCCAATGTGGCAGGGTGGTAAACGGAGCTGAGCAAGGGGTAAAGCCTGAAAAAGAAAGGTAGGGTGATATTTGGCGTAAAGAAAGAAAAGAGTTACCGTGCCCCTCTATCAACCAGATCATCCTTTTTGTAGACATGTCCACAATGTTTACAGGAAAACCCGATATTTTTGCCCATGTGCTTACCGCACCCAGGGCAGTAGCCATAGCGGTAGTAAAACCAGATGATCAGTAGTACGCCAGCCACTCCAGGAAGAGCAGCTACGACCTGAAAGAGTACCTCGTCCATATTCTTGATGAGAATCATGGAAAGGAGCACTAATCCAGCAACCGTAAAGGAAAGGAGCATCTTGAACTTGAGAAATGTTGACATCTTCATGGCGTTGACCCTGTTTGATTTTTTCCAACCAGTAGCCCGAAAAAAGTTGCTCGTCAAACAAAAAAGCCGAGCCAAGGCGCTGCCCATAACCTGAGTGCGTCAGGATGAAAGCAATACAACAACACATTCTCAACACCATTTATGCACGCTTTGATGCCTGGAACCGGGATCGTAACAAGGCGTGCAAAGGTGGGTGTGCTGCCTGCTGTACTCAAAATGTTGTGGTAACATCTCCTGAGGCTGCGCTTATTCATGAGGCAATGTTTCAAGCTGGTAAAAGTGATTGGCTGGCAGCAATTCTGAGCCAGAAGCGAAAAAGCAGCAAACCCGTCATGACCACGAACACATTTGCCAGGGCTTGCCTGAGAGGTGAAACCGTTGATCCTGGAGCCTTGGAGAATTATGCGCCTTGCCCCTTCCTGCTGGATGGATTGTGTCAGATTTATGAGGTACGGCCTTTCAGCTGTCGCGCCTTTATCTCCACCACCGTCTGCAGTGCTCACCACCCGGCAACTGTAAGCGAGCAATATACTGCAGCAACCACAGCGGTGTGCCAAATTATCGAACATCTTGGGCAAAAAGGATATTATGGCCACCTTTTTGATGTGCTCACGGTGCTTGCAGAGCACCCCAAGTATCAGGGTGCAGCACAACTGCTCACCCCTGATACAATCAGGGAGTGTCGCCTCAAGTTGTTAACCGCACAACCGCTGCCTGGTTTTCTGTTAACAGAGGAAGATCTGGAGCTTGCTGAACCTTTGCTGGTCACGATTTTTGAGTCCAAAATTGATAACAGAACCGTTGAAGAGATACTCAACGGGGTACATTGACCATGGCAATTTGGTCTATGGTATGGGAGCTACAATTAAGCAGGCGGCCATTCGTATGAGCAAACAGGAGTTTTTCAAAGCGTAAACTTTCCGATGATGGCTATGAACTCCGGCACATCCGTTGTATTTTGAAAATGGGTAGCGGCGGTGTTCAGGTAGCTCCGAAGCGACCTCAAACCAAGGAGCAGCGTTATACCCAGAAATAACAGCGGGAGTAAATACACTATCACGCCATCTATTGGACCTAAGAAAGTCTCTGCCACCTGAGTCGCATTGTCCCGTAACATTCTTTCTTTGGCAGCCCAGCTAACCCGCATTTCTCATAAGACTAAAGCAAAAAGGCCGTAAATGTTGTAATAATTGTGTTCTCAATACGATAACTCCAACAACAAAAATGGCCTGTGAAAAAGTGTCCTCAAGTTGAAGGTGTATTTCAAGCACTGGGTAAGCGTGAAATCAAAGCAAATTTTGACGGGGGCTTTATCACTTCTGATGGGGGGAGCTCTTTTGCTGTGTGAGCTGGAAAGTCCTACAGCCATTCTCAAACGCTTTGCAGAGTGTTTTACCGATTATTGCGATCCCAAGAAAATAGAGCATGATGTTTTCTCTTTGGTATCTCAAAGGGTGTTTGGTCTTGCACTTAGATATGAGGATCTTTGTGATCATGATGCATTATCCAAAGATCACATGCTGGCCGTGGCTATAGGTAAAATTGATCCTACAGGACAAGATCGAAAATCCCAACGTGATAAATGATGGCCGCTTGCAGGGAAAAGTACACTCAATCGTTTGGAACTCTCCCCACCGGGAGATCTTCAGAACAACGCTTACAAAAAGATCGGACTGGATGAGGAGGAAGTAGACAAACTGCTGGTCGATATATTTCTTGAATCCGAGGCTACTCCACCCAAGCAAATCATTGTCGATGTCGACGCCACAGATGATCGTTACATGGCAACCAGGAGGGGCGTTTCTTTCACGGTTATGACAAAGCCTACTGCTCCTTACCTCTCTATATTTTCTGTGGCGAGCATGTACTTTGTACCCGATTACGTACCACCAGTAACGATGCTGCAGCGGGTACTGCAGAAGAGTTAGATTGCATTGTTGAACGTATCCGCAGCACATGAGCAGACACTCAAATAGTTGTCTGCGGAGATAGTGGTTTCTGTCGTGAAGAGTTGATGTGCTGGTGTGAGGATCATGATGTTGATTGTGTTTTTGGTTTAGCCAAAAACAATCGCCTCAAGCTTGAGATCGAAGAAGAAATGGCTTTAGCCAAAGCGTTGCATCAATGCAGCGGTGAAGCATCCAG
>PDWI01000427.1_pt1 | contig 67915 bp, 66 predicted proteins | sample 1430891 | NCBI WGS metagenome assembly PDWI01 (sample SAMN01162508, study PRJNA174530) | Oral metagenome, whole genome shotgun sequencing project. | biome: Marine environment; feature: Marine mammal; material: Swab sample of the gingival sulcus; isolation source: swab sample of gingival sulcus...
AGGTCACACCTGTTCCCATACCGAACACAGTAGTTAAGCTCTTCTGCGCCTAGGATACCTGGCGGGCAGCCGCCCGGAAAAGCAGGTCGTTGCCGGTTTTACAAAAAAGCAGCATGCGAAAGCGTGCTGTTTTTTTATGGTATAATATGTGTAGCATTTTAATCTGTAAAACATCGAAGTTTTTTATCCAATTATATGTTTATTCAGGAGGTATCGGAATGGAACTAAATGAAAAAGAATTTAGAGGTATGAATACGTCGCTAAGGCGATTCAGCCAGAAGCATATAGAATTTAAGCGATTTTTAAAATATATACATAAACATGAAATAAATCTTTCAAATTCGGTTATATTAGATGCCGGATGTGGTTCGGGATATAGTTCCAATTTAATTTATAACACATTCAAACCTAAAGAAATTATTTCGTTTGATTTCATGCCTGCGCAGATAGATCTTGCAAAAAAGAATAATCCATATTCCAAGTATTACGTTGACGATGTCACGTCAATTAAGCAACCGGACAACAAGTTTGACGCTGTCTTTGTCTTTGGCATTTTACATCACGTTCCGGGTTGGAAAACTGCAATCAATGAGCTATATCGCGTGCTGAAAAAAGGCGGATATTTGTTCGTTTTTGAGGTGAATGAACAGGGAGTTATTTTTGCCGATAAATACTTAAAGTACAATCATCCTGAAGAAGGGAAATTCACGTGGTTGGAATTTTCAAATGCTCTAATAGAATCAGGCTTTAGCATTGATGATGAGTCTAAGCTTGTGGTCGATTACTATCGAGCATACGTATGCTCCAAGTAGAATGTGCTATAGGATAGGTTGTGTTAATAAACTCATTTTATAATTGAAATACGAAAATTATATAATATTGATTATGTGTAGAAGTAAAACAGTATAGGAAACAGCGTTTGCGCATCATACAAACGAGAGGAAATGAAAATTATGAACGATGATAAAAATTTATGCACAGCATATGAGGATTTAATTGGGCAACAGAGAGAGTATTTTACTACAGGAGCGACGCTTCCGGTGGAGTTTAGGATTGCAGAACTTAAAAAGCTTAAGGCAATGCTGATTAAAAATCAAGTTGAAATAGAGGTCGCCTTAAAAAGCGATTTGGGCAAATCGTCGTTTGAAACGTATATGGGCGAAGTTGGTCCTTTGCTGGCAGAACTCAATCTGCATATTAGAAGTCTTAAAGGCTGGGCAAAAACAAGGCGAGTAAAAACGCCTATATTTTTAAAACCCTCATATAGCCGCATAATGTATGAACCGTATGGCGTGACTTTGATTTTATCCCCTTGGAACTATCCTCTACAACTTGCAATTATGCCTTTGATTGGAGCTATCTCCGCCGGTAATACTGCGATATTAAAACCGTCCGAATTATCACCTGCAACGGCTGAACTGTTAGATACGATGATTTCTAATACGTTTGATACTGAATATGTTACCGTTATAAAAGGTGGAATACCGGAAACTACGGCTCTGCTCAAACAGAGATTTGATTTCATATTCTTTACAGGCTCTACAAATGTTGGCAAAATAGTCGCCGGTGCCGCAGCCGAGAACTTAACTCCGACGGTTCTTGAACTTGGCGGCAAAAGTCCAGCTATATTTGATGATACCGCTAAATTTAAAGTCGCAATCAAGCGTATGCTCTTAGCGAAAATAAGCAACTCAGGGCAGACTTGCGTGGCGCCTGATTATATTTTAGTTGCAAAAAGCAGGAAGGATGAATTTGTCGAGGAATCTAAAAAGGTGATTCAAGAATTCTTTCCCGGCTTAAATCTCGATGTGCCTTCGACATATGAAGGTATGGCAAAAATCGTCAACGATTCGCATTTTCAACGCTTGACAAATTTGCTGGAGGGGGAGGAGGTTATATTCGGCGGAAAAATATTTGAACCTGAGAAGAAGATTCAACCGACGTTGGTAGATTGTGGAGATGTGGGCGATTATTTAAGGAATGGGAAAAATAAGACGGCAATCATCCAAGAGGAAATCTTTGGACCTATATTGCCAATACTGACCTACGAGAGTTTGAAAGACGTGATATCTTATGTAAATTCCAGCGAAAAGCCGCTATCTCTATATATTTTCAGCGAGAATAAAATTACGCAAAAGGAAATCTTAAAAAGCATTTCGTTTGGCGGCGGATGTATAAACGACAGCCTTATGCACCTTGCAAACGATAATCTGCCGTTTGGTGGCGTCGGCTATTCGGGACAGGGCAGCTATCACGGCAAGTCGAGCTTCCTAGCGTTTTCGCACGAAAAAAGTCTGCTGTACACACCTACATGGTTTGATCTATCTTTGAAATACATGCCGTATACCGAAAAGAAACTGAAGTGGCTGAGGAAGTTGCTGAAGTAAGAGGCTGGGGGTTAGTCCATGAAAGATAGATAATATGTTTTTCTCTTGCACATTACGAATAAGCATAAGGGGATTCAGCTGGAAAAGATAGTTTGTGTGTTTAGGTCTAAGCAATATAAGTACACTTACGATATTAAAGATAAATACACTAAAGATATTAAAGGTTAATATTGACAAGTTGTAAAAACTGAAGTAAAATGTATACACAATATTACCCGTTATGGGAATTTAAAGTTAATTTCTTGTGTGTAAAACATTTCTAATGTGACCAGATTGGAACACAATTAGTACAAAGGAGGTTTAAAATGAAATTTATAGCTGAATTTCAACTTGAAAGAAAAGAAATAAGGGCTGATAATAGACGAACTTTTATAAGTTTTTTTAAAAAAGCCATCGAAAGTTATATGGACGGACGGTTCTTTAAGGATATGTATCAAGATGGTGCAAAGAAAAAGTCCTTTGTATGGTCATTGAAATTTACTAAACCTAATTTCAAGGGTGATGTAATACTCCTTGGAGATACGGGTGTAGAAATGACTTTAAAGTGCGATGATGTTCAAACGGCTTTAATCTATTATAGCGCCATGTTAGAGCAGAAGGATAAAAAGTTTCCCGTTGGCGACGGAAATCATATCAGCCTTAAAAACATTCGTAAAGCACAGGAAAAAGAAGTTGTGACTGATACCGCTATCTTTAAAGTATTATCGCCCATATGCCTTAAAATCCATGAAAAAGAAAATTCAAAGGATCGCTATTTAACGGTGGAAGATAGTGAGTTTGCGGTAGAATTAAATAAGAAAATTTGTGAGGATCTTCCATATATGTGTGAAGAAATAAATAATTTAAAATACAATTTTGAACACATGAGAAAAGTAATAGTGCCTGCGTATGGTATAAAAATACAGTGCACGATAGGTAGCTTTACGGTTGCCGGAGATCACAGGGTCTTGAACCATATGCTTAAAAACGGTGTTGGCTCCAAGCGTAATTCCGGCTTTGGACTGCTTGAGCAGCGTCCTTAATAAAGGGGGTGTCAAGATGATAGTGCACGAAGAATTTGAAGCAGGTGGAATCAAGTATGACCGGAGACTGGAACCTACGGACTGGCGATATTCGGCAGCGGCAGTCGGGATAACTCGATGCTCAGAAACATATGATTTCCCGATTTTGAAAGAGGGCAGGTACTTCAGGTATAGATATCGTGACATCGCTCCTCAAGAAACGGAAGATGGATATGACGTTTTATATATCAAATTTGCGGAAAAATATTTTCAAGACAGAATGCATCATGTGACGATTGAAATGCTTTTAAAGAAATCATCATTTTTCGAAGAAGATATAAAGCTTATTAACGAAAAAATATCTAGTAATACAGTTATGAAGAAGGTTTTTAAAGGAGTCAAATTTGATGGTAAAAACCGAGACGAAATTGAACGTATTATTTCAGAAAACCGGCTTCAGATTATAAGGGAGACGTTTAAGAACTCCCCCGTTGGCTACAAGAAGTTTATAAATCTGAGCAGCTATAGAAAAGACGAGGGAGAAACGTGCAGGCTTGTAGGCTTCCATGTTGATCCGGGCAGAAAAACCAGAGCAGTGGGATTTGGCTTTGACAAAAAAGCCAGAGTGACTAACGATGCAATCGAATTCGATTTTATACCGTTTGGCTTTTCAAGGGGAAATTCGTCGATTTTTATAAACAATAACGTATCTATAGAATCGCTTGTTAAGGCTAACAATGAACTCGATTTCTTTTTAAAGCAAAATAGTGGCAAAAACGCATCATGGCATTCCTACTTTTATAAGTATTCTGAAGGGGGTCAATTTATTGATTATGACGTTGAAGTTATCGCAAAGGAAAATGAAACGAATTATTATGAGACGTTATTTGTCAGAAAAACATCTGTTGGTGTATTCAAGAAACTTGGCGAGTTATTGAAATATAATAAATCATCGAAATATCATATTGATTTAGAAGCTGCACTCAAGAGATTTATTAAAGTTAATGACGACTACTATATAAATATTATTAGAGAAGTGACTAATGCGATAATAAATGAAACGGCATTAGACGATTTGATAGAACGCTTGCTAAAGGTTGAATACAGCAATCAAGACAGGGCGCCTGAAACATTTTTAATAAAAAACTTGATAAAAATCAATAAGATTATATACGGTGAATTTAAGAACAAGGAGGGTGAAATGGAAAATATGGATAATAGCAAAGTATTGAATGTAGACGATGCAATAAAAAATAAAGCTAATAAAAAGAAAAGTGCAAAATTAGAATGGTCAAGCGGTGCTGCATGGTCAGTGGTGCAATATTTTATCAATAATAAACAGGAAAAGAAAATTAAAACTTACCGTCAGCGACTTGCCAACACGTTAGTATATAGGGATTACGACAGGTTCATAGAGATTATGATTCAACTATCATCTTATACTGAAATTGCTTTCCCGTTTATGCATACTTTGATAGAGGATTTTGAAGAGAACAAAAACTTAGCTTATGACTTTGTGAATTCACTAATAGATACAAGCAAGAAAAAAGAGGAAGATTCAAATAAAGGAGGAAACAATAATGAAAAATAAGGCATTAACATTGACGGTAGTTGCTAATATGACGTCTAATTACGGCGAAGGCTTGGGCAACGTAGGGAGTGTGCAGAAAGTCTATAAAAACGGTAAAACGTATGCAGTAAGATCAAGAGAAAGTATGAAGAATGCGATTATGGTTCAAAGCGGTCTGTATGATGACATTAAAGTGGAAGTCGAAAGTAAAGTAAATCAAAAATTTGTCTCAGAGGAAGTAAACGCATCAAATAACAGAGCTTTAGAGGGTGGTTACATGAATACGTCGGGTGAAACGACTATAAGAAAAAGTTCTTTTTATATGACTGATGCTATAAGTTTCACTCAGTTTATTAACGATGCACGCTTTCATAACAATCTTTTTCTGGCTCAAGAGTACGCTAAGAAAAATGATATAAATTTGCAAAAGGATGCGGGGAAAGCCGGCCTAATGCCGTATCAATATGAATATGATAAATCACTAAAATGCTACAGTATAACGATAGATTTGGATAGGATAGGCGTTGATGAAAATTATATAGATGAAAAAAAGACAGATGAAGAAAACAACGATAAAAAACAATACGTAGAAGCGTCTAATGAAGAAAAGAGTAGAAGGGTAAATGCTATTTTAACAGCAATAAAAACACTTTCTTTAGTAGTTAGAGGTAATATGGACAACGCTGAACCTCTTTTCGTTGTTGGAGGCATAGGAGATAGAAAGACACACTATTTCGAGAATGTCATAAATATGAATGGCAATAAATTAGCAATTAACGCGGATTTAAAAAGTAAACTTGCAGAAGGTTACCGTGTGGGGATGCTTCTGGGTGGCAATTTTGAAAATGAAGCAGAAATAAAAGACGAATTAAAGCCGATTTCAGTAAATAAATTCTTTGAAAATCTTATGAAAGAGGTGAAAGACTACTATGAAGGTGCTGAGAATTAAACTGACGCAGACTAAAAGTTCTTACGCACGAAGGGAAGCTATAAACAATCGCATGACCTATCCACTGCCGCCATATTCAACAATTATAGGCGCACTGCACAATGCTTGCGGATATACCTCATATAAACCTATGGAAATATCGGTGCAGGGTAAATATAGAAGCATGCAGAGAGAGGTGTATGTAAACCATACATTGCTTAACAATCTGCAAGATGATAGGGGTGTTTTAATTTGGTTGAAAAATCCCAATGCGTTTAACGGCGGATATATTAAAGTTGCAGAAGCGTTAAAAAGCCAAGGTAACAGTTTTTATGAAAAGAAGACAATCCGCATAAGCGACGCGGCGAAATTGGAAGACTATATAGCGCTTAAGAACTTAGGAAAGCTCTTAGAAAAAGAAAAAAACGAAAAAATAAAAAACGAAGAAAAAATCTGGAAACGGGAAAAACAACTCTTGAATGAAACTTTAAGCAAACTTGATTCACGATCTAATGATGCCATAGACATTAAAAAAAGAATTAAGAGTGGCAATGAGAATATTGCCGCATTGAAGAAAGACTATAAAAATGAGAAGTATGAGAGAGTTGATAAACCTTTAAGCCATTTTAGAACTTTGGCTAAAGGGCCTAAGCTACAGGAAGTACTTTATGATGTTGAGTTGGTAATTCACATAAAGGCAGATGAATCGATATTGAAAGACATTATGGATAATAAAAATAATTTTGTGGCTCTTGGGCGAAGCGAAGATTTTATTGACCTAAAAGAGATGAAACTCGTTGAACTTACGAATAAAGTAGACAGGGAGTATCATTTAAAAGATAACTATGCCATGTACATAAATGCTAATGTTGTAGACTTAGACAAAAAAGGCTATGGAGATTATTTTTTAATAGCAAATGGGCAAAAGAAAAATGCTGACGGAACAATTTATAATATAGATAAGGATTATGTAATCAGAGATAAGAAGAGGATATTTAATCATATACCGTGTCTATATTCAGCGTATGTAGCAATCGACAGCGATTCTGAAAAAGCGTTACTTGACAAAGATGGTGGATATATAGTCGACTTGAATTAGGAGTTTTAATATGGATTGTGCAGATCTAATCCCTATATTCTATGAGCTTTATAAAGCAAAACCAACTGAAAGTATCTATGAGCATACTCGTGAACTGTTAAGGGTTTTGGAAAAGTTGGAAGAGTATTTTGAAAGTATAGGAAAGAAATTGCCGTATAAACACTTGATTGTTTTGGCTTGCGTTTATCATGATATCGGTAAAGTGACCTTGCCTTTTCAGGAACGTATGAAAACAGAAGGTTTATTTAACCCAGATATAGAAGTGGCGCATAATATTTTATCAGCGTGCTTGGCAAAGAATTTCTTGAAGGTTTCCGATAAAGATGAAGAACGAATAATCATTTATGCCATCTTAAACCATCACATGTACGTAAATAATATCGAATACATGCACGAAAATGACGATTTCATACAGGAAAGCTTAAGCCAAATTGCGAAGGAGTTAAGCTCTAAGTCACATTTAGACAACTGTGAGTTCAAGTTAATAGGGGAACGAGAGCGTGTTAAACTGCAAAATATTGAGAACAACCCTGATATAAAAAGTATACTTGTAAAAGGATTTTTACATAAATGTGATTACGCCGCCAGCGCGCATAGAGACGTAGAATTTCCAAAAGTTGATTTAGATAAAAGGCTTAGTAAATTGTCTTTTAGCCCAAATGCCATTCAGAAATTTGCTAAAGAACATTCAGATTCGAATATCATCTTGATTGGATCCACGGGATTAGGTAAAACGGAAGCGGCTCTATGGTGGATAGGTAGTGAAAAGGGATTTTATGTCTTGCCTTTAAAAACGGCTATCAATGCGATGTATAACAGGATTATAGAAGCTTTATGCAGTGACGATTATGAGGAAACTTTGGGGTTACTGCATGGAGATACACAAAGCCTTTATTTCAACGACCATGATGAGGGTTCTGATGAAACTTCGGTTGGATATAAGAAGAGTGATGAAGATATTGAGGAGGATAAACTATGGCGATATTATGATATGACACGTGCTATAGCGCTTCCTTTAACGGTAGCTACACCGGATCAGATTTTTCTTTGTGCATTTAAGTATCCGGGATATGAAGCACAGCTCGCTACGTACAGTTATTCAAAAATCGTAATAGATGAAATACAAGCATACTCACCTGACATACTTGCGACATTGATTTACGGATTACATCAGATAGTTAAGGTAGGCGGTAAATTTGCGATTACGACGGCTACACTTCCGCCGTTCATAGAGTACTTGCTTAATAAAGATTCCAAAGAAAAAATAGAGTATGAAAAAAAGGAGGGTTTTCACACGCAAGTACGCCACAAAGTGAAGCTCATAGATCAAGAATTAAGCCCGGATGACATTATAGACTTTATGCACAAAAAGGTTGGTGGTCAAAGTGCAAAAATTCTCGTAGTTTTAAATACTGTCAAAAAAGCACAGATGGCTTATAGGAAGATAAGTAAATCAATTGAGGAGGAGTTCAATAAGGAATTTGAGATAAATATTTTACATTCAAGATATACAATTCAGGATAGAGCAGATAAAGAGAAAAAAATTATAACTGACGGTAAAACTAAGTGCAGAAAAAAAGTTGTATGGATTACTACCCAAGTTGTCGAAGCGAGTTTAGATATTGATTTTGATTATTTATTTACTGAGCTTTCAGATTTGAGCGCTTTGCTTCAAAGAATGGGACGCTGTAACAGGAAAGGCTCAAAAAGTACCTCGGAGTATAATTGTTTTGTATATACAAAGATAGATTGTAATTTGATTAGAATGCCTAAAGCCAATAGGACAAGTCAATACAAAGGTTTTATATATGAAAGCTTATTCGAGCTAAGCAAAGATGCACTTTCGTATTGGGAATCTTTAGAGCATAATGGCATGATGAGCGAGGAAGATAAGCATAAGATGATAGAAGATTTTTTTGATATACACACATTAGAGGAATATGAGAAAAAGTTTCCAAGTAGTTCATATTTAGAGGAATATAATGGTAAATATCGGCATTTATCCAATCTAATGCCGAATTCATCGTCATTAAAGCAGGTAAAACATGAATTTAGAAATATAATATCATTCAAGGCAATTCCTAAAGTGCTATATCAAGATAATTATGCAATGATTGGTCAATTACTTGATGATATTGAGATAAAAAGGCAAGAAGCAAAGAAGACTTGTGATGAATCTAAAAAAAAGAAAATTAGAACTGATATGCTTCGACTAAAGAATCAAATTCATCAATTCACTTTATCAGTTGGTGTATGGAATCTTAGAGATAGTGCTTGTTTCAAGATAGGACATGAAAAAATCTATTTGATAAATAACCGATACGATAGTGATACCGGCTTACATGGTGACGAAAAGGAAGAGGAGGGAGGCATATTCGTATGAATTCCGAAAAACTTACAGGTATAATGATTTATTATTATTTCGTTTGCCAGCGTAAACTCTGGCTATTCAATAATAATATTGCTATGGAATGCGAACATGAACTGGTACAGATCGGCAAGTATCTCGACGAAAATTCGTATGGCACGAAGAGAAAGCATATTATGATAAATGGCGAGATAAATTTAGATTTCGTGGAGAAAACCGGTGTGATTCATGAAATTAAGAAAAGCCGCAGTATAGAAGAAGCCTCAATATGGCAAGTGAAATATTACCTATATTATTTAAAAAAGTACGGTTTAAATAATATAAAGGCGAAAATCGATTACCCTCTTCTGAAACAAACCATAAATGTAGATTTATCCGAAGCAGACGAAATAAAACTTGAAGAGGTTATAGGGGATATCAAAAATATAATTCGTAAAGAACATATGCCAAAAGTTGAAATCAAACGAAGATGCAACAAATGTGCATTCTTTGATTTGTGTATGATATAGGAGAGGCTATGAAAAACAGTCTATACATTTACCAAAACGGGACGCTTAGTCGTAAGGATAATACTTTGCGATTTACGAATGAAGCCGGTGAAAAAAGAGATTTACCTGTAAACAGCATTTCAGAAATTTATTTCTTTGGGGAGAACACTTTCAACACCAAACTGGTAACATTCTTAGCGCAAAACAACATAATCGTACACTTCTTTAACTATTACGATTTCTATACGTCAAGTTTAGTACCTAAAGAATCAAAAGTGTCAGGCAAGCTACTGGTAAAGCAAGTAGAACATTATAGTGATATGGGGAAAAGATTGAACTTGGCAAAAGAGTTTGTTAAATCTGCCGGGAATAACATATATAGAAATTTACGCTACTATAACGGCAGGGGCAAAGATGTTAAAGCCGCTATGTCTGAAATAATGAACCTTCTAAATCAAGTCGGTCAGTGCCAAAATGTAAAACAGCTTATGGGAGTTGAAGGCAACATACATAAAGTATACTATTCTACGTGGAATACTATCGTAGATACTGAAATTGATTTCAAAACTAGAGTCAAAAGACCGCCTGATAACATTATAAATACTTTAATTTCTTATATGAATAGTTTAGTCTACACAACTGTTTTGAGCGAACTTTATAAAACACAGTTAAATCCTGTCATAAGTTATTTGCATGAGCCTGGAGTTAGCAGATTTTCATTGAGCTTGGATATTGCAGAAATTTTTAAACCTTTGATTGCGGATAGATTGATTTTTTCACTTTTAAATAAGAAACAAATACAGGAAAAACATTTTTCTAAGGAGCTAAATTATTTGTCCATGTCGGAACAGGGTTCTAAAATAATTTTATCCGAATATGATAAGAGGCTCAGACAAACTATTATGCATAAAGACTTGGGTAAAAAGGTCAGTTACAGATATTTAATACGTTTAGAGTGTTATAAGCTTATAAAGCATTTGTATGAAGAAAAGAATTATGAATCATTTGTAATGTGGTGGTAGTCATGTATGTTATATTAGTGTATGATATTTCTAAGAACGATAATGGGCAAAAGCGATGGAATCGAGTGTTCAAGTTGTGCAAGCAGAACTTGGTACACGTTCAGAAGTCCGTCTTTGAAGGAGAGATATCCGAGGCCGATTTGTTCAAGCTCAAGAGAAGTATTAGTTCAGAGATTGATAAAAGCTGTGATTCTGTGATTGTTTTTAAAAGCAGAAATCAAAGGTGGTTAGATAAGGAGATTATGGGGATTAAACAAGAAGATGTTTTATTTATCTAATTGTCGACCTATAATATATGTTAAAAGTACGGTGATAGACAAAGTTTGAAATTATAACCCAAAGAGGACTTTTTACTGCAAACTTACTAAGGCGCTCAAATAATATTAAGCTTAAACCTTCGGGTAGACAAAATGTGCTATCAAAACATTGAATTTTAGCGATCAATTTAGCATCGCATTAGAATATAACCAGATTGGAATGTAAATTGCTGATAGCGCTCCCATAATGGGTATGTCACATGATTAGAATATAACCAGATTGGAATGTAAATTAATCTCCGCGTATCACAGCTCGTGCAACAGCGTCATTAGAATATAACCAGATTGGAATGTAAATAAGCACTTTAGTCAAAGTTACTATTTCAGACGAATTATTAGAATATAACCAGATTGGAATGTAAATCCGTCTCCAATCGCGTCAGATTGTCCGTTGCTTTCGAATTAGAATATAACCAGATTGGAATGTAAATGAATACTTTGATATATTTTTTCAAGCTCTTCTATGATTAGAATATAACCAGATTGGAATGTAAATCTAATATACAGCATATCCCTCCGTCAACATATTTGTAATTAGAATATAACCAGATTGGAATGTAAATGCAAACATTGATAGCCCTTGATTGCATGAGAAAAGAATTAGAATATAACCAGATTGGAATGTAAATAACAAATGGAGACTTAAACATCAAGTTGTGTATGAATATTAGAATATAACCAGATTGGAATGTAAATAGAGAAGTATTTAAAGCAGCTATACTTTCTAACGCAATTAGAATATAACCAGATTGGAATGTAAATGGAGATGGGAAAATACAAGATGTACATAGTAAAAAATTAGAATATAACCAGATTGGAATGTAAATTGGAAATAATTTATATACCCTTTATGCACATAATAGTATTAGAATATAACCAGATTGGAATGTAAATCTTTTTTTACTTATGATTTTTACATTTCCTGTCGAATTAGAATATAACCAGATTGGAATGTAAATTCAACTGGTGATACATCAAATGTTTATATCTATGTACATTAGAATATAACCAGATTGGAATGTAAATGTTGGATTAGCTGTAGTCGCAGTTGGTGCTCTTGTTATGGGAATATGACCAGCTTGGAATGTAAATTTATAGCACATATCACTGTGACATGGTGTGACATTTATGGGAATATGACCAGCTTGGAATGTAAATCACACAATTCGATCGACTGGAAGCGGCGGTGGTGGTATGGGAATATGACCAGCTTGGAATGTAAATTTCTTAAAGAATTTATTGATGACTTCTGCTCGCTTCATGGGAATATGACCAGCTTGGAATGTAAATTATATTATCTCCTTATCTGTAGCTCTTCTTTTTGTTATGGGAATATGACCAGCTTGGAATGTAAATAAATAAAGACCCATAATCATAACTCCCACTATAACTATGGGAATATGACCAGCTTGGAATGTAAATCTTGACAAGGTTAGCACGGAGTTGACGGAAATTATAATGGGAATATGACCAGCTTGGAATGTAAATGTAAAGGTTAAGGCTTCTGGCTATGTGACACAGAGTGAATGGGAATATGACCAGCTTGGAATGTAAATATTGAGATACATGTACACACCAGTCTTGATGGACGATGGGAATATGACCAGCTTGGAATGTAAATTATGTAATACGATCAACAGGCGCCGGTGGTGGTGGTCATGGGAATATGACCAGCTTGGAATGTAAATTCAGCCGAATGATGTATTGCTGTGCGGTGTCTACACTATGGGAATATGACCAGCTTGGAATGTAAATCGGGTTACAAGACCTTGCGGAAAATATGAAAAAAATGGGAATATGACCAGCTTGGAATGTAAATAATTCAATATATTTAATATGGTCAATATTTAACTTTATGGGAATATGACCAGCTTGGAATGTAAATTGGAATCAGGTTCGTTCTACAGGAAAAAGAGCTGTATATGGGAATATGACCAGCTTGTAATGTAAATGAAGCAATTAGGTTTAATGTGTTTGGGATGAAGGACAATGGGAATATGACCAGCTTGGAATGTAAATTTCAGAGCGATTCTGTGACCTTTCTTAAAGAATTTAATGAGAATATGACCAGCTTGGAATGTAAATCTATTTATCGTATATATATCTCATGTCTACAATCCCATGGGAATATGACCAGCTTGGAATGTAAATTTAACTAACCCAACAATCTTAATCTTGTTATCTTATGGGAATATGACCAGATTGGAATGTAAATATTAACTTCGCCGAACACTGTTGCTGTTCCAATTGTTGCATGGGAATATGACCAGATTGGAATGTAAATACTTTTTAGGTGTGATATTATATAAAATAAGACAATAAGGAGTAAATCATGACACAGAAAGAAAATGAAAAAGATAAAAAACGCATCTTTATAATTATATTTATTACACTACTTATAATAGCGATAGCATTAGTATTTGTTTTTTCAGATAGCCTTATCAAGATAGATAATAAGGCAAATGAAAAAGCAGACACGCTAACACCTATAAGTGAAGCAAGAACAGATACCGAAACTATAAACCCTATATCTTTTAAAGATAATGAAAGAGATATGCTTGCAGTTATGAATAAGCGTCCGGATATAGAGAAGCCGGAACCGGAAGGAGAAGCGAAAGAAGATGAAGAAACAGCAGAAAAAACAATAACTACTGCTCAAACATCAAATGCATCAAATATGACTACATCACAAAGTTATGCTCCTTACCCTATATACACAGGTTCCTCATCAAGCACTCCTACATCGCAAACGAGTTCAGCAAGCAGTGGCTCAAACAGTTCGAGTGGCAGTTCCACAGGTGGTGGAAATACCACAACACATACTCCTGTATGGGTTGTTGATATCCCTGCATGGGACGAGGAAGTGGATAACCTCAATTTACCTATATATGAGGATATATGGTGCGTGCGGATTGTTTTAAAAGACAATACCCATGTAAACTTTTATGGAGGGAATGCACAAAACGAGGCTAACTCTTGGGAAAGCTCTAATAGTCAGCTTGTGCATCATATAGAACAATTTTGGGAACAACAGTTAGTAGGTTATCACAAGAAGATAATCCACCATGAAGAAGTTGGACACTGGGAATGATATATTTCCAATGGGAATATAACCAGACTGGAATGTAAATTCTCGTATCGACAAATATATACCTGTGATAAATGCATGGGAATATAACCAGATTGGAATGTAAATTAACTAATGTTGCATCGAATAGTGTTTCTTTGTTTATTAGAATATGACCAGATTGGAATGTAAATTATCGTAGCTATACTTTTGAACCGTTTTGTGAGTATAAATGGGAATATGACCAGATTGGAATTTCATATGGTAGTAAAACAAACTCAATATTAACACCTGATTGGTAGTGATTTTGGAGTGATAATAATAGAATAAATTTGAATATCTAATTTTTATGCTAAAATATGACAGATTATAAGTGCAAGTCATTATTTTTGCACAATAATAAAAAATAAGTTAAAATATAGTAACATTATTGCATAAATATTTTAATGTATCGGTACAGTATTTAATTTTATGAAAGGGAATAAATGTGGATAAGCATATAGAAAATATTAAGTCAAATTATAAGAGATTAGAAGACGATATAGTGACACAATTGAATTTGAATTTTGATATCCATCACCCAACGGCTGGCGGGAATAGGGAAAAAGTTTGGGAAGACCTTTTTAGACGAATAGTTCCTAAGAAATTTAATGTTGAGAGGACAGTTTTTATAATTGATTCTAAAGGCAACTGTTCTAAAGAGGTAGATATTGCAATATATGATGAAAGCTATACTCCATATATTTTTAATTATGGGGTTATGAAATTTATACCTATAGAAGCTGTAGCTGCAGTATTACAATGTAAAAGTCATATTACAAATAGTAAGGGGCATAATTTAAAAGCATGGACAGAATCAATAGACAAATTAAAGACTTCAGATAACGCTTTTGTCAGAACAGTAAGCAATATTGTGAAAGGCTCAGCTCCTACGCAGAAAGCAACGAGACCTATAAAAATCCTCTGTTATATGAAGGAATTAAAAAAAGACACAACGCAATCAGACGCAGAAAAAGGAGTGGAACATTTTGATATAGTTATGGTAGCAGGGTTAAATAAAAATACTAATGCTAAAAAACTCAACATATTTTTTAGTAAAAACAATGAGACCTTATGGAAAATTTTTACAAGGTATAATTTTGCTGTAGATGATAAGGATGTAGAGGATGATGATCTTAAAGGAAAATATGATGAAAATAGGGAATTAGAAAAATTAAAAATAACAGAAAATTATTGTATTGAACCATCAGGAGAGCATAATTTACTTTCCTTTATTTTCCAATTTAATCAAATCTTAATGTTAATCAATAATCCTATGTTTTTCCCACATATGGCTTATGTGCGTATGTTTAATGACGAGGTTCAATCAGACAAAAGAGAAAAAAATAATTAAACATTTAAAACATGTTGATAAGTTAATAGTATAAAAAGCCATAGGAGCATATATGAGTAAATATGTAGTAGCAATTTCTGTAGAAAAGATACAAAAGTATATATATAGCATACTGGATGATAGGGACGTTATAAAGCAAAGAGATAAAGGTACTTTAAAAAGCATTATAGTTGCATCAAACGCAGTGTATAGTCAAATAGATAAAATTATAAAAAAAGAATTTACTATAAAAGAAGAGAATAAAATCTTATGGATTTCCGGTAAATTTATCTTTACTACTGAAACAAACGAAGAAGGCATAAAAAGTATATTAAATGAAATTTTTAGAGATGTATATTTAAAATATAGCGGTAATATTTTCTTAAATTACGCATTATTGGAATATGATCAAGTAAATGGGAAGTTCGAAGCAATAAAAAAATCGATTGAAAAATTAAAGAAAAATACTTTGAAGACGCGTCTTATTTTACAGAATCATGATATATTATTTGAAATGAATAAGGTTAAGAAGCTTACAGTAGAAGACAAGGATGAATTGCCTGATTATATGAATGTATATGTAGGTGATATGGATTCACTAGTAGACTACAAGGATACCGAAAAAGACGGCACAAATGGGAAGATAGCAATCGTAAAAGCTGATATTAATGATTTGGGTCAGTTTTTTATGGAAAATAAAGATTATGATAGATATATTAGAGTGAGTAATTACTTTAAAGGCACAATATCTTTAGAGTATTTTGCTAAAAAACTAAAAGAAAGAAATTTATGCAAAAAAGTTTTGCCTATCTATATAGCCGGGGATGATATTTTTTATGCTGTTAAAATAGATGCAGTATTAGACACTATTAAAGTGCTAAAAGAGATAATAGAGGCAATAAATGAAGAATTGAAAAAGATTCTTCCAAACCATAAGAATGGATTATCTTTGGCAGTTGGTTGTGTTTTTGTTAATAACCATCAACCTATTCGTTATTACAGAGATGCAGTTGAAAAAGAATTATCAACAATAAAAAATAAAATGAAAGACGATAATTCATTGAAAAAAACAACGATATTAGGGCTAAAGATTTTAGATAGTGAGTTATATTTTTATAAAAAAGGATATAAAGAGAATAATAATTTAAATATCTTTATAAGAGAAATTTCTGATTTAAAGTGGTTAATTTATCATAAAAGATTTTTAACAAATTCTTTTATGTATAAACTTATTTATGGTATTGAACATGCAAAAGATAAAAAAAATAAGATGAATTTCGTTTTGCATCATTTAAGACCCGTATTAGGTTTATCAGAAAATTTTATTTATGATATGCTACTAAAGCATTATTTCTTATCTTTTCTTACAGAAGATAAAAAACACAACAAAGATAATACCCCCAAAAGAGAGAAAGAACAAAATGAGAGGAAGTTTTTGCCTGAAAATATAGATAAAAAATTATTACCAAGACTAAAACTTATAGCTATGTTATTAGATGAAAAATATAATAGTCGTTCCTTGGTAGGGGTGCAGGATGACAATAAATATAAATATGAAGGCAATCTTTTTAAAGTAAAAAGTATAAAAGCTAATTTGTTTAATAGACCATTAAATTATTTATCTGATAATCGTACAAACTTAACTAAATTATTTTTAGAAAAAGTTACCCTAAATAAAGGAGAGGATGATGAAGAAACTTTATATAAAAAATTGAGGATAGATAAGGGGTGCTTATTTAAATGCAAGAAGCTTATTGATAGTGGCAAAAGCGATTTGGTATTTGATGTTATTCAAAACAATATAAGTATTAAAAAAGTGGAAGAATCTGATGATAATCTGCCAACAAGTAAACATATAAAAGATTTTTCGACAGAAAGAGATAAATTTGACGAATTAGTTAAGGTCGCACCAAATGATTGGATAGATGAAGTAATAATATATTATGAGTATGTTGAGCAAAGAAAAAGGTATAGTATTGAGAAAAGTGATTTTGAAAAGGAATTGCGAAAATATAAACCTCGAAATACAACAACAAATAAAAAGAATGGAAGTAAAAAAGGCTATAAAAAATATCACGAAAATCGAAGGAAAAGGAAATAGATATTTTACTTAATTATTGATAGGGAGAAAGATATGTATTTAATAAAATTTACTTTAAAGACAGAATCAAATTGTTTAATAGGAAATCAAACAACACCATTTTCTGCAGGTGGTGTTGATCAATCCACTTTGGTTGATAATGAAGGCTACCCAATTATAAGTGGTTCTGCGTTTAAAGGAGCTTTAAGAAATATTTATAGAGAGAATATAAGTTTATTCCCCAAAACTAACGAATACGTACAAGAAGTTTTAACTGAGATATTATCAAGATATAGGGATTTCATTAAAAATTTTAATGATGGTAATGAAATGAATCAAGATAAAATTGAGCAACTTGAAAATATTGAAGAAGAAATTGGGAAAAAGAAAGCTCTGCCTGAATATATCTTTGGAATTGAAAGATTGAATAATACACCTAAACTTTGTTTTAGCGACATTAAAGTTAAAGATAGAGGTAAAGATAAAAGGGATTATTTGGTTGTTGATATGAAAAATACAATAGATGAAAAAGATAATAAGCTTGAATCAAGACCCAGAACATATAAATGCATAAGACCGGGGGTGGAGTTTATGGGCGAGATAAGATTCAATGACAATGGATTTAGGAGTAATAAACTCGAAAACTTAGAAAAAGAGATGTTAGAGGAGGTTCAAAAGGCGCTTTTAATGTTTAATGGTGGATTTTATGGAATAGGGAATTCGAAATCCAGAGGATACGGAAATATCACAATATCCGATAATAAATAGGAGTGTTTTATGATATATAAAATAATATTAGAAAGTATTGGGCAAATCACTCTTTTGCCCGACTCACAAAAATTATTTGGGTTTTTAATGTCTAAATTAAGTGAACATTTTACTGATGACGAGGTAAGTGCATTTGTTGATGCAGTACGTGAAGATAAAATTAAATGTATGGTTTCAAATTTATTGCCAGAGGGATATATTCCTTTTCCTAAGTCATATATATTAGACAAGGTTTCGAATAATTCAGAAGAAATCTATAAGTTGATTAAAGAGATGGATTATGTAGATGAAAAAAGTCTTAAAAGTATAGTGAAATCTTTTAATTGCTATAATAAGAACGGAGATAGCATAGCTGAATTGAAGAATATAGAGGAATTGGAAAAGGCTATAGGCAGTGAGATGTCCTTTATATCAGTTAAGCAAAAGTATGTACAAAAATTTAAATTAGAGAGTCAAGAAAAGTCTATACCGGGGTTGCCTAATAGGGCATATTCATTGCAGGTTTTGGAATGTTATTTAAATAAAAAAGATTTGAAAAATGAAAAATATGATGAATTTAGTTTTTTTGTGGAAGTAGAAGCAAAGAGCATATTAGCATCATACATTGAAAAACTTAGCAAAAATAATAATGAGGAAATCATATATGGATTGGGAAGTAAAGTTAGTCATGGATATAATAGTTATAAATTTAAAAATATAGAAAAAAGTGATTATGAAAATAAAAATAATGGAAAAAATTCTCTTCTGATAAATATAGGTATGTTAATTCCGCGAATAGAAAATATAGATGAAAACGGTTCATTTTTAGACATATATGCATCTAATAGAAAATCATATGAAATCTCTGATAATGTAGAGAAGGTTATAAGTTTTATTGCTCCTGGTAGCGTGATTAATATAAAAGATAAAGATAAAGATGTTAATGTAGGTAGATGTATTCGAAATAAATACAATCTATTGCATAATAATGCCATTATATTCGGGAATTCATTTATAAAGAGATTAGAGGTAAACTGATGAAATATAAGATAAAGTTAAGAACTATAACCCCGTTGATTCTTTCAAATAGAATGAACGATGCTCTGTATAAAGGTGTTGATTTCAGTAAAGAGAACGAAGAAAAGGATTTTAGTGACTTAGCAAGTACAAACATTATATATCAATTTTCCTGCTATGAAGATAGAAGCCTAAGAACTGATAAATCATTTTCATACGCAAAAAACTATTATATACCGGCATCTTCTATAAAGGGAGCATTGTGTTTAAAGGAAGAACATAGAACGCTTAAATTTAAGGATATGATCGTTGCGAAAGATGTGATTTCCTTGAAATATTTATATAAATTTCAATATTTATATCAAAACTCAGAGTATCTTGATAAGAGAAAAACGAATAAAGATGCAAAGCCAAAAAAAATTAAACATAAAAAGTATTTTCCTAATATCCTTGTAGAAATGATGAACCCTGGGGAATGTATTCGTGGCGAAATAATAGTAAAGAATAACGACAAAATGGACTGCAAGGATATTTTAGATAATGTCAATTCAATAAGTCAACGGAAATTAAGGGCATATTTAAAACAAATAGGAATAATTTGTAATATGGATTATTTCAAGAAATTAGAAGAAATAAATGTTGAGGAAGATTCTGCTATTACAGAGTTTAAGAAGCTTAAAAGTAATATAGACAATTTACTAAAAAAAGATATAACAATTGCCTTTCTTGGTAGTTTTAAGGGCTTACTTGGTGGATTAACAAACTTTGACTTTAAGGATGATAAAGAAATTCAAAATGGTTTTTATATTGACAAAGACACAATGTTGCCATATGGGTTAGTTGAGATAGATATAAAGGAATCTGTCGACGAACATACTAAGAATTAATGATAAAAAGATTTTAACTTAGGTAAGAATCAGAGAAGATACATTCTTTCACCCAAATATCTTACAAGGAGGAATATTCATGAGCATTGTCACGCTGTTATCGGGAATTACATTTCTCGTTTTGGGAGCTGTCATATGGAAATTCAAACTGGTTGACATATTGGCAGGATACAAATACAATCCGTCGGTAAACATAAACAGATTGGCAACTATGGTAGGTTTGAGCTGTTGCGTATTGGGGTTATCACTGATAGTTGAGGGTCTACTTATTCATAATGGAGTTATCGCTTCTCATAAAGCGGTCTTGGTAGTAATTGGGACAATAATTGCCGGAACGATGGTGGTAGGAATAGTTGCCTCATATTTTTCTAAGCGTTAGATAACCATGGAGAGGAGTCCTAAATGAATAAAAAATTTTGGAATCTATATGCCCCTATATACAAGCGCGTTATGAAGCTCGAAAGCGAACCGTACAGGAAAATGTATGAAGACGTTGCAAAAGTTGCACAGGGGAAAGATGTTTTAGAAATTGCTACAGGCCCCGGGGCTTTAGCGAAATACGTTGCGCCTCATGCAAATAAGATGACGGCAACCGATTATTCGGAAGGCATGATACAGACGGCGAAGAAAGGCGAATATTCCTCTAATTTGACGTTTGAAGTTGCAGACGCTACTGCGCTTATGTATGATGAGGACTCCTTTGATGTTGTCGTAATTGCAAATGTTTTACATATAGTTTCGGAACCTGAAAATGTGCTGAATCAAATCGATAGAGTTTTAAAAAAAGGCGGAGTATTGATTGCACCTAATTATGTAGAGCATAAAAAGGGATTTGTGAGCAGAACATGGGAGGCTATCATTAAAGCAGCCGGAATAAAGTTTGAGAACCAATGGAGTGCAGAGGAATATAAAAATTTTCTCGAAGAAAACGGTTGGGAAGTCTATAAATCATACGAAATACCGGTTAGGATACCGTTATTGTACACGGAATGTGTCCGTAAATGTTAAACGAATAAAGGCACACACCTAAAGGTGAAAGTAAAAATGAATAAATGCACAAAACCTAATTAAAGGGTAAATACCTAAACGCCTCGATACGAACTTAAAGGGTACATACCTAAAATAATCGATACGAACTTAAAGTGCAAATACCTACACTCCTCGATACGAACTTAGAGTGCAAATACTTAAACTTGTAATTCTAATTTAAGCACAAATGATTAAATGCGTAGATGCAATTGAAGCCTCAACACCAAATGAAAAAGTATTACGTACATCTAAAATTTTGTCGTGAAGATGCGATATAAATGGGTATATAATAATGGAATATAATATTCAAAGTTTTTCTGTAAGTTGAATTAAAAGAAAGGAAAACTATGGCTTTTTGTGAAAGAGATGCCACAGTGGTTGATAGCCCTGATATGGCAGAGTTAAACAGTGATGATTTAGTTAAAAAGGAGGAGACAAAACAAATGGTGAAGATTGGAAAACCCGCCCCTATGTTTAAGGCGCCGGCTTATAAGGATGGAATTTTTACGGAAGTTAATTTAGAAGACTACAAGGGTAAATGGACTCTACTATGCTTTTATCCGGGAGATTTCACATTCGTCTGAGCGACCGAATTGTCAGCAGTTGCTGCAAGGTTTGACGAATTCAAGGAAATTGGAGTCGAAGTTTTATCGGTAAGTGTAGATTCGCCTTTCGTTCATAAGGTTTGGAACGATAACGAACTCTCAAAGATGGTAGGAAAAGATGTGCCTTATCCTATGCTTTCGGATCAAGGTGGTGAAATAGGTAAGGTATATGGTGTTTACGATGAGGAAGCCGGCATTGATACGCGTGGAAGATTCATTATAGACCCTGATGGTGTAATTCAAGCGTTTGAAGTTTTGACGCCACCTGTTGGAAGAAATGTAAGCGAAGCGCTTAGACAACTTAAAGCATTCCAGCTCGTTCGTGAGACGAAGGGTGCAGAAGTCACTCCGTCCGGTTGGCAGCCTGGAAAGACTACGTTAAAACCTGGTCCTGACCTCGTTGCAAACGTATGGCAGGCTTGGGACGTTAAGGAAGCTTCTGAAAAATAGTAAGCTTAACTTGGTGGTAAGAACACTAAATCTAAAGGGACATTAGGGCGAAACTTTCAAAGATATATGAAGGCATTCAGCCTAAGTATGTTCTAATATAGAGATTGTAAAAGGCACTCCGATGAGGGGTGCCTTTGGTGTGAGAATAAGGTAAATCATATAGCCAGAACTTCGTATCTATGGTATAATTTTCCTACTGGAAATTAGGTATGGAGGCAAAATGCTTGCAGTTAAGATAATTTTTTGTATCCTGATATGTCTGCCGTTAGTATACTTGCTATATATATTATTTGGTAGAATGATGGATATAGTGTTGAAAGGGAAATAAATATGGCTGATGCCAAGGGTTTTTTCATAAGCGTTGAAGGTGGTGACGGATCAGGAAAGTCGACACAACTGGATAATATACGCTCATATTTTGCTGAAAGGAATATCCCTGCTATATCTACTAGAGAACCGGGAGGAACGACGATAGGCGAAAAGATAAGAAGCGTAATCTTGGATAAAGAAAACGTTGAGATGTGCGATATTACGGAGGCTATGTTGTATGCCGCGGCAAGAGCGCAACACGTCGAACAGAAGATTAAACCTGCAATCAAAGAAGGACTTGTGGTAATATGCGATAGGTTCGTAGATTCAAGTATAGCGTATCAGGGCTATGGGCGGAAGCTGGGAAAGCTTGTAAAAGACATCAATGACTATGCAGTCGCAGGGTGTATGCCTGATATAACGTTTTTTTTAGACGTAAAGCCGGAAGATGCTATGAATAGAATAGGCAAGAGAAATTTAGATCGCCTCGAAATAGAAACGCGCAGTTTTCATGAGAGAGTATATCAAGGATATTCTCAAATAATCTCGGAGAATATTAAAGAAGGCTCTAACAGAATAGTTAAAGTCGATGCGAGCCGCTCTGCTGGCGAAGTCAAAGAGGCGATTTACGAAGTCTTAGATAAAACTTTTGGTAGCGGTAAAGACATTTGGTAGAGGGAAGTACACTTGGTAGCGGTAAAGACATTGTCGTTTAACAAAACTTTCGAGCAGTATAAGAAACGTGTTAGCGTTGCAAAATCAACTTCTGCGACTTCATCACCCTGTTTCGTAATCGTAGTATAGGAAACGTGTTAGAGGTGCAAGTGATTTTAAATCTGCAAACGAAACGTTAGATTGGGATTCGATTTGATAAGAGAAAAATATGAGAATTGGTGCAAGAAATGGCATTGAGCAGTTATAAGCAGTATAAAAAGATAACGGAAGAGCTGAAAGCGGCTATACTTAATGACAAAGTATCACACGCATATATAATTGAGGGTAATCGGCTCTCGCGAAAAAAAGATTTTGCTCTTGATTTTGCCAAAGCGATGACTTGCGCGACGAATCATGGCGATGGGTGCGATATGTGCTCAATCTGCTCAAGAATCGACAAGGACTCATATGAAGATATGTACGTCGTGCCTTTTGACGGTAAAACTGTCAAGGATCAGGCGATAGAAAAATTGCAAAGAGATTTGATGAATGTGCCATCTGCGGAAGCAAAAATCAATATTGCGATAGTAGAAGATTCCGATCGTATGACGGTTAGAGCCCAAAACAGATTGCTTAAAACGCTTGAAGAACCTCTTTCAAACGCTGTAATACTTTTGTTGTCAGAGAACAGTCAGGCGCTTCTTCAGACTGTGCGTTCAAGATGTGTCAAAATAAAGCTTGGTGAAGTTAATGCAACCGATGCGGAAGAACTTGAGTTTGCACAAGAAATGGAATTTGCACAAAAAGTGTTGCAAACCGTTCTACAAGGACATAACTTCTACGAATGGAAAAAAATGATAGAGGAGAAAATCAAAACGCCAGGAGATGCGCGTAGATTTTTAGAGGCGATGGAAAAATTACTCTGTGGATATCTCAAAGAGGAAGTGAATGGGAAATCGCCTAAAATAAGCAGGGAGAAAATTTTTGAAGCCGTTCACTTTATCGAAGAAACGGTGAGGGATATGGAATATAATATAAGCTATATGTATGCAATTAAAAGATTGCTGCTTAGTATCGGAGGATAAATTAGATGACGACGGTTGCCGGAGTTAAATTCAGGAATAGCGGGAAAGTTTACTACTTTTCACCTGGAGGCATTGAAGATATTTGTATAGGAACAAACGTAATAGTTGAGACGGCTCAAGGGCTCGAATTTGCAAGTATAGCTCTATGCACTTGCGAAGTTGACGATTCCGAAGTGGTATTGCCGCTCAGAAAAATCGTACGGATTGCAACGGAAGAAGACGTTGCTGCACAGAAAGAAAACGATAACAAGAAAGAAGATGCACTTAAGATATGCCAAGAGAAAATCGATAAGCACAATTTGGGAATGAAGCTTATAGATGTTGACTATACCTTTGACGGAAGTAAAGTGGTGTTTTACTTTAGCGCTGACGGAAGAGTAGACTTTAGAGAGCTTGTCAAGGACTTGGCTGGCGTCTTTAAGACGAGAATAGAATTGAGGCAGATAGGGGTGCGTGATGAGGCGAAGATGATAGGTGGTTGCGGATCGTGTGGAAAAGCGCTCTGTTGTGCTTCGTGGATGCCGGATTTTCACCCTGTGTCGATTAAGATGGCAAAGAACCAAAATTTATCATTAAATCCTGCAAAGATAAGCGGGATATGCGGTCGTTTGATGTGTTGCTTAAAATATGAAAACGATGTATATACTGAACTTCATAAAGGTATGCCAAAGGTTGGAGAAACCGTTAAGACCCCGGACGGAATAGCAAAGGTTATCGAAATTAAACTGCTCGTAGGTCAAGTTAGAGTCAGGCTGTATACTGACGAAGAAGATGAAAATGGGGATACCAAGTTGAGCTCAGACGTGTACACTTATCACAAAGCTGACATAAAGAGAATGCATTCAAAAAAGAAAAATTCGGGTAGTGCAGAAAAAACAGCTGATTTGAGGGAAGATAGCTAAGTATCACTTCAAGCAATTCGCATTTTGTGTTTAAAATAGTATTTGTTTAAATAGGAGGTACTAGATGATTACTTTAGACGTTAAGTTGACATTGATTTCTTTGCTGCTTGTGGCAGCCACACTGCTTTTAATATTTATGACGATAGCGGTGGCAAATTTAATAAAAACGCTTAAAAAGTTGAACGGTATCTTAGATGATACGTCGACTGTTACGGGGATTGTGCATGAAAAAGCTTTAGAAACGAAGCCGATAATAGATGATCTTTCGAGCGTCGCGGTTAACTTTTCAAGCGCATTAAAAGGCAAGGAATCGAACATCGCATCTCTTTCGAGCGTTGCAAAATCAATAACATCATTGATATCTATGATAAAGAAGAATAAATAATTATCTATATGCCAACTATCGTGTACGGACAATATAAGCTACATCTTTGAACATATGATCACGAAAGGAAACTTAAAATGAAAGCGACAGGAATTGTAAGGCCAGTAGATGCTTTAGGAAGGGTAGTAATTCCTATTGAACTTAGGAGACATTTGGGAATTAAAACCGATGATTCATTGGAAATCTTCGTAGATGATACTTACATAATGCTTAAAAAGTATGAGCCGGCATGTATCTTTTGCGGCAGCATGGATGATATTAAGAACATTAGAGGTAAGAATGTTTGTCGCAAATGTATTTTAGATATGAGAAAACTGTAAGCCCGTAATCGTTATTAACCGAGGTTATTAACCGGATAAGATGAACGGGTCAGGAGGAAATTTTGGCTAAATTTTTAATACAGAGTGGAAAACCGTTGTCAGGGGAAGTGGAAGTTAGCGGTGCGAAAAATGCCGTATTGCCGTTAATGGCTGCTGCTATTTTGCCTGGCGAAAAATGTAAGATAAGAGATGTACCTGATTTATTAGACGTTGGCGTCATGAAGGATATATTGACTTCGTTCGGCGGAACAGTTGAGTGGATAGGTGACGGTAAGCTTGAGATAGATATGGAGAATTTAACTTGCAAGGAAGCAAGTTATGAACTCGTAAGTAGGATGAGAGCGTCTATATTGGTAATGGGTCCGCTTCTTGCGCGAGAAGGATATGCAAAGGTGTATATGCCGGGCGGCTGCACGATAGGCGCAAGGCCTATAGATTTACATATAAAGGGGTTCGAGGCGTTAGGTGCCAAGGTAGCGGCAGAGGATAACTATATTGAAGCATATGTTCCGGAAGGTGGCTTAGTTGGCGACTCCGTATATCTCGATTCGCCGAGCGTAGGAGCGACCGAAAATATTATGATGGCAGCCGTTTTAGCTAATGGAACTACGTACATAGAAAACGCAGCGGAAGAACCTGAAATAGTTGATTTGGCAAACTTCTTAAATAGAATGGGAGCCAGGATAAAAGGCGCAGGTACGGATACGATTAAGATTGAAGGAGTAAAAGAGCTTCATGGAACGGCGCACACCGTTATTCCCGACAGAATAGAAACGGCTACATTCATGCTTGCTGCAGCTATTACAAGGGGAGAGATTTTAATAAAAAATGTGGTGCCGGATCACGTTAAGCCTATTACGGCAAAACTTAAAGAGTGTGGGGTTACGGTTGAATTGGCAGACGAGGGGCTTTACGTAAACGCTATGGACAAAAAGCTCGTTGCAACAGATATAAAGACTTTGCCATATCCGGGATTCCCTACGGATATACAGTCGCCCTTCATGTCATTTTTGGCAACCGTTGAAGGCGCAAGTACTGTTATTGAAACGGTATTTGAAAATAGATTTATGCACGTAGCTGAACTGAACAGAATGGGTGCAAATATAAAAACTGAAGGAAGCAAGGCGCTTGTGTCAGGTGGTAAGACACTTGAAAGTGCGAGAGTTGTAGCGACTGATTTAAGAGCGGGTGCTGCACTTGTATTGGCGGCACTGTCGGCAAAAGGCACTACGGAGCTTTCAGAAATATATCATATTGAAAGAGGCTATGAACGATTTATAGAGAAATTCAGATCTATTGGAGCCAATATATTGAGGACAGAAGATTAACTTTTGCGAGGAGGATAAGATGTCGGATATCAAGTATTTAGAGCTGTTATCGGAGAGATTCCCTAATAGAATGTCTGCTGCGGCTGAATACATAAACTTGAAAGCGATAATGGCATTGCCAAAAGGTACGGAATATTTTTTAAGCGATTTACATGGTGAACACGAGGCTTTTATCCATATGATAAGAAGTGCCTCGGGAACAATAAAAAATAAGATAGACGAAAACTATGCAGGCGTATTAAGTGAAGAAGATAGGGATGACCTTGCCGCTTTGATATATAATCCGCAGGCGGAAATCAAGAGGCGTAAAGAAAGCGAATCAGACTTTAATAAATGGTGCGTAACGGTAATATATCGCCTTTTGACGATATGTAAATCGGTGTCAACCAAATACACGCGTTCAAGAGTTAGAAGCCGTCTTCCTCAGTACATAGACTACGCTATGGATGAACTTCTTCATGCGGATGATGAGGAAAATCGCGCATACTATTATAGCGAAATAATCAACACCATAGTTGATTCCGGAAATGGCGAGCATTTTATAATTGAGATGACAAACAGCATAAGCAGGCTTGCTGTAGATCAACTCCACATAATAGGTGATATCTTCGATAGAGGGGCACACCCTGACTATATTCTCGACTATTTGCTGCAGTTTAAGGATATAGATTTTCAGTGGGGAAACCACGATATCGTTTGGATGGGTGCTGCGGCAGGAAACTGGGCTTGCATCGCTAATATAATAAGGATGAATGTGAGTTACAACAACTTCGATATGCTCGAAGTTGGATACGGTATTAACTTAAGGCGTCTTACGACATTTGCATCTGAAATATATGCAGGAGATAAGTGTGAAAAGTTCTGGCCTCACGTTTTGGACAGAAACAAGTTCGACCCGGTAGATGATGAACTCGCGGCAAAGATGCATAAGGCAATAACGATTATACAGTTTAAACTCGAAGGGCAGATGATTAAAGCTCATCCTGAATTTAAAATGGAATCGAGGTTGCTTCTTGAAGCTATAGATCTTGAAAAAGGAACGGTTACGGTAGAGGGTAAGACGTATGAACTTAACGATACGAATTTCCCTACTTTGGATTTAAATGACCCTTACAAACTAACGCAAGACGAAGAAGATGTCATGAATTCGCTTGAGGCATCGATCGTAAATTCGGATAGATTAAATAGGCATATAAGATACCTTTTCAGTGACGGTGCTCTATATAAAATAGCAAACGGCAATTTGCTGTATCATGGCTGTATTCCTATGGATGATGACGGAGAGTTTACCCCTGTAACGATTTACGGTGCTACAAACAAAGGCAAGCACCTTATGGATCACCTCGATAAGATGATACGCCTTTCGTATTTTGAGCCTGAAATGGTCAGCCAGTACGGGGGACCTGGGGATTTAATGTGGTATCTGTGGCTTGGAAAAGATTCACCGTTATTCGGCAAAGAAAAGATGACGACCTTTGAACGCCTGTTTATAGACGATAAGGAGCCTCACAAGGAGCCTACAAGACCGTATTACAAGTTTATAAATGATAGAGAGCCGTGCGAAAAGATATTGACGGAATTTGGCTTAACCGGAGCGAGGTCGAAGATATTAAACGGTCATGTACCTGTTAAGATTAAAAAAGGAGAAAGCCCTGTAAAAGGTGGGGGTCTTCTGTACGTTATTGACGGAGGACTGTCAAAGGCATACCACAAGAAGACGGGAATCGCCGGCTATACTTTCATATTTAATTCGAGATTCATGGCACTGGCTGAACACAAGCCTTATAGCCCGTTGCAACCTGACGGCACACAGGAGTTTCATAGCCCTATAATAAAGACGGTAGAGACTTTGCCGAGCAGAATGTCGGTACTTGATACGGATCAGGGAGAGGAACTAAGAAGGCAGGCAGAAGATATTCAGCAACTCGTAGAGGCATACCATGCCGGAATTATAAAGGAGAGAGATTGAAGAGGTAAATGACGGGAATTTTAATATATTTCCTTTACAAAAATAGACTTATTTTATATAATGAGTAGGCGTGGTTTTCGCGCAAACTAAATATCAGCGCCATTAGCTCAATTGGATAGAGTGCCTGACTACGAATCAGTAGGTTGTGGGTTCGAGTCCCGCATGGCGCACCAAAACAAAAAGCAAACTTGTTTAAAGTTTGTTTTTTGTTTTGGTATACTTTAGTATAAGGGCAACAAGCGATAGCGAAGTTGAACAAATAACTACCTAACCACCGGCTATATAGGTAGTGATTCTTTCTAATGCAATATGATATAATTAAGTTGATTGGAAGACGACACAATGCGAGCAAGGTGGCAGATATGAGTATGAATAAAGGTAGCAATAAAGGTCACAGTAAAGGTACTAAGCCGAAAGGTAAGGCTGAGTCTAAGCTCGGCGTAAGTCCAAAAGATAGTCGCGAACCTAAAGGTCGTAAGGCGGTGCTAAACGATACGGTACTTCTTGAAAGTATGCTTGCGTCGACAAATGACGCCCTCGTTTTCACTGATAGGGAAGGCATAATAATAAAGATAAGTAAGGCGTACGCTTCGTTTCTTGGCAAGAAAGTCGAGGAGTGTATAGGAAGGCATATTGCTGACATCATTGAAAATACAAGAATGCCTGTAGTTATGGAAACGGGAGTCGCCGAAATTGCACAGCTTCAAAAAATCAAAGGGCACACCATAATTGCGACGAGAATTCCAATTAAGAAGAATAAAAAAGTGATAGGCTCTTTTGGGCGAGTAATTTTTAAAGACCTTAGAGAACTCAGCAGCATGCATGATCATATTTTGGATTTGCAGGAAAACTTAAATCTTTATAAGACTAAATTTGAATCTCTATCCTCAACACACTATAGTATAGATGACATAATTGGACGCAGCAGACTTGTAACAGCGGCAAAAGAAAATATGATGAGATTTTCTAACAGCAACTCGAATATAATAATATTTGGGGAAAGCGGTACGGGCAAGGAACTTTTTGCGCATGCAATTCATTCAATGTCAAGCCGAAGTGAAAGCCCGTTTATAAGCGTTAACTGTAGCTCTATCCCGTCTGAACTATTGGAAAGCGAGTTTTTCGGATATGTGGAAGGTGCTTTTACGGGAAGTAAAAAAGGAGGAAAGCTTGGGCTTTTCCATGCTGCGGACAAGGGGACTCTATTTTTAGATGAAATAGGCGATCTGCCGCTTCACATGCAAGCAAAGCTTCTAAGGGCGATACAGGAAAAAGAGGTTAGGCGAATAGGTGCAACAGTAAGTGAGAAGGTGAACGTACGAATCATAGCAGCTACTAATAAAGATTTGCTCAAGATGGTTAACGGCGGACTGTTCAGAGATGACTTGTACTATAGACTCAATGTACTCATGCTCGTTATACCTCCTTTGCGTGATAGAATGGAAGATATGCCGATTCTCGTAAACGAGTTGCTTTTGAAAATCGCCGATAAAAACAGTGTAATTATAAACGGTATAGATGAAGAGGCGCTTAAAAGCCTTTATGGATATAGTTGGCCGGGTAACGTCAGAGAACTTGAAAATGTTCTTGAGAGGGCAACTAACTTTCTTGGAACTGATAGGGTGATTCACAAGGAACACATACTTCTTAACTCCAATAAGGAAAATACAGGAATCAACTTATCAGGTGAATTAAAAACCGTAATGAACAGAATGGAAAGACACGTAATCGAAAGTGTGCTTATTAAAAACAACGGCAACCGCACAAAATCGGCGAAGGAGTTAGGCATTTCAAGAACGAGTCTATATGAAAAAATGGAAAAGCATGAGCTTAATAACGTGAAAGAATAGTAAGGGAAAGTCAATACGACTGCACTTAACTGTACGGTTTAGCGTACAGTTAATGTGTGGCAAAAAATACTTTAATCACGTAATCTATTGAAGAACATACTACGAATATAGCAAATACACAGTAAAGTGTAAATAAAAGCGTACATAAAAGGCGGAATTTGTAAGGAAAACACTACAAAAATCGTCTTTTTTGGTAGTGAATATATATGTGAATTAACTAAACGTCCCTGCTAAAAGATAAATCAGGGTGAACAGACGAGGGCGATGAAAGGTATGTTTTTAGTTACCATGTTTTTTTGCAAAAAATAGTAAAAAATAGAGGATATTTTGAAAGAAATAAAACTTTACTGAGATAAAACGATAAAGTGGCACGCTTATTGCTTTTTACTAAAGTAAATAGAGATGGCCGTCCCTAATAATGTTCGTTTATTTCATTGTAGATTGTGATAGGAGGACAGATATGTTGAAAGGTAAAGTTGCAATAGTGACGGGAGCCGCCAGCGGGATAGGTTATGCGATTGCAAAGGGACTTACGGAGCAGGGCGTAAGCGTTGTTTTGGCAGATATCAACGAAGAAAAGCTGTTAGAAGCCTCAGTTGAGTTTAGCGGGTATCCTGTAAGGGTCGATTTGAGCAAACGGGAAGATTGCAAGTTGCTTGTGGACAGGACCTTAAAAGAGTATGGCAAAGTTGATATTTTAGTCAATGTAGCAGGAATCCAGACAGTAAGTCCTATAGAAGATTTTCCGGAGGATAAGTGGGATTTCATGATGAACTTGATGTTGACTGCACCATTTCTTCTGACGAAATATTGTTGGAATTCTATGAAAGAAAGAGGCTGGGGAAGAGTAATAAATTTAAACTCAGTACATGGAATCGTTGCTTCCGAGTATAAATCCGCATATTGTTCGGCAAAGCACGGTTTATACGGATTGACAAAGGTTGCAGCTATGGAAGGTGGGGCATTTGGAATAACGGTTAATTCGATTTGTCCTGCATACGTTAAAACTCCGCTGGTCGACGGACAGGTAAAAGATCAGGCAAAAACGCATGGAATAAGTGAAGAGGAGGTATTAGAAAAAATATTCCTTGCCAAAGCGGCAATCAAGCAGCTGCTTGAACCATCTACGGTAGCTGAAATCGTGACGTTTTTATGCTCCGATGCTGCTAAAAACATAACCGGTATAGCATTGCCTATAGATGGCGGGTGGACGGCAAATTGATAGCCAACTTAATGAGAACGCAAATTTATTATGGAGTTCGCATTAAGTTTAGTTACAGTTATTATGAGGAGGATAAGATATGATTAGTGTAATAGGTATTATAATATCGCTTGGATTGTTAATGTGGTTGGCGTATAGAGGCTGGTCCGTTATTGTTATTGCACCGCTTCTCGCCTTAGCTGCTGTTGTCTTTACCATGATTGGAGGTGGAGAAGGGCACATTCTTGCGACGTATACTGAAGGATTCATGGCAAGCTTGGCGGGATATGTAAAAGCATATTTTCCTGTGTTCCTGCTCGGTGCATTATTCGGTAAAATTATGGACGATTCGGGAGCAGCTACCTCAATCGCACATTTTATTACATCTAAGTTAGGAAAAGGCAGAGAACTATGGGCAGTTGTCCTATCTTGTGCTATAATTACATATGGTGGCGTGTCGCTCTTTGTAGCCGCATTTGCAATATACCCTATCGGAGCTGCATTATTTAGAGAATCGGACATTCCTAAAAGACTTTTGCCACCGGCAATCGCATTGGGAGCATTTACGTTTACGATGACTGCGCTTCCCGGGAGTCCACAGATACAGAATGCTATTCCGATGAAGTTCTTTGGGACTACGGCTTTCGCAGCCCCTATATTAGGACTTGTTGCAGCAGCGATAATGCTGTTTGGCGGTATGTTTTGGCTTACGACAAGGCTCAAAAAAGCCAAGGCGCAGGGAGAAGGTTACGGTAAACATTCAAATGAGAAGATTGCCGCTACCGATACGGCAAATATGCCGAGCTTCACAGTTTCAATCATTCCGATAATCTTAGTCATTTTGGCAAACTTCCTGATATCGAGATATGCGTTTGTCAATTACGATGGAGATTATTTAGAGGCGGTTTATCAAACGCAACTCGGTTCGGTTATAGGCAACTGGTCGTTGATAATATCTTTGCTGTTAGGTTTGATAGTCGCTGTGGTAACTAATTATAAGAGGCTTGCAATTAAGAAGTCCATTTGGGATGGAGTTCAAGGTTCTTTTCTTGCGGTTATGAACACTGCATCTGAAGTTGGTTACGGTAACGTAATCAAGACGCTTTCGGGATTTGCAATAGTGTCTGCAGCGATGTTAGGCGTTTCGAGCAATCCGCTCGTAGGTGAAGCCATTTCATCATCTGTGCTTGCAGGTATTACGGGTTCGGCGTCCGGTGGATTATCGATAGCTCTGAATACTTTTGCCGAGCAGTTCCTTGAGGCTGCAGCCGAGAGAGGAATAAGCCCGGAGGTTTTGCACAGAGTTGCAGCAGTAGCTTGTGGCGGACTTGATACTCTTCCACATAATGGGGCAGTCATAACGCTATTGGGAATTACAGGCTTGACACACAAGGAAAGTTATTTGAATATAGGTATGTGCACGGTGGTAATACCGACTATTGCAGCCGTCACAATAATAATATTAGGATCTATGGGGATAGTTTAATTATTTGAATATGTCCTCGGATTATATAAAATTAAAGTCACGTTTAGGCTAAGGAAAGGTGGTAAAGAATCGTGATAGACAAGATTAAGACTCCGCAAGAAGCAGTCAGCCAAATTAAAGATGGAGATACCATAATGATTGGTGGCTTCTTGGGCACAGGTACTCCGGAGGTGTTGATAGACGCTTTGGTTGAAAAGGGAGTAAAGAACTTAAATGTAATCGCCAATGACGGCGGACTTCCTGCATCGGTTACAGGAACTACAGACAGGGGAGTTGCAAAGCTTTTATCGGCAGGTATGGTAAGTCATATCGTTGCATCACACGTTGGAATGAATCCAATCATAGGCAAAGGCATGAACGACGGAACACTGAAGTGTACTTTAGTGCCTCAAGGTTCTCTGGCTGAAAAGATCAGAGCAGGCGGCGCAGGTCTTGGAGGGATTTTGACACCGACAGGAGTAGGAACTATCGTTGCAGAAGGTAAGCAGACTATTACCGTTGAGGGTAAGGACTATTTGCTCGAACTCCCATTAAAGGCTGATTTTGCGCTCGTAAGAGGTACTGATGCCGACAAATTCGGTAATTTCAACTGCGCTCTTGCGACAAAGACATTTAACCCTATGATGGCGATGGCAGCTGAAACTGTTATACTTGCAGCAGAAAACATATATGAAGTCGGAGAGAAACATCCGGACACGTATACGATATCGGGAATATTTGTAGATACAATAGTTGGAGGGGAAAAACCATGGCAGATTTAAAAGCGAGAATTGCGTCGAGAACGGCAAAGGAATTTAAGGATGGCTATGTAGCCAATCTGGGAATCGGTCTTCCAACGAAGGTGGCAAATTATCTTTCAGATGATGTGCATATCGTGCTTCATTCAGAAAACGGATTCACAGGATTAGGACCGGCTCCGGAAAAAGGTAAAGAAAACGTCGACATCGTCAACGCAGGAGGAGCTTTCGTAACGGCAATTCCTGAGGCTAACTATTTCGATTCAGCTATGAGTTTCGCTATCGTAAGAGGCGGACACGTAGACGCTACCGTTTTGGGAGCTATGGAAGTCGATGAAAAGGGTAACCTTGCAAACTGGATCGTACCGGGCAAGATGGTTGCCGGAATGGGCGGAGCTATGGACCTTGTAGTAGGAGCAAAGAGAGTAATAATCGCTATGCTTCACACTCAAAAGGGCTCTCCTAAGATTCTAAAAGAATGTAGACTACCTTACACTGCACTCGGTGTAGTTGATATGATTATAACCGAAATGGGCGTTATGGAAGTTACAAAGGAAGGTATCGTTCTCAAAGAACTTCATAAAGATTACACTTTGGAAGATATAAAGGCTGCAACGGAATGTGAGCTTATTATCAGTCCTGACCTTAAGGAGATGGAAGAAGAATAAGTTTAGATACAACTCACAGTCAAACTCGAATTGTATTTACGATTCTTTAGAAAATGATAATTCTTAAAGGAGGAGTTTGTATGAGAGATATAAAACATATACTGATTGCCGGAGCAGGGCTAATGGGCACATCGATGGCTCAGATCTTTGCACAATACGGATATAAAGTCACTATATATGACGTGATTCCTGAGGCTCTTGATAAGAGTAAACATTTGATAGATATCAATCAGGAAGAGCAGGTCAAGATGGGTGAGCTAAGTGTTGAGGATTCAGAAGCGCTTAAGGCAAGATTAAATCATACGACGAATAAAGACATCTTTAAAACGTGTGATTTAGTAGTGGAATCGATAGTTGAGAAACTTGAGGTCAAGCAGGGCTTTTGGGCGGAAGTCTCCAGGCTCGTTCCTGAAGATGCACTTTTGGCTACGAACACGTCAGGACTTTCGATAACAAAAATTGCAAAGGACGTCTACAAAAAAGAGCGTTTCTGCGGAATGCACTGGTTCAATCCTGCTCATTTAATCCCTCTTATCGAGGTAATTAAGGGAGATGAAAGTTCCGATGAAACTTGTGCAGCTATCTATGAATTGGCTTTGAAGATAGGCAAAGAGCCAATCAATGTCAATAAGGATGCGTTAGGATTCATAGGCAACAGAATTCAGCTTGCTATTTTGAGAGAATCTCTTCACATAGTCGAAGAGGGAATCGGTAGCTTTGAAGATGTTGACAGAGCTATGAAGTATGCGCTCGGCTTTAGATATGCTTGCCTTGGACCTTTTGAAGTATGCGACTTCGGAGGGCTAGATACGTTCTATCACATTCAATCATACTTAAATGAAGATTTATGTGACGCGAAGAAACCGCAAAAGACTTTGGAAGAGCTTTACAACAAAGGTCACTTTGGAGTAAAGGCTAAAAAAGGTTTCTACGACTACAGTGGTGGCAAGGACGAGGAAGCAATCAGAAAGAGAGACGAGCTATACATGAAGGTCAGCAAGGTTCTCAAATAAAGGATATTTCCTTAATTACGATTTTTAAAGTTTAGACACATTGCAGGTAGCATTGATTCCGAAAATGGAGTTGGTGCTACCTGTAAAGTTATTATGCATAGATAAGCATGTATAGAGAAATGTGCAAAACAAATAGATAAAGTACAATAAATATATATTTTTGTAAACAGGTAAAAGTGCATACAAAGATAAATACAAGTATACATATGTACATCGATAGATGCATATAAACAGATAGGTAGAGGTAAAAGAAAGATGAAAATTGTCATAAATGAACAAAATAATACGATAGTGTGCGAAGATGACGACAAAGAAGTAGGATATATATTATATACCCTTGAGAATAATGTATTGGATATTAAAAGTACGTTTGTAGATCCTGCGTATAGGGGAAACGGATACGCTGATGATTTGACGAATGCAGCTATAAAATACGCAAAGGAAAACGGACACGAGCTTAGAGCAACGTGTAGCTATGCGGTAAAAAAGCTGAGTAAATAGTGGTGTGATAGTTTAACCTTCCACCTCTAATTCAATTTCGGTACTTTCCTTTGAGAAAAGCTTTATACCGAGAATAACTATCAACATGTATGCTGACAGGATTCCAAGTGCGGGTATTCCGTACAAGTATGGAATAGGTATCCAATCCCAGAATAGTTTCAATATGCTTATATCGGCACCGAATGTGTAGAAGTAATTTGCATGAGGGCAGATGGTAGCTCTAAATGCTATATTTACGAAATGTATCAAAAGTGATATTACGAGGAATGCCATTACGGTTTTTGGGCAGTCTTTTGCGGACGGTCTATAAAACCCAAGAGTGAATAATGATATTGCACATATTATTATTATTACGTGCGTCCCGTAGTATCCGAGTATTCTAGGTATGGTAATGTGAAAGTCTGTAAAAGCTGGATCCGGGAAAATAAGAGCCATAAATGCACCGAGTGGAGCTATAAAAAACGAAAAGCCCAGTATAGAACGTTTTTTAAGCAATAATCCTATTGGAATTAAGAACATATTGATGTTACAAAGGTGCATAGGAAGCTCTGCGAACCAGTTAAATTCATCAATCTGGGCGATAGCGAGGAACTCCTGATCTATCGAAAGAAATATTTTGTAAATTATGAACAACACTATATTAAAGGCTGAGAGTAGAACGATTGCACTCCTTTTTTTTCTATCAGGTGCGTTCTTAAGCGTCATACTTATAAACGCTATTGCACCTATCATTATGAGCATCATAAGGAAAAATGTTAAATTAAATGGTTTTATTATCATGTGATTTTTTACTCGCTTTCAAATTGTTTTCTCATAAAAGAGTTGCTTTTCAATGTGTTTTTTAAAATTGTTTGAATTACTACAGCCAGAAGTATTCCGCCAATAACGTCTATTATTGAGTGTTGCTTAATAAAGACGGTAGATAAGCATATCATTACAACGAGAACAGAAGAAGAAATCCTAAGAGCTAATTGATTTTTGAATTTTTCATCTGAAAACGTAGCGATGTGAACTGCAACTGCTTCAAAACAGTGTAAGCTCGGAAATACGTTGACCGGATTATCATTAGAATAGATTATAGCACATAACCCTACAAAGAAGCCATCACTATCTGATATAGTTGGGCGAAGGCTTATGCTCGTTGGAAATACAACAAACACGAATGCGCAAAATGCCATTCCTATGGATAGAAGTAAAGCTTGTCGTTTGAATACACTGCGATCCTTTAAATATACGTATACCATTAGACCGGGGACGTACAAGAACCATATTAGATATGGAATTATAAACTCAGGTATAAATGGTATGTATTTATCAAGTGAAGATTCGATGACTGTATATTCAAGTGGCATCATCTGCGTTATCAAGTACCATGATCCTTTTATTGGGAAAATTAAAAACCATAAAAGTTCACGATTTTCTTTTACAATTTTTGGCAATTCAGTACCTCCAATTAGCATTCTACCCTATTTTAACAATCTTTGCATGAAAAATTAGTGAATTTTATACGATACGAGTTATTTTTCTTTCAAATAATTTAGCGATATTAGGAAGTATTGTATAAGGGGAAACTGCACGAGCGCTTTTTTAAGCGTGTAATTTGTGATAGTATATTTTAGAGGTGAAAGATGACAACAGCGGTCTTAATAATAACGATAAAGTGTATCATTGCGGTAATAATAGGCTGGGTAGAGGGTAACGTCGCAGTCCATTTTTTTAATAAGATTCCTGCGAGATGGTTGTGTGAATACGGTAAAGAACCCGATGAAAAGCTTCTGAATATGAATTTCCAACGAATAAAGAGCATACCGTGGAAATATCTATTATCTATGATGTTTGCCGTAATAAATATTAAACTTGCAATCGATGACTGGCAGTTTGCGGTTCCGGCAACTTTAGGAATATGGATTTTGCTCGAACTTGCGATGGCAGATGTCAAGTATAAGATCGTACCCGACCAGCTGTTAATTTTGCTTGCAATTACAGGGATTGGCTTGGTAGACTATCATAGAACCTGGCAATCTATAGCATTTGGAGCGTTGACAGGCCTTGTCGTGATGTCGGCGATAGCTGTTATAGGTAAGTTGACTTACCGTCGTGAGACGCTTGGTGGTGGTGATATTAAACTGTTTACGGTACTTGGGTTCTTAACCGGGCCCTCAGGAGTACTTCTGATATTTGCAGGGTCTTCCGTTTTGGCAGCCGTTCATGCTACTTATTTACTCATCACACACAGGATCAAACCCAGGGATACGCTCCCTATGGTTCCTTATATAGCTATCTGCACCGCTGTTTATATGGTTTTCTTTTGGGGAATCGCAGATAGAATAGTAATGTGATTTGTGTTTAAAATAGTTCATAATTAAAAATAGTTCATAAATAGTTCATAAAATGAATAAGACGTAATACTGCTCTTGCTGCTAAAATATAGCATATCTTTTCGCGTTATGGTGTATCACGCTATGAATAAATTTTGCTTTTGTATTATTGTGCAATATAAAGGCTGATTGTTGCGCAATATACGGGCTAATTGTTGCGCAAGATAAGTGCTCACGTATTGCGGTTAAATTTTGATTCTGCTATAATTATACGACCATGTATAAGAATATTTTACTGAAATTACAATATGACGGAAGTGAATTCCACGGGTGGCAGAAGCAGAAAAAATTGCGAACCGTTCAAGGCACACTTGAAGAGGTTTTAAGCCGTATCTGCGGTGAAAGCATTCAGATATCAGGCACAAGCCGGACAGATGCAGGCGTGCATGCTTTGGGGCAGTGTTGTACCTTCAAATCAAACTTAAAAATACCTATTGAACGCTTTGCGAGCGTTGTGAATAAATCTCTTGCGCAGGAATACAGTGTCTATCGCGAGGTAGGCGGCAAGGGATTAAATAGTCACTCGGACGTTTCCGATATTAAGGTGATGGAGGCGTCTGTATGTGATATGAATTTTCATGCAAGGTTTGATTGCAAAGGCAAGACGTACATGTATAAGATGAGTACGGCAAATCCGAATGTATTTGAACGAAATTACCGTTATTTTCTTCCGAGTGCAAGAGGTATAAATCTTGATATAGAGGCGATGAATGAAGCGGCAACTTATTTGGTAGGAACCCAAGATTTTGCGTGTTTTCAAGCTGCAGGAGGAACGCCGAGAGAAACTACAGTAAGGACTATCTTCGATGCGGATATCGTCGGCGATAGAGAAAACATAGAATTTATAGTGACCGGCGGCGGATTTTTGTACAATATGGTCAGAATCATGGCGGGAACTCTTATAGAAGTAGGACTGAATAAAAAGAAGCCGGCAGACATTAAAAGCATTATAGAAAGTAGAGATAGACGGCTCGCAGGACATACTGCACCTGCTTGTGGACTTTATTTAAAACAAATATTTTTTAACGATATACCTTTGAGATAAATAGCGAAAAGAGGCAAATCATGGCAAACAATATGAGCAAAAGACCGACTTGGGACGAGTATTTTATGGAGATGGCAGAGCTTGCCGCGAAGAGATCAACTTGCCTCAGGAGGCAAGTCGGAGCCGTTATCGTTAAGGATAAGCAGGTTATTTCCACGGGATATAACGGCGCGCCGAAGGGGCTTAAGCATTGTGCCCAAATCGGCGGATGTCTTCGCGAACAACTAAAAGTGCCGTCAGGGGAAAGGCACGAACTTTGCAGAGCCCTTCACGCGGAACAAAATGCGATAATACAGGCGGCTACGTTCGGTCACAGCATAGAAGGGGCATCGATATATATTACGCACCAACCGTGCTCTATATGTTCCAAGATGATAATAAATGCCGGGATTGATAAGATAATAGTAAGAGAAGGATACCCTGACGAAATGGCAGTTAAAATTTTAGAAGAAGCAGGCAAACGCGTTATTATGTTTCAAGATGTAAAAAAATAGATTCTTGGCGAGAGGGCATAAATGGCAACAACGACAGAAAGGCTGGAAAGGAAACAATTAAATAAAAAGATATTGATGATAACGGTTCCTATAGCTCTGCAAGGTATAGTATCGTCAACACTCGGTTTGGTTGACGATATTATGGTAGGTTTTCTGGGAGAAGCCGAACTTGCAGGAGTAGGAGTAGGGACACAGCTTACGTTTATTCACTTTATGTTGATATACGGACTTACGAGTGGTATAGCAACTTTTTTTGCTCAGTTTTACGGGGCAAATGATATGAAAAGCATCAGAAAGTGTGTTGGATTTGCATGGACTGTATTATTCGTTATAGGATTACTGTTTTTCGGAGCTTCGCACATTTTTGGTAGAGAAATCCTATTGTTTTATGCACAAGATGAAGAGGTAATAGCGTTTGCGCTGACATATCTAAAGATATTGAGTCCACAGTTCCTAATTATGTCAATCGTCATTCCGATACAGATGGCACTTAGAGCTACGCAGCAGACAAAAATACCTATGGTCATAAGCTTTGTCGTGTTTTCGACTAATACACTCTTGAATTATATTTTAATTTTTGGAAAGTTTGGTGCGCCTGAACTTGGAGTTACAGGGGCCGCACTTGGAACTATAATAGCGCGCTCAATTGAAATTGTAATAACTATATTGGTATTCATGTCTTCTAAAAACGTTTTCAGAGGACCTATCAGGAGTTTCTTCGGTTGGGAAAAAACACTAATAAAGAAAATAATGAAAAACTCTGCGCCAACGACTATAAATGAGCTGTTTTGGGGTCTTGCACAGACTATGTTTACGGCGGCATTTAACAGAATAGGTACTACAGAGTACGCCGCATTTCAAGCGAGCAATGCGATTACGCAGGTTATGACGTTTGGAGCGTTCAGCCTTGGAGATGCAGCGCTGATAATGATAGGGGAGAAACTTGGAGAAAAGAACAAAGAAGAGGCTTGGGAGATATCTAAATACTTAATTAAGCTCGGGTTTATAGTGGGAACGGTAATAGGGCTCATAATAATAGTCTCGTCGAGTTTCACGTCCCAATTCTTTAATCTTACAGAGCAGGGGCAGAAGTACATAGCGCAGATTCTAATAATTACAGGAATAATACTGCCGATAGGATTACCGAATGCAATGCATATAATCGGAACTTTGAGAGGTGGCGGTGATACTAAGTTCGCTATGTTTACGGAAGTAGGATGTATCTGGTTAATAGCGGTACCTTTGGCTTTCTTGTCAGCTACCACATGGCATTTAAGTATAGTGTACGCAGTTCTTCTTGTAAGACTTGAAGATGTGGCTAAGTTCGGTATCTTAACGTGGAGATATATGAGCAAGAAATGGATGAACATCGTAATAACCGGTATAGGCGATTCTGAAGAAAACAAATCACCTATTTCGTCCGAAGGGTAGGTTAAATGTTAATATCGCCGGAGGCAAGTATAACAGCTGAACCTCCAACCTTGATTTCGCAGTTTTTAGTCTTTGAATATGTTTGTGCCGGCGGCTCATCTTGCGAGATTGAGTCTGCACGGTCGTTTAATGAGGTTATTATGGTAGAAGGTCTGTTCATAGCTTCGCCTTGAATCATTTTGCACGTTGCATTTTGCTTGATTTTATCGTTGATATATAAATAGTAAGTTAGCGCTCCGTTTGAAGTTCCGGTCGCGGCTTCCTCATCAATGTCGTATAGAGGAGCGAAATTTCTACAGTGCGCAGTTTCATCGCCTGAAGTTTCAAGCGTGAATGCGTGTACACCGGTAACGTTATAGTCGCGAGAAATCTTAGTTAAAAGTTCCCTGTCAGGGTTTAATCCGTTCAGTTCTTCAAGAGATGAAATTGGAAGCATTATATCGGGAAGCCCTGTAGATACTATCATAACCGGAAGTGAAGTAACCCCACCGTATTCGCTTCCCATGCATTCGTAAAGTCTGTCAAGTTCAAGCGGTGATGAGATTGTTTTTAGAAGGACTGCAGGGGCCATGTCCATCATTACGAAGTCTTTTTCAGTTTTTACATTTATAATTCCCAATTTCGTATGGCACGTATATACGCTGCCGTTGGAGGCTAATTTTGCATCGAGAAGGCATACAAAAGTTGCAATCGTCGCATGACCGCACAGGTCTACTTCGCCGGCAGGAGTAAAATATCTAATTTTAAATTCAAACTTCGAAAGTTGTTGTACAAAAGCGGTTTCAGAGTATCTGAGCTCGGCAGCGACTTTTATCATAGTGGTTTCGCTTGGAAATTGCTCATCTAAAGGAATGATTACCACTCCTGCGGGATTGCCGCCGAATAAAGTTTCGCTAAATGCATCTGCTATATAAAATTTCATAAATTTTCCTTTCTGTTTTATGAATAAATTATAGCGTTTGACTGGACAAGTTTCAAGTTGATTAGTAAAATACGAATAGTTATATAAGTCATTGAGAGAAACGAGGCAAGGGAATTATGAATCGTGAAATAGCGGCAAATAAGAGTTTTATAGAAAAGTATATAAAGATAATAATCGTATTGGCGGTAGTCGCCGGTTCGGCGTCGGGGATTTTTGGGAAACTGATAGAAGCTCCGTCGATGGCAATAGGCTTTTGGAGATTGACGATAAGTCTTCCGTTTTTTGCACTGCCTGTGCTGACAAAACAAAGAGAGGAACTTAAGGCTGTTTCTAAAAAATCTCTTATGTGGAGCTTTATAGCCGGAGCATTTTTATTTGCACATTTCTTTTCATGGTTTACCGGAGTTAAGCTTACGGACATAGGAAGCGCCGTAGTTCTTGCAGCACTTCATCCGCTCGTGGTGCTCGTATTAACGGTTTTCGTATTTAAACGCAAGGTTGGAATAAGAGCAGTGTTCGGAATCGTTCTCGCTCTTTTAGGTGGTGCAATAATAGCAGGCTTTGACTATCGTCAGTTTTCATCTGACAACTTCGTGGGAGACGTATTGGCGTTTTTGGCAGCTATTTTCATGGGTTTTTATTTTACGATAGGTCATGAGGTTAGAAAGAAAGTACCGGGACCTGTTTACGTATTTTTAATATTCTTGTCCTGCTGGCTTTGCTTTTTTATGGGAGTGATCGTTACAAAGACTCCGATATTCAGCTATTCAATGAGGGACTATATGCTGTTAATAGCACTTACATTGGTGTGCCAAATAGGTTCTCAGGCGGTATTTAATTTGTCGTTCGGTCACGTCGATTCGCTTTACGTATCGGCATGGGAGTCGGGCGAAGCTGTCTTTGCTATAATGCTTGGAATGATTTTTCTCAATCAATTTCCGACACCTGTGGCAATACTCGGTTGTATAATTACGGTAACCGGACTGTTGTACTATAACTATTCGAGCCAGAGAATGAAAGAATCAGAGGAAGAAGCAAGAGGAAACTGATTTTTAAAGAGTATAACGCTTGATGAGAACGATAGCTTTCAATTGAAATATAAGCTTTGAATTGAAACATAACACCCAAAATGCGTTCTAAAATGCGTTCTAAAAATAGATATAAAATAAATATATAGTTAGACAAAACTACAGTATATATCAAAATAAATATAAAGTATTTCCACCACTCAATTTTACTTGATAAGATAAAAACGCAGTATATATGAAAATAAATGTAAGAATAATGTAAGTTAGATAGCACATTTGCATACGGCTCGCGAATATTCTATAATGTGGCTATGATGATGAATTTTAAACTGTATTGAACATGAAAGGAAGTTAATATGGCTTATTTAGAAATTGTACAAGTTATCGGACGAGAAATCATGGATTCCAGAGGCAACCCGACCGTAGAGGCGGAGGTCTATCTGGCTGACGGTACGGTTGGAAGAGGAGCAGCCCCGAGCGGAGCTTCCACAGGCGAGTTTGAAGCGCTTGAACTTAGAGATGGCGATGAGAATAGGTATGACGGCAAGGGCGTAGAAAACGCAGTGGCAAATATAGATGAAGATATAGATGATCTTTTGCTCGGTATGGACGCTTCTGATATATACGCTATAGATGAGGCGATGATAAGAGCTGACGGTACGGAAGATAAATCGAGGCTTGGAGCCAATGCTATGCTCGCGGTTTCAATAGCGTGTGCCAGGGCGGCGGCGAAGTCGCTTCAAATCCCACTATACCGTTTTATAGGGGGAATATCGGCGAATGTGCTTCCGGTTCCGATGATGAATATTTTAAACGGAGGAGCTCACGCTACCAATACCGTAGATACTCAGGAATTTATGATTATGCCTGTCGGTGCACCTAATTTCAGAGAAGGCTTAAGGTGGTGCGCAGAGATATATCACAAACTCGGCAAGATACTAAAAGAGGAAGGTTATGCTACTTCGGTAGGCGATGAGGGCGGGTATGCACCTAATCTCAAAAGTGACGAGGAGACTATCGAGTACATATTGAAGGCTATAAAGGAATGCGGTTATGAACCGGAAAAGGATTTTGTGCTCGCGATTGATGCAGCTGCAAGCGAATGGAAAGGCAGCAAGGTTGGAGAGTATATTCAGCCTAAGAGTGGGAAAAAGTTTACTTCGGCTGAACTTGTAGCCCATTGGAAAGATTTAGTTGAAAAATACCCTATAGCATCGCTCGAAGACGGTCTTGATGAAGAAGACTGGGAAGGCTGGAAGCTCTTAAATGATACTATAGGCGACAAGGTTCAGATTGTAGGAGATGATCTGTTTGTAACCAATACTGCCAGATTGTCAAGAGGCATAGAGGAAGGTTCGGCGAATTCGATTTTAATTAAACTCAACCAAATAGGCTCGTTATCTGAGACGCTCGAAGCGATTAAGATGGCACAGAGAGCAGGGTACACAGCAGTCGTTTCGCATCGCTCCGGAGAAACGGAAGATACTACGATTGCAGATTTGGTAGTTGCGATGAATGCAGGTCAGATTAAGACAGGGGCACCGGGCAGAAGCGAAAGAGTTGCTAAGTACAATCAACTGCTTAGGATAGAAGAGGAACTCGGCAGCACAGCTGTTTACGCCGGCAAAAATGCGTTTAACGTAAGATAGGAGAACATATGAAATACAGATTTATAGACGAAAAGGACAAAAAGCCAAGTTATGACTATAGCATCTTATTCATAAATGGCAATAGTATTGATAAGATAGATGATGTAGAAGTGCTTAAGATGATGGGATTTGAAGAGGGGAGTGTAGTTGACCTTCCGTCTTCAAGAAAAGTCTACGTAAGCGTTTCGGATATGGAACTTGAGACCATAAGGCTTGCGGCTGCGAAAGCTGTTAAGGCTATAGCGAAGCATGATATTAAGAGTGTATTTTTGGCTCCACCTATCGCCTCGGACGAAGAGGCTTCCATAGTGGCTCTCGTAGAGGGATTTGAGCTTTCGTCATACGAATTTAATAAGTATAAGAGCAAAAAGGTCAAGGTGTCGATTGAAGAGGTAATTTTTGATAACGTATCGTCAGAGGGCAAGTCGATTGACCCAAAGAGTGCCTCAGGAATTGACAAAGGCGTCATTCTTGCAGGTGCAACCAATTACGTTAGAGACATAGTCAATGAAATGCCACAAGTATATACTCCTCTAAAAATGGAGGAAGATGCAAAAGCTTTAGCGGATTCACATGCGAATATTACTGTTGAGTCCTTCGGTAGAGATTATTTGCGTGAAGAAGGTATGAATGCGTTTCTTGCGGTAGGTCAGTCAAGTCCGAACGAACCTAAGCTCATACATTTGACGTACATACCGAGCGAAGGAGCGAAAGAAAAATACGCTTTTGTCGGTAAGGGTGTTACGTATGATAGCGGTGGACTTTCATTAAAACCGAACAGTTCGATGATTCATATGAAATCGGACAAAGGCGGTGCGGCAGCGGCGCTTGGAATAATCAAAGCTGCAGCGGAACTCAATCTTCCGTTTGAAGTGCACAGCGTTTTAGGTTGTACGGAAAATATGATAGGGTCTTCTGCGTATAAGCCAGACGATATAATAGTATCACGCTCAAAAGTAACGATAGAGGTTTTAAATACTGACGCTGAGGGGCGACTCGTGCTTGCTGATTGTTTAAGTTGGGCGCAAGATAAGATTAAACCTGATTATATAGTCGACCTTGCGACTTTGACAGGTGCTTGTGTAGTGGGGCTTGGTTCTTATACGACCGGAATTTTGGGCAAGAATTTTGATCTTCAAATGGATTACAAGTTGTCATCAAAACAGAGCGGAGAACTCGGCACAGTGCTTGAATCTAATCCATATCTTGAAAAAAGCGTTGAATCGTCTATCGCCGATATAAAGAATGTAGTTATAAACGGAACAGGTGGCAGTATTACGGCGGGAATCTTTTTAAGCAAATTTATAAAAAAGGAATATGAGGATAAATGGCTACACCTGGATATCGCAGGACCGGCTTTTGCAGAAAGCGAATGGGGATATAATCCGGTAGGAGGTACCGGCGCAGGTGTCAGGGCAAATATTTACTATCTAATGGAAAAAGCTAAGTAGTTCTTCTCGCTATATTTCAATCCTATATTAAATTTTCGCCTGAAATCGTGATGAAGAGTTTTAGACAAAGATGAACTATACGGGAATTATAGGCAAAGAGTGAGTTATAGAACAAAAAGTGTTGATAAAAACCGCTATAACTGTTGTTGATTCAACGGAAATAGCGGTTTTGTAATACAATGGTTTTTCTCTTTTGTAATACAATTGCTTCTCTTTTTGGTAATACAATTGTTCTTCTTTGTAATATAATCGTGTTGCTTGGCACTTTATCGGCACTTTAAATGTTAGAGCGGTGCTGTAATTTCCTTTAGCCATTCTTTTATGTGTTCCGGTAAGAATGGCGATAATAGTTCGTAAGTACGTTTGTGATACGAGTTTAGATATTCGAGTTCTTCGGGAGTTAGTGATTCTACTATGATGGCTTCGCGTTCATAAGGACATATCGTTATATTGTCGAACTGCATATCGAAATCGTCCGAAGGGTCGCATTGTATGCATAGCAGTTCGTTTTCTATGCGTATACCAAATTCGCCTGCGATGTATATCCCGGGTTCATCGCTCGTTATCATTCCGGCGGCAAATTCTTGGAATCCTTTCTTTTCGCTTATATTTTGCGGTCCTTCATGGACTGCAAGGACGTGACCGACACCGTGCCCCGTTCCGTGATTGTAGTTTAATCCGAGTTCGTGAATAGGTGCACGTGTAATCTTATCTAAATCTATTCCGGTAGTGCCTTTTTTGAATTTTGTTTTTGCCAAGTCAATGTGTGCTCGTAAAACGGCTGTGTAGTATTGCTTCATCTTATCGCTTAGAGGTCCGAGAGCTATCGTACGAGTTATATCCGTAGTTCCGTTAATATACTGACCGCCTGAATCTACGAGCAGGAATCCCTTCGGCGCAAGAGTTTTGCTGCTTTCAGGAGTAGCGCTGTAGTGTATTATTGCCCCGTTATCCATATAACCGCATATTGTATCAAATGACAAGTCTAAGAACCCCTTCTGTTTTGCGCGAAGAGAAGCTAGGTAATCGGATGCGGCAAGCTCGTCGTCAAAATCACTCAGGTTATTTTTTATGGCATATAGGAAATTGACCATAGCTACGCCGTCGTTAATGTGCGCTTTCTTCGTGGCGGCAATCTCCGTATCGTTCTTCACCGCTTTCAGCATTACGATTGGAGACGGTTCGTTTAAGACCTTACACCCATCAGGTATTGAGTTAATAAGTGAATAAGATGCACTGCTAAGATTTGCCGATATAGCAGAGCTGTCGTCTATCGATGAAATATCTTTATATATATCGAAGTAGTTTAGGACGGTAACCTCGTCAGGGATTATCGCTTTATTTTCATCGGTGTCAAAGATGTATAACTTTATGTCATTTTCTGTAATTAACGTAAATGCAAAAAATACAGGAGTATGCTCTACGTCGTTTCCACGCAAGTTATATAACCACGCATTTTCCTCAAGGCTCGTTATCAAGAGATAATCGGCACCTTTTTTGCGCATTTGACTTCTAATTTCTTTCAGTTTATCTTCAAATGCGATTCCATATGATGATTCAGGAAGTTTCCACAGCTTTGAGCCCTTTAGCAAAGGTCTGTCTTCCCAGATTTCACCTACAAGGTCATTGTTTGCAGAAACGATAGCTCCTTTTTTTAGTGCGATTTTTTCGTATTCTTGACCTAATGCACAAGAAATCACTCTGCCGTCGAAGCCAAGACGCATACCGTTTTGCAAGGTTTTTTCGAGATATTCAGATATTGTATCTACGGAAGGTTCTCCGTCTTTCATCAGGTAAATTCCACTCGACTTAAGTTCGATGTCAGCTTGTAAAAAGTAGCGACCGTCAGTCCACAGACGCGCATCGTCCAAGGTTACAATTAAAGTTCCTGCCGAGCCTGTAAACCCTGAAACGAAGCTTCTCGCCTTGAAAAAATCGTTGATGTATTCGGAACCGTGGAAATCGTTCGTAGGCACGATATAGACATCTATATATTTTTCTTTCATCATATTGCGAAGTGAAGTCAATTCCTTACGCATTTTAATCCTCCTTTAATAATCATTTCATTATCTAATTTTTTGAATGGCATCTATTGTTCGTCTTATATAGTGAGCTAAAATGCCTATTATCATTCCGCTTATTATCCCCGAAAATACGAGAATTGGCATATATGTAAATATTTTGACGTTCTGTATGATAAGAGCTGCAACTACAATTTGACCGAAGTTATGTGAAACTGCGCCTGCTATGCTTACTCCGATTATGCTAAAAAAATCTGTTTTTTTCAGGATAGCCATTACGATTAGGCTCAACATTCCTCCGGAAAGCGAATAAATCGCTCCAAATAAACCGGAAAACAATAACCCGGCAACGATTATTCTAATTAAGTTGATTGGCAAAGCGTATCGCATACCGAGCGAATAAAGCGCCACTATGATTACGAGATTTGCGATACCGAGTTTGACTCCGGGAATTCCGACGGGCATCGGTATAATTGCTTCGATATATGAGAAGATGAGCGCAAGGGTCGCCAATAGGGCAGCGCTGGAAATTCGCTGTGCATGACCTTGTTTTGATATCTTATCCCCGGCACTATTCGTTGATTTGGCGTTTATGGACGGCTTTTTATCATCGTGATATGCCATCGTAAGCCTCCTCTTCTGAAATGATTTCAATGACAATACGGTTTGGCAGACAAACTATACTCTCGTATCCCTTTGATATGCTTCCTTGATTAACACAAACTTGATTTTTACAAGTGGATTCGACCATTTGCACAAAGCCGTCTTTTATGATAATCTTGTTGACATGGGAGCCTCGTTCTATCGTTATGGTTTGATCTTCGTTTAGATCGTAAATTCCATATTCTTCGCCATATAAACTTACAACTGCGATATCGCCGTTTAATTCTTCGGAGTGCGATGCAAAAGTTAGACCGAGACCCAGTGCTATTAACATGAGCAGCAACAATATGTCAGCTGTTTTGATTACTTTAAACATAGGAACTCCAATAAATATGCGACACTTTCAAAAATCGATCAAGTTATATATCGTTATGCTATTAGTAGTTACAAGTATTATAACACAGACATCGTGCTCGAGAAATACTGAACCTGTTCACAAGGACGGATATTATCTCGATACTTTTTGTAGAATTTCCATATATGATATGGAACGAATGAGCGAAGAAAGAGCCTCACAGGTTATTGATGAAGCGTTTGAATTATGCGAGCAATACGAAGGCATGTTCAGCAAGAGCTTGGAAGGATCCGATATATATTCTATAAATCATGCGGGAGGAGAGCCTGTTGAATGTTTTCCTGAAACTGTCGAATTGATTGAAAAAGGGATAAACTATGGCGTACTTTCCGGAGGGAAGTTTGATATCACTATAGGTAAGGTTAGCGATTTATGGGATTTTCATTCTGATGATGCCCAACATATTGAATTTGCAATCCCTGATCACGAGAATATATTGAGCGCAGTTTCACACGTAGACTACAATTGTATAAATATAGATGGAAATGAAGTTTGGCTGTCCGACGAAGAGGCGCAGATAGATTTGGGAGGTATTGCAAAAGGATACATAGAAGATAAGGTCACACAGCTGTTGATTGAACGCGGAGTGACTTCTGCCGTAATAGATCTCGGGGGCAACGTATCTACCATAGGATATAAAGATGGTGAAAATACTCCGTTTTTAATCGGTATAATGAAGCCGTATTCAAAGGGTAAGGAGATGATCGGCGGAATAAATTCGCATGATAATACGATAGTCACTTCAGGAGTCTATGAAAGATATATAGAAGTTGCCGGCAAAAAGTATCATCACGTACTCGACAATAAAACGGGATATCCGGTAGAAAATGAGCTTATTTCGGTTACCGTTATCGGTTCGAATGAAAGTTCTGCCGACTGTGATGCTTTATCTACGACGTGCTTGATATTAGGTAAAGATGAGGGGCTTAAACTGATTGAACGAACGGAAGGGGTAGAAGCCGTATTCATAGATTATGCAGGTGAAATATATACAAGTGAAGGGTTCGCGGGCTTTGAGTAATTCAAACCGGTTTCAAGTATCGGTATTAAGCAAATGGACATTGCGGGTCAGAGGGATAATCTATAGTCCCCAGACTTCCGCAAGTTTCTTTATAGAGGAAGGTATTAAATTCAAAGGTATCTGATTGTAATATAGTATCAGATGCTTTTTTTTATCGTTTTTGATGAATTCAAGCGGTGCTATGTGAATCCCGATAGATGACGCTTTAGCGCATAGCTCTTGCTTACTAAGTGGTGATTTTACAGTGAGCATTATATTCATTCCGGATTTCGTATTCGTTACTTTCACTTTTCCCTTTGAATGATATTCAAATGATGTTATAACCGATGATAGCTTTTGCGCATATAGGCGCCTTAATTTTTTTATATTAGTGTAATAATAACCGTCTTCCATAAACAGGGCAAGCGTGAGTTGTTCCGGTTTTGAGCAAGTCTGCCTATAGTCACCTTTTATAGTGGAAAATATGCTTGCCATTTTCTCAGGTAGTATCATATAGCTGATTTTAATTGCAGGGAATAAAGTCGATGAAAACGAGCCGAAATATACAACGCAATCCTGCTCGTCCAGGCCCTTAAGAGCCGGTATGGGTTTGCCGAAATACCTAAGTTCGCTGTCGTAATCATCTTCCAATATTATACTGCCATTTCGCTTAGCCCATTCGAGCAATCTGTGACGATTTGCTATAGACATTACTGAGCCCGTCGGGAATTGATTGGCAGGGCTTACGTATACGGCGGATTTGATATTATCAGGCAATTTGCCCACATCTATCCCGTTAGATGTTACAGGGATTGAGCCTATGCTGAAGCCGTTATCGCTAAATATCTTTTGAATAGGCGCATAACCCGGACTTTCTGTGCATACGTAATCGATGCCCATTTTTAGCAGTATTCTTGAAAGATGAGAGGTGAGTTGTTGTGTGCCTGCACCTATCACTATATAATCCGGATTTGCATGAACACCTCTCGAAGAATATAGGTATTTTGATATTTCAAACCGCAAAGCCGCCTCGCCTTGCGGATCACTTTCAAAGAGCATGAGATGCGAGTATTCATCGAATACTCGCGAAGCGCATCGCTTCCATTTAGTGAAATCAAAAGATGATAAATCGTACATGTATTTGGAGTTGTCAAAAGTATAGTTGTCGAAGTCGAAGAGTGATTTTCTATCTTCGCGCGATTCGAAAGGCAAATCGGGAATGTCAGATACGTAATATCCTGACTGTGGCTTGCTTACTATATAGCCTTCCGTCAAAAGCTGTTCGTACGCTTGTGACGACGTAGTTACCGAAATGCCGTTTTCGCTTGCTATTTTTCGAAGCGATGGCAGCTTTGAGGAAGCCGGAAGGTTACCGCATAGAATTTCGGATTTGATATGCCTGTATAACTGTATATATATAGGAATTCGTTTATTGTCGTTATTTATAATCACAAATGGCTTCATATCTCGTTAAACCTACTAACTGTATATAGAAAATAATTGCATATTGTTTATTTAAATAAATACAATATAGTGATATTATACGCTCATGAGGAGTTATGTCAATACTATGTCGCTTATGCTGAAATATTTGATACGGAAAAGGTAATATGATATTATGAAAAACGATAAAACTTACAAATTAGTCATGACCGCATTGATGTTATGCATTGTAGCTATATCAACCATGGCAATAAAGGTGCCGGTACCTTTTACACAGGGTTACGTTCATCTCGGAGATGCTGCTATATTTTTATCCGTTTTAATCTTGGGAAAAGAAAGAGCGGCGATTGCTGCAGGGGTCGGCTCGGCTCTTGCCGATGTACTTGGAGGATATGCTTACTTTGCACCTTGGACGCTTATAGTTAAAGCGCTTATGGCATTTATCATGGGGCTTTTTCTGGAATATATGCAAAGACGAGGACATTCGAGAAGCAATGATTCTCTAAACTTTATAGAAGTGATCGGCATGGCGATTGGAGGGATTGAGATGGCACTTGGGTACTATCTCGTGGAGAGCGTAATGTACAATAGCTTTGTAGTACCGCTTCCTGCGATTCCTGCGAATATAGGTCAATTTGTGGTAGGTATGATACTTGCAAGTTTAATTGCAACGGCGCTTTACAAGACGCCTGCAAAGAAGTATTTTGCAATAAAGTAACGGTTTGATTTCGGGCAAATGCAACTCGATGTTAAGCGTAACTTGAGATAAATTAAGACGAGGGGTAATTCACGATAATATGAGTGACATCATAACGCTAAAGAATCTCATTTTTGAGTATACGCAAGATGATGCCGGAGAAGCTAAGAGGGCGATAGATGATATTTCCCTGGATATTGAAAAAGGAAGCTTTACAGCAATAATAGGCAAAAATGGCTCCGGTAAATCTACACTTGCGAAAAATTTAAATGGACTTCTGCTCCCGACGGGCGGAAGCGTTTATGTAAAAGGTTGGGATACTTCGGATGAGAAATATATATGGGATGTCAGACGCACTGCGGGCATGGTTTTCCAAAATCCGGATAACCAGCTCGTTTCTTCTATTGTAGAAGACGATGTTGCTTTCGGTCCCGAAAATTTAGGGGTAGATCCAAAAGCGATTCGTGAAAGTGTGGATTATGCGCTTGATGCTGTCAGAATGGGAGCGTTTAAGCGAAAAGCTCCGCATCTTCTTTCGGGAGGGCAGAAACAAAGGATTGCGATAGCAGGCGTAGTAGCGATGAAGCCGGAATGTATAATATTTGATGAACCGACAGCTATGCTCGACCCACGCGGGCGAAAAGACATAATGAATATAATTTCAGAACTTAAAAAAGAAGGAATAACGATAGTGTTGATAACCCACTTTATGAGCGAAGCTGTTTTAGCGGATAGAATAGTAATAATGAACGACGGTAAAGTATTTCTCGACGGAACACCTGCAGAAGTTTTTTCAGAAGGAGAAAAGATTCGCGAGGTGAATCTCGAAGTGCCTATGGTAGTCGATATAGTAACTCACCTCAGATCAAATGGGGTTGATGTGCCTTCGAATGTTATTACAAAAGAAGATTTTCAGGAGTTTATATGTCAGTACAAGTAAGCAATCTTTCACATATTTATAGTAAAGGAATGCCGAACGAGCAGCTCTCCCTAAACGATATAAGCTTTGAAATCACAGATGGCGAAAAGATAGGAATTATAGGGCATACGGGTTCCGGAAAGTCTACGCTTTTGCAGACCTTGAACGGTCTCATCAAACCGACGAAAGGGCAGATAAAAATCGGAGGGTTTGATGTGACATCACCCAAGACCGTAATGCGTGATGTCAGGCAAAAGGTCGGGTTGGTATTTCAATATCCCGAATATCAGCTGTTTGAGGAAACGGTAGCGCTTGACGTTGCTTTTGGGCCGAAAAATTTAGGTCTTAATCAAGATGAAGTAGACAGGCGAGTTAAAGAAGCCATTTCGCTTGTAAGTTTAGATTACGATGAGATATCAGGGCTTTCCCCGTTTGAGTTATCGGGAGGACAAAAAAGGAGAGTTGCAATAGCGGGCGTAATTGCCATGCAACCTGAAATTTTGATTCTCGATGAGCCGACGGCAGGTCTTGATCCGGGAGCGCACAAGGACATAATCTCTATGATTGAAGGGATTCATAGCAAACAGGGAAACAATATAATATTTGTCAGCCACAATATGGCAGATGTTGCGGATTTAGCCGATAGAGTAATGGTTTTAGATGCTGGAAAACTCGTGATGTTCGATACTCCAAACAGAGTCTTTGCGCAGAAGGAAACGCTCAGCTCAATAGGTCTGGATATTCCGCCTGTTACCGAACTCATGCACTCGATTAAAGATAAGGGCATAGAAATCAGAACGGATATCTTGAACGTTGAAGAGGCTAAAAGCGAAATTTTAAGGTACATACGCAATAAGGAACGTTAGATGATAAGGGATATAACTTTAGGACAATATTACGCAGGAGAATCACCGATTCACAAACTCGATCCGCGTGTCAAAATAATGGCTACGGTGCTTTTTATATTTGAACTGTTTTTAGTTGAGCATTTCGCAGTGTTCGCTTTCTTTGGAGTGTTTTTAGGAATCTGTATCGCAATCTCAAAAGTCCCTATTGCATTCATTTTAAGAGGTCTTAAACCGATTATTCTCATACTGTCGTTTACGTTTATCTTGAATATATTTATGGTTAAAGGCACAATTTTATTTCAATGGAAATTCATACGGATAACGGAAGAAGGTATAGAGACGGCATTTTTTATGGGAACGAGGCTCATTCTTTTAATATTGAGCTCGTCACTTCTCACACTGACAACAAAGCCTATATCATTGACGGACGGTCTCGATAAACTGATGAAACCTTTATCTAAAATAGGTGTGCCTACTCACGAAATCGCAATGATGATGTCCATTGCACTTCGCTTTATACCGACGCTGCTTGAAGAGACGGACAAAATAATGAAGGCGCAACAAGCCAGAGGCGCTGATTTTGAAAGCGGGAATTTAATTCGGCGGTCTAAGGCTATGATACCGATTTTAGTTCCACTTTTTGTAAGTGCATTTCATATAGCTCAGGATTTAGCAATGGCTATGGAAGCAAGATGTTATCGAGGCGGCACAGGTAGAACGAGAATGAACCAGATGAAGTTTTTAAAGGCGGACGGTGTTGCAATAGCTGTTATACTGCTTGTGTTAGCGGCCACCATATATTTTTATATAGCGTTTTAAGGTGATATGAGACAGAGAAGAATTAAAAACATAGATGAAAAGCTGGCGAATTATTCCGATTTGATTTTGACGCCGAATTCCATTGAAAAGGGTCATTGGCGAGCTGCCTTTATCAAATGTGGATTGAACGAAACCACAGCAATGACATCGGCAGGAGCAACCCAAAGTTTAGAGCCCGATGTTATGCTACAAAAAGTATTTCACGAGAAAAAATTGTATCTTGAAATCGGCTCGGGAAAGGGAAAATTTATTACCGATTCCGCCCTGAGCGACCCGGATGGCTTGTATATTGGAGTTGAGGGATTATCAAGCGTAATATTGAGAGGACTTGAAAAAGCTCAAAATCTAAATCTTGAAAACGTACGATTCATAGTACAATACGTAAACGACGTTAGCGACTTATTTGATGTGTCTGAACTCGACGGCGTATTTTTGAATTTCAGTGATCCTTGGCCAAAAGCGAGACATGAAAAGAGAAGATTGACGTATCATGAACGTATGAAAACATATGCAAAAGTCATAAAGGTCGGAGGATTTATAAAATTCAAAACCGATAACGATGATTTATTTGAATATACGCTTGAACAGGTTGATATATGTAAGAAATACGACCTTGAAATTGGTGATATGACCAGAGACCTGCATTCTTCTGAACTTTTCAAATCGAGTCCGGAAACAGAGTATGAAAATAAATTTGCATCTTTAGGTAAAAATATCAATTATGTTGCGTTAGTAAGAAAATAACAGTATACTGAAATATGTATTTCAAGTAATATATCCGCGGAGGTTTGACATGATAGAAAATTCGTATATGGTATCGATTAACGGAAGAAAGGTGCCTCAAAAGGACAAGGTGTTCGGCATCAACAAGATGGCGATGCAAATGGAGAAGGAACGTGGCAAAGAGTCCGTTATCAATGCGACTATCGGCGCATTACTCGATGATAACGGTGAGCTTATCGTCTTTTCATCGGTAGATAAGGCGTTCAAAGATCTTAAACCTCAAGAATATGCAAAGTATGCACCTATAGGTGGAACACCTGAATTCAGGCGCGCCGCAATTGATGCTGCACTTGGCGATTTTTCATGCGAAGATAGGCATGTCAGAGCTGTTGCCACTATGGGTGGAACAGGGGCTATCCGTACAGCCATTTCAAATTACAGTGAATATGGTGAGAGCGTCTTGACGACCGATTGGCATTGGAACCCATATAAGTCGATAACCTCTGAACAGGATAGAAATCTTGAAACTTTTCCGCTATTCGATGAAGAACGGAATTTCAATATCAAGGCATTTAAGATGAAAGTCGCAGATATACTCGAGAGACAAAATCGCCTCGCAATAATTTTAAATACTCCGGCGCACAACCCTACAGGATACAGTATAAATATATCGGAATGGGAATCAATATTGAACGTATTGGAAGATGTAAGAGCGGACAAGAAGATAGCCCTCATTGTTGATGCAGCGTATATCGATTACGCAGGAGATGAACGCGAGGTTAGAGGATTTATTCCGATATTGATGAGGATGCCCGATAACGTAATCCCTTTTATAGCTTATAGTATGTCAAAGACCTATACCCTTTACGGTATGCGTTGCGGTGCGCTCATTTGTATTGCACCTACTGAAGAAATAGCAGATGAGTTCGTTAGATATAGTGAATTCAGTTGTCGTGCTTCATGGTCAAATCCGGTCAGAGCTGCACAGAGTATAGTCACTAAAATTTTTAACGACAATGAGTTGCGTGAGGCTCTCGTAGTTCAAAGAACGGATATAAGAAACATGCTTGCCGCAAGAGGTAAGGCATTTGAGGAAGCTGCGGAGAAAGAGGGAGTTTTAACAGAGCCTTTTTCAGCAGGATTCTTTTGCTCCATTCCGCACGAAAATCCGGAAGCAGTTGCTGAAAAACTGCGTGAAGAAGGTATATTCGTAATACCGCTTGTACATGGGTTCAGAGTATCTATAGCCTCTATAAGCGAATCTGTTTGTAGAAGTTTACCACGCAAAATTAAAATAGCTATGGATTCGGTATAGATTTGTACAAATTAAATGATATAATACAATAGGGATTAGCGATATGGAACTCGTTTGAATCTAATTTTATAATCATTGCGGGCGTAGTTTAGTGGCAAAATATCAGCTTCCCAAGCTGAGGTTGTGAGTTCGATTCTCATCGCCCGCTCCATTTTACTTTACATTGCCAAGTGCCACAAAAATATATATAATTATCTTACATAATAATAAGCGTGATAATAAATTTAATAGTAAATTAGTAAATTCAAATTAAAACGATAAGGCAAACTTACTTGTTAAAGCTGCCGTTTTTCGCTCGCGTTTTGTTATAGTTTTGTTATATAGAATATGATAAAAATGGAGAACAATATATAAAAATGGACATTAAAATTCTCAAAGACCAACACCCTATACTAAAGGAGATTTCTCAATACAAGGAAGTATTTTGGGTAAATGAAAAATTGGGAAAAAAGAAGGAGCAAGCGTTTAATATTGAAGATATAGAAGATGCTGAACGCAGATTGAATCGGTTTAAACCGTACATAGCTAAGGTATTTCCTGAAACTTTTGATGTCGGCGGAATAATAGAGTCGCCTTTGATTGATATAGCAAATATGCAAGAGCACCTTGGCAAAATGACGGACGCTGATATTAAAGGCAGATTGATGTTAAAGTGTGACAGTCATCTTCCTATATCAGGTTCGATTAAAGCTAGAGGCGGTATTTACGAAGTATTGAAGTTTGCCGAAAAGGTGGCTATCGATAGCGGGCTGCTAAAAGAAGATGACGATTACGGTGTGCTTTGCGATGAAAAGTTTAAAACTCTTTTTTCTCAGTATAGCGTTGCAGTAGGATCGACCGGAAATCTCGGACTTGCCGTAGGTATAATGAGTGCGAAACTCGGATTTTCCGTTACAGTTCATATGTCATCCGATGCTAAGGAGTGGAAGAAAAGAATCCTTAGAAGCAGAGGGGTGAACGTTGTTGAATACGAAGATGATTATCAGGTAGCTGTCGCTGAGGGAAGAAAAGCGGCTGAACAAGATGAAAAGTGCCATTTTGTCGATGACGAAGATTCAGCTGATTTGTTTTTGGGGTATTCTGTTGCGGCTAAGCGTTTAGCTTCGCAGATGAAAAATATGGGAATCAGATGCGATGAAGAGCATCCGCTGTTCGTGTACATACCTTGTGGCGTAGGTGGCGCTCCGGCAGGTGTAGGATTCGGTTTAAAAACGATATTCAATGACAATGTTCATGTATTTTTTGCAGAACCCACACATGCCCCGTGTATGACTATCGGAATGATAACGGGATTGAATAACGAAATATCGGTATATGATATGGGCTTAGACGGTATAACGGAAGCTGACGGCTTAGCTGTGGGACGAGCCTCAAAACTTGCCGGAAATGCAATGGAAACTCTTTTGGACGGCTGTTATACCGTCGAAGACTATAGACTGTATGACTTCTTGGCAATGTTGGCGGATTATGAAGGCCGCTACGCAGAACCGTCGGCATGCGCAGCGTTTATGGGTCCTGCGCTCGTTATGCAAAATAAAAATTATCTTAAATCTTTAAATCTTGAAGATAAGCTTAAAAATGCAACCCACATAGTATGGGCAACCGGCGGAAATATGATGCCGGAAAAAGAAAGAAACGAGTATTACGTAAAAGGCAAAGAACAGTTGAATCAGAAAAGAAATAAGCAGAAAAGAAATAAAAAGTAGCGACCTTACAATCAGTCTTTAATATAAATCAAATTAAAGGTATAATAGGGTTATCAAGTGAGATTGGAGAACAATATGTATAAAATACTTGGCAGCAAATATTTTAAATTGGCACTGACTGTATTCTTAACGGGAGCACTGCTTTTGCTGTTTTATCAGATGGCATCAAATTTCACCGAATTTCGAAATGGTATTAGTGAGATTGTGTCGATAATATCGCCGTTCATATACGGATTCGTATTGGCATACTTGGTTAGCCCTATATATAACGTAATAGTTAAGTTCTCTTACAAGGTTCTTTCAAAGAAGACAGCACGCAAGTTACGTTGCTTTATGCTATGCAAGGTAATAGCGACGATAATTACATTGGTGATTATGCTCGCGTTGGTTTCAGGTATGATAGCTCTTGTAATACCTCAGCTTGTTGACAGCATAGTGGGGATAGTAAATACGTTGCCGGGGAAACTGGATCAGGTTACAAATTGGATAGAGAATTATGCTGACAATATGGACAACGAAATGCTGGCAGAGAAGCTTAATGAATACGGCAATCAGATGCAAACCTCGACTATAGAGTGGGCACAGGATACTCTATTACCGGGAATCGGCACGATGATGCAGAGAATATCGTCGAGCGTAATACTGACGTTGAAAAAAGTCATGAATATACTGATAGGCCTTATCATTACGGTTTACCTGTTGAATAGCAAAGAAACGTTCAAGGCGCAAATTAAAAAGACTGTATATTCATTATTGAGTAGAGAAAATGCTGAGTCGCTCTTTGAATTTGGAAGATTCACGAACAAGACGTTCGGTGGATTTATAAACGGTAAACTAATCGATTCACTCATAATAGGCATAATATGTTTCATAGCAATGAGCATACTTAAATTGCCATATCCGATTTTAATAAGTACTATAATAGGTGTGTCCAATATAATACCGTTTTTCGGACCAATAATAGGTGCGGTACCTTCGGCTATGCTTTTATTCCTAATAAGCCCTATGCAAGCGCTTTATTTCGTAATAATGGTGATAGTTTTACAACAACTCGACGGGAATATCATAGGACCGGCAATAATAGGAAATACAACCGGACTTACGAGTTTTTGGGTAATGTTTGCAATTGTAGTCGGTGGAGGGCTGTTCGGCTTTATGGGAATGGTACTTAGCGTTCCTATATTTGCAGTGATATACTTCTATATAGGGCGTGCTGTTGAAAATAGACTCAAGAAAAAGGGACTTGATCATGATACGCGAGAATACATAAAATACGACAGCTACGATATAGATAAGGAGGAAATCCTCTGATGCATATAGAACAAAACGTCGATATGTCAAAATACACGAGTTTTCGTGCAGGTGGACGTGCAAGACGATTGATAAGAGTAGATTCCGAGCAGGAGTTAATAGATACTTTAAAGGACATTAAAACGTCAGGTGAAAAATATATATTTTTAGGAAGAGGCACTAATACGCTTTTTGCAGACGGCACTTATGACGGTGCTGTCGTTATGCTCGGAGAATCGTTTGATTACGTCCGCAAGGTAGATGATTTGACGAGTTCAAACGATATTAACTCAAACTATGTTAAATTGCGTGTAGGTGCAGCTGCGCTGCTTTCTAAAGTGGCGAAGTTTGCCTTGTCCAATGAGCTTACAGGTTTTGAGTTTGCAGCGGGGATTCCCGGAAGTTTGGGTGGAGCCGTATTCATGAATGCAGGAGCATATGGTGAGGAGATGAAGGGCGTGTTGGAAAGCGTCGAAGTAATTTCGAGCAATCATGAAATTCAAACGGTCAAAGCAAGTGATCTTGAGCTTGGATATCGCAGAAGCAGATTACTACATACGGCGGAGATAGTTACGTCGGCAGTTATAAGGTTGACACGTTCAGATGCGAAGGAGATAGAAGATAAGATGCTCGACCTCGCAGAGAGAAGACGTAGCAAACAACCTCTCGAATATCCGAGCGCAGGTAGCTTTTTCAAGAGACCTGCAAATAATTTCGCAGGAAAGCTGATAGAAGATGTCGGGCTCAAAGGGTTGTCTGTAGGCGGAGCCGAAGTTTCCACGAAGCACAGTGGCTTTATAATAAACAAAGGTGGTGCTACCGCTACGGATATAATGGCACTTAGAGATATTGTGAGGCGTAGGGTTTTTGAGAAAACGAACATAATGCTCGATACGGAGGTCAGAATCATTGAAAACTGAAATGCTTAGCGAAAAAGCGATACTTGAGGCTAAAAAATATGAAATGACCTTTGATTATCATACTCATACTACCTTTTCGCATGGAACCGGAAGCATTGAAGATAATGTTAAGGAGGCGATTGCCAAAGGTCTTAAAGCGATAGCGATTTCAGATCACGGTCCGGGTCATTTGACTTACGGGGTAAAGCGTGCAGATCTTCCGGTAATGCGAAGTGAGATAGATGTTCTAAAGAAAAAATATCCACAGATAGATATATTGTTGAGCGTTGAAGCAAACATAGTGTCGAACAAACCTTATACGGATGTTATCGAAGCAGATTTGGAGTCTCTCGACTTTTTAATAGCGGGATATCATTACGGGATTACAAAAGGTTATTGTATAAGCAACTGGCTGGATTCACACTTGTCGTATCCTAAGACGAGTGCGAAAAAACTACTCGTATCCAATACGGAAATGACAGTAGCTTGCATATACGAAAACGACTTGAAGATTTTGACGCATCCGGGAGATAAGGGGCGATTTGATATAGATGAAATCGCAAGAGCGTGCAGTGAAAGAGGAACTTGGCTTGAAATCAATATGAAGCATCCGTTTTTAGATATGCATGGAATTAAAATTGCTTCGAAGTATGACGTTGAATTTGTAATAAGCAGTGATGCACACGTAGCAAAAAATGTCGGAACTTTTGCGAGGGCGCTGGCACGAAGCATAGATGCGGGATTAGACCCCGATAGAATAGTAAACATAAAAAGACGAGAAAGATAGCGAGAAGGGGATAGGTATAAGCGTATGGAGAAGATAAACGTCGTCATAGTAACCGGACTTTCAGGTGCCGGAAAAACGAATGCGATTGATTGGTTTGAAGACGCAGGGTACTATTGCGTTGATAATATCCCGCCATCACTTATAAACAACTTCATAGAACTTGCAATCACATCGGAAAAAGGGCTTGAAAAAGTAGCATTTGTAGTCGATGTAAGGGGAATGGAATTTTTCGATAACCTGAAAGAATATATCGTATCGTTTAAAGCAGATGAACGAATCTCGTGCAAGGTCTTATTCATAGAAGCGTCCGAACGGAACCTTGTCAAGCGATATAACGAAACGCGTAGAAATCATCCGCTTGCCACCGGTTCTACGAATAGAAATGTTGTACGCCAGGAGATTGAAAAGCTCGCCGAAATACGCGAGATTGCCGACCACATAATCGATACGACGAATATGAAAGTTGCGGAATTAAAAACCGAGATAGGCTGCATATTCGGTGGAGGGGATCCGTCTTTCTCCATAAATATAACGTCTTTCGGATATAAGAACGGTCTGCCGCCGGAAGCCGATATGATGTTCGATATGCGCTTTATAAGCAATCCATATTATGTGCCGTCGCTTAAAAAACTTACGGGACGAAGCAGGAAGGTTTCGCAATACGTTCTTAAAAGTGAGGCTGCACAGCAGTTTTCAAAGATGGCAATTGAGATGATAAATGAACTCACTCCTAATTACGTAATGGAGGGGAAGAATCATCTGAATTTGGCTTTCGGTTGTACGGGAGGTCGTCACAGATCGGTAGCAATAGCGAATCATATTGCGAAAATTTTAATATCCGAAGGCTATAGAGTTACTGTTGAACACAGGGATATTTAATGATATAATTTGAACGAGATTTTGATATTTATTTAATTTAAGGAGAACATTATGGAAAAACTTATCATCAGTGCGTGCATCTGCGGTGCAGAAGTTACGAAGGAACAAAACCCGGCAGTACCTTACACGGTAGAAGAAATCGTTAGAGAAGCAAAATCTGCATATGATGCAGGTGCGGCTTTGATTCACCTTCACGTCAGGTGGGACGATGGAACGCCTACACAGGATAAGGGTCGCTTCCAAGAGTGTATAGATGCAATCAGGAAAGAATGCCCTGATGCAATAATTCAGCCGTCAACGGGCGGTGCAGTTGGAATGACAGACTTGGAAAGACTCCAGTCGACAGAAGTGGTTCCTACGCCTGAAATGGCAACTTTAGATTGCGGAACGTGTAACTTCGGCGGTGATGAAGTATTTACTAATACGAATACCACGATTGAGAATTTTGCCAAGATACTTAAGGAGAGAGGAATTAAGCCTGAGCTTGAAGTATTCGATAAGGGAATGATAGACCTTGCGCTTAAAGTCGCAGACAGAAAAGGTCTTCTAGTTCACCCGCTTCATTGGGATTTCGTGCTAGGAGTTCAGATGAATGCTACGATTAGAGATCTCGTATATATGGCAAACTCAATACCTGCAGGTTCGACTTGGACTGCAACAGGGCTTGGGAAGAACGCTTGGCATATTGCTGCGGCTACAATTTCTATGGGTGGACACGTAAGAGTCGGATTCGAAGACAATCTGTACATGGAAAAAGGCGTTCTCGCAAAAAGCAATGGCGAGATGGTGGCAAAGGTAGTTGAGATAGCAAAACTTCTCGGAAGGCCTATAGCAACACCGGCTGAAGCACGCGAGATACTTTCTATTCCACCTTTGAAGAAGTAAGATTTAATAATTAAAGAATTAGCGGCTTATTTCAAATGAGCTTTGCGAATAAAGCGATATTAAGGCTGCCGTTTTCGGTAGCCTTAATGTAATAATGGGGGTTTTATGAGTTTTTCCGCCGAAGTTAAAAATGAATTATCGAGAGTAAATACTGAGAAAAAATGTTGTCAACTCGCCGAAATTGCAGGATTTATTCGCGCTTCCGGGAGTCTTAAACTGGCAGGTGCGGGCAAAATGCACATAGTCATTACTACGGACAATCCGGCAGTCGCACGACACTACAAAAAGATGATAAAGGAGTATTTCAAGGTCAATGCTTCTCTCGATGTGATTGAGTCAAATGTTTTTAGGAAAGGCCATCACTACAAGCTTTCTATTCCGCCGGAAGAACGATCGGAGCAGATATTACGAGAGGTTGGACTTCTTTTGGTGCGCGAAGGCAACAACTATATAGCGGACGGAATATACGACGACATAATAAGGACGAAGTGTTGTAGAAAATCGTATGTAAGAGGCGTTTTTTTAGGAGCGGGTTCAGTGTCGGATCCTTCAAAGAGCTATCATCTTGAAATCGTATGCTCAAGCGAACCGCTGGCACGAGATCTTTGTAAACTCATAAATACGTTTGAAGATATGGAGCCCAAGATAATTTCGCGAAATGGGCGTTATGCCGTATATTTTAAAAGAGCAATGAACGTAAGGGATTTGCTCGCCATAATGGGTGCCCACAGACACGTATTGCTGTTTGATAACGTTATGCTCGATAAGCAGATGAAGAATCAGGCTACGAGAATAACAAATTGCGATGATGCAAATCTCAACCGAGCTGTTGATGCTGCTCGCAAACACATAGAAGCTATAAATAAATTGAAAAACTCGGGCAGATTCTCCTCACTACCGTTCAAGTTAAGGGAAGTGGCAGAAGTAAGGCTGGAAAATCCGGAACTTACAATTTCACAACTAGGCGAACTGCTTGAACCGCCATTAAAAAAATCCGGAGTGAATAACAGACTGAAGAAGATAATGGAAGCGTGCAAGGAATTGTAACATGAATTTTATAATCAAGCATAAACAGTATTCAAAGATCATTTTAGCAAACTCGATAAGTCGCTTTGGCGATAACATCGACATGATAGCATTTGCTTGGCTCATATATACCGTTACTGGAAGTGCCGCATGGTCTGCAATAATCATGGGAGTTAATCAAGGTGTATCTATAATAGTACAACCGTTCGTGGGCGGTATCGTTGAGAAAAAGCATAAGCGTACGATAATGGTGGTGACTGATTTACTTAGATTTACGCTCATAATGATACTCTGCATACTCGCATATTTTGAACATGTAAATGAGTGGGTGCTCGTAGCATTCACAGTTCTAATATCTTTTATAGAAACGTTCAGGATTCCCGCAGGGGTTTCGATTATTCCGATGATTTTAGGTAAAGATGACTTTGATGAAGGTGTATCGTTAAACAACGGCTTTTCGCAAGTCAGTTCACTGATAGGTCTGTTGGCAAGCGGTATTTTAATCGCTGCCGTCGGGAGTATAGGCGCAATTTTTATCGACGGCTTAACATTTTTAATTTCGGCAATTCTAATCGCTCTGGTAAAATATGAAGACACAAGCAAGAGCATGGCATCAAAAGCTAGCAATAATATAATAGTTGCCGCTAAAGACGGCTTTTCGCTCATGATAAAACATCGGCAACTGCTCTTAATCTGTATAATCGCATCATTGATGAATGCATGTATTTTACCTTTTGAAACGCTTAAACCTGCGTATATAACATTGTACTTCGGCTCAAATGTGACCCTGCTGTCGGCTCTTGGTGTTGCCTCATCTTTAGGTATGATAACGGGTTCGTTTACTTATAAATACATAGCAAAGGTAGAGTTTTTGCAACAAAAGGAAAGACTTTTGAGTTTTGGAGGAATAGCTATCGGGTTATTTTACGTATCTATGTTCTGGATAAGCATATTGAAAGCGTCTGATATAACGAGAATAATATATGCGGTTGGGTTGACTTTAGTATACGGTTTATTCCTCGGAGTCCTCAATTCATACGTTCAAATTTTCTTTGTAAAGAACGTCAAGCAGGAGTACTTGTCGCGAATTGCTTCGATAGCAAACACAGTTGTGAGCATAGGCTCGCCGATAGCTGCGGCAATCGTTGCGTTTATGGCAAGCGTATTGGTGTGCAACCAGATAATTCTCATTGCCGGTATTTTCACAGTAGTTGCTTTTATAGTCCTTAGCGGAATGCTTTCGCGTGCAAGAGAGGATTAACGAACTTTTTTATTGTTTTTATAATAGGAGTTATAGGACAACAGTTGCGTTTAAACGGATAAAATGGTATAACATCCGTGCAAACGGAACAAAAGAGGTGTTTTATGGATTATAAAAATCTAGTTAAAGAGTATCTAAAAACTTCTGGAGGAATTATAAGTACAAGATATTGTGAAGAGAATGGTATTCCTAGAGTGTATTTAAGTAGGTTGGTTAAGGAAGGTTTTTTAGAGAATGTATCACGAGGACTTTATAGGACTAAAGATAGCGATTTTGATGAGCTATATTTTTTTCAATACAGATATAAAAAGGCTATTTATTCTTATGAAACAGCTTTATATTTAATGGACATAACAGATAAGTTTGTAGTGGATATGGATGTAAGTGTTCCTAGTAATTATAAATTTAATGGACTTAAAGAAGCAGTTAATATTCATTATGTAAAAAGTGATTTATGGAATTTAGGAGTAAAAGAAGTTAAAACTATGTTTGGAAATATTGTTAAGATATATGGTTATGAAAGGTGCCTTTGTGATTTTATAAAGCATAAAGACAATATGGATAAGGAAGTATATGTTAATTTAATTCGTGCTTATAATGATGTTAAAAACAAAGATGTAAATTTAGTTTATGAGATTGCTAGTAAAATGGGAATATTAGTAAAGGTAAGAGAAATATTAGAAGTGATTTATGAATAAAGATAAGTTGACAAGTATTTGCCATAAGATAAGTTCAAAAACAAATTTATCATTTAATGAAGTAATGGTGTATTATTTTTTAGAAAGCATTTTGGAAAAACTATCTAGTAGCGCATACGGAGATGATTTTATTTTCAAAGGTGGATTTTTGTTATCAAATGTTGTAGGTTTAGATACTAGAAGTACAGTAGATATAGATTTTTTAATTAGAAATAGTGAATTATCTGAAGAAAATATCACAAACATTTTAAATGTTGCCTTAATAAATTCTATTAGCAAAGATATAAGCTATGAAATTAGAAACATTGTACCTATTAAGAGAAATGACCAGTATGGTGGATTTAGAGCAAATATACTGTGTAAATTAGAAAATATTAGGCAGAATGTTCCACTTGATATTGCAACAGGAGATGTGATAACGCCACACCCTATAGACTATAA
>PDWI01000456.1_pt1 | contig 67882 bp, 53 predicted proteins | sample 1430891 | NCBI WGS metagenome assembly PDWI01 (sample SAMN01162508, study PRJNA174530) | Oral metagenome, whole genome shotgun sequencing project. | biome: Marine environment; feature: Marine mammal; material: Swab sample of the gingival sulcus; isolation source: swab sample of gingival sulcus...
AACGGGTACCTGTCTTTTCTATACCGTGGGCCATGTTGGCAGCACCGACGGTCCAGTTGTACATTACAGGTGTTTTTCCGGCAAAGAGGCTCGCAAGATAGGTGATCCCTGCACTTACCGCTGCAGGCAGCATGATGCCCACACATTTGCCGGGAAGGCCTGCAAATTTTTCTCTGAGCAAAAAGATGGCGGTCAGTATATCTCTGTAGGTTTTATAGCCTGCTATCTGATCACCGGCGATGAGCCTGTTGGGATGTTTCCTGGCCATGGTCAGGAAAATATCGGTCATAGTCTCTCCCTGCGGTGGTTTCAGCTCATCTCTGTCGTCTGTAAACCATTGAGCAGGTACGGGTTTTCTGGCGAGATTGTCGGCCAGAACAATGCCACTGGCAGCGTGGATACAGCTTTCCACCGTTTCCAGGCTGGCAAGATCATCAACTGTAATGCCATACTCTTCTTCAAGCCAGGAGGCCAGTTCCATTACGGTGAGACTGTCCATGCCCAGGTCTCGTGCCAGACTGTCACCAGGTTTTGGGTTTGCTCCTGATAATTCTCCTATCTTGTCAATGATGTCCCGAGCGATGCCGGGAGCTGTTGCAACAGCAACATCTTGTAATGATTTCCTTTCCGGTTCCGGCTTGATTTCAGGTTTGCTGCCCTGCCACCAGTAGGAGGGGATAGAGGTATGTGGTCGCTCAGCCTGATTGTAAAAAGTGGAATTCGATGGTGACGTCTCGCCGTGGTCCGAAAAAGAGGAGATTGGCAATGAGATATGTAACACCACCCTTCAGTTCCTTGCCAATTCCCGGCTGTTTTCCTGATGCCCGGGAAAAGCGGCTGCCCCAGAGTCCTGTAGTGCGTACCAGCACAATCTTGATGTGATCGGTATTTTGTAAAAGTGATTCTACAGCAGAGTTGCTGGCCAGATCTTCACGGCTGGACCGATAGAGCCTGCCGGCCGGATAGAGCAGAATGTCGTTACCCTGGTTGAGATGGTGAGCCATCTCAGCAAGTGCCTCTTTGATGCGAGCTTTGCCGCTGCGACCCTCTGTGGTCATATCCGGTATAACGATGGGCTGGACGAGTTTCATCAACAGGCGGATACCCGGTTTAGTTACCTGACGCTGGTCGGAAAGCGGCCTGGGGTAGATGCTTTTCCCGTAGAGGATGCAGGAGATGAGCACCGGGTCTATCAAGGCCGGGTGGTTAGGGAGAAAGAGCGTCCCACACGAATCATCCTTGTTTATGTTCTCAAGTCCTTTCACAGTAACCCGGTAACGCAGAGAGAGCAGAGCAAAGAGCAGGCGTGATCCTGTGAAAATGAGTGTGGTGCGTTCGAGTAAAAGAAGAACGGCACAGCATAAGGCCAGCGTTCCCAGGGATACCAATAAAACCGCAAAAATTTGTGGTGCCGAGTACCCGCCCTTTTTCCGAGCGTTGTGGATAAATTTGTAAAAAGCTGGTAATGGGAATGAGAAAAACACCGCCTGCAAACCCGGCCAGGGTTAAGCCTGAGATAACCCATATTTTTTGGAAGGTGACTGGTACAAAGATTGTGAATGCAGCCAGGAAAAGTCCCATAGCCATGCCGAGTATGCCAGTAAAAAGAAATCTGTCCCACTGTTTGACTGTAAAAAAGCGCGATACCAATACAGCACCAACGGAGATGCCAAGCATCAAACATACAGACAGCAGACTGGTGAGAGACTGGGAAAATCCCAGTTGTTTGATGCCCATCAGGTTGATGGTCAGCACAGCAGTCGAGGCGAGAAAATAGAAGATGGTATTTGCGAGAATGGCCTTGCGCAGTTTATGGTCAGCAAAAAGGTCTCTTGCATCTTTCAATGAACTCACAGGTCCCCACCAGGGGAAAGGCCGCCTTACCCCTGCTGCTTCTTTACTGTAGAGTGAGATTCCTGCAAGGGCAATGCCCAGCAGGATGGACAGGGTTGTGACCAGTTTTAGAAAACCGTTTGCCTTTGCCACCTGTTCTTCAGCAAAAAGTTCGGGGATGGAGGCGTTCAAGGCCGGGCTGAAAAAGGTGGACTGGAGACTCATAAGGAAAATCATGGCCAGAATACAGGACCAGTTCATCAGCAGTATGCCCGTGGCACCAATAAGCATGGCGATTACCTCGAGCCCCTTGGAAAAACGGACAACATTGCGCTTGGCAAATCTGTCCGCGACCCAGCCTGCATACGAGGAACAGAGGATAAAAGGCAGGGAGAATAACACGGTGGCCGGTCCCTGCAAGTGTGATATGCCTGTTGTAACAGCAAGCAGCAATGCCGCCTGTTTAAAGTAATTGTCATTAAAAACACCAAGACAGTAGGTTACTGCCATGGCAAAAATCTTACCCGCTGACGCTTTTTGCTGACTGCCTGTGTTGGTTTCTGTTTGCATGGATTGCCTCTCTGGTGATTGAGTACTGTACACTGTTATGCGTAATAAAGAAAATTTACGGTTTCTATATCATAAAGTGTGCCAGTTATATTTTCCTGGACAATTGTTTGATATTGCATGGAAAGTTTATTGGTGAAGAAAAAGAGTAAAAGAGTTGAAAAAGTATAGTAATCATTTATTGTATATCTTATGTACAAAAAATGTTTACTTTTGGAAAAGGAAATATGAAAAGCAGAGAGCGTGAATTTTTCAGCAAGGTGAAACAGGCCGTTACCTGTAATCCATTCAGTCCCGGGCGCTTGCAGCTGGATCTTGAACTCACCGGATTACCGGCGAAGACACCCATTCCAGATATCCTGCAGACCCTGCTGCAAAGGGTATATCAGATGTTGGGAATCCTGCTGCAGAGGAAAGGCGGTTCTCTCGTATCCTTGTCTGCAAGAGATTTGCAGCTGGCGCGCTATGGCGTTCTCTTTCATCTCTTTCATCGTTATGCGGACAAGTATGAAGATCATATCCAGAAGCAGATAGAAGAGGGTGACCGCTGCTGTTTTGTCGATTTTGCCCCTGAGCTGTTGGCTGAGCTTCACAGCTACGGTTTTAACGATACTGAATCTGTCAGATATCTGGCGCTCTTTTTCCAGATGCGCAGAGGGTATTATTTTATCAGACAGATTTCCGGAAAAACCGCCTGTATTCGTAAGGTGCGTGAGCGGTTGTGGAATAATATATTCACTCATAATTTGGAGCTTTACCACGATCATCTCTGGAACCGGCTCGAGGATTTTTCCACTATGCTGCTGGGTGAAACCGGAACCGGTAAGGGCCTTGCAGCATCAGCCATCGGCCGATCCGGATTTATCCCCTTTGATCGGGAAAAGGGCCAGTTCAGCGAAAGCTTTGCCAAATCATTTCTCTCTATTAATCTGTCTCAATTCCCGGAACAGTTGATTGAATCTGAACTGTTCGGCCATAAAAAGGGCGCATTTACAGGGGCTGTGGACAGTCACCAGGGTGTGTTTTCCCGCTGCAGTCCGCATGGGGCCATTTTCTTGGATGAGATAGGTGATGTTTCCATCCCTGTTCAGGTAACACTTCTTCAGGTGCTACAGGAAAGAACCTTTATGCCGGTGGGCAGCAGAATGTCAGAACGGTTTCAGGGCAGGGTCATTGCTGCAACCAATAAATCAATCGACAAACTGAGAAGCGAGGGCAATATGCGTGATGATTTCTATTATCGCCTCTGCTCCGATACTATTACCATTCCTTCACTGAGAGAGAGACTCACAGAAAACGGGGATGAAATTTTTATCCTGCTCCATTTTATAGTGGAACGCATTCTGGGTCACCCGGCTGAACAGCTGGTTACGCAGCTGGGAAATTACATTCTCGAAAATCAGCCGCAGGATTACTCCTGGCCGGGTAATATCCGTGAACTGGAGCAGTGTGTGCGCCGTATCCTGGTGAGCAGTACCTGTGATTGGGATATGGCCGAGCCTGAAGAGGTCGAGCAATTGCAGCAAACCCTACTTCAAAATGAGCTGACAGCTCAGCAGCTGCTTGCGGGTTACTGCCATGCCCTTTACAAAAAGCACGGTACCTATGAGGCAGTCGCCAGGATAGCTGATCTTGACCGCCGGACTGTGAAAAAATACATTCTTGATTATGAAAGCAGGTGATACCTGACTGTATGATGCTTTGTGCTGTATTTTCCTCGTCGCCAGAAGAGATGATGCTTGACTGATACACTATAGATATTGTATAAAGCACTTTCATGCCGGAGTGGTGAAACTGGTAGACGCACTGGACTCAAAATCCAGCGGAGGCAACTCCGTGTCGGTTCGACTCCGACCTCCGGCACCATTGAAAAATCAAACCGAAAGCCTTATAAAAACAGGTTTTCGGTTTTTTTTGTTTCTCGAGATATTTTTCCTGTCCCTTGTCCCGTGTTACTAACTTGTCAATTTTTCAAAAAAGTGGAACAAAAATGGAACAAAAAAGCAAAGAAGCGCGGCTATAGATGGCATGGATTTAAAAGCGAAAAAGTAAAAAAAGGATGGAGCTGTACTGCTGCCGTTCGTTTGGAATGAGATCCTTCTGTCAACAGGACGTTTACTACCAGAGGAAGGGCTTTGGCGTGGACGGTAAGAACTCCGGAGATTTTTCTCATTGATGGTTGAGGAAGTAATCGTACTTAAAAAGGTATCTGGCCGCGAATAAATAGTATGGAATGGTATGGAAAAAGCAGATACTGGAGTGACTGAGGCTAAGCACTCGGGAGGTGTCACAATGGAAAAGAAGGCAGGGAGGAGATATACAAGAGAAGTAGGAAAGGAGGCGGTTCGTCTGAAGAGATCCTGTGCATAAATATCAGATCAGGGAAAAAGGGTTGTCAGCATCAGAAGTATACCGACAATTATTGCCAGCAGGTCGCGTTTTGCAAAACAAAGCTGGGGCAATGTGCGGTTTTCATTGTAACAGCGGGCCTGCATGGCATCCACTACTTCATCTGCCCGGAGAAAGACCCTGCGAAACAGGGAGATGGAAAAACTGGAGAGCCGACGAATGGGGTTTTTACGGTTTTCAATACATCTGGCACGCATGGCATCAGTAGTTTCTCCTGATAGAAGGAGGATCAGCGGCAGGAATCGTACGAGCAGCCCCACCATGGTTGCGGTGCTTTTCTGGTTGATAAGGGGAAGGGGCTGCAAAAACCAGATAAGGGCAGCGCGGATGGCGGTGGTCCTTGTTGTCGCCATAAGCAGCAGACACATCAGGGCAATAAAGAAAAGACGCCAGCAGATGAGTGTTGCCTCAAAAATCAGCGGGTAACTGTTCCAGTGTGGCTGCCATTGTTCATCAAGATGCACTGTTCGTATGAGAAAGATGATAACCAGGAAAAACAAAAAATAACGAATTGCGTACAAGAGTTTGAAGAGATGAATTTGTGCACTGTTGATAGAGTAAACAAGGGCAAGTGAACTGATTGTCAGAAAGGTAAGGCTTCCAGTAATACTGGCCAGACTCAGGCTCAAAACAAGCAGCTGTTTTGTCCTTGGATCAAGCATGTGCATCTGAGAGGAGCCGGCCGTAAAGCCAATTGCTGCTAAATCTCCCACGGCTGTAATCCCTGATTGAAGCGCAGTGAGCAGGGGGGACGTACCCCGTAGAGATGGAGGTTGTCCATGACCGATTCGGGTGCCCCGTCCTCGACCACCTTTCCCTTGTCCATTATGAGTAATCGTTTGGCATGATAGATGATTTTTTCCAGATCATGGGTGGTGATAATAATGGTTGTGCCCTCTTTATGCAGTTTCAGGATCTGATCAAGCACATTACAGCTGCTAGGATAATCCAGATTGGAAAAGGGCTCATCCATGACCAGCACCCTGGGCTGCATGGCAAGCACTCCTGCAATTGCCAGACAGCGTTTCTGGCCGCCTGAGAGACTGTACGGGCTTTTATCCTCAAAGCCTGAAAGATTGATGTCTTTCAGAGCCTGTTTCACCCGTTTGTCTATTTCAGCATGAGATAATTGCAGATTCTCGGGCCCGAAAGCGACATCATCGTAGACCGTCTCTCCCATAATCTGGCAGTCCGGATCCTGGAATACCATGCCGATATTTTTTCTGGCGAGCAACGGCTGTTTCTTTACTGAGGTACCGCAGACTTCGATAGTTCCTGAGTCGGGGGTGAGCAGACCATTGAAATGTTTGAGCAGAGTGGTTTTGCCGGAACCGTTTGCCCCGGCAATGACGGTAAACTCACCCTCATGAAAAGAAAGGTTAATATCGGTAAGAGCACTTGTGTTATCAGGATAGCGATGACAGAGGTCCTTTATCTCAATTATGCTCATCTTACGCTGAGGTCCGTACCAGCTTTTCGTTTCTGTTTATAATTGGCCTGATGGCCCTGGCTATAGGGATTGCGGCTGCTATCTTGATAAGATCTCCTGGAATAAAGGGGAGCATTCCCACATTCAATGCCTTTATAAAATCCATGCCGGTTACTACCTTTAACCAGGTGATGCCAACAGCATAGATAACGACAGTACCAATGATCATGGCGATAATATCAGTAATTATACTATTCTTGCCTTTTTCGCTTATCGTTCCGATGAGAAAGGCAGCAATAGCAAAACCAGCGAGATATCCGCCAGTCGGGCCAATAAATTTACCGATTCCTCCCGTTCCACCGGCAAAAACGGGAAGTCCCACAGCTCCCGCCAGTAAATAGACAGCGATACTGATAAAACCCCATCGGCTTCCGAGCAGTAATCCTGCCAGCATGACGAATAAATTTTGCAGGACAATTGGCACCGGACCGATAGGAATAGCGATATATGCTCCTGCTGCGGTTAAGGCTGCCATCAGGGAGGCGTATACCATGTTTTTAAGTTGGATAGTTTGTGTATTCATTGTGTTTCCAATTTGTTATTTGATTGAAAGAACAAAATTAATGAAAGCAGTCGCCGTACAGAACAGTAATGTGTTGACCATTTTCCTGCTGGAGAACCAGACCGCCTTGCTCATCGATATCCACGGCTTTACCTGCTTGCCTTTCATTACTGGTGACGATCTCAACCTGTTTGCCAATGGTGCAGTTTATCTTCCGCCATTCGTTGATCACGGTTACCGGGTCGAAATGCTCTAGTGCCGGTTCGAAACGATCAAGAAAACCGGTGAGAATATCCTTTCTCGATACAGTGCGGTTCAGCAGAGCACTGATAGAGGTGGCTGTTGGTACTGATTGTTCCGCTCTGTTGTTTACGTTTAAACCAATACCCAGAATTAAATAGTCCAGTTGATTGCCTTCTATTTCCATCTGCGAGAGAATGCCGCAAATTTTCTTTCCGTCGATGAGGATATCATTGGGCCATTTTACCCGGGCATCGAGAGCAAACATGGTCCGCAGAGTGGAAGCCATCTCCGTTGCCGCCAGAAGATTAACCATATTGGCTTCTTGTGGCGGAATTGCAGGGTTGACAACCAGAGAAACATAGAGACCGCCAGTGCCCGAAATCCACTCTCGTTGTAATCTGCCGCGGCCACAGTTTTGTTTCAGAGCAATGATAATGCGGTTTTTTTCGTAGCCTTTTCTGACCAGCTCTTTCGCTGTATCCATGGTAGAGGAAAGTTCTTCGCGGAAATGAATACGGTCATTGCGAATTCCGAATTCATGGGGGAAGAGGGTGTCCTCTCTGCTTTTCAGTTGATAGCCTTTCGTGGAACTTTTGATGTCAATACCCGATTTGATCATAGCCTGGATATGCTTCCATACAGCTACCCGACTGACGCCCAGTTCCTTACGTATGGCTTCGCCTGAAACGATATCTTCAGATTCCCGCAGGATAGTATATATCTGTTGTCGTAAGTTCATTCGTTAACCCTTTTTCTAGTCTGGTTAACAGAAATAGAAAAAGGTTGCAATGAATAGTTGTTCTCAGTTGAAATTACAAGCCAGATAATTGCTTTTGAAAATCCATGGTGTGCATCCTGGCGATATGAATTATAGTACATGGAATACTAAAGAGCAGTACGAAGGTAAATGTAATACAATGAAAAGGAAAACCAGTTTTGGAGAGTAATTATGACTGATAATCTTATACAACGGACCCAGTCCGCCTATACCTATCCTTTAATAATAAAAAATATGTTTCACAGTCCTGTGGTGGACAATCCAGAGCAGGAGATTGTCTATCGTGATCATATGCGTTTTACCTATGGCGAGTTCAAGAAAAGGGTGTGCCAACTGGCAAATGTGCTCACCGAACTGGGAGTGCAGAAAGGGGATACTGTTGCGGTGATGGACTGGGACAGTCACAGATATCTTGAATGTTACTATGCGGTGCCCATGATCGGTGCTGTCCTGCATACGGTGAATGTGAAGCTGTCTCCCGAACAGATTTTGTACACCATTGATCATGCTGAAGATGATTTTCTCCTGGTCCATACTGATTTTCTCCCGATACTGGATCAGATCAAGGCAAGGATAACAACTGTTAAGAAATATATTGTTCTTGAAGATGAAGAACCGGCGACGGCCCTTTCTCTACCTGTTGCCGGTGAGTATGAGGCTTTGCTGAGGCAGGCTTCTACAGAGTTTGAGTTTGAGGACTTTGATGAAAACACCAGGGCAACCACCTTTTATACCACCGGCACAACCGGTCGGCCCAAAGGCGTCTACTTCAGTCACAGGCAGTTGGTGCTTCATACCCTTGCCACCCTTATTGCCCTGTCCAGTTCAGCAGAGCAGGGGCGTTTCCATCAGAAGGATGTGTATATGCCTCTTACCCCGATGTTTCATGTGCATGCCTGGGGTTTCCCCTACATTGCCACAATGTGTGGGGTGAAACAGGTCTACCCGGGAAAGTATGTGCCAAGCATGATACTTAATCTGATCAGGAAGGAGAAAATCACCTTTTCTCATTGTATCCCTACAATTATCGGCATGTTGATTGCCAGTCCTGAATTTGAAACCATGGATCTCACCAACTGGAAGGTAGTAGTTGGAGGTGCTGCGCTTCCAAAGAAAATCTGCATGACAGCAAAGGCAAAAGGTATTGATATTTTTACAGGATATGGCATGTCAGAAACCTGTCCTGTTCTCACCATATCCCATGTTGACGATGAGGAGTTGAGTGATGAAGAGGATATTGCCATCCGTTGTGCAACCGGCCGGCCCACCCCTCTTACCCAGGTACGGGTTGTTGATGAGCAGATGAATGATGTTCCCAACGATGGAAAAAGTGTTGGGGAAATAGTGGTACGTGCGCCATGGCTCACTCAAGGTTACTGGAAAGACAGCAGAAGTTCGGAAGCTCTCTGGCAGGACGGATATTTGCATACTGGAGATGTGGCGAATATTAACAAGAAAAGATATGTCAATATTACAGATCGGATAAAAGATGTGATAAAGGTGGGTGGGGAGTGGATCTCTTCTCTTGAGGTTGAGGATGTGGTGAATATGCACCCGCAGGTGGCCGAGGTTGCTGTAGTGGGAATGAAACACGAAAAATGGGGTGAACGACCACTTGCTCTTGTAAAGCTTGTTGAAGAGGGAACACCACCTAAGGAAAAAGAGATCATCAACCATGTGAAAACCTTTATTGACAAAGGGATTATGAGCAAGAACGTGCTGCTGTTGAAAGTGAAATATGTAGATGAAATCTGTAAAACCAGTGTAGGGAAAATTGATAAGAAGGAGTTGCGCAACAGGTATTTGTAGAAGTAAAAGCCTTTGTCAGGCTTTTCGTGAAGATCTCTTCATGCTGGTGAACATGGTTTTTACGGGAAGTTTCTTTCAGGTAAGCGAAGACCTGGAATGAGCGAAGATTCTGCTGATATCTTCGCTCGCCTCTGGGCTCTGGCTTGGCAGAATGTTCAAACGTTTCATTTCAGGTTGAGTTGGGCAAGAGGGTCATCCAGGGAGGTTACGGCAAAGAACAACTCCTTATCGAACGGACCGAAATGTCTAAGCTCTGTTACCAGGGTAAAAAAATCCAAACGCGAATATCTTCTTATGCGTTCTTCTTCAACGCCCATTGCCGGGTAGTATTCTGATCGGGGAATGGGATCCCGGCTTTCTGACAGATCAACAACATCATCTCCGAATTCGCACCAGGCATGGAGTATCCATTGAGTTGTACCGGAAATCCATCCATGGACGACCACTGCATCAAAATTTTCACTTATTATTTCCAGTGTCATATCAAAGCATGCCGGCAAATGCTCTGTTCTGGGTTCTATTGGTTTATAATACTTGAACATTTTTGAATAGCTCCTTGGGCTTATCTCCTTTTTCTCATCTGTCTGCCTCTCGGATGGTCAATTTACTGGAAATTTCCTTTGATAAAATGGTTCATAAACAAATTCTCCAAAATATTCACGAGAAATTGGCAGCAGCAACAAGAAGTGAAGCTCGGGAAACAATCGGTTTTTTTCTTCAACAAATTATACCTATTGTCTTTTTTGTTGAAATGCAATACATTTGCATCGAAATTCTGCTAATGATTACAATGTGAACTAGCAATTAAATATATATAATATCGATAGAAATTAATAATCTTTGAATTTTTCAGAAAACTGGATTATCGCAGTGTCTGTATGTGAGAGAAAACTCTATACATTATTTGTGAAGGAAAAAATGAACGGTATCTTCTGTAATTTTATTATGTTAGCCTTTCTCGTGTGTTTCCTGCCGGGGATTGCTTCTGCAACAGATAAACTCTCTGTATGTGTCAGTATCCTACCGCAAAAATACTTTGTGCAACAAATTGGCAAGGAGATGGTGGATGTACAAATCATGGTTCAGCCTGGTGCCAGTCCAGCCACTTATGAGCCCAGGCCCCGCCAGATGGCTGATGTAGCAAAATCAAAAATATACTTTGCCATTGGCGTGCCATTTGAAAATGTCTGGCTGAAAAAGATTGCAGCAGGGAACCCTGGTATACAGATAGTTCATACAGAGCGTGGTATCGAAAAACTTGCCATGAAGTCCCATCACCATGATGATGGTAAGGAAGATCATAATAACACCAGACATGATCAGGAACATCACAGAAAAGTAAGTCTTGATCCGCACATCTGGCTGTCACCGCCTTTGGTGAAAGCTCAGGCACACAATATACTCGTGGCCCTGCAGGAGAATGACCCGCAGAATAAAAAAGTCTACCAGGCCAATTTCACGAAATTTTCAGAGGAAATAGACCGTCTGGACGCTGATCTGCGAGCTGTCTTTGCGGGAAAACAGGGGTTGCAATTTATGGTATTCCATCCTGCCTGGGGATATTTTGCCCATACTTATGGATTGGAGCAGGTACCTGTTGAAATTGAAGGCAAGGAGCCAAAACCTGCTCAATTGAAAAAACTGATCAACTATGCCAGGGAAAAAGGGATTACAATGGTATTTGTTCAACCTCAATTTTCTACGAAAAGTGCTGAAGTTGTTGCCCGGGAAATCGGCGGTCAGGTGGCCTTTGCCAATCCACTGGCGGAGGACTGGATGAACAATTTACGGGAGATTGCTGATAAGTTTAAGGCTGCATTGAAATAACCTGTGATGTGGAGCAATATCACAGGCTTCCCATTGCTGCTATCCGTGTATACGCTGTTCGTCTTTTGACATTGGAATTGATCATTATAACATAGATAAATAATCATATATCAGGTGCTTAATGGTTGCATATACAGAAAATACTCCGGCAGATTCATCTGCACCAGACCTCTGCGAGACGTCCTGTGTCCATCCAGCGGCTGTGGCCAAGGCTTCGAAGGCTGTTTTAACAGGACAGACGCTGACACAGCTTGCTGATTTCTACAAGTTACTGGGGGATGCCACCCGCCTGCGTATCCTCAGCGCCCTGGCTGCATCGGAGCTCTGTGTCTGCGATCTGGCGGAGACTATGCAAATGAATCAATCAGCCGTTTCACACCAGCTGCGAGTGCTCCGTACCGGTCGGCTGGTTACCTACCGACGGGAAGGGAAGATGGCAATATACCGGCTCGATGATGAACATGTTGCCTCTATTTTGGCCACAAGTCTAACTCATATCGAAGAGTAGGGAGTCTGGAAGAATTGCTTTTCTGTCAATTTCTGGGTGACACTAAAATAAATTCTTATACCTTGTCCCGATTGAAAAATCTGATTGTTTTGAGGTCCCGGCAGTTTTTTCCTGGTTACATAAATGAATGAGAAATTCGGTAATGCCGCCCACAAGCATTATGCGTGGGCGGTTTTTCTTTACTCCGGCAATTGCCGCACGGCACCCTTGTCTGCGGAGCTTGCAAGCAGTGCGTATGCCTTCAGGGCATTTGATATCTTACGATCCCTGTCGCGTGGTGTGTAGGCGAGAGAACCATGAGCTTCTTCAGCTTTTTTCCTGGCGGCCATGGTTTCAGTAGAAATATCCAGATGAATTGATCTGTTCGGAATATCGATGTTGATGATATCGCCATCTTCGACAAAGGCTATTGCCCCGCCAGATGCAGCCTCAGGAGAGACATGGCCAATAGACAGTCCAGATGTGCCGCCTGAGAATCGGCCATCGGTTATCAGGGCACATTCCTTTCCAAGGTGGACAGACTTGATGTAGGAGGTGGGATACAGCATCTCCTGCATGCCGGGGCCCCCTTTTGGACCTTCATAGCGGATGATTACAATGTCACCAGCCTTGATGTTGCCTGCTAGAATTGCTTCGCAGGCTGCTTCCTGGGAAGAGAAAACCCTGGCAGTTCCGCTGAATTTGAAAATAGATGGATCGACGCCGGCTGTTTTAACAATACAACCGTCTTCAGCGATGTTGCCAAAAAGGACGGCAAGACCACCTTCCTTATCATAACAGTTTGCCATATTACGGATGCATCCTTTTTCCCTGTCCCGATCGAGCTCATCATAGCTTGTGTCCTGTGAGCCCATTACAAGGTTTCTGCCACTTCCTCGAGGAGCACTTTTGTAGAGCTCTATTGCCTGCTCACTCGCAGTTTCTTTCATAATGTCATATTGCTCAAGGCTTTCTGCCAGAGTTTTGGCATCAATTCTGGTTACGCTGGTGTCGAGCAGATTTCCTCTGTCAAGTTCTGCAAGAATGCCCATGATACCGCCTGCGCGGTTGACATCTTCCACATGATAGCTTGAGGAAGGTGCCACCTTGCAAAGGTTTGGCACTTTTCTGGAAAGTGCATCAATATCTTTCATGGTAAAATCCACTTTTGCCTCGTTTGCAATGGCCAGGAGATGGAGTACTGTATTTGTGGAACCGCCCATGGCAATATCAAGTGTCATGGAGTTCATGAAAGCTTCTTTTGTGGCAATGGAGAGAGGGAGAACCGAGGCATCCTCATTTTCGTACCATGCCCTGGTGTTTGCAATGATGAGGTCTGCTGCCTTTTCGAAGAGCTTTATTCTGTTTGCATGGGTGGCGACAACTGTGCCGTTGCCGGGAAAAGCCAAACCCAGTGCCTCGTTGAGGCAGTTCATGGAGTTGGCTGTGAACATCCCTGAGCAGGAACCGCAGGTAGGGCATGCCCGTTGTTCAATTTTCCCTATCTCATCATCATTTACACTGGTATCCCCTGCCAGCACCATGGCATCGACGAGATCATATTTTTTATCACTCACCCTGCCTGCCTCCATGGGGCCGCCGGAAACAAAAATGGTGGGGATGTTCAGGCGCATGGTGGCCATGAGCATGCCCGGAGTGATTTTGTCGCAGTTACTGATGCAGATCATGGCATCTACGGTATGGGCGTTGCACATGTATTCTACACTGTCAGCAATGATTTCACGGGAAGGCAGGGAGTAGAGCATGCCTGAATGGCCCATTGCAATACCGTCGTCAATGGCAATTGTATTGAATTCTGCTGCAAAGAAACCCTGATCTTCAATGCGTTTTTTCAAATGCTGGCCAATATGATGAAGGTGCATATGACCCGGAACAAATTGAGTAAATGAGTTGACGATAGCGATGATAGGTTTTCCCATCTGCTCCTCGCTCATGCCATTTGCCCGCCACAGGCTTCTTGCCCCGGCCATCCTGCGTCCCTGGGTGGAAGTTGCACTTCGCAATGTAATTGCCATGGTATTATCCTCTCACTTTATATGAAACGTTGTAAATATATGGTAAAGAAATAGTGTCATGTGCTATGATGCACCAGGATATGTCTCATTGCCGCCGGCAATATACTATGAAAAAGAGAGAGATTGCACGATTTTCAGGAGGCAGGTATGAAAAAAACTGAAATAGATTACTGGATAACCGCAATGCTTGAGTCGCATAAAAATGTCTCAGATCTTAATATTACAGTGGGAAAAGGGTTGCAGGTCGAGGCGGAGGGGAAGCTTGTCCCCGTCAATGTTACTCCTCCAGTAAAAGAACTTACTCCATTTCAGACAGAAGCGTTTGCCATGAATCTCATCGGTAATAACAAACGACTTCTCGAGGACCTGGTGGTCAAAGGTTCCTGTGATCTTTCCTACTCTCTTGGCGGTAAGGCAAGATTCAGGGTCAATATCTTTTCACAGAAAGGCTGTTTTACAACCGTTTTGCGAAAACTGGAAACCAAGGTGCCTACTATTGAAAAGATGAAATTCCCGTCATCTTTTTTTAAGATGGCTGGAGAAGTCAATGGTCTTGTTCTTTTTACAGGTGCTACTGGAACAGGAAAAACCACATCACTTGCTGCTCTGCTGGAAAGAATAAATGCTACCAGGAAGGTTCATGTTGTTACCCTGGAAGATCCTATTGAATATGTGCATGAACACAATCTGGCTACCTTTAACCAGCGTGAAATGGGAAATGATTTTATCACCTTCGCTGATGGTATGAGAGCGGCACTCAGACAGGCGCCCAAGGTCATTCTTGTAGGTGAGATACGTGATCGGGAAACAATGGAGATAGCACTTACCGCCGCTGAAACAGGCCATCTCGTTTTTTCAACATTACACACCATTGATGCAGGACAGGCTATAAACCGTATGCTGGGTATGTTTGAACGGGAAGAACAGCCACAGATTCGTAACAGGCTGGTTGATACAATTCGCTGGATTGTCAGTCAACGGTTACTGCCGCGCGTTGCTGGCGGACGGGTAGCTGCCATGGAGATTCTCTGTACCAGTCTGCGGGTAAAGGATCTTATCCTTAACGGTGAAACAGAAGAGAAAACCTATTATAGCGTTATTCAAAAAGGTTCTGCGCTCGGTATGCGGACCTTTGATCAGCATATTCTGGAATTATACAGTGATGGTATTATATCCGAAGAAACGGCTGTAACCTATTGTTCACAGCGTAATGAAATGAACAGGGGCATTGATCAGATCAAGGCCCAGCGGGGTGAGGCCACAACCAGTCTTACGGATCTTACAATGGAGGAAAAAGAAGATCCGTATGGGTATTATTAATTGCAGGGGGATTTATGCCTTGTAATAAGAGCCGGATTGAAATGAATAACTATAAGCTGGAAGAAGCACATCTGTAATTTTGCTGAGATAGAGGCTTGAGTGACTATGAAAATACTTTGCAAGAAATGTGGAAAACAACTGAAACTGAGTGAGAAGATGGTCCCGGGTATTGAGGCTCTGCAAGGGGATGATGTAATTCGGGTAAAATGTCCTCAATGTCAGAATGCAATTGTTCTTGGTCCTGCGACGATAGGAGGTGGGAAGCAGCAAAAGACAAATTGGGTACAGAAAGCAAAAGAGAGTACCCTGAAACCACCGGCACCGCCTGATATTGGATGGCTCATTGAAGGCGATTTTTCTGAAGGGGATGTTGTTGAAAACATTCCTCTTGCCATGATCCTGATGGAAGACTCTGATAAACGGGTGGAAGTTGCGAAAAGTGTTGAAAGAATAGGGTATAAAGCAGAATTTGCCATTAGTGAGAAAGATGCCATCGAGCGGATGCAGTTTACCGAGTTTTCCGCTGTTATCCTCCATGAAGGTTTTGTCAAAAAAAGAGATATTGAACATTCTCCTTTTCATATTTTTATGAAAAATATGGCGATGTCAACCCGGCGATTTATTTTCTACGTTCTTATTGGCAAGCAGTTTAGTACTCTTTATGATCTACAGGCTTTGTCCTGTTCGGCAAATTTGGTTGTTAATGATCGGGAATTACTCTACTTTGATCTAATATTACGCAAAGCTATTCCTGATTATGAAAATCTTTTTGGGCCTATTACCGAAGAGCTGAGAATACACGGAAAGTAAGACCTGCAAGCCAGATAGGATATGCCCGGATAACAGAATCCATGATCCAGAATTTATTTCATAAGACAGAGAAAAGGCTTAAAAAAGTACTGAGCTCCCTGAAGAGAAGGAAAATTCCGCCTCCTGCAGGAAGGGGGAAGGTTGATACTGCAGGTGTTCCTGGTGCCGGGGATGACAAAGATCCGGGAAGTGCAGTAACGCCTGTAAAGCGTGCCCTGAAAAAACATCAGAAAGAGTCTTTTCCGAACGTAGCAGTAAAGAGGAAGAAGAGAAAAAAATGGGAGCCGGAGGTTGATTTTCCCGTTGATAAAGTACCGGGGAAAACCAGATTTCATGATATTGGTATTCCCAATAATGTCCTTAGAGGAATAGCTGATCAAGGGTTTCTGTACTGTATGCCCATTCAGGCAGAAGCCTTACCTCATCTTCTTAAAGGCAGGGATGTAATAGGCCATGCCAATACCGGTACGGGAAAGACTGCGGTGTTTTTAATCACGCTTTTTTCCAGATTACAACAGGTTGATGAACTGAAAAATACGAAAGGCCTCAAAGGACTTATTATTGCTCCCACACGGGAGCTTGTCATTCAAATCGGCAAGGAAGGAAAAAGATTGGGGCAGTATACTCATCTGAAAGTTTTCTCTGTCTATGGCGGATCAGATTACAGCCGGCAGATAGAGTATCTTGAGACAAAAGGTTGTGATATTATCGTGGCAACACCAGGGCGATTACTTGATTTTTGCAGAAAAAAAATTGTTGATCTTTCACACTGCAAGATGCTGGTTATCGATGAAGCAGACAGAATGCTGGATATGGGATTTATTCCAGATGTCAGAAAGATAATTCATCTTCTCCCTGATCGGAAAGAACGTCAAACTCTGATGTTTTCAGCGACCATCGGTGCTGACGTAAAACGGCTGGCCTCTCAGTGGTGCAGCAAACCTGAATATGTCACTGTAGCCTCAGAGCAGGTCGTTGTCGAGAGTGTTGAGCAGCTTATTTATCTGGTTACAGGGGACGAAAAATACACTGTTCTTTACAACACCTTGAAAAACAACGAAGACGGGCGGATTGCGATTTTTGCCAATCAGAAGGTTGATGCAAAAAGACTGGCAACAAGATTACAGCGAAATGGTATCGATTGTGTGCTGTTAAGCGGCGATGTCCCGCAGAATAAACGTTTGCGCCGTCTGGAGCAGTTCAGAAGCGGAAAGACCCCCATTCTGGTTGCAACGGATGTCGCTGGACGAGGTGTCCATATTGAAGGAATTACGCATGTAATAAATTATGATCTGCCCTATGACCCGGTGGATTATGTTCACAGGATAGGACGAACAGGCCGTGCCGGAGCTTCCGGTGTGTCCATTGGTTTTGCCTGTGAAGAGGGGGGATTTGTACTTCCTGACATTGAAGAATTTATTGGTAGAAAGCTTGCGTGCAGTATTCCCGATGAAAGTCTCCTTGTGCCGCCACCGAAAAAAACTGCAGTAATTCCTGATAAAAAGAAAAATCGAAAGAGTGCAGGAAAGACGCATTCCTCGCGGAGAAGGTATTCCGCAAGAAGAAAGGCTAAGGGTACCAGTTGGAAACAAGACACCTGAAAAGTTCACTCGCTGTCTGTGATAGAGGAGTATGAAGCATCTTCTGACCTCTTTCGCTAGGCTGAAGAGAGAGTTAAGCTGTTTTCAGCAGCACTTTTGATGATTGCTATAAGTGTATACAAACGAATACCCTGCATGTGTCATAGCCGATTCGTCCGTCAATTTTTTTTCTGAATTATCATCTATCTGAATATATTGGAAAAATATTGTCTGGAGTCTGGATCATAAACAGTAACATACCTTCATTGCGTTATTTTATAAGGCTTATGTGAAGAAAATCTTGTACATATTGCTAAAATTTGCTATATGCTCCAAATTAGATTTTTGTAGCTGTATTTAGCGGTGAGATACATACTGTTTTGTACTCACAACCCGTATTAATCGGGATCAGATAAACCTCAACCAATGTGGGTAGTAACCCAAGAAGAGTATTTTTATGACAGAAGAAATGAACCAATCACTTCCCAAAAAGGATGGTGACGAGTTAAGTTTTGCAGAGCTCTTTGAAATGGAGGAAAATAACAAGGTTGTCGATGTTGGCGACGTTGCTGTTGGTACCATAATCGGAGCGGAAGATGACTATTTCCTTGTTGATGTCGGTGATAAGGCGGAAAGTTATATTCCTCGCTCCGAGTTCCGCCTGGAAGAAGATGCCGAGGTGAACATTGGCGATACCTTTGAAGTTTTCGTTGAAAAGCGCAAAGAGGAAGGTGGGCTACTGCTTTCAAGAGAAAAAGCCATCGCCATTAAGGTCTGGGAAGAGATTGCCAAGATTCAGGAAGACGACGGTACCATTGAAGGTAAGATCGAGAGCCGTGTTAAAGGCGGTATGTCTGTTGATATCGGTGTGCCTGCTTTTCTGCCCTACTCACAGATTGACCTGCGCCCTGTAAAAGATCTGGATGCGCTCATAGGCGATTCTTTTGAGTTCAAAATTCTCAAGTTCAACCGCAAGCGAAATAATGTGGTAATATCACGTCGGGCAATTCTTGAGGAAGAACGTAATAAACTTCGTGAAACAATGCGTTCAAAGCTCGAAGAAGGCCAGATCATTGTTGGTGCTATTACAAATATTACCGATTACGGACTGTTCATTGATATGGGCGGTATGGATGGTCTCTGTCATATAACAGACCTCTCCTGGGGCAGGGTGTCTCATCCTGCAAAGCTCTATAAGGTTGGTCAGGAACTTGAGGTAAAAGTACTGAAATATGACCGGGATAATGACCGGGTTTCACTTGGTGTCAAGCAACTGAGGGAAGATCCCTGGGCGACTGTCTCAGAAAGATATCCTGTTGGTGAAAAGGCAGAGGGATCAGTTGTTTCAATAACCGATTACGGTGTGTTTGTTGAGCTTGAAGAAGGTGTGGAAGGTCTTATCCATGTTTCTGAAATGACATGGTCCAAGAAACCTCGTCATCCTTCTAAAATTGTTTCTGTCGGGGATAAGCTTGAGGTAATGGTTCTCAATATCGAGCCCGAGACCAAACGGATTTCTCTTGGAATGAAGCAGCTTCAACAGAACCCCTGGGATCTGGTTACAGAGAATTATCCTGTGGGGTCAATTATCGAAGGCAAGATCAAGAATATTACGGATTTTGGCGTATTCATTGGTATTGAAGAAGGAATTGATGGTCTCATCCATGTCTCGGATCTTTCCTGGACTGAACGGATCAAGCATCCTTCTGAAAAGTATACCAAAGGTGAGACCATCCAGGCTGTTGTCTTGAAGATAGACAAGGAAAATGAGCGTTTCAGCCTTGGTGTAAAACAGTTGATTCCTGACCCGTGGCAGGAAGCTTACAATAAATATCCTTCCGGGACTGTTGTTGAGGGTGAGATCACAAACGTTACCGATTTTGGTGTTTTTGTGAAACTGGAAGAAGGTATTGAAGGCCTGGTCCATGTCAGCGAAATCAGCAAGGATAAAGTGAAAACCCCTGTCGGTATGTATGAGGTGGGGAATGTTCTGCGAGCCATTGTAATCAATGTTTCTGCGAAAGATAGAAAAATTGGTCTTTCTATCAAGACCCTGGAAGATGAAGGTGAGCAGGAAGCGGTAGAGAAGATTAAAAAGGCAGAAGAGAATGCAGCGGGTGCTGCACCTTCCACCTTTGGTGATCTTTTAAAAGCTGCAGCTGAGGGCAATCAGCCTGATGAAGAGAAGTGAGGTAACTCTCTCTGTGGCAATATGGAAAAAGATAAGGTTGCCCCATATAGAATAATGAAGGGTAACCTTTTTTTATAAAATCAGCAGTGTGCTGTTAGATAAGCCTGGATTCGTACTCATGTTAAAAAAAGATATTGTAAATAAGGTAAGTGAAGAGCTGTCTCTGCAAAAACAGGATGTGAGCCTGGCTCTTGATATTATACTGGAAACCATGTCAGATGCTCTTGTTGATGAGAGAAGAGTGGAATTGCGCGGTTTTGGAAGTTTTTCCACAAGGACAAGAAAGGCCCGTTCCACGAAAAATCCGCGAACAGGGGTTGTAATGGACATTCCTGAGAGAAAAACCCTGCATTTTACCATGAGCAAGTCGCTCAAGGAGGCGCTGATCAGTAAAAAGGACTGACGTCGCCTTTACCTTCTCGCAGGATTTTGGGAAAATCGCCTGTGAGGTCAATTACGGATGAGGGGTCGGTGATTGCCGGCCCGCCATCTATCATTATATCCACCTGGTTGCCTATTATTTCTTCCACTTCATAGGGCTCGACAGGAGGTATTGTATTATCTTTGCATGGGATACTGGTGTTAATGATCGGGTTGCCCAGTGTTTCCAGGAGAGCAATGCAGATGGGATAGTCCGGGACACGTATACCTACTGTTTTTTGCTTTGACGCCATAAGCTTTGGTACGATCTTTGTTCCCGGTAATACAAAGGTATAGGCACCTGGCAGATTTTTTTTGAGCAGTCGGTAGGCGCTGTTTGAAACATGCGCATATTCGCTGATATTTTTTAAGCTGGAGCACATGAACGAGAAGGGTTTGTGCTTTGGCCTTTTTTTTATCAGGAGTATTTTTTTTAAAGCCTTTTGATTAAACATATCACAGCCAATGCCATACCCGGTGTCAGTGGGATAACAGATGGTTGCACCTCCTCTGAGTTGGTCTACAACCTTGTTGATGAGGCGTTGTTGAGGATTATCCGGGTTGATTGTATATAGCATACGTACCACATTGGTGATGATATAACGGATACCTTGAATAATTACCCGTTCTGCCAATCTTTCTTTGTTGGTTGAAATTGTATTCAGCTGCGGGTGTAAAATCCCGCGATATAGATGTACGGCAGAGGTAAAATTTTTCGTTTTTGTTAACCTTGATTGAAAAATCGTATTATTCAAAGTACCCTGCTGTTGCAGGTTTTATAAAAATGAATACTCGTAAAAGTATAAATTCCACAACCTAATACTTTATCTTCATTGCTGCAAGCTTCTCGTGCAGGGTATTTGTGGAAAGAATGATTGCAACTTCATAAGGCTTTTCCCTTTTTTCTCATCCGGCTGGATCGGGATGAATGGATACCGCAGATAATTGAAAGCTGCCTGGTCGAGATTGTAGGGCGGTTTCGGGAATAAAAGTAAAAAGGAGTATACCATGTTACCAGATAATATAGAGTTGGCTTTGACCTTTGATGATCTTCTCCTTGTTCCTCAAGCATCGGAGGTACTTCCCAATGAGGTATCTCTTGCTACGAAATTAACAACAGGCATTACGTTGAATGCTCCACTTGTCAGTGCTGCAATGGATACGGTTACAGAACACCGTGTTGCCATAGCCATGGCACGTGAGGGCGGTATTGGTATCATCCATAAAAATATGAACATTGATCAGCAGGTTCTTGAGGTGGAAAAGGTAAAAAAATCTGAGTCGGGAATGATCATTGATCCCATTACTGTAAAAAAGCATCAATCGGTAGCTGAGGTGCAGAAGATCATGAGCACCTATAAAATATCCGGTTTGCCGGTATTGGAGGATGGGAAACTGGTGGGCATTGTCACAAACCGTGATCTCAGGTTTGTCTCGGATACTGATCTGCGCGTTGCTGATGTTATGACCAGTAAAAACCTGGTTACAGCCAGGGTGGGAATAGATCTTAAGCATTCCAAAGCCCTGTTGCACGAACACAGGATTGAGAAACTTCTGGTAGTTGATGAGCAGGGCGCGCTCAAAGGGCTTATCACCATTAAGGATCTTGAAAAGATCCGGAAATATCCTTATGCCGCAAAGGATAACTTTGGCAGATTGATGGTTGGTGCAGCCATTGGGGTTGGTGCAAACGTTATTGAAAATACCGAAAGACTGTTACATGCAGGAGTTGATGTGGTTGTTATGGATTCAGCTCATGGACATTCAAAAGGTGTCATTGACTCCATAAAAAGAGTACGGAGCGCATTTCCGGATCTACAGATAATAGCAGGGAATATTGCCTCATCCGAGGCCGCAGAAGACCTGATTAAGGCAGGAGCGAATGGTATTAAGGTGGGGGTTGGTCCAGGATCGATATGTACAACTCGTATCGTTGCCGGTGTTGGTGTCCCCCAAATGAGCGCTCTTCGAAATTGTGTGAAGGTTGCTGAGAAATATGGTGTGCCTGTTATTGCCGATGGCGGCGTTCAGCATTCAGGTGATATTACCAAGGCCATAGGAGCAGGGGCGCATTGTGTTATGATCGGATCCTTATTTGCCGGAACCGATGAGACACCCGGTGAAACCTTTTTATATCAGGGAAGAACCTACAAAGGTTACCGCGGTATGGGCTCACTTGGTGCCATGGGTGCAGGTTCTTCGGATCGATACTTTCAGTCAGATGTTACTTCGCAGTCAAAGCTTGTACCGGAAGGTATTGAGGGGAAGGTTCCCTACCGTGGGCCGCTCGCCAGTGTTATGTATCAGCTCCTGGGAGGGCTGCGTTCTGGAATGGGCTATGTGGGGGCAGCTTCAATCGAGGAATTGCGCAACAAGGCGAAGTTTGTACGTATTTCATCCTCTGGTCTGCGAGAATCGCATGTTCATGATGTAATTATTACCAAAGAAGCACCTAACTATCGGACAGCATAATCCCTTCTCTCTTTTTCTTGTGTGATACCTATGAATGTACATGAACAGACTATCCTGATTTTAGATTTTGGCTCTCAAACCACTCAGCTTATCGCCAGAAGGATCAGAGAGCAGAAGGTATATTGTGAAATTCATCCTTTTTCCTGTGATCTGGAGACAATTCGAAGCATAAATCCCCGGGGAATTGTGCTCTCTGGTGGCCCTGCCTCCGTATATGACGAAGATTCCCCTCATTGCGATACGGGTGTTTTTTCCCTCGGTGTTCCGGTGCTGGGAATCTGTTATGGGGCGCAACTGATGGTACAGCAGCTTGGTGGCAGTGTCGAAAAAGCCGATAAACGTGAATTTGGCAAGGCAGAATTACAGATTGGTAAGACAACCGATCTGTTTACGGGGCTGGCAGATAATGCAGCGTACCAGGTATGGATGAGTCATGGCGACAGGGTACAGCACCTTCCTCCTGGTTTTACTGCTACTGCCACCAGTGAAAATTCACCCAATGCTGCTTTCAGCCATACGGATAAACCCTTTGCCGGTGTGCAGTTTCATCCGGAGGTTGCTCATACCGTAATAGGCAACGATGTACTTGCCAATTTTATCTTTGCCATGTGTGAATGCCAGCCAAGCTGGACCATGCATAGTTTTATCGAGTCGAATGTGACAGCAATTAAAGAGAAGGTGGGTGATGCCAAGGTAATCTGTGCGCTGTCAGGAGGAGTTGATTCATCTGTTGCCGCAGCCATTGTCCATCGGGCCATCGGTGACCAGCTGACCTGCATATATGTAAACAATGGGTTGATGCGCAGCGGTGAGTCAGAATCCATTTTGCGATTTTTCAAAGAAAAATCGAAGTTGCAGGTTATTGATGTTGACAGAACAGATTTTTTTCTCTCGGAACTCAGGGATGTGGTGGATCCGGAGGTTAAACGAAAGAAAATCGGACTCGGCTTTATCAAGATATTTGAAGCTGAAGCCCGGAAGATCGGTGATGTTGACTTTTTGGTACAGGGCACTCTCTATCCGGATGTCATTGAATCTGTTTCTTTTCGCGGGGAGGCGCCCATTAAATCTCACCATAATGTGGGAGGATTGCCCGAGGTGATGCAGCTTGCTCTTATTGAGCCCTTACGCGAGCTCTTTAAAGATGAGGTACGTGCGCTGGGGCTGGAACTGGGGTTACCTGAAGAAGCCATCTATCGTCAGCCTTTCCCCGGCCCGGGTCTGGGAATTCGTATTATGGGCGAAGTCACCTCCGAGAGACTTGAAATTCTTAGGCAAGCCGATATTATTGTACTGGATGAAATGAAGAAAAGTGGGTATTATCGCAAGGTGTGGCAGTCTTTTGCTGTGCTGTTGCCAATTCAGACAGTCGGGGTAATGGGTGATTACAGGACCTATGAGCATGTCATAGCACTGCGAGCTGTGGATTCAAAAGATGCCATGACAGCTGACTGGTCACGGCTCCCCTATGATATCCTGCAGGTGATATCAAGCCGGATAATCAACGAAGTACGAGGAGTTAACAGGGTTGTCTATGATATCTCCTCGAAACCACCTTCAACCATTGAGTGGGAATAGTATATTTTTCCTGGAAGATTGGATATGTTGAAAACAGGGATTTATGTTGATGCTGAAAATATTCGTTATTGTGGCGGATATGGTATGCGTTACGATGTTCTGGTAGATCTGGCCAATGCCGGGAACTCGACACTGCTCAGGGCCAACTGTTATCTTGCTGAAGACAGGGAAAGGACTAAAGATGACAGTGAATATCGTACGAAGCTTTATCGTTATCATGATGTATTACGACAGTGTGGTTTCAAAGTCATTAAAAAATATGTAAAACATTTCGTTGATGATGAGGGCATACTCACCACCAAGGCAAATGCGGATATGGATCTTGCCATTGATGCATTGCTGCAGGCAAGAAATCTGGACAGGGTGATTTTGCTCACTGGTGACGGTGATTTTATCCGACTGGTTCTCGCGCTGCAGAATATGGGGTGCAGAGTCGAAGTTATCGCCTTTAAACACGCCAGTATGGAGTTAAAAGAGGCCGCAGACAGTTATCTTTCAGGGTATCTTATTCCTGGACTGTTGCCACTTGGCAATGGTCAGGGTGATAATCGATACCGGGGGATTGTCTGTAATTACAACCCTGATCGAGGTTTTGGGTTTATGCGTCATTATACCCTCTCGGAAAAAGGTCTCTTCCATGAGAACGTCTTTTTCCACTGTTCCAGATCGAATATTGCCAATGATTCAGTTTTTCTGGAACCAGACAGGATTTTCGAATTTTGTCTAATCGAGTCTGATGGTCAAAATGGAAAAACAGAAGCAACAGAGATTTCACTGTTTGAAGAGTAGTTGTTTTTTGTAAGTAAGATAAAACGTAAAGCCTTGTATAAGGCTAGTAAAAGAGCAATTAAAAACTTCTGTATATGGAGGAAGATATGAATTTCGACGTAGGTAGTATTCAGGTTTTAGCTATCACTTATGGTACAAAAATTGTTGCAGCAGTCATTGTATTTCTGGTGGGGCGTTTTATTGCGAAATGGTTGACTCGTGTTGTTGCAAAAATTCTGGAAAAGCAGGAGATAGATACAACGCTGGTTAAATTTTTGGAGAATGTAGTCTATTACGTTCTGATCGTCGCAGTGCTGGTCGCCGCTGCTGGCCAGCTGGGAATAAATGTCACCTCTTTTCTGACAATCCTTGGTGCAGCATCATTGGCTGTAGGCCTTGCCCTGAAAGATTCACTTTCCAACTTTGCAGCAGGCGTTATGTTGATACTGTTTCGTCCCTTCAGGGTGGGTGATTTGATAGATCTTGGTAGTGCCTCGGGAACTGTTGAGGAGATCACCGTATTTAATACAATTATTAATACGGCTGATAATAAAAGGCAGATCATACCTAACTCCATTGTGGCATCCGGTTCCATTACCAATGTAAATGCAAACGAAACCAGAAGGGTTGATCTGGTCGCTGGTATTGGATATGAGGACGACATCCGCAAGGCCAAAGAGCTTCTGGAAAAAATTGTTGCCGAAGAAGAGCTGGTTCTCAAGGATCCTGCTCCCAAAATTGCAGTGTCAGAACTTGCTGATTCATCAGTCAATTTTGTTGTTCGGCCCTGGGTAAAAACAGAAGATTACTGGACTGCTTATTTTAATCTCACCGAACAGATTAAGCTGCAGTTCGACGAACATGGTATCTCCATTCCTTACCCGCAGCAGGATGTTCATCTTCATAGCGTGAAAGATGATTAATTCTGTTGATGGTGATCTCGTTTCATATGTTGCCAGGCAGTATGCAATTCCACAGATTTCTCATATTATTTCTGTTAGTCCTGGCAACATAAACAAAACATTCCTGCTTCAATCTGCTGAAGAAAGAATTATTCTGCAGCAGATTAACCACAATGTCTTTCCAGAGCCAAAACATGTTGCTGAAAACAGCTATCGTGTAAGCCATCACATTAACAAATGTCATACGGGGGAGTTGCGGGTTCCTGAAATCTTGCTGAGTGTTGATCGGCGTTGTTATGTAGAAGATACACAGGGCGGTATCTGGAGGGCTCAGCAGTATGTGAAGGATACTGTAACCTACTCTTCCATTGAAGAACAGTGGCCGGCCTTTGAGTTGGGACGATGTCTCGGTAGCTTTCATGAGTCAGTTAGTACCTTGCCTGGTGAAGAAATGCATGACGTGCTGCCAGGATTCCATGATCTTCCGGCATATCTGAAACTCTATGACAGCGTAAAAGACAAGAAGATAGAGGAAACAGGCCAGAAACCTGGTTTACAGGCAAGAACGGCTGTATGCCACTCCCTTATTGAACATTTCCGTTCAGATGACATAGTGGTGGACGACTGGCAGCATAATCCAGATATGAGGATGAGGATTATCCATGGCGATCCAAAACTGAGTAATGTGCTTTTCTCTGAAAAAAAGAGAAAAGCGCTGACATTGATCGATCTGGATACTGTGGGGGGCGGCAGTATTCTTACTGATATTGGTGATATGCTTCGCTCTGTTGCACAAAACAGCAAAGGGAGGTATGGCGTTACAGGCAGTATTGAAGCAGCCCTCGCCGGATATTTTTCAATATCACAGGCAACGGAGTTGACAGAATATGAAAAAGAGAACATATATACAGCTCTTTTCCGTATCTCGTTTGAGCTGGGTGTCCGGTTTTTTACAGACTATCTTCGAGGAAATATCTATTTCAATGTCGAGTATCCTGAGCAGAATGTCGACAGGGCGTTGTCTCAGTTTGCTTTTGTCGAATATATTGAAACGTTGAAAGAGACATTGGTGGAAACAGTAAACAGGCAGATGAAATGAGACAATCACCCTTTACCCTTCTTACACGATCCAGTGAGTGCAGGGCAAGGCGAGGTGTCCTCGCCACGAAACATGGTACCATCCAGACTCCTGTGTTTATGCCGGTGGGTACACAGGCTACTGTTAAATCAGTAACACCTGAAAACCTGAAAGAGATGAATGCTCAAATTATTCTTGGCAATACCTATCACCTCTATGTCAGACCAGGACATGAGCTCATTGAGAAATTTGGAGGGCTCCATGGTTTTATGAACTGGCCCAGACCTATCCTCACGGACAGTGGTGGTTTTCAGATCTTCAGTTTAAAGGAACTTGCCAGAATTACCGAAGAGGGTGCTGCGTTCAGATCCCATCTTGATGGTTCAAAACTGTTTTTAAGCCCGGAAGGGGCAATTGACGTACAGCAGGCTCTTGGCTCAGATGTTATGATGTGTCTTGACACCTGTATCCCCTATCCATCGGAAAAGAAGGTAACAGAAGATGCCACACAGCTGACCACCAGATGGGCAAAGAGATGCCGGGAACACCACAGTAATAAGGAACTGTTGCTCTTTGGTATTGTCCAGGGAGGAATGTATGCGGAACTGCGAGAGATGTCAGCACAAGCACTTGTGGATATTGGTTTTGACGGCTATGCAATCGGCGGCTTGAGTGTTGGTGAATCAAAGGATCTGATGCATGATATGACTGAGGTTGTGGTTCCCCATCTGCCTGATGATTTTCCGGTATATCTGATGGGAGTAGGGACACCTGAGGATTTGGTTGAAGGGGTTTTTCGCGGAGTAGACATGTTTGACTGCGTGATGCCTACGCGGAATGCAAGAAATGGTACCCTTTTTACATCCAGCGGAAAGGTTGTGATAAAAAATAGCCGCTACCGTGAAGATCACAAACCGGTTGATGAAAATTGTACGTGTTATACCTGCAGCAATTTTTCCAGGGCATATCTCAGGCACCTGTTTGTGAGTCGTGAAATTTTAAGCTATCATCTCAATACGATCCACAACCTGCATTATTATTTACACCTTATGGCGGAGATTAGAAAAGCCATAGAACTGGATAATTTCATAAAATTTCGCAAAGATTTTTATGGCAGGCTGGCAAGCAAGTGATTATTGTAATCAGCTATTGCACGCAGTTAAGGATTAACAGTTTATCCATTGGAGGACAATATGATAGGTATTGCACATGCGGCTGATGCCCCACTGGCTGGCGGAGCTGGCGGTTTTGCTTCATTTCTCCCGCTCATTTTAATTTTTGTAGTTTTTTATTTTCTGCTGATCCGACCACAGCAGAAACAGGCTAAATTGCATAAACAATTCTTAGACGATCTGAAAAGCGGTGATAAGGTTATCACCAAAGGCGGGATTTTCGGGACCATTACCGGATTGACTGATACCGCAATCACGCTGGAAGTGGCAACAGATATGAAGATCAAGGTGACACGTGATGCTATTGCAGGAAGTGCTGTACGGCAAGAACCGGCTGGAGCCAAAAAAGGAGCATGAGGTATCGGCAAATGTTAATTTAGCAGGTTGCTGAACAGTGAAAAAAGCGATGGAGCGGTTACACGGCTTGCATCGCTTTTTTAGTTTCCCGGTATGGCGGGTGAACCCGGCTTGTGCAATGCAGGCGTAGTCCCGATGAGGTAAAGATGGCCTTAACCGCTGGTAAGCAAAGAATCAGCAGATTCTATTTATTGCCAATATCATATGTCGATTCGTATACACTGAAAATTTTGTTCTGGAAAGATCTTAGCAGCTAAACCATGGCCAAGAAAAAATTCTACGCAATTCGCAAGGGTCGTCAGCCCGGGGTGTACTCCACATGGCCCGAGGCTGAACGGCAGGTCAAGGGATATGGTGGAGCAATCTTCAAAGGTTTTGCCACCAGGGAAGAGGCAGAAAAATGGCTTACAGGCGATGAGACCGCGAGCTCTTCCGGGAAACCTGTAAGAAGGCAGCGAAAACAACCTGTTGTCCAGCAGCCAAAAGAGAGCGAAATATTTATATATACAGATGGCGGAGCTATCAATAATCCGGGACCGGGGGGATATGGTGTGGTTATCCTGGACGGTAACGAAAAACGGGAGCTTAGCGGAGGATTCAGACGTACAACGAATAACAGGATGGAGTTGACAGCCGCTATTGTTGCTTTGCAAGAGGTGTTGCCAACGGATAAAAAAATAGTGTTGTTTTCTGATTCTTCCTACCTGGTAAATGGAGTGATGAAAAAATGGGTCAATAGCTGGCAGAAAAATGGCTGGGTAAAAGCTGATAAGTCTCCTGTCTTGAATGTGGATCTCTGGAAAAAGATTCTTCACCTTTGTAAGGGGAGGGGGATTGTTTTCAAATGGGTAAAAGGGCATGCCGGTAACCCCTGTAACGAGAGATGTGATACATTGGCTGTGCAAGCGGCACGAGGGGAACATTTTGGTATTGATACAGTATATGAAGAGATTTCTAACGAAAATAACCATTTTATTAAAACCTGAGTCTGATAGATAGTATCTTTGATGAAAGATCTGAAATGTGTGTGTATCTCTTCCCTCTTATCCTGCAGAAGGAACGTCACATATTTATTATTGGGAGATGTTTGTTTTCCCGGGGGATATTTTGCATGCGGATAAGATTGGAAAAACAATGATATGAATAACTGGATAATAGAAGAAGAACGAGAGATTATAAAAACGAATGTGGGAGCAGTTATCGCTGCGCGCGTTACCAATAAAATAACGGGAAACCACGGGATTTTTCATAAATTTACATTGAAAGACTGGGTGAATATTGTGGCTCTCACTCCGCAAAATGAACTCGTCTGTATCCGTCAGTTCCGTTTTGGCACTGGGGAAATGGAGCTGGAAATTCCTGGTGGAGCCATTGAAAAAGGTGAAACGCCTGTTGAAGCAGGGGGGAGAGAGTTGCTTGAGGAAACCGGGTTCAAGGGAACGCATATTGAAATAATTGGCTGTGTAAAACCCAACCCCGCACTGCAACAGAACAGGTGTTATACGCTCCTTGCCCGGAATGTGGAAAAGGTGAGCGAGCAAAATCTGGATGATCTGGAAGATATTGAGGTCTTCACGCTTCCTTTGACTACAGTGCAGGAGTATATAGACAGAGGTGAGCTGAACCACGGTCTTGTATTGAACGCGCTCTCTTTTTATACTAGAAAAGCAGGTATCTCCTGGTGATAACACCTCCCTATGGAAATCGTACAGCATACTGTAAATACACCCTATAAAGTGGGTGATGTTCATATCTACAGCACAACCTATCAAGATGGAGTGATCCTTTTTGATGTGGGACCTGATACTGTTGAAGCACAGGAATGGTTACGAAACAATATAGATCTGTCCAGGCTGTCCAATGTGTTTATTACCCATTGTCATGTAGATCATTTTGGTGGTTTGCGCTTTATTGAGCAGGAAACTGATGCCGCTATCCATCTTCCCGGGCGCGATGTAATGAAATATGCGCGTTGGCAGATACGTGAGAAAAAAATGTATGCATTGTTTCAGGAACTTGGCTTTACAGGAAAAATACTTGATGATCTTCATAATTTGTTTAGACGTAGAGAGGCATATCCCGAGCTGCCTGCGTGTTTTTCCATAGTCGAAGAAAATATGCCTGAACTGGGTATTTCTTTTGTAAACTGCCCGGGACACACCCAGGCTGATATTGTTTATTATACCGATGACTGGGCGGTTACCGGAGATACAATTTTCAGTGATCTCTTTCAGACCCCTGTTTTTGAGGTGGATATGCTCACAGGTGAAAGGTATAAAAACTATCATGGGTACTGTCAGTCTCTTGAGAACCTGTACTCATTGCGTGAGAGGACCATTTGTCCTGCCCATAAGGGTGAAGTTAGAGACGTGGATGCGGCCCTGCTCTTTTATGTTGCCAGGATGCTGCGGAGGGCAAAGAGAATAAAAGAATATGATTCTTCAATGAGTGTCGCTGAAATTATTTTTGATATCTTTGGTAAAACATATGCTAAACCATTTCATATCTATCTGAAAATTTCGGAAATTCTTTTTTTACAAGATTTTATTCAAGAACCTGAAAGATTGCGCAGTTCACTCGAGAAGACAGGCCTGTATGCTGAGATAAGTGAAAAGTTCGAAAGGGCACTGGCATAAACCGGCTTTTTCCTGAGAAAATCTTCGATACATGTTTGTTCTGTCAGCTTCTGCGTTGGTAAAAGTTGTATCCTTCGGTAAACGTAAGACTCAGGGATATGAATTATATACCTGCGGTAAAATTTTCGTATATCTTGATTGAAAAATCCAATTATTCAAAGTACCCTTAATTCTTTTGCGAAAAACGTACAAGAAACGCGGTAAGGCTGATCATGTCTTGCTGGTTATCTGTTTTTCTCAACTCTTGCCACATATATATTTTGTTTTACCATGTATGCATGGCTCGTTGAGCGGATGGTATAACGCTATTTAGAAAAAGGAGAAAGGTATGAAAAAGATCTGGTTGTTGCTCTCGTTGTTTTTTCTGATTTGTGTAACCGCTCAAGCGTATGCTGGGGAGCATCGTTTGGGTGGTGGTGTAAATTACTGGATTGCTGTTGAAGATGTAGATTTTGATGATATCGATGAAGATGGTCTTTCTTTTGTGGGCAGTTATCAATATTGGCCGACATTGATTGGGCTTGAGTTCGATCTTGAGATGTTACCCGATAAATATGGTGAGACTGCTTTTGCCCCGCAGGCCTTTGTTCTGGTAGGCAGATCTATATATGCCGGTATCGGGGCGGGGATTGAGTTCCGTGATTCAGAGTTTGCTGAAGAGCCCTTCTTTACTGTGCGTGCCGGATTGAATCTGGAGCTGCTTCCTGCTATCTGGTGGGATATTTATGGCTCATATCGCTTTAATGATACGGCGGAACTGGATAATCTGCGCGATCATATTGATACAGATACCGTTTTCCTGGGAACTACGGTGCGTATCGAGTTGTAGTAAACCTCACAAAAGATCAGCTTTTATCATGTCACGAAGATTTTACTCCTCAAAAAGTCTTCGTCTAGCTGAAGGCTGTGCTTGTCAGAGCTCATGAGAATGGTTGTGGCCAACCATTCTCATGAGCTTTTTTTCTCAATTTTAAAATTCTGGACAACTCAAATAATTTCAGAATAATATTTTGTGACGGCTTTACCCCTGATCACCACAGGGCAGGGGAGGATTTAATGTCGCGGACTTTTGCAGCCTGTAAATATTGTGTACATTAAAAAAATGGCAAAAACAATATCCATTGTCGGCTGGTACAATCTGTTTACGAAAACTCTCTGTTATTCATCATCAGTAAAGAATCGGGTGAATGTTGCTACCTCTTCCCGCGGAGTACGATAGCTGTTAACGAGAGCTTCCTTGTCTGCATAGCCAAGAGACAAACCTCCCAGTAAAAGACTTGTTGCAGGATAGCCCAGATACTCTCTGACAATATCAGGGTATTCCGCCAGTGCAGCCTGAGTACAGGTTGCAAGTCCTTCCTCATGGGCTGCCAGCATCACTGACTGCCAGAACATTCCATAGTCAATATATGAGCCGGTGGCCAGACTGCTGTCAATGAAAAAGAGCATCATAACCGGAGCATCAAATGCACGATAATTTGCCAGCCACTGTTTTATTCGTGCCTTTCTGTCCTGCCTCGCTATTCCCAGCGTGTCGTAGAGCTGTTTACCGCATGCAATACGTCTGTCTTTAAAGGGTTGAATCCATGTCTTTGGATAATAATCGTAATCCTTTGGGTATTTTTTTCTGCTGTTAAAAGCCTCTTCCAGCAGTGTTTGCAGTTCCTGCTTTTTGCTTCCTGCGACAACAGCGACCTGCCATGGTTGACTGTTTGCTCCTGAGGGGGCGTGCCTGGCGATGTCGAGAATTCGTGTGATCTTTTCTTTTTCAACATCCTTGTCCTGAAAAGCGCGGATGGACTGACGTTGTCGTATACAATCTGCAACTGGTGATGACATTGTTTAACCTCGTTTGTTGTGTCGATATCAGTATCTTTTTGAAAGATAATAGTGTTTTCTTTTTTTCAGTCAATCTGTTTGTAGACTGAAATTGATAAGATGGCAATGGTTAAATTATTGCTGCATGGATCAGTCTTGTTATTCTTTTCATTTTGTGAACAAAAGATTATGGTGGGTGGAAAAGTATTTTCACAGGGGAAGGTATGTATCTGGCGTTTGAACGAGTTAATGGGCAGCTTCATTACAGCCTGCGTATATCTGAACAGGTTGAGCATGGTTTGTATACATTCCGGAAGATTTTTGATCTTGGAACGGATCCTACCCGCTTTATTCAGCAGTTTGCTGAAAATTGTTTCATCTTTGATGAACAGATGGAAAATGCCGTGCAGAATGCGATAGACAGTGATGCACATATTGAATTGGAGAGACTACTGTATCCCTTTTTAACACCAGAACACAGAAGCCAGATCGATAGATTTGCAAGTCATAGAAGCTATACCATTTCCCCTGTTACTGATGAAGATAAAAAGGCTATTGCCAGAGAGGTGCACCGATTTGATCTAAAACGACAATACTATTTGCGTTACGGGGCGGTAGATCAACGTCATCTTCATAAACTCCATCCGAGACTGGCTCGAAAACTCAAAGGGATGTCTCGGGATGAAAAAGAGTTTTACTTTATGGAACAGGAACGAGACTTGAGTCTGAGACAGATTAAAACCTATGTTTATGCAATTTTTGATCTGCAGACCCACTTTAATCAGAGCTTTGCTCCATTTATGCCGGGGGCCCTTCCGCTTGATGAAGTGGAAGAAGCCTTTTTGTCAGAGTTGTGCACTTTAAGCAGTGATCCTGTCTTTTATCGGGGTGAAAAAAAGCCTGTCTGGCTCCACCCCCATTTACGTCGTTATGTTATTATGTTCTTTGATTACTCTTTTGAACAGCGATCATTTACACAGGACTATCTGCGTTTTTTCAAAGCTTCGCACCGCGGTTTCAAATGGCCGGATAGAAAACCTGCAACAGATGATCGAACAGTTCATGAACTGTTTGGCGTTTCTGTAACAGATTTAAAAAAAATGGCCAAAAGAGATCTGGCAAAACTGTACAGGAAACGAGCAATGCAACTGCATCCCGATCAGGGAGGCGATCATGAAAAATTTATTCTTCTCACTGAGACCTATGAATTTTATCTGAAGAGCAAGACCTGAGACAAAAAGATATCCTTACCTTTTGTATTAACAGAAAAATTTTATTAAGAAACCCTATATTTTTCATGCTCTTATCTGCCTGCATGTTATGTATTGCCTGATCCAGTGTAAAATTCCTGCTCCTGTAAACAGTTCTTTTTCTAAAAACAATGGTTGACATATAGTGTAACTTGGGTATTCTGATATGTTTATTATAATAAACTTACCCTGATAAACGGGATAAGTACCTTGTTGGCTTATGTCGCAATACCAAAGGACTTTTTTCTTGTGTTATTGTTGATTTCGAGCAGTAAGGTGCTGAGATATCAGACAAGATTTTTATCATGAGAGGATATATCATGGAGAATGCAATTGCTTTACGTTTTGAAGGGGGCCCTATTTTTAGAAATGTCAGGCCCCTCGACAAACTTGTTGAAGAGTTTCAGCAGAAAAATATAGAATTTGTCCATGTGGACCCGGCAAGAATGAAGTACGCTTCATGGAATCTGGTGCTGGTTTTTAAGGATAAGGAGACCCGCGACAAGTATGATTCCGGGGAACTGGAGTATGAACCTTCCTGGCTCCCATCAATGAGAAAAGAAGCAGGACGGATCAATCCGCTAAAAGCAGCCAAACGTGCCGCTCGTGGTGTTTAACCATGTCCATGTGCAGTCAAAAATCGGGGCACTTTTCTATTCGGTTTTTGTGCTGTTATATTTCCGGTCTCATCTCTCCGGCCACCTGCTGCGCTCTCAAGCATATCTGTCATTGATAAAAGGTTCTGGCAATAAGTAGTTGTTCAGACTCCCATTAAAAGAGATATGGTAAGGCAATAGATCTGGATTCCAGTTGTCCGCCTTACCATTTTTTTCTGGTTGGCCTCTGTTTGTTTACAGGATGTTACGTCTTGCTGGTACCGTCCCTACGTGGACCAGCAATGAAGAAGAGGGCTGTTTACACATCTTGCTGAACGGGTAGTATCAGTACTACTTGTCCTGGGATTCTTCAATAATTGGCAGATAAACATGAAACGTACTTCCCAGACCAACCTCACTTTCTACAGTAATACAGCCTCCATGCTCCTGAACTATCTGATTGATTAATGCCAACCCCAGTCCGCTGCCGCCTGCTTTCTTTTTGGTTGTAAAATGGGGATCAAAAATCCTTTCCAGGTTTTCTGCGTCAATACCGCCTCCATTATCACTCACCGTCAAGCAAAAGTAGTTACCCTGGGGTAAATTCATGTGTACGGTTTGCTCGGGTTTTTCAATGTGCGTCCTCGCTAACCCAATGTTTATGGTACCTGCGTTTGTGCTCATAGCCTCGGTGGCATTAATGCATAAATTTATCAGGATTTGATATATTTTAATGGGTTGCAACCGTACCATTCCCGAATGTATGGTTATATCCTTGCGGATTTCGATACTCGAAGAAAACGCGGTTTGTAAAAAATTTACAATTTCATCAACTAACAGGCAGAGTTCAATGGGGTTCTTTTTGTTGGCTTTTGTGTCGCTGAACGTGAATATTTGAGAAACCAGTGTTTTTGTGTGGTTCGAGGCCTGGAGGGCTTGTTCAAGTCTCGATTTTATGTCGGGTGAAAGAAAACTGTCAACTAAAGCCAGCTGCAGGCAGCCATTGATAATTTGCAGGGTGTTGTTAAAATCATGGCCAATACCAGTTGCCAGGTTTCCCAGTGCTGCCATCTTCTGGGCATGCTGTAATCTGTCTTTTAGAATCCTGTTTTCCATTTCCAATTGATGGTTTTTCCCCATCAGATCATGGATATCGCTGTTAACTGGATTATAAAACTCTTTTTCTGATTTGTTGATAGTTCTCAGAGTGTAATCATCTACGGCATTTTTGATTATCTGTTTTAACTCATTTTCATCCCATGGTTTAAATATCAGATTGTATACCTGCCCTTTGTTAATGGCGTCCAGAATAATATTCATTTCCTGATACGCGGTCATCAGTATGCGATTGGTTCCCGGCCAATTGTTTTTTATTTTTTCCAGAAGATCCGTTCCTTCCAATCCTTCCATGCGTTGATCTGAAATAACAACGGCAACGTCAGATTTCTCTAACAATTTCATCGCCTGTAGTGGTTCCTGGCAGGTCAGGCATTCATAGGGCTCATCAGCGAATATGACCTCAAGAGCATCAAGGATGCCTGGATCATCATCAATGAACATTATACTGTTTTGCTGCATGTGTATCCGGTTGCTTTTGAGTAACGGTTTATTGGTTAGTCGAATTATGTATGACTGCTTGAAGACTAATGCAGAACGACTGAAGCAATATCTTCCACTTCATCAATATCCAGAGGTTTACGTAAGTATTTGTAGACTCCGTATTTCCGCGCTTGTTCTTCGTATTGCTCTTGTGGTAATGCAGTGACAACGACTATAACTGTAGGCAACTTTTTTTCGGCCACATTTTTTAACAATTCCATACCGTTCATTTGCGGCATTTTCAGGTCAAGAAACATGAGACACGGTTGATGTTCTTCCAGATAATCGAGAGCGTCTATTCCATTGTTAACCATATGCAATGGATAGTCATCTCCAAGCATGACATCAAATGAATCCAGTATGCCCTGGTCGTCATCTACAACAAAAATCGATTCATTGCTGATCATTTCCGTTTTACCTCCCATATGTGTTGTGCATGTTATGTACTAGACCCGCTGCAGTTGTTGCAGCAGCTAATTTAAAGAGTTTGCAGTATGAAAGAAAGCAAGATTGGTGCCATTACGGCTTTTGCCCGGTGTTGAAAACTATTGTGAGGCCTGCGGCGAAACTGATGTCGGGAAAATATTGTTATTATAGAAGGTTATTTGTATATGCTGATTCGATGAAATCATCTGCCCATCGAGTTGACTACACTTTATTCTGTGATCAAATAACGATAAAATGCTGCATATAATTGTGTGCATTGCATGAAATTATGTGCAGCTCTGGTTTTCCTTTTAATTTATGTTACTTACGTAAGTATTTCTATTTCTGGTTGTAGCACATGTGCAAATCAAATCTTCGGACTGTTTCATGAAAGTGTAAAAAAAATATTATTATTTCAGTTGGTTACAGAAAAAATAAAAAAAGATAAAACCTGGTATAAGCCTTGCTTTGATAATAGCAAGAGATAGATCTAGATTTAGTTTTATGTGAACTTGAATATAAGAAATAGATCACTTCAATAATAATGTAACAGGAGGAAAACAGTATGAAAAAGGTTATGGTTCAAGTAATCCTGATAAGTGTTGTAATTGCAAGCTATGCTCTGCCCGTTTTGGCACGTGGAGGTGGCGGATACTAATCCACACGTTAAGGAATTGATTTACATACTTCCTCGTCTATGATATTATAAACGAGGAAAGGTTAGAGAAAAGGGGTTGTTCCGTAAGGAGCAGTCCCTTTTTGGTTATAATAATCATTTGCATAATAGAGTCATTGCAGTATCAGATATTGATATATTTGCTTTTTCTATTCATGATTGAGAGGCCATGAATTGGTGTTTTCCAGATTATCCTCAATATGGTTCATTTGTATTTGCTTCAGTAGTCTCCTGTTTTTCAATTCCTGTGATCAGTCAGTAAATAAAAGAGAAGAACTTGATGAAAAAAGAACGGAAAGTTATCGTGTCACTCCTGGTGGAATCTATAAAGTCCCTCTGCTGAATAATCCGGCCACCCTTGATCCTGCGTATGTCCAGGATGAATATGGTACTGCTGTTGTACAGCAACTGTTTGATGGTTTGGTTCAATTCGATCCCTATTTGATGATACTTCCCGCCTTAGCCAAAACCTGGCAGGTAGATGAAAATGGAACAAGCTACCGATTTGTTATCCACGAAAAGGCCCGGTTTCATAATGGGAGCGCGGTTACAGCAGAGGATGTTGTTTTTTCGCTTAGCCGTTTGTTACGGATCGAACCTTCTCCCGTGATTTTACCTCAGCTTCTGAAAATAAAAGGAGCAAAAGCATATAAAGAGCGGCAGAGTGATGTTGTCAAAGGGCTTAAAGTCGTTGACCCGCGGGTTGTACTGATACAATTGGATGAACCATATACGCCCTTTCTTACAGCCTTAGGTATGTATCAGGCCAAAATCGTACCAAAGGCTGAAGTCATGCGCCTGGGAGATAGCTTTGGAGTTAATCCGGTTGGCAGTGGGCCTTTTAAGTTTGGCTCATGGGAAACAGATACGGTTATTAAATTAGAACGTTTTTCAGATTATTATCGTGGCGCAGCCTTCCTTGAGGGAGTTGAGTACAGAGTTTACAGGGGAGTAAAAGCTGGTGATATTTTAACTGATTTTCGAAACGAAAAACTTGACGAGATGATGTTAATCGGCGATGCTCGAAAAGAGTTACTTGAGCAAGAAGATCTTCAATGGTTTCATCGTCCCTCTTTGAGCCTTATGTTTTATGGTATCAGAGGAGATAAGCCTCCCCTTGATAACCCTGAGTTTCGAAAAAAGCTTAGCCTGGCTATTGATCGTGAAAAACTGATAGCCCGCGTTTATGATAATTATCTGGAACCAGCGGAGCATATTCTGCCGCCCGGAATGCCTGGTTTCAGTAAACAGGATAATGTAGAGGAGAGTACATCAAAAAAGGTTCAGAAGAACCTTGATAATACAAGAGAACAGAGAATGGAGGAAACACTTGCGATTGAAATAGTTTCCTCTTCTCAATCTACTTTTGCTCAGGCTGAGTTTGAATATATACGTGATGCATGGGCGGGATTGGGCGTTAATTTGGAGATAAAATATATCACTGACTGGCCAGAGTTTGAAAGGTATATCAATTCAGATAGTGTTCAGATATATAGGTATGCATGGTTTGCCGATATGCCGGATCCTGATAGTTTTTTATATCCTCTCTTTGCTTCAAATTCTCCTGCCAACTTTATGAGATTTAATAATCAGGCAGTAGATCAATTACTTCTATCTGCCCGTGGAGAAGAGGATCCTGCACAGCGAATAAAAATGTATGCTGATATCGAAAGACTCATAATGGCATCTGCTCCTGTCATTCCCCTGCTCTATCCCAGTGTGGATCGAGTTTACAGGCCTCACGTTAAAGATGCCCAACCCAGTGCTTTAGGTGCTGACTATATGTCTCTTCACCGTGTCTGGTTACAGCAGGAAGAGCTGGTAAGATAATTTCTTTGTGTATCAATACCGTTTCTCTTCCTCTTAGAGGGTACGAGAAAGGTATATGAGATTTCATTTTTATGTTTTGATATTGTAACCATCCTCTAGAGGATGAATAAAATTCACATTCTCATATAATTGTACAACCGTGCGAAAATGGCCTTTTCAACTTTCAGGAAATGATGCTTTCCCCGGCTTCATTCCCCTCAGTCACCGGATGGCTCTAGCAACTTCCGGAATGCTAATTCTGCTACTGGGCGTCTTGACCATAACTCTTGGTTGGTTTCAGAATCACACTATTCGACAACAGCTTGAGCAGAGGGGAAAAGCCCTTGGTCAAAGTCTTGCAGCGACAGCAACCAAGGCATTGCTCAATTATGATTATATTACCCTTGAACAGTTTGCCAATCAGGCAGCTCAGGACCCCAATATTCTCTATGTTATCGTCCATGATAAAGAAGACCGTGTAGCGGGTTATAGCAACAGGCCGGATCTCCAGGGGCGGATTATTACTGATGAAACCAGCCTGATAGCAGTCGCCGCTGCCAAGCCATTGGTTCAACAAATCCGTCTGTCTGCTGATACCGGTTCCGGATTGGAAGTGGCTACTCCTGTCTACATAGCAAATTCCGAGGATCGCTGGGGTACTGTTCGGGTTTGCCTTTCTCTGGCACCTTTATATCAGCAGATGCGGCAGACAATCCGGATAATACTGGCTATAGGACTGGTAGCTCTGGGAGTTGGAATTGGTTTGTCAATTTTGGAAGCCCGAAGGGTTACCAAACCTTTGGAAAATCTTGTCCAGGCTACCATGGAAGTGGCAAAGGGAAACCTGGAACAGAATCTCAATGTTAAAACGGGAGATGAAGTTGAGGTGCTGGCAACCAATTTTTCTGTTATGACTAAAGAAATTTTGAGACATCAGGAACGACAGGAGCGACAATTCAAGGAGATTCAGAGGTTACAGAATTATACTGAAAATTTGATGATTACGATGGCCGACGGGCTTTTGTCTGTTGATATTTCAGGTACAGTTGCAGCTGTAAACCCTGCAGCATGTGATCTGTTGGGGATATCTTCACATAGTTCCATCAAAGGAAAACCGCTGGCATCTATTTTGGAAGAATCATCACAATTACGTGTATTGATCGATAATATGCTTCAGGTGCCTGCTGCTATCAGCCAACAGGAGGTTGAAATCGGGGATGAAACGGAAACGAGGACAATCCTGGTAGGAGCGAGTCCTCTGTATGATTCCGATAAACGACCTCGTGAGATAATTTTTACCCTTCATAATATTACTGAATTAAAAAAACTTGAGTCCCGTATCCGTCAATCGGAGAGGTTGGCAGCCCTGGGGACCCTGGCTGCCGGTATGGCCCATGAAATCCGTAACCCGCTTTCTGCCATCAAAACCTTTGTTCAGCTGCTTCCCCGTAAAATAGATAACCCAATCTTTCTGGAAAAATTTAACCGAACAGTCCCCAGAGAAACCAACCGGATTAATCTTCTGGTTGAAGAGTTATTAGAATTGTCCCGGTTTCCCAGATATTCTTTCAGTATCACTGATGTTAACTGGCTTTTGAAACAAACAAATGAAGCGATAGAATCTGAGTTATACGAGAGCAATATTGAGTATCAGGCCGATATGGAGAGCTCGCTTCCCAAAATACAGGCAGATGCTAACCAATTACTTAAAGCGTTTCACAACCTGGCTCGTAATGCCATTCAGGCCATGCCGACAGGCGGACTGCTGACTATCAGAACAGCTTTTGAAAAACTTTCAGAGAGTGAACAGCAAGAGCAAACTGCAACAAGCCCCGATCGGGTAATCATAATCTTCGAGGATACGGGAGAAGGTATTTCTCCTGATCAGCTGACACAAATTTTCAATCCTTTTTTTACCACCAAAGATACCGGTACAGGATTGGGCTTACCGATAACCCACAAGGTTATTACTGAGCACAGAGGTCAAATTGAGGTTGAAAGTCAGATAGGCCAGGGGACAAAAGTAACTGTTTCTTTACCTGTTTATTCAAAAGTCGGTACTGGTAACATTTAGAACATATAGAATAGCTGTCTTTCAGTGGCAATGTCACTCCGGGTTGCGAAGATTAAGCGTCTTCATCTTCTGGAGAAGCGTGTTTCTGTGAATTTTCAGGAGTTGTGCGGTTTCTGTCTGATTCCAGTTACATTTTCGAAGAGCCAGCATGATATATTGGCGTTCAAAAGAATTACGAGCTTGCAGCAAACCAATCGTGTCACCTTCCAATCCGGGTAGTTTTCTCTCGGTCTCTTTATGAAAGAGTACATCTGCTGGCAGATCTCCCTGATCAATCCGAGTATTATCAGTCCCCAGTACGACCATACGTTCAATCAGATTCTCAAGTTCCCGAATATTTCCCGGCCAGGGGTATGACTCGAGTACAGCCAGGGCTTCAGGTGTTATACTCGTGATATTTTTGTTTAACTGCTGATTAAATTTTGCCAGGAAATAATGTACCAACAGCGGTACATCTCCGTCACGTTGACGTAAAGGAGGAACGTTTATGGGTATCACGTTTAACCGAAAATAGAGATCTTCACGGAATGTGCCTTCGCGAACCATCTCATCCAGCCTGGTATTGGTGGCGGCAATAATACGTACATCGACTTTGATAATACGGTGTCCGCCCACTCTGGTAAACTCTCTTTCCTGTAACACCCTGAGTAGTTGGGCCTGGAATTCAGGTTTTAGTGAGGCAATTTCATCGAGTAGCAGGGTACCTCCATTGGCAAATTCAAATTTCCCTGGTGTGCGGTGGAAAGCACCTGTGAAAGCCCCTTTCTCATAGCCAAACAATTCACTTTCAATCAATTCTGAAGGAATGGATGCACAATTTATTGCTACAAATGGTTTATGCTTTCGCTCGCTGGCGGTATGAATTGCACAGGCAACCAGTTCCTTACCGGTTCCGCTTTCTCCTGTAATCAATACGCTGCTTGCTGTTCCAGCCAGCTTTTCTATGGTCTGGAATACTTTCTGCATCTGTTTGGATTGGCTGACAATTTGCATTTGTCCTGTGCGGTCAGCCATTTGCGAACGGAGGAAGGATATTTCCTGTTCCAGACCCCGTTTCTGTAAAGCTCGATCCACCCGGGTCAAAATGGTTTCCGGGTCAAAGGGTTTGGTTATATAGTCGTATGCTCCTTTCTGGATGGCATCGGTAGCCTCCAGTGCCCGGTCAATCGCTGATACGATAATTACATCCAGAGCCTTATCATGGATTTTTATTCGTTCCAGGGCCTCTATGCCTCCCATTTGGGGCATGGAAAGATCAAGTATGACCAGGTCAAATTCTTCTTTTTGAATGAGACTAACGGCTTTACTGCCATCTTCAACACAAACCACTTCATAATCGTCTTCAAGAATGGCTTCGAGGGCTTCCCGCGCACCAGCCTCATCGTCAGCAACTAACACTCTTGCATTCTTGGGCAGGTCAGTCACTTTCCTGAAATTATCACGTTTAAAGGTGGTCTCGTGCGACAGCTGCGCTAAAGGGTGGCTCATCTCTATCACCTCACTCCACTCTGATTATTATCCGTGGTGAGCAGAGTTGCAAATTATCCGAAATTAAGCTGTAAAGGATTACTGTCTCATATTACAAACAATATCATTGTATTACGAGTGGTTATATGAAAATAAGCTATTTTTTCAGCTTAAATGTATAATTTTAAATATTTATTTAGCTCTCAATAAGCTGAAATCTAAACGTGACAGGAGTATTCTAAAGTTTATGTTAAAAAAGTATCTGTGAATCAGATCTGCAATTTTTGAACATATTGTTGAAAGAAACCGATAAATATGGAATTTTCAGTCTGAACGGAACTCGTTCTTCAATATCCTTTCAAATGTTCATCAAGGTGAAGCAACAAATACCAGTATTTGATGACGTATAGAAATTATTGCCAATTTTTTGTTGAATTATATAGCTCCACGAAATAACAGCAGATGACTATTATTCTCTGGCAAAAACAGTCTGAGTAATATAGGATACTTCGCTAATTGTACAGTATCGATGGGTTTAACCGAAGGAATTATCATCTAACTCTGCTAAAACGGTTTCCTGTTATTCCCAGTTTCCTTACCAACTTTTTTTTATTGTTATGCTTGACCTCTCCTTTTATAAAGGCGATGATCTCTACAGTGACGGAACTATAGAAGATGAGCTGCTTGAAATTGTCTCTACCACCTTTCGTTATGAGGAAATACTGGCCAAAGACAATCGATGGCCATTGTTATACCACCTCTCGCCTCTAAGAAGAAATCTTCTCGAATGGTATCCTTTCAAGGCTGATGGAAATCTGCTTGAGGTGGGCTCCGGTTGCGGGGCGTTAACCTCTCTTTTTTGCGAAAAGCTCCGGCAGGTCAGTTGTGTGGAATTATCAAAAAAACGATCTGAGATAAACCTGAGAAGAAACCGACGGTATTCCAATCTCCATATTACGGTCGGCAATATTATGGACATTGATTGTAATAGTACTTTTGAGTACATCACCTTGATTGGAGTACTGGAATATACGAAAAGTTTTGTAGATGGAAAAAGGCCATATACGAGGCTTCTCTCTACACTTCACCGATTGTTGAAAAATGATGGAACGCTTGTAGTGGCGATCGAAAATAAATTTGGACTGAAGTATTTTGCGGGAGCACGTGAAGATCATACCAACATTTTTTTCGACTCTATTGAAGGGTATGGCAGTCACTGTTCGTATAACCGGATTGAAACCTTTGGTCTTTATGAGCTGATAGAATTGTTTAATAGAAATGGATTTGATATAGGAGAGCTCTATTTTCCCCATCCAGACTATAAATTACCCAGCTGTATTTATAACAGGGATTTTCCTCCTGATATCTATACCTATCTTGAGGAACCGGTAGCGTATGGCAAGTATGATTATTCTCTATTCAATCAGCATGAGGCCATGTTACATATTATAAGGAATGGTCAATTCGAATTTTTTGCCAACTCTTTTCTCTTTTTCCTTAAAAAGATCTGATTATGCGTGTGCTCAGTGCAAAATATAACAGGTTCAGAAATCCTGCATATCAGATCCAGACGACTATCTTTGAGGAGAACGGTCGAAGATTTGTTTCAAAAAAAGCACTGTCTAAGAGTTCTGTTGCTCATTTGGAAAGAGGAAAGCAGAATTATCATCAGCTTGTCCGCAGTACACGTGGATTTTGTTTTCCTGCGCTTGTTGAGACACGGAAAAATGAACTTATTTTTGAATTTATTGAGGGGAGACCTGTTAAAGATATACTGATAGACAGTCTTCTTGCGGGCGATGAAAAGAACTTTTTTAAGGTAATAGATGACTATTACAATATGCTTCAGCATGGATTCGAGCAAGGTGATACCCTCTATATTGCCCCGCAGGAATTGTATATTGTGGAGAATCTTTCCCGGGCAGAAATGACAATGTTGGCAAGCGAGCATGTTTTTTTGAAGCAGACCTATCTGGATCCTATTTTTTCGAATATTATTAGTAGCAACAGAAGTAGTTACCTTATTGATTACGAATGGGTGCTCGATTCCAGCCTGCCGCTTACCTTTCTATTTACCCGGTCTTTACTTTTTACATTTATCCATAGATATAACTATCTGCATCCTGATCGCTTATTTGATGAAAAAATACTTTGTCAAAGGTTTTCTCTTTCTGAACAGCAAATCAGAATCTTTAAAAAACTGGAGATAAATATTCAAAACAAGATTCACTCACGCATACAGGAACACGCAAGATATGTACATCCACACTTGAGTAGACAGGTTCTTATCGAAGCCAGGCAAAACAGAAAAAAAGCTAAACAGTATAAAGCACAACTTGATAGAACCTCACACCGATTTGCAGCATTTTGTAATCAAGGAGCCGAAAAAACAGGTCTTGCAACCTTATATCGTCTGTTGAAAGGGGTTACGGGGCCCAAATAGGTAAAAAGGCACCTGTAACCTTATTGCTGTTACGAGTGATTAAATAGATGTTATCTGACGTACCTGGATTTTCATGGCTGAAGACAGCAACAGCTAGCCCTTTAGGGGTATGGTTTTCATCCTTTTTAACTGTGAGATAGTAGGGGACGACACCGTCTGGCAGTAAATGGCTCAGATCCTGCCAGTTTCCATTTTCAAAGTCCTGCCAGTTTTTGAAACGAATGAATTTGTTTTTGTTATAATCAGCACCATCAGATGCTGCTGATGGACAGAAATAGCTGGTGGCATACCAGAAATCACGGAATTTCTCAATATCGTTAATAACCAGACCGGTATCGAGCCAGGTACCTGCTGGCGCGACCTTCTTCTTTTGCGGTGAATTATAAACATGATACGTTTTAGTTGAGAAGTTTACAATTTCCACTACCTTTCCCACTGATGATCCGGAAACATATATCCTGCCATCTACTGCAGATAGAGATCTGGAATACTGGATGACGTCAGACAGATCAAGGATATCAGCATTGCTGTTATCAGGTGAAAATCGAAAAAGAATCGGAGGATAAGGATTGAGGGCAAAGAGAAATCCTCCGGCGTATATTATATCGTGGGGTCTTTTCAGTGTAATACCTGCAATACTGGATATTTCCCGGGTTATTTCGGAATTATTGAAAGATTTAATGGCGATGATACGGTGATTATCCGTATCACAAATAAAATATTCCTCTGATTCAGGTACATACGTTATTGCATGTGGCCGGTTCAGGTTGTAGTTACTACCTGCAAAAGTATCAGTGGATGATGATCGATGTGAAATCTCATTTTTCCGCATATTCACTATAACTTCAGTGCCATCATCACCAAAGTAGATTTGCGTACAATGCTTGCATTTGAGAACAGAGGGTGAGTAAAGCGATACAGATTGTAGTCGCTTTGGTAACGGGGAAGCGGATAGGCCAGAATTAAGAGACTCTGGAATCTGGTAACTGGCATTTTTACAAATACCCGTTCCAGATCCCAGGGTAAAGAGAAGCAAACCACACAGCAGAAATGTATGAACTCTCATAACAGGGGCCGTGTGGTTTGAAAAGGTTTACTAAGGTTTACATACAGGACAGCTGATAGTCTCAAAGTCATATGGAGTAAAACCGTTAATAGGTTTATCCAGATCTTGAATTCTAACAGCCTTGCCTGTTCTTAAGTCTATTCTAAAGAGTGAATTATTATATCCATGGTCTGTAAACTCAGTACCAGTGGTGCCAAAAAGCGTATTGCGGTAGTAGAAGGTGAGACCCTCTACATCCTCAAGCGGTCTACCATTAATGGAAAACCTGGTAACAGGAGTAATATGACCCGTTGTGGTATCGATTATGACCATGGTGTCTCCACCACCGCCACCAGAGTTTTCAACGACGCCATACAGAACCCCTTCAGAAGAAAAGGAAAGGGCATCTGTGTGGGCGTTATTCAGCTCATGTGTGTCTAATACCAAATATTCGACACCTCTTCCAAATGCATTCCGAACAAGTTTTCCTGTATTGGGGTTAATTTTGACAAGCATGTCAAAGCCTTCATAATCATCACTTCTTCTGGCACAGGCATAGAGCTCACCAGTAGTAGGATCAAAGGTCATACCGTCGATATCAAGTATCCTGATACGCCCCTTCGCACCCCGGCCAAAACCAAGCTTATTGTTTGAGACAGGAGTGAATGAAGACATGGTGCCAGGTGTAGTATCAATTGTTCCCAGTCGACCATTATTAACAGCGTACAGGGTTGTACCATCCAGGCTGAGTGTAGATCCTTCAACACTACGTACTCCCAGTCTTCCCAGGAAGCTCAGACTATTGGTATTAAAGTCATATTTAAACAATGCTGAAGTCTTGGTAACCGTAGAGTCTTCATCCGAGATGAGGTAACAATAATCAGGAGAATTCGGGCACCGTGGAAGCGTTGGTATGAATGAATACCACGGGAAGCCTTCAACATCAGGCGTCACAGAAGCCTGATCATCTTCCATTTCGATGTCATTACCAGGTGTTGAGTCAAGATCGACTTCATTACATGCTATTACCTCGGCAGTATTCTTATACCCTGGTTTTGGCACGATACGTACGTCCATGATAAGAGAAGCTGTACCATTTATCGGAAGCGTGCCTACATCCCACAGCGGTGCATTATAGCTACCCTGGGTAAGTGATGTACTTACCAGCTCATACCCATTAGGAAGCTGGTCATGGACAATGATTCCTGTAGCTTCATTGGGCCCCTTGTTGAGTAAGGATACAGTAAAGCGGAGGATATCACCTTTGCTTATTTTACCATTATCATCATTATCCGTAAGCAGTTCAAAGGTTTTGGTGAGCTCAACATCTACACCACCCGGACGATATCCGAAATCGACGGTGAGGATATCAGTGTTGAGATCAATAAGAGTATGCGATGAATCCAGCTCTGAATCGGGATCTTCGATCTGGAAGGCGTGCTCAGGCAGGTCAGTAGTGTCTACCTTGACAACATAGCTGCCTGGAGCGAGATTGGTGAACAGATAGCTGCCATCAGCCGCTGTAGTTGTCTGACCAATCAGCGTTCCATAGAGATCATAGAGATACAGATCAACCCCGCCAATTCCTTCACCGGCGTCATAGCTGTTATTCAGGTTGGTATCAAGATAGACGAGATCTCCAATGGAAATCAGGTTTCCTGACTCCAGATACATACCGGCATCGATAGTCGGGTTATTTTCTCCGGCTGAAAGGGTAACAGTGCTGCTCATACCGGTATTCGGATCAGCGTTACTGTCTGTTGCAGTATCACCGGCACCCTGGGAGGTGTACAAATATCCCTCAGGAAGTCCAAAGTGAACAACATAATCTCCGGGTAATAACCCGTTGAATGCATAGTTCCCTGACGGATCTGTAAGTACAGTTGAAAGCGGTGTATTCGTATCGTTGGCTGCGTACAGTGTAACAGTTACACCGCCGATACCAGGTTCACCAGCATCCTGGATACCATTTTGATTGCTGTCATTCCAGACGAAATTGGAAATACTGGCAGGCAACTGTCCTGGAACAGAGATACCAGCATCGATATCACTATTCTTTTCACCAGCATTCAGGACGATGGGATCGGTTTTACCGGTTGCAGGATCGGCATCACTGTCAGTCGCGGTATCACCTCCTTGTCCCTTATCACTGAAGGTATATCCAGGTGCAACAAATTCTACCGTATAGGTACCGGCAGGCAATCCGTCAAAAACGTAGTGACCGTTACCATCAGTAGTCGTTGTTGCAATAACATTATCAGATGCGTCCAGGAGGTTAACGGTTACACCGGAAACACCGGATTCTCCAGGATCCTGAATACCATCCTGATCACTGTCATACCAGACATAATCAGATATTTGAGCAGGCTCATCCCCTGAAGTCAGGTACATACCACAATCAAGGGTCATATTACTGCTGCCCACAGGTACGTTGAAGTTGCCAGTGTGACTTGGATTACTATTATTGCCATCGCTGTCAAGTCCGTCATCGCCGCCAACATCCTGCTGGGTGACTGTGTAACCCGCTGGCTGTACAAATTCAATATAGTAATCTCCAACATGAACATCTCTGAATTCATAGAATCCCTGACCGTCAGTTGTTGTTGTCATAACCGGAGTGGAAGGATCAGCCGGCGTGAACAGCTTTACAGTCACACCACTTATACCCGGCTCACCAACAGTCTGGATTCCATCCTGATTGGAATCGAACCATACTCGATTTCCGAGTCTGGCTGTATGGGTGTCAATAAAGTCATTTCCTGTACTGCTGCCACTATCATCAAGTGTAACTGCAATCAGGTTATCTGTCATTGCACCCTGATTCGGATTATCCGTATCATTGGTACTTGAATGATCCTGGGGATCAACCTCTTGAACAACATAATTACCCACAGGAAGATCTACGAATTTATAGTTTCCATCACTATCAGTTGTTGTAGTGGCAATGATGGTATTTGTATCAGGATTTATAAGGTTAATTGTTACGCCGCTGATCGGAGCATCGGTGTCAGTGAGATCACCGTCAGCGTCAGCATCCATACGTACCTGACCGGAAATAAAACCGAGCAATTCAATTCGGTAGTCTTCCACTTCGCCATCAGGTGCGGCACCTATGGGGCCCAGAGTATTGGAATTCTTACTGCATCTGAACCTGGCTATAGTATTACCAATACCGCTGTCAGCAGGCAGAGGAATAGTTAGCGAATGGTCGCCAACACTCAGGTTGAAGTTGGTAAATACCTGCTCATCATCCTGCCAGATTCCATCTCTGTCAAAGTCGATCCAGCCGTTCAAACGGCATGCACCACCGCTGACTTTGATGGTGAGTGTTGCGTTTTCCCCTGCTGTCAGATTAGGAAAACTGACACCGTCCTCATCGTCATCATTCACACAGGTTCCAACTGTGGTTCCTGGGCTTCCAGCAGTCGCAGTATCATCACCTGTCGCGTCACTGCTCTGATGAGCATTTTGCTCGGAATCAACGCAGCCTCCCAGTATGGGAGCGTCTGTGACACCGAGGATATGGCTGGCACCATCATTGACCTGCATGGTGGGGTAGCTTGGATCGGGTGCGTCACCATAGTCCACATTGGTAACTGCAAAGTCAGGCTGCAGGGCAACCTTGTAATCCTCTACCTCTCCATCCAGAGCATAATCAGGATGGGTGCGATCGGCCTCAGCTATGTTACTCTGTGCTCCGGTCGGTGTTAAACCTTGTTCAGTTGCACAACGGAAGCGAGCATAGGAATGACCGACAACGATTGTATCAATATTAGGTACAGTGATGGAAATGGTATGGGTGCCAACACCATATTCAGTGTCATCAATGACCTTTTCTCCAGTGTCTGTCCAGTCACCGTCCTGGTTGAAATCAATCCAGCCAGAGAGGCGGCATGCTGCACCACCGATAGTAACGGTGATATCCTGGGTTTTTCCAGCTACCAGAACCGGGATCTGTACACCGTCTTCATCACCAGCACTTGTACAGGTACCGATTACTGTTCCGCCAGTATTTTCGTCATCAGCAGTTGCCTGGGCATTCTGCAATGTACCAGCACCATCAGCATCTACACAGCTACCGAGATACGGTGTGTTGTCAGGTTGTGAGGTGTTCAGGTAATGACGTGCCCCGCCATAGTTCAGCTGAGTCTGGTAGTTGCCGGTCGCTATTGCATTACTGGCATCGGGAGCATCACCGTAATCACTGGGATGAAATACATCTTCGACAGTAACGTTTGCACAAACGTTTGTGTTGTTGCTACTATCGGGATCAACATCGTCAGTGGTTGCGTTTGCACAGTTTGTATAGGATCCAGCATCGTCTTTCTTTACCGGGATGACAATTTGTACAACATCATTAACTGCAAGTGTACCAAGGGAGCATGTCATTATACTGTTTGTATTAACGGTACAGGAGCAGTTGGATGATGGAGTGGTCTGGTTGGTACAGGTTATAGGCTCATCATAGAGATCATAATCAGAGAGATCGTCTGTAACCACCGTGTTTCGGCTTTCCGCCGGCCCATTATTGGTTACCTCCAATGTCCATTCAAATGCTTGCGTCTTGTTTACCGGAGAAGCGGATACGCTTTTGGTCAGCTCAAGGTCTGCCAGACCGCGCACGGTTGTGTTTTCATTTTCCTGGTTGTTACCATTATTGGAATCAACCTGTTCACCACTGATGGTGGCTGTGGTTTGGTGGGTATCTCCTCCAGCATCAGGTGCAGAATGTACCCTGAACCGCAAATATCTATGCTGTCTGGTACCTGGCGCGGCAGCCATTTCACCATGCTCGCAGGTAATTTCCAGAGTAGCCGGGCCGGTTACCGGATTGCTGCCATTTGAGACTGTGCATTGGTTTGTACTGGCGAGACAGGCCGTTGCGGTCGCACCAGCATTGGCGTCGTCACAGAGAAATTCAACAGTTTTTCCGGATTTCGGGGTCATTGTAAAAACAGTCTTCACATCGCTGGCATAGGATGGTCCCCTGTTTTCAAATGACAGGTCATATACAACATCATTGTTGGTATTGTTTGTTGGGTCATTGGGGTCATGACCCAAGGGATCGGGTGAGTCATTGTTATCAATGAGCAGATCGATAGAATCGTTTTCTATCACCAGGGTTACAGGCCCAATTTCGTTATTGCTGCTATCCCTGTCATAAGAAGATGTGCTGATTACAGCACTGTTGTCAAATTCTCTTCCGGGATATGTTGCACCATCCCAGTAATTTGGTCTGATAGTAAAGGTGATGGTTTCACCACCGTTACCGGCAATAGTTGTCCAGGTACAGGTAAGTGCTGCACCATCCGTATAGCTTGTACCGGCAGTCATGCCTGTACATGTACCTCCGCCACTTGCATTGGCACTGATAAAGGTGAAACCTGTATCGCCTGCGTCAAAGTCAAAGGTATCCACAACCTGTACATTCGCGGCTGCTTCTGGGCCCTTATTGCGAATTTCCAATGTGTATGTGGCTTCAGTACCCGATTTGACAGGATTAGGGTTGACAGTCTTTGTTTGTATTTCTACATCAATGGCTGTAATAACTGTCGCAACAGCATCGGCTGTATTATCGCCCTGATTCGCATCTGCCAGATCTGTGGAATAGGTGGTGGCTGTAGCCGTCTTCTCACCGGCTACAAGCGGCCTGGTTACCGTAATTTCAAAGGTATCATTTGTGGGATTATTCTCACAGTCGGAAAGAGCTAATACGCCGTTTTGCTGGGTACAGGTAACAACATTTGCTGCAATAGAACAGTTATAATTGGCAGGTTTACCTGTTACTGCGATACCTGTTGTATCATTGGAATTGAAATAACCATCTATCTCTTGGCGCATCACAACGCCTGTGGCATCCCGTCTGTTAGCATCATTATTGTCATGATTACAGACATTAATGGTGTAGACAAGATCGTCCTGGTCTTGAGGCAGTGTAGTAGGAGTTACATCGTGTGAGATACGCAGATCAACCATTTCACGGGTAACCGTTACTGAGGCGGAGGTGGTATTGTTACTGCTGTTGTTATCAGTCAGACCAGGATCATCATAGATGACAGAGGCGGTGTTGGTAGCAGTTATACTCGCATCACCGCCAAGAGTGTTAATAACCTCTGTATAAATATTAAGATAGCTTGAATTTTCACCTGGTGCCAGTGCTGCTCCGTAGGTGCAGGTGACAACGGGTGCCGAGTAGGAGCATGTCCAGTTTGTACCAGCAGCGCTCTGGAAGGTTTCATAAGCAGTGTTCAGGGTATCTGTTACGGTAAGTGTCGTGTCAGTATCTGGGGTAAAATCCAGAGGGCCATAATTATGTACCCTGATAGAACTTTTGAGGGTAGCACCCGGTTCCACGGGAGCACCAGGGTGTACATTAGGCACGGCGACTTTACTCTTGGTAATGCCAAGATCGACTGCCTGTTGATCAGTGGTAATTGTTACCGTATCACTATTGTTGAACAACCGGTCCGCAGCTTCTGAAGTAGAAGTAGATATTGAAACTGTATGATCATAGCTTGGCGTTCCTGTCCAGTTGGGATAGGTCAAAACAAAGGTAATGGGATCATTGGCACCATCCGGATATGGTGCGTTGCCGGTTCGTGTACAGGTAATGGCCGGGAGATTTGTATCATCACATGTCCATCCAGCCCCTGTAGGTGTAGCATTTAACGTAAAGTCGGCAGGAAGTGTATATGTAACCACAACGTCTTCTGCGTCAATGGGACCGAGGTTTTGCGGATTCAAGGTAATGGTGGTGGTATCACCATTGAGCAGCGTATTGGGTACGGCTGAAATAGTTACTGCAACGTCAGCACCTGGCTCTACCTGTATATCAACGCTGTCAGTATTATCATTCGGATTCGGGTCGTCATCATGTGGCTGAACCGTAGCATTGGTTGTGGTTGTACCAGAGCTTATATCTGTAACCAGTGTGGTAAAGGTGATGGGTGGAGCATCAGTGTTTGCCTGGATACCGCCATCAGCTATAGTCCTGGTGCAGGAAAGCTGGTTTGTACCTGAATTATAGTTACAGTTCCAGCCGGCGTGGGTTTTAGACTGGTATGTTTCATTCGCTGAAAGTTGAAAAACTACCGTAATATCAGAAGACTCATCATCCGGTCCCTGATTACTTACAATGCCAGTATAGGTTACCTGACCACCTGCTGTTACCGGGTTGGGGGTACCCGTAAGGTTGACGGTTATATCAGCTCCATTGGTAACAGTGGTATTTTGATCTGTTGCATTATTATCCGGGTTGCCATCAGTTTCACCAGGGTATGCAGGATCATTTTCGGCCTGTATTGAAGCCTCTGCATAAATATTGGTGGTATTATCGCCATCATTATCTTCAACTGTTACCAGAAGAGTTCGTGGAAGCCCGGTACCGGAGCTGGGCTGCAGAATACCAAGATTACAGGAAACAACATCCCGGCCGGGATATAAATCCGGTGATGGGCGAGTGCCGCCGGATGTATAGTAGGCACAATCACCACTGCCACCATCATCTAAAGAAACGTAGGTTGTATCTGCAGGGATGGGAAATGCCATTGTTGTATTATGGGCATTGTTTGGTTGAGAGTTTTCTCCGATAATCTCGTAGGTAACCTGTCCAGTCCGGGGGATGGGATCCTGGAGATCGTTCAACTGCACCAGCACATCGAAGGCGAAGGCGCTGACGCTGCTGAAGAAAAGTGTGCATAAGAAGGAGACAATACCTAGATAGAATGATGATTTTTTCATGGCATTAGTATGGTTTGAGTTTTCAATTTTATTGAATTCTGAAATATCCGCATGCTTATTCTGTCGGTCTTTTTTCATTAAAACTTTACAAAAGTATCACATAAAATTAAAAAATCAAATAAAAAATTCAATTATTTGCTATCCGATAAAGTTTTACATTAAATACTTATCGACTTCCTGGCGCGTAAGGTGGAAAGTCAGCATCCTAATCGCCATTATATGATTTTTAAAATAAACAGTCAGGGATTGCGTGGGGATGCGCTTACTTTTCAATCAAAAAAGAAGTCTGTGTCTGTATATCCTGGGCAGGTGGGATGTCAGTGCCGAGAGGAAAAAGGCAATAAAGGCAGTGGGCCCGGGAGGAAGAATCTTATGAAAACAGAGGCCCAGCAGGATGAGTTTGATTAGTATTGCAATTCCAAAGAGTTCTCTGTACATCTGCCGGTGTCTCATATTCTCGGAGATAAGGAGCAATACCCCTGTGATATTGGCAAGATAAAAATAGAAAGGGGGAATATGCCCTGCCTGGAAGAGACAGGCGGCCAGAAATACAGCAGCCCCTGTGAGATGGAATGCCCTGACGAGTATGGAAAGGTTATGTACCCAGGATGGTCTGGCCCCGACTTTTCCTGTTTTCACCCTGGGTGGTTTATCTTTCTTCATGGGTGTGTACCAAAATGAGAGATATAGGCTAGCTGACAAGCGAGATTGCCGAGCACTGTAAATTCTTAACTGGTGTGAGGATCCGGGGTGCGAATTTTATCATAATGCGTAATAATCTTTCCGGTTGCTCGTGGAAAATCAAGCCTGCCGTGTAGCCTTTTACCTCGAACACCTTTTGTTCGCTGTCGGTGAACGTAACTGAGAAATGCCTTTTTGCAAAGAGTGAGTGATCAATTCCCCGGGGAAGGTGAAAACAGCAGGATATCCCATTTGAAAAAAGGCCAGATGTTGTGATTGTTGAAATCAGCTCACCAGCAGCATCATCAAAGGGAATGACATCCTTTTCTTGCTGCAGGATACATGAACGGGTATTTTTCAAGAATGACAGCATGCAGTCTTTCTGCCTGCAGTAGCTCATGAAGGTGGCACTGATATGTTCGTCTTTCTGTTGCAGTTTCAAAAGCTCTTCCTGATCAAAAAGAAACAGGGTTGAACGCTCAGTAGCGCGCAATGTGACAGGCCATTCCGATCCATCCATAAAGACCTCGTAACCAAAAATATCACCTGGCTGAAGCGGCATGATATCAGTAATGCTCTCCTCTTCAAAATCAAGCGATACTTCGCCTTGTTCAAGAAAGTAGAGATACGAGTGGACATCACCTTTTTTTACGATGATATCGTCCGGCTCATATGTTTTTGAAATAAACGATTTGTAGAGTGTTTTACATTCCTTCCTGCTCAAGGCGGTGTAGAAAGAGCTGTGATGAGTGATATGGTTTTTAACCAGTGAATTTTTATCTGTTGCCCCTTCGTCAAGCTGAACGGCTGACTCAGGTTTGTCGCAGACTGGGTCCTGAGACTCTCCACTGTCTGCCATGAGTTTTTTTAATGCAATTTTTGTTGCTTCCTGTAATCGATGCGTGGAGTTATCCTGTGCCAGCAGTTTCTCAAGAAAAACCTTTCCGTTATTGTCAGGGTAAGAGAGAATGTAAGAGCCTGCTTCTGCCAGGATTTTTTCTCTGTAAGTGGGGGTGCAGGTTTCAATATTTTTAATAATGCCCTGCATGGTTTTGTGAACGCGTGCTTCCTTCAACGGGCTGAGAATTCGTATAATCTGTGGTTTTGTTTCATCGCCGCAGATAGTGACTGCTTCAAGGAGCCTGTCGGTTCTGCTGGTTTTATCCATAGTTGCGAGGAAATGTACAACTTCCTGCTGGACGCGTATATCTTCATGACTGAGATAGGGTTTAACATGGGAGTAGAGGGTTTCATCCTTTAACAGAGATATCAGTAAAATAATGTTGCGTATCAGATACCATGGCGGTCTGCTGTGCAGGCAGCTCAACAAAGGGGAAATGGCTTCCTGCCCCTGGTTTTGCAGAATCTCAAGCAGCATAAACCGGTCTTTTTTTATCTGGTTTTCCTTTAGAATTTCAAGTAAATAGGGTGTTGATTTGCTGCCATAGACTGTCAGTAAACTTTTAGCTGCCTGAGTTTGTTCAGGTTCTCTTCCGAGGTAACTGTCTGTAAGCTGCTCAAGATAGTGCGTTTGTGTTATTCTGTTAAAAACTCTTGAAACACACTGGTGCTGAATTTTCTGTTTTTTGTTAGTGCCGGTGGTGATATCTTTTATGGGCGGTGTGAGATACGAAACGTGCTGGTAACAGCCCATCGAAATAAGTTTTTCAAGGCATGCCGCGAGCTGGGAACAGATAAAATCATATCCGGATAGTAATTCTGTTTCCTGTTCCAGCCATCTCACCAGAGATTGTGAGATGAGGGACAGCATCTCTTTGTGGTTTTCTGCACGTGCATTTTCAGAGAGAAGGGAAAGGGAAATCAGAGATTGTTCTTTGATAGCAGGCGCTGGCGAGAGAGTACCTTCTGCTATGTGTTTTAATAAAATCTGGGCATTTGCCGTATCTCCCTGAGAGAACAAGCGGGTGATGCGGCGGGCAACGGCCTCAATAATTTCAGGGGAGTTCAAAGGCTTTTTGCTTGCCTGTATCAAATAGCCTTGCTGCTGCTTTGGTGGCAGAGCTGGGTGTTCATCCGCAGCTGCCAGACGATCTGCAAGATATCGTAATCTGGAGAATTCAATTTTCTGTGAGTTCATCATTGTACAATAGATATGGTCTCTCTCAGGTGAATCTGTCGTCGCGGAACAATGCAGGCCGGCTAAACATTGATCACAGTACTCCGTTGTAGGAAATGTGTGGATTCCGCTGTGGAAATGACGTTACTACCATGAGGCATTAACAGATAACACTAGCATGAATTATCACTGTTGTCTCTTAAATAATTATGTAATCTTGAATAAATAAAGCAAGAAGGCCATGCTGCTGTTTAAATAAAATTACAAAAAAACTAAAAATACCAATACGATTTTGATGATCATCCTTTGTGAAAACACAAAATTTTATAATTGTTAGAAGAGAGATATAACAGTAAAGCTCAGCTCGTCAGGTGTCGTGAAAAAGAGTTTTTTACGAAGAGCTGGCTGTTGTTTACAAAGAATTGAGATTGTTTCAGCACATTGAATGGCAGCAAGTACCATTGGAATGTAAGGGATAGTGCCCATGGTTTCTTCGATGCTTTTTCCATTATCTGAGCTGTTTTTACCATAAATAGCAGAAAATCCAGGATCTTCAGGGTAGATAACGGTTGCCTGACCGCAGTTGCCCCCCACGGCAGCAGAGACAAGCGGGATCTGGTTGGAGCGGCATCCTTCCTCGAGTATAAAACGGGAGGAAATCGAGTCCAGGCAGTCAACAGCAATTGAAGATGTTGCAAGGAGTGATTGAACATTTTCTTCGGTAATAAAGGTTGGAATGGATATCACTTCTATTGCCGGATTGATTTTTTTTATACGTTTTTTCCCTTCATCAGCCTTTTTATTACCGATATTTTCTGTTGTCGCAAAAACCTGGCGATTCAAGTTTGAGATGTCAATAACGTCTCCGTCGATGAGGATGAGAGTGCCGACACCAGCTCTTGCCAGGATTTCTGTAACACAACCACCCAGACCGCCGAGGCCAATAATGGCAACAGTGGATTGGAGGAGAGCAAGTTGATCGGAAATGGTGAGTTGTTTTTGATTACGCAGGTATCTTTCTGGTGTTACACTATTTTTTAAAGAGAAAAGGTGTGCTTGCTTACGGCTTAATCCGGATTTGGCGATAAATTGTTCTTCCCGGTTATATGGAAGGATGGTACATGATGAGCCATCATCAAGTGGTACGGTTTTTTGCAGTTTTTTCAGGAGGGAGAGATGGGGCATAGTAAGTCCTTTTGATAAAGAGAGAACACGAATTGTCAATAACCATTGGTGCAGGGTTCCTGTAATTCTATTGATGACAAAAATGGTTTTTTATTGCAATCTGTTTTCGCATATACGACCGGAACTTCTCTTATGATAGGGTGAAAAGATGAATTATATCAGAGTTTCTGTACATGGTGGTCACTGTGGTCAGTTTTGTAATCATGCGGCGGATACGCTTGAGGAGGTAGTTCTGGCCTATATACGAAAGGGGTTTCGCTGGATTGGAATAACTGAACATATCCCGCCGGTAAGTGACAGGTTTCTCTATCCTGAAGAAGCAGCAGCAGGGCTTTCTTCTGTGCTTATGACTGAGCGTTTTTCACGTTATATGAATGAATGCAGAAGATTACAGAAGAAATATCAGGATAGGATAGAAATCTTCGCTTCTTTTGAGATAGAAACCTATAGCGGCTATGAGAGGCATGTTGAGCATTTGATCGAGCAGTTTCGGCCAGATTATATAGTAGGTTCCGTTCATCATGTGAGAGATATCCCTATAGATTATTCCAGGGAAATGTATGATTGCGCGGTTTCCGCCTGTGGCGGGATAGAAGCGTTATATCTGTGTTATTTTGATCGGCAATATGAGATGGTAAAACGTTTTAAACCAGCAGTTGTCGGCCATTTTGATCTGATTCGGATTTTTGATCTCTCATATCAAAAACGGCTGCTTGAACCGGAAATATGGCAGCGGATAGAGAGAAATCTTGATCTTATCAAAGAGCTGGATCTTATAATGGATTATAATGTTCGCTCGCTCAAGAAAGGGGCAGAAGAGCCATACATTTCAGAGGATATTCTGGCACTTGCCAGGAAAAAAGGGATCAGGGTTGTTCCGGGAGATGACTCCCACGGAGTTGCTGATATTGGAGTCTTTCTGGATGGCGTGGTGGAATCTCTTTACCGGAAAGGTTTTACCTGCGACTGGCCAAAACCACGTATGTATATCTGGTGAAACAGGTTCCTCATGGTATCACAAGTGATCCTGAGGAACCCTTCGCTATATCCCGGCATCCAGATACCGGGATTATTCGATTTTTTTGAAATTAGGCGTTTTCAGCATCATGGTCGATATTATGCTGAAGCGTATCCAGGAAGTCTTCTAATTGTCTGTTCATGGATTCCTCCCCTGTTTCTGCTATCGGCTGTCCTTTAAGGAGGCAGGGTTACCAATGTCCCTGAGTGTTAGGTTCCTCACTGTATTGTAATTTGCCTTCGTTAAACAGCACAAGACTTTCTTCTACAACACCGGAGACATTGTCCACAACCTTGATACCGGCTGCTTTCAGTGTCTTGAAGGCATTTGGCCCGCAGTAACCGGTGAGCAGTACTTCTGCTTTCTTGTCACTAACCATGGTTGCTGCCTGGATTCCAGCACCTTTGAAGGCGTTGAGGTTATCTGTATTATCGATAACCTCAAACTCTCTGGTCTCACTGTCAACGATGATGATAAATTTTGCCCGGCCAAAGCGTGGATCAACATCACTTTGCAGGGTTTCGCCAACAGAAGTAATTGCAATTTTCATAACTATTCTCCCGGGAGCAAGATTTAATGCCCGCCACCACCGCAGACTTGATTGTCGCTGATTTCCGCAATTTTACCAGCGAGGAAATCCTCGACTACCGGACGAATCTCTATTCTTTCAGCCTCATGATACACCTTGATCCCCATCTGTTTAAAACCCATTAACGGACGCATGCCGATGCCACCGACGATGAGAGCGTTGACCTTATGATCGGATAACAGTTTGACCGGCACCATGCAGCCGCCCTGGGTATGATCCTGGTTGGCCAGAGTTGATATTTCCACGATCTTTCCGTCTTCACAATCAATAATGGTAAAGACATCGCAATGTCCAAAATGTCCAGCTCTGGTTCCGTCAAGTCCACCTTCTCCGTTGGATGGGACTGCTACTCTGATACTGCTCATGATTACTACTCCTTTTTTGTTATGTATGGTTTTTTAATGTGAGAGGTGCTTTGGAATGGTCATGTTGATATGATATTATCTGTTCCCAGACCTCTTTAACTTTAATGGCTGACAATGATTGGGGGTTGTATTCGACTATCGTTTTTCCTTCAAGCATAGCCCTTACAAAATCCGGGTCGAAGGGAATTCTTGGCAGGATTGCAACACCGTTTTGTCGAGCCAGTTCTTCAATTTGTTCTGTTATCTCTTCATTGAGATCATATCGATTGACACAGAGCATGGTTTCCACCCTGAAATGATTGGTGAGCTGCACTACGCGCTCAATATCATGTAGTCCGGAAAGGGTGGGCTCCACCACCAGAATTGCCCGTTGTGTTCCTGTTAATGAGGCGATAACCGGGCAGCCAATACCTGGAGGACCGTCAGTTATAATGAGATCACAGTCTTTTTCTTCTGCAATTTCTCTGGCTTCCCGTCTGATAATACTTACCAGTTTCCCTGAATTTTCCTCTGCGATACCAAGCCTGGCATGGACCATGGGACCGGTTCTGCTCTTTGAAAAATAGTATTCGCCGCATTTTTGCTGCGGGAATGCTATTGCCTGTTCAGGACACAAGTCAACGCATACTCCGCATCCTTCACAGGCTATTGGATCAACGACGAAATCCTCTGAAATTGCATCAAATACGCAGAGATTTCTGCAGGTCGAGCATTCTGAGCAGTCATCCTGCCGGATGACTGCGAGGTTGCCTCCCATAAAATCATGTTTTTCTTTGACTTCAGGGGCAAGCAGCAAATGGAGGTCTGCTGCATCAACGTCAGCGTCACAGAGCACAGGTAGAGATGTTTTGCTGGCAAGAACAGCAAAGGAGGCGGTGAGGCTGGTTTTCCCGGTGCCGCCTTTTCCACTGATAATGAGGTATTCTTTCATTGTACATTCTCCCTTGCCTGGGCGACATGTCTGGAAATTTTTTCAAATAATGCAAGGAAACGGGCTTTCCACTCAGGCTTTTCATCGACAAGAAGGGCACCTCTTGAATACATCTGGGCAATTTCTTTTTGAAAAGGGATTTTAAGGAGAATGGGGAGGTTATTGCTGCTTGCGTATGCTTCTACTTTTCCATCTCCCAGGTCAGCACGGTTGATAACCAGACCGCAGGGGATTCCCAGCTCTTTCACAGTTTCGTGTGCAAGGGTGAGATCATGCAGTCCAAAGGGAGTGGGTTCCGTAACCAGTACAACAAAATCCACCCCATGCATGGCTGTAATGACAGGGCAGGAAGTGCCTGGAGGGGCATCTATAATGGTGTTTTCCGTTGTTGGTTCAAGCTTGCGCAGCCGTTTGATAAGAGGAGGTGACATGGCTTCACCGACACGCATTAAACCACGATGAAAGGGGATGTCTCCTACTCTGCCGGATTCGAGAACACCCAGTTTACGTTTTCCACCAGTGATTGCTTTTTGCGGGCACACCTCAATACAGCCGCAGCAGCTGTGACAGAGTTCCTCAAAAACCAGAACCTTTTTCCCTACTACGGTTATTGCCCTGAATCTACAGATATCAACACATTTCTTACAACCATCACACAGCGATTCATCAATTACTGGTATGAGTGTGGTTACATCTTCTTTCTGCTCAATCTTCGGTTGTAAAAAGATATGGGCGTTTGGTTCTTCCACATCGCAGTCAAGAAATGTGGTTGTCGTCCCTATTGCTGTGGCAAGATTCGTGGAGACAGTCGTTTTACCTGTTCCTCCTTTTCCGCTTGCGACACTGATAATCATTTTGCGGTCTCCTTGCTAATTTCTCCTGTAATGTTGAGGATGTGCTGCAGTTTTTTCAGAAACTCCATGGCATGATCCTTTTCCGGCAGTTTGGGAATCTGCATCAGTATTCCAAGGCCTTCGGTAGCCTCATGAAAATCTTCATGCTTTTTATCACTGATTATTGCCGTATTGAGCATGGGAAAAAGCATAATCATATTTTTCACCATAGCCAGGTTTTCTTCATCTGCGATCATGGCATCTATCTTACCATCGTTAAGGAAGCCTTGAATTTTCTCTTCATTTTGAGAAAAAATCACATTGTGGTTTTCTTTGAGAAGGGTTTTTATAAAAGTACTTGATTGAACAAGAGCCTTGCTGGCCACTAAAAAAGTCATTATCAGTTCCCTTGAGTAATAGAATAATGTATTGGTATAATGAGCTGTCGTTTATATCGAACAAATGCACAATATTGTCTCGGGTAGCCTTTGTCAATAGATCTGATGTGATATTATGTCGTTTTTAAAACAACTTAGATAGGCCGAAGATGCAATCAGGAAGGAATGTTGATTGAAATCAATATGTGTATTTATTGAAAAGAGTCAGCAGAACAAGAAGTAAAAAAGAAATTGTAATTCGGCATTTCTCAGATTGTAATCATTGTGTCCATCTGTTCTTGCATTGCATTGATTTCTATTATTTCATCACTGCTTTTTTGCTGCTCAAATTTTTTCCGAAGAGTGTCAAGCCTGGACTTTATATCTGGAATCACAACAGTTTCAAGATAAGTACGGACATCATCCTGAGCACCGCGCATTTCGCGCTCTAACTCTGATATACTGTTTTTGAGACGCTGTATCTGTTCATGATCTGGTAAGGATTCAATTTTTTCTGAGTACACTTGCAGTTGAATATCCAGCTCATACAGAAGTTGTTCCAGCCTTTTATTGAGCTTCAGAGATGCATTTTCAAAAGATTGACGCATTTTTTTAAGCCGCTGTTTCATTTCCTGCCTGGATAAACCGCTTTTTTCCTGGAAAGTTGCAATCAGCTCGTCCAGGTGACTGTATTCGCCCTGGCCCTCGATCACACTGCCGTCAGCAACAGGTGTGCCGCCTGGTGTTCTTTGTACTATGAGCAGCGCAGCACGCTCAGAAGAATGAGGTGGGTGGCTGATATAAAATAATGAATTTGATGTTGCTGTATTTTTGAACATTTCATTAATTTCTACTGAGACGAGATAATCACCTGCTCTGGTATAGAAGATATCCGTGACTCTTCCCACCTCATTTTCCTGGAAATAGATAGGTGCATCAGGAAGCAGACCCATAATTCTTTTATAGCGGATTTGAAAGCTGAAATTTTCGGCATATGCCGATATAAAAGACAGAAATCCGAGTAGTATCAGAACAGGAAGTATAAGGTGATGTGCTTTCATAATGTTGTGTTGGTTTTGAATGAATATCTGTAGAGCTTACTGGCAAAAACCCGGCATAAAAGTGAGAAAGTAAACATGCCCTGCTGATGTGACGTAAGCCAACAAGGCAGGTATGCCCTCAAGGGGTGGTAAGCCAGGGCCTGTTTGTCGGAGTTAGAGATTGTATTATACATTGATTGTATCCAGGCTGGTTGTACTGTTCCTGTTTCCGAATAAAAATATGGGACAATGCTGTTGTCGATATTTTATTTTGGATAGGAGAAGGTAAGAGCGTCTTTTTCTTCGTCGACAAATACTTTCCCACCCTGGGTGAGATGTCCGAACAGAATTTCGTCTGTGAGCACATCGCCAATCTCCTGCATAATAAGGCGTCTCAGTGGTCTTGCGCCGTAGGCGGGATCATATCCCTTGCGGGCGAGCCATGTCCTCGCTTTATCACTGATGGAGATTGCCACCTTTTTATCACTGAGCTGTCCACTGAGTTCAGATACCATTTTGTCGACAACCTTTTCCATACTGCTGGTACTGAGTGAGCCAAAGGAAATGATGGAGTCGAGTCTGTTTCTGAATTCGGGAGAAAACAGTTTGTTTACGGCAGCCGTATCCTTTCCTTTGTTATTGTCAGTAACAAAGCCTATGCTGGTACTGCTTAACTCTCTTGCTCCTGCATTTGTGGTCATGATTATGATGACATTCCTGAAATCTGCCTTTCTTCCTGTATTGTCGGTTAACGTGGAGTGATCCATGACCTGCAGCAATATGGAAAAGATATCGCTATGCGCCTTTTCTATCTCATCAAGCAGCAATACGGAGTAGGGGTGTTTACGGATTGCTTCAGTGAGCAGACCGCCCTGGTCAAACCCCACATATCCTGGAGGTGCTCCAATGAGACGGGCAACAGCATGTTTTTCCATGTACTCACTCATGTCAAATCTTTCAAAATGAACAGAGAGCATGGTAGCCAGTTGTCTGGCAACCTCAGTTTTGCCCACACCAGTAGGGCCGGCAAACAGAAAACTGCCTGTTGGTGAGGTGGGGTTGCCCAAGCCTGCCCGGGATCTCTTTACCGCCCTGACTATGGCATCTATTGCCTGATCCTGACCAAAAATTACAGATTTAAGATCTGTGTCCAGCTCTTTTAAAGAGATGTTTTCCTTGCGGCTCGAGCTTTTGGCAGGTACTCTGGCCATTTTTGAGACAACCTGTTCCACGTCTCCTATTTTTACAGTTTTGGCAATCTTGTTGTGCATTCTGAACAGTGATCCGACCTCATCCATGACATCAATGGCCTTGTCCGGCAGGAAACGATCATTGATATATCGATCAGATAATTCAGCAATAGCTGCTATGGCATTCTTTGAATATTTAACCTTGTGGTGCTGTTCATATCTTGTCTGAAGTCCCTGGAGTATCAGCCTGGTATCATTGACTGTGGGTTCCTCGATGTCGATTTTTTGAAAGCGTCTGGACAGAGCCCTGTCTTTTTCTATATGATTCTTGTATTCCTCGTAGGTTGTTGAGCCAATGCAGCGAAGGATTCCTGCCTGTAAAGCTGGTTTTAACAGGTTTGAAGCGTCCATCGATCCGCCACTCGTTGCCCCTGCTCCAATAACGGTATGCATCTCGTCGATGAAAAGGACTGCATTCCCTTTTTTTTCTATGGCCAAGACCACATTTTTTAACCGTTTTTCAAAATCACCCCTGTATTTTGTACCTGCAACCAGTGAGCCCATGTCTAAAAGATGGATGTCAACATCCTGGAGCAAATCAGGAACCTGCGCATCTTCGTTTTGTTGCCTGGCTATTTTGTCCTGGTTAATGGCCAGGGCCAATCCTTCAGCCATTGCTGTTTTGCCTACCCCCGGTTCACCAACAAGTAAAGGATTGTTCTTCTTTCTCCTGCAGAGCACCTGCATGATCCTGGCTATTTCTTCATCTCTGCCAATGAGCGGATCAAGTGTGCCTTCACTGGCCTGTCTTGTCAGATTGATGGTAAAATCTTCCAGAGCTTTTTCTTCTGGAGAATTCTTCTTTTTCTCTGGTTTTACTTCAGGAGGTGGTTTAGGGAATGGCTCCTTTTGCAGATTATGAGGAAGTTCATGTGAGACAAAATTCACAACGGCCATACGTCCTACGCCTTCAGTCCCGAGAAAGTGAACAGCATGCGATTCTGATTCTGAAAAAATAGAAACCAATACATCGCCACTATCAACTTCCATTTTACCGCAACTCTGGACATGCCCAACGGCCCTTTGTAGCACTCTGTTAAAGGCAAGGGTTTGAGCCGGTTCTACGTCTGCTTTGGGTGCAAGTTTGGGGATACCGTTGAGGAAAAAGGTTTCCAGCTTGTCTTTCAGATTGTTTATTGATCCACCACATTCAGAGATGATATGTGTTGTAAGATTGTCATAAAGCAGCCCGTAGAGCATGTGTTCTACGGTGACGAACTCATGATTGTGGTTTTTGGCCTCCCGTATTGCCCGGATCAGGGCTATTTCTAAAGTCTTGCTCAGCATAGTCTTAAATAGGTAGTAATCATTATGTATTCAAGCGGCCTCCAGAGAACATCGAAGTGGAAAGCTGCTTTTTTTCGCAAGATTATGGACAACTGCTATCTTTGTTTCTCCAATTTCTTTTGTGTAAATTCCTGCAATTCCAACACCTTTGTTGTGCACATGCAGCATTATGGTGACGGCTTCATCGTGTGGTTTATGGAAAATGTCTTCCAGTACAGCTACGACAAAATCCATAGTTGTATAGTCATCATTATGCAAGAGTACCTTATACAGAGGTGGTTCCTCTGTTTCCGTGAAATCTCTTGTGGATACGAGCCCTTCTCTACCAATATCAGTCATTCGTCATGTATCCTTCAAATACAATTAGGTACGAACATGCTTTTTTCAATATGAATCCGTAAAAACAGATGATTTGAAAAAACATCTCCTACCGTTGCATTATGAAATGTTTTTACCAAACATTTCACTTTTCCGTATAGTACCATGTTCATAAAAAAAGTGAATGCCGCTTTTGTATTTTAACGCAAGGAATAGACAATAATCAATGTGTTGATTCCATTCTTGCAAATATTGTGGTAAAGAGAGCCAGGAACAGGGTTTGGATAGATGTATTCAAGATGGCAGGTAAGTATGACAACGATTACAATTGGAACACGGACAAGTAAACTGGCGATGTGGCAGAGTAAGGCGGTAGCTGCAATGCTTGAGAAAAACGGCTTGGAAACCGAAATTGCCGGTATGGAGACACGAGGTGACAAGATTCTTGATACGTCCATTGCCAAAATTGGCAGTAAGGGGGTTTTTACCGAAGAACTGGAAGAGCAGCTGGTAGCAGGTGTTACAGATATCGCGGTTCACAGTGCCAAAGACATGCAGTCCGTGCTCTCTGATGAATTTGAGTTGATCGCCTTTACCCGAAGAGAGAAGGCGAATGACATCCTCATCTCTGATATGCGGAATTTTAATATAAACGATACCTCCGAGGTTGTGCGGGTGGGAACCTCATCTGTGCGTCGTACCGCCTTGCTGAAACATTATTATCCCCATCTTGAGCCTGTTGAAATGCGTGGAAATCTGCAGACCGGTATCGGTAAGATGCGGGCTGGAGCCTGTGATGTGCTTATGCTTGCCTATGCTGGTGTAAAGCGGATGGGCTATCTTGATATGCTGGTACACATCTTCCCCGAAACAGAGTTCATCCCGCCGGTGGGGCAGGGGTGTATTGCCGTTGAAGCTGCAAAAACACTTGCCCCCGAAAAGAAAGAGTTGATCAGAAAAAATGTAAATGATTCCGATGCCGAAACATGTCTTGTTGCTGAACGGGCTTTTTTACGTACCCTTGAAGGGGGATGTTCGATTCCCGCCTTTGGCCACGCCACAATCCTGAATGGTGAATTATCAATTGTCGGCGGTATTGTCAGCCTTGATGGAGCAACCCTGCTCTGTAAAACAGAAACAGGGGCTTCCGCTGCACCGGAAGAAGTCGGGTGCAGGCTTGGCGAGGCTGTATTGGCCGATGGCGGAAAAGAGATGCTTGTAGCAATTCGAAATGAACAGAGATGTTGACCAAGTGTTTGTATGAGGTAAAAGAGATACGCATACAATGAGAACTCCGGCAAACGTGAGAGCTGTCAAAATGAGGAGGTAGAAAATAATCATTATGCCTGAACAAAGAGAAAAACAAGACCTGGCATATGATTTCACCTGGAAAAATGAGATGTTTCAGAATGAAAAAAACATCCAGGAACGCCTCCGCTTTGATAATAACGGTAACCCTGTCGGCAACGAAGAAACCTTGCAGTTTGCAGTCATCCGCCCGGGATTGTATGTCACCACCTATCGAAACGATCCTGAAATTATGCCATGCTATGATTTTGATTTAGAGTCTATGCCCCTGGGATTTTCCTTTCATTTAAGCGGCAAAATAAGAACCACTTGTGAAAAAGGACTGGGGAGAAAAAACATCTCCATCGTCAGTCAACGTGGAGTAAATTCTGTGATGTGTCTGCATGGGGCAAAAGGTCACAGTCAGTATCTGTCTC
>PDWI01000600.1_pt1 | contig 67831 bp, 70 predicted proteins | sample 1430891 | NCBI WGS metagenome assembly PDWI01 (sample SAMN01162508, study PRJNA174530) | Oral metagenome, whole genome shotgun sequencing project. | biome: Marine environment; feature: Marine mammal; material: Swab sample of the gingival sulcus; isolation source: swab sample of gingival sulcus...
TTTTTATAAGAAAAGCTTTTATTTATCTTAATATAAAAAAGTTAATATTTAAAATACATTGAGATTTTAATAAAAAAAGTATTGACATATAGGGAGGAAGTATGGGATTTTTAGATAATCTTAAAAAAGGTGTTAATGATATTGCTGACAAGACAAATGACTTTGTAAGCGATTCAAAAACAAAAATGGATATTAAAAAAATAAAAGGTGATATTGATGTAGAGTTTAGAAAATTAGGTGAAAGATTTTATCAATATCAAAAAGATGGTATAGAAGTAGATGAATCAGTTCTTGAGTTTGTTTCTGTAATTGATCAGAAATATGAAGAAATAAAAGAACTTGAAAAATCACTTGAAGAACAAAAAGTAGTTCCTTCAGGAACTGTTAAATGTCCTAACTGCTCAAATGAACTTTCAGCTACAGCGAAGTTCTGTGGTGAGTGTGGATATAAATTAGAAGCAGCTCCTGTAGCACCTGCAGTTCCAGCTGTTGAAAAATTATGCCCTAACTGTGGAGAAAATGTTGGGGATGCAAAATTCTGTAACTCTTGTGGAACAAGTTTAGAATAAGATAAATAAATCCTCATTTGAGGATTTATTTTTAAGGGAGATTTATGAAAGTTATTAAGTTTATACTGGGATTCGTTCTATTTTTAGTACTTATTGTATTATTAAATACGGTTTTAGTTTATGAAACGCTACATTATTCTATTTTATCGTATGATATGAATGAAAAAATTTATGAAGAGTCAGAATTTAAAAATGAATTAAATTCTTATATTTCTAATATGATGAAAACAGATATAAAAGTTGACGAGAGTGGTTTATTTAAATTTACAGAATCTACTTTTAAAAACACATTATCCTATCTACTCTTAAAAGATGATACAATGAAAGCGTTTAATAAAGAATTTATTTCTAATGCTATGGATAGTGTTATTCAAATTTCTCTTGATGAAGCTTTTGATTCAAAAGATTTTTCAGCATTAATTTCGAATAAAGATTTATTATCTATATCAGATGCTGAGAAACTCATCGATGAAGCCCTTACAAAATACGGCATTGAATTCTCTCCTGAGGAGATTAAAACGCTTAGTAAGGAGCTAAAAAAAGAAGAATTTAGTGAACAAAGTTTTAAAGAGAATATCAGTTATTTACTTTCTAGTAAGATGAATGTGAAGTTTGATTTAGAAGAAGTCATTAAATCAAGTTTATATATCCCAAGAAAAATAGTAGAAGATGTTCATTATATCTTGGGGCAGTTTTTAGTAATTCAGACGATTTTATTGACATTATTATTTGTTGTGATATTATTCAGAAAAAAACTAGTAAGTGTGTTATTATCTATTATTGCTATTATTAGTATTTTGGTTCTTCAAAGTTACCGAATTGTATTTTCTATTGCAGAAGAAGCGTTAAGAAATGAAAAAATCATTTTATCTTATTTAAATCCAATGTCAGATATTATTATGAAAAATATTAATTTTATTTCAATGGGTTTATTTGTCTTTATTTTATTTATCATATTATTAAATGTTTTATTAAGAAATTCAAATATGCAAGAAAGATATAAAATGCCTAGAATAATTATATCAATGATATTAGTAGCTGTTATTGTTTATACAGGTTATATGGCATATGATAATGTGCACGAGACGTATAAAGAAATCGAATCATATGATATTTATGATGAACTCGATCATTTTGAAGAACATTTTAAATTTGATTTTGACTTTACCTATTAAAGAAATATTAAAAAATATATGATTTTATACCAATATACTAACTTATATGTTAGTATATTTTCATTGGAGGTCATATGAGTATCAACAAAGTAATATATGAAGGATTAAAAAATTATAAAAAAATATGGAAAAAACTCATGATATTATCCATATTCTTAGGGATATATATGAACTTATTTAAAATATATGATTATTCTACAAGAACAATTGATAGGACGTCAAATTTATATTTGCTAAGTATAATTATATTAATTGCTATTGTTATTCCATATTATTATTTTTATATTTCTCTATTTACAACATATGCAGCAACTATAAAAAATGAAATAGATAATACACCGTATAAATTAAAAATGGTCTTTGATAAGGAAAAATTAAAATTTTTAAGAGTGTTTCTTGTTTTAATTTTCCAATCAATTGTTAAAATTATAATTGCTACTTTATTTATATCATTAATAGTATCTGATTTTAATTGGATCAGTATGCTATTTATAGCAGCATTGTTATGTCTTTCACTTTTTTATATAAGAATGGATTTATCACTTTCTATTATTTATTGGAATATAAAGGATATAAATACATCCAAATTACCGAATGTTTTTGTTTTAAAAGATATCCTTCTTTCTAGATATATTACTAGAACGTATTTTCTAAAGAAAGCGGTGATTATTTTAATTGCTAATATACCAAATATCATCATTGATTTATTAAATTTATATTCATCCATTAGATTTATTTCTAATAAAACAATTGGTATACTCGCGATTGTATTTATTGTGATATTTACAATTATCACAAGGCCATTTAAACTTTCAATATATCATGCATTATATAAACAATTAAATTTACTTCCATTTGCTGATAAATTAGTAGATCAGGATGGAACAGAATGGATTTCATAACAATAACTTCTATGTTATTGTTTTTTTAATTATTCTATGCTATTATTATAAGCCGAGGAGAGACTATGAAACATCATGATTTAACAAAAGAAAAAATAATTCCATCTCTTATTTTTTTAGCAATTCCCATCATGGGAACATCGTTTATTCAGATGGCTTACAATATTACAGATATTATATGGATTGGAAAACTTGGAACAAATGAAGTAGCAGCAGTGGGAACGGTTGGTTTTTTAATGTGGCTTGCTTTTGGGATAGCTCTTATTACAAAAATAGGAGCAGAAGTCTTAGTGGCACAGTCCGTAGGAAGAAATGATGGAAAAGCAGAAATAATTGTGGAAAGTAATATTAAACTTTCTGTATATATGTCCATCATCTACTCTATTATTTTATATTTTTTTGGTGATAAGATACTTTTATTTTTCAATTTAAAGGAAGAAATTGTTTTTGAACTTGCAAAAGATTATTTATATATAGTTCTCTTTGTCATGGTCTTTAATTTTTTGAATCTTACTTTTACTTCTGTATTTAATGGTTATGGTAAGAGTAAAACGCCATTTTATTTTAATGTTCTAGGACTTATTATTAATATTGTTTTAGATCCTATATTAATACATGGTTTATGGATATTTCCAAAACTAGGTGTAAAAGGAGCTGCTATTGCTACCTTGATAGCAAATATAATAGTTAGCATTATTTTTATAGTATTTATTTTAAAAAATAAGAATGATATTTTATTTAAAGGATTTAAATTCTTTAGAATGCCGGATATAAAAGTCTTTAAAGAAATTTTTAAAATTGGCCTTCCAGCGAGTATTCAGTCCGTACTCTTTACATTTATTGCAATGATTCTTGCTAGAATAATTGCACAGTATGGATCTGTTGCAATAGGAGTACAAAAAATAGGGGTGAATATTGAATCGATTACCTGGATGACAGCCTCTGGATTTTCAACAGCAACAAGTGCCTTTGTTGGGCAGAATTTTGGTGCAAAGAATTTAGAGAGAATAAAAAAAGGATATGCAGCATCACTTAGCGTGATGAGTATTATAGGTGTATTTACAACAGCGCTTTTACTGCTTATACCGAAACAGCTCTTTAGCCTATTTATCAATGATCCAGAATCGATTAAAGAAGGTATTATTTATTTAAAAATATTAGGGGTATCACAAATTGCAATGTGCATTGAAAATGTCACGATAGGTGCCTTTAATGGGATATCTAAAACGGTATATCCAGCAATTAATAGTATTGTATTCAATCTTTTAAGAATCCCACTGGCACTTTATTTTACGACTTTTATGGGTCTAAGTGGTGTTTGGTGGTCCATAACAATTGCTTCTATATTAAAAGGTGCTAGTATTTTTATTTTATTCATGATTATTTTTAAAAAAGAAGAAAAAGTTTTTGAAAATACTAAAGTAAATTAAATTTTAGGCGATAAATATATTGAAATCATTATTCAAAATTTAATGTATTTTGAAGTATTATTCCGATTAAATAACAATAACTTATGATAAGAGTTCCTAGTTGGAACTTTTATCATTTTTTGTTTTATTTTTAGAAAATTTATGCTATAATAAGGAGTATAAAAAAATTTATGGAGGTAATATGATATCAGCAGGCGAATTTAGAAAAGGCGTTACATTTGAAAAAGATGGAAATCCTTTTGTTATAGTAGATTTTCAGCACGTTAAACCAGGTAAAGGTGCAGCATTTGTAAGAACAAAGTATAAGAGTTTATTAAATGGAACAATTAGAGAGGAAGCTTTCAATCCAAATGATAAATTCCCAAAAGCACATATTGAAACAAAGCAAATGCAGTATTTATACAATGATGGTGATTTATATTATTTTATGGATAATGAAACATATGAGCAAATTCCATTATCACATGATTTAGTAGAAGAAGCGTTAAAATATGTAAAAGAAAATGATAATGCTACGTTAAAATTCTATAAAGGAAAATGCTTTATAGTGGAAGCACCTAATTTTGTTGAATTAGAAATTGTTGAATGTGAACCAGGTGTTAAAGGAGATACAGCAACAAATGTTACAAAGAAAGCAAAAGTTGAAACAGGAGCAGAATTTAATGTACCTTTATTTGTAAATGAAGGGGATAAAATTAAAATAGATACAAGAACAGGAGATTACCTATCTAGAGTTTAAAAGGAGGATGTATGGATTACTTATACAATGAACTTTCATATTTAAAAGGTCTTGCAGAAGGATTAAATGTGGATGAAACAACAAATGAAGGTAAATTAATGTTAAAGATGCTTGATGCACTTGAGTTATTTGCATTTAAAATTTCTGATTTAGAAGAAGAAATTGATGAAATTAATGAAATTCTCGATGATATTGATGAGGATTTAAATGATTTTGATAATTTCTTATATGAAGAAGATTTAATGGATGAGTTTGAATGTCCAGTATGTGGAAGTTTACTATTTTTAGATGAAGATGATTTTGATGAAGACGGTAATTTGGAAATAATTTGTCCTGAATGCGGTGAAGAATATATCATAGATAATGATTTATTTGATTATTCAGAAGATGAGTTATGTGATTGTAATTGTGAATGTGAAGAATAAGCTAAAAGCCACTTGACGGTGGCTTTTTTTTAGGTGGAAAACTTGTATATTCATAGTGATTTTGGTATAATAAATTGATTGGAGGAAATATGGAAAAGAAAATTAATGTTAATGAAATTGGTCAAGTTAATATCTCAGATGAGGTAGTTGGTATCATTACTAATATTGCTGCAAATGAAGTAGAAGGTGTTACACTTCATGGGACATTCACTTCTAATGTTGCTGAAATGTTAGGTAAGAAAAATATGACAAAAGGTGTTAAAGTTGAATTAAATGAAGAAGATGAAGTAAGAGTAGCACTTGATTTAACGGTTAATTTTGGAACGATTATTCCAGAAGTATGTAAAAAAGTTCAAGAGAGTGTTAAAAATTCAATCGAGACTATGACAGAACTTAAGGTTGTTAATGTAGATGTTAATGTGCTTGGAATCGTAGTAAACAAGCCTGTAAAAGATATAGAAGAGTAATATGACTAGAAAAGAACTTAGAGATTATGCAGTAAAACTTATTTATCAAGCATCGATGAATAATGAATTTACACTAGAACAATTTAAAAGGAATTATTTTTTATTAACAAATGAAGAAATGGAAGATGAATATTTACTAAATATCATCAAGAATTTCTTAGATCATAAGTTTATTATTGATGATTTAATAGAAAAGAATCTTAAAAATTGGACAATTGATCGATTAAATAAAGTGGAATTAGCAGTCCTTCGATTGGCTGTTACTGAAATGAATTATATTGAAGATATTCCTGAAGTAGTATCAATTAATGAAGCAGTAGAATTTGCAAAAAAATATGGTGATGATAATGCACCAAAGTATATTAATGGTGTTCTAGCTTCTATACTAAAAGAAAATGATTAGTTTAGGAATTGATACATCTGCCTATACAACGTCTATGGTTGTAATGGAAGATAAAACAATAATTTATAAAAATAAAATTATGCTTAATGTAAAAAAAGGCACAGTAGGTTTAAGGCAAACTGATGCTTTTTTTCAGCATTCAAGTAATTTAGATAGTATATTTCACGATTTAATCGAGCATATGGATTTAAAAAAGCTGGATAATATTGTAGTCAGCACGAGACCGAGAAATATAGAAGGTTCTTATATGCCTGTATTTAAGGCAGGAGAACGTTTTTCAGTTGTACTCAGTAAAGCACTTAATATACCTTTACTTACAGTTTCTCATCAAGAAAATCATCTTTATGCTGCACTTTTTGAGCATGGATTTATTGATGAGTTTATCGGCGTACATATTTCAGGTGGTACAACAGAGATATTAGATGTGAATCTTTCGATGAATTCGATTAGGATTCTATCCAAAACACTTGATTTAAGTTTTGGAAAATTAATTGACCGAATAGGCGTATATATGGGGTATGATTTTCCAGCTGGAAAGCATATGCCAGTAGAAGTAACTTCTAAATATCCATTAAAAAAATCACTAAAAGAGAATGATTTTAATATTTCAGGTATAGAAAATAAATTAAAGGAACTTTATGATAAAGAAAAAGATAAAGAAAAGATATCCTATTCCTTATTTTCATATCTTTCAGATATCTTAATAGAATTATTAGATAGATTAGATACAAATAAAAAAATTATAATGACTGGTGGCGTATCGTGTAATCAAATTATAAAAGATCGATTAACAAATTATTATAAGGATAGAATCTTTTTTACATCACCAGAATTTTCAGCAGATCATGCAGCTGGAAATGCTTATTATGGAAATCGGGTGAATTATTAAACTAAGAGTATTAACAGTAAGTGAATTAACTACTTACATAAAGAGTAAATTAGAACATGATCCATTATTATTTAGAGTTAGTGTAAGTGGTGAAATTTCTAATATCAGATTATCAATGAATAATCATTTGTATTTTTCATTAAAAGATAATACATCAAAGATAAATTGTGTTTTCTTTTCATATCAGAGTGAAAATCTACCAAAAGAAGGAGATAAAATAGAACTTTCTGGTAGGTTATCATTATATGAAAAAGAAGGAAGATATCAGATTATAGCAGATAAAATTGTAGAACTTGGAAAAGGGAAGCTATTTTTAGAATTTTTAAAATTAAAGGATGAACTTCAGTTAAAAGGGTATTTCACGAAGAATAATCCGGTACCTCCTCTTCCAAATAAAATTGGTATTGTTACTTCTTCAAAAGGATCAGCACTTCAAGATATTTTAAAAGTTTTACAGGAAAGAGCATTTAATCTTGACATTATCATTTATCCTGTGCATGTTCAAGGAGATAATAGTAAATATGAAATCAGTAACGGAATAAAGTATTTATCTTCAGTAGGTGTAGATACTATTATTCTTGCTAGAGGAGGAGGCTCTATTGAAGATTTATGGCCCTTTAATACAGAAATTGTTGCAGAGGCTATTTATCATTCAGATGTTCCTATTATATCTGGAGTAGGTCATGAAACGGATTTTACAATCAGTGATTTTACTGCAGATGTAAGAGCAGCAACGCCTACTGATGCAGCTGTTCTTTCTTTTAAAGATAAAAAAACGTATCAAAGTGAACTTGAGTATATAAAACTTTCTCTTAAAACGAATATTTTAAATTACTTAAAATATATAAGTATTGATGAAGAACTTACAAATTTAATAAAAAAAGAATTAAAAGAAAAAAGAGATGAGCTTTTAAATATAAAAGAAAAACTTTTATTAAATCCTTTTGAAAAAATTGAAATGGATTTAGATATACAGAGAAATCATTTACATTTAATCAGTCCTTTAAATACATTAAATAGGGGATATTCTATTATAAAAGATGTAAAGAGTGTAAAAGATATTAAAGAAAATGATATTATAAATATTAGATTAAAAGATGGTATGATTGTATCAAGGGTAGAGAAGATATCAGAGGTTGATAATGAAAAATACAGAATTTGAAACAAATTTAAAAGCATTAAAATTAATTGTGAAAGAACTGGAAGAGGGGAATCTTTCATTAGATTCTGCACTTGAAAAGTTTGAAACAGGAGTTTTTTTATATAAAACATGTAGTAAGACCTTATCAGATGCTACTAATAGAGTGGAAATGCTATTAAAAGAATTAGAAGAAGAGGAGTTATAATGTCAAATTTCAAAAAATTATTGGTGGAATATAAAGAACATATTGATACACAATTAGATAAGTATTTAAATACTTCATATAATCGATATGAAGAAAAATTACATGAATCTATGAAATATACTCTAATGGCAGGTGGGAAAAGGCTGCGTGCAATTCTTCTTGTAGAAACGGCAAAATTATATGGCGTTTCTGTAAAAGATTCGATTGATTATGCTGCAGCTATTGAGATGATTCATGCCTATTCTTTAATTCATGATGATCTTCCTTGTATGGACGATGATGATTTAAGAAGAAATAAGCCAACGAATCATATTGTATATGGTGAAGATATCGCTCTTCTTGCTGGTGATGCGCTTTTAAATTATGCCTATGAACTCATGCTTGAAAATTTTAAATCATCAAACTATTTAAATGCAATGAAAGTGATTGCAAATAGTGCAGGCCATAAAGGAATGATTTCAGGTCAAATAGGAGATATTTATCCTGGAACGAAAATACTTGAAGATATTCTTTATATCTATTATAATAAGACGTCTGCTCTTATTACAGCATCTATACTTGCAGGGGCATATATTGGGAATGCTTCAGAGGAAGATATAAAGAAATTAAGAGAATTTGGAAATAATTTAGGACTGATTTTCCAAATAAAAGATGATATATTAGATATTACATCCTCTGAAGAAGAACTGGGTAAAACAGTGAATTCGGATGAAAAAAATAATAAAACAACGTATTTAACTCTTCGTGGTGTAGAAGAGTCTAATAAACTTATTGAAAAACTTACTAAAGAATCAATTGATTTGATTCGTTCAATAAGTGATGAAACAGATTTTCTTGTTGATATTATAAATTTCTTATCATCAAGAAGTAATTAAAAAATATATGGGGTACAGTATCCTAGTCAGTACTTTTTTTTCTGAAGACGGGCCTAAAAATTCGTCAAAGGGCACATCGATGAAGTTCCTGGTGTTTGCTTTGAACACCTGCACTGTGTTTTATTTATCGATTCTTGATAAATAAGGTACATGTAGTGTAGCCTGCCTTGAGCTGGTAAGGTGGATAATATGTTAGACTGTTGCGTACCGGCCAGTATGCTTTAGTTATTGCATGTTGAAACCCAATTGGCAAAAGAGGCTATGAACTATATTGACTGTTGAGGAAAACTCCTAGGCTGAATGTAAAACATGGATTGAAGTGTGTTCTAAGTGGTAGTCTAGTATGCTAACTGGTGACATTAGTAATATTCAATTAAAAGGTAACTGCTGATTTGGCGACAAGTCAGTTTGAGTATGGGAAATCCAACTGGACCTAAGTCACAGAATTTACTTGTTTTACGACCCCATTTTAAGAGGTAATATGAAGAGAAAAATTCGTATCAATAAATGGATTATAACCGTATTTATAGCAGCATTTTTTATCACAATATTAGTGAGTGGAATAACCAGTATTTTAATGAAGGATGCAGGGCTTATTTCTGCTATTTTAGTTGTGCTTATTATAATTTTTATCGGAATATTTTTTGATACAGTTGGTATTGCAGTGGCTGCTGGTAGTAAAGCACCCTTTCATTCAATGGCTGCATGCAAAGTACCATCTGCCAAATACTCTTTATTTCTTCTAGATCATGCATCAAAAGTATCTAATTTTTTAAATGATGTTATAGGAGATATTGCAGGGATTATTTCTGGTTCAGGAAGTGCTGTTATTGTGTATCAAATTGTAAAATTAAATGAAAGTACGTTTGATAAAACAGTAGTAGGAACAATAATTGCTGCATTTATTGCATGCCTTACAATAGGAGGTAAAGCAATAGGAAAAGAACTTGCAATGAGTAAATCAAAAGAGATTTTAAATATTGCAGGTAAAATAATGTGTTTTTTTAATGAAAAAATATTTAGAATTTTTAAGGGAGTTTAAATGCTTGAAAATATAAATTCGCCTGATGATTTAAAGTCCTTGTCAAATAAAGAATTAATTGAATTATCTGATGAAATAAGAAAGTTTCTGCTGGAAAATATTTCAAAAACAGGAGGACATCTATCGTCTAATTTAGGTATTGTAGAACTTACTGTTGCATTACATAAAGTATTTGATAGTCCCAATGATAAATTAATATTTGATGTAGGCCATCAGGGATATGTACATAAAATATTAACAGGTAGAAAAGAGGCGTTTTCTACTCTAAGACAGTTTAACGGCTTAAGTGGATTTTTAAAAGCCTCTGAATCAGAGCATGATGTTTTTGATGCAGGTCATAGCTCCACATCAATATCCGCTGCACTTGGTTATGCAAAAGCCTTTAAACTAAAGAAGATGAAAAATAAATCAATTGCTATTATAGGCGATGGATCGCTTACAGCAGGTATATCATTTGAAGCACTGAATTATATAGGTCATTCAAAGGATAATGTTATTGTTATATTAAATGATAATGAAATGAGTATTTCTGAAAATGTGGGTGCAGTTTCGATGTATCTTTCAAAACTTAGAACTACAACAGGATATAGTCATTTTAAAATAAAATTTTCTAAAATTATGAGGGCGATTCCACTCATTGGAAAACCACTCCTTATTATTTTAGAGAGTATTAAAAATTTTATAAAGCAGTTTTTTGTCAAAGGAAAACTATTTGAATCATTAGGATTTAAATATATTGGTGTGATCGATGGTCATAATATTAATACTCTAGTCGATGTATTTGAGCATGTAAAGCATGTAGAAGGACCAATTCTTATTCATGTATCAACAGTAAAAGGAAAGGGTTATCCATATGCAGAGAAATATCCTGATTTATATCACGGTGTTTCTGCTTTCGATTTAAAAGAAGGAGTAAAGCAAAAGCAGTCAAAAAAATATCAGGATGTTTTAGGTGATACACTTATAGACCTTGCAAGAATGCATAATAATGTGGTAGCAATTACCGCTGCTATGCCTGCAGGAACAGGACTTAATAAATTTAAATCCGTTTTACCAGATAAATTTATTGATGTTGGTATAGCCGAGCAAAATGCAGTGACGATGGCTGGAGGACTTTCAAAAGAAGGGATAAAACCATATGTAGCAATATATTCAACGTTTTTACAAAGGGCATATGATCAAATACTTCATGATATCTGTTTACAAAATCTAGATGTTGTATTTTGTATTGATAGAGCTGGCCTTGTAGGAGAGGATGGGGAAACGCATCATGGAATCTTTGATATTGGCTATTTAAGTACAATTCCTAATATGAGAGTATTTGCGCCGAAAGATAAAAATGAAATGGAGAAAATGCTACTTGATTCTTATCATCAAAAAGGACCTATTTCTATTAGGTATCCAAGAGGTAATTATGATATAATTAATAATGAACAGTTAAATGATTATGATTATGAAATACTTCATGACGGAAATGATCTTCTTATTATTTGTGTTGGGACAATGTGTAAAATAGGGCTTGAAGTAACAGAATTATTAGAAAAAGAAGGAATTCAAGCAAAATTGATTAATCCTAAACAAATTATTCCATTAAAAGAAGGATTACAAAATCTCTTAATTCATGATAAAATAGTAGTAATTGAAGATCATGTCAAAGTAAATGGATATGGGTTTTATATTCAAAATCACACGGAATCAAATGTTCTAAAAATATCGCTTCCACATCAATTTATAGAGCATGGAAGTATTGATAAATTATATGAAGCATATAATTTAAAGCCTGAGTCGATGAAAGATAAGATAATAAAGAATTGGAGTTTTAATGGCTAAAGAGAGATTAGATATACTTTTAAAATCTGAATTTGGTTCAAGAGAAAAAGCAAGACGTGCGATTATGTCAGGAATTGTATTTGTTGATAATCAACGAATAGATAAACCTGGTACTATGGTGAGCACAGATGCTACAATTGACATAAGAGGGAAAAAACTACCCTATGTATCTCGGGGTGGATTAAAATTAGAAAAGGGAATAAATAAATACGAAATTGATCTGAAAAACAAGATATGTATGGATATCGGTGCATCAACAGGTGGATTTACGGATTGTATGTTACAAAATAATGCAAGTAAAGTTTATAGCGTAGATGTAGGGTATGGTCAGCTTGATTGGAAACTTAGAAATGATGAACGAGTTGTTAATTTAGAAAGAACCAATATCAGGTATATTAATGTAGAGGATATTGATGATTTAGATTTTATAACAATCGATGTTTCTTTTATCTCGCTGTATCATGTTCTAAAAGTGGCAAAGGATCTTTTAAAAGAAAATGGAGAACTTCTTTTTCTTATCAAACCTCAATTTGAAGCGGGAAAAGATAAGGTGAAAAAAGGAGGCGTAGTAAAAGATAGTGAAGTTCATAGAGAAGTACTTGAAAAAATTGTTTCTTTATGTACAGAAAATGGATTTTCTCTTATTGATATTACATATTCACCAATAAAAGGACCAAAAGGAAATATTGAATTCTTAGGATATGCAGTAAATAATAATCACGAGCATATATATAATGTAAACAATATAGAATCACTTGTACTGGATGCAAAAAATAATTTGTAAAGGAGTTTTTATGAAATACAAAAGACAAGCAAAGATAATTGAGTTAATAAAGGATTATAAGATTGAAACTCAAGAAGAACTAGTTAAACTTCTGCAAGATTCAGGTTATAAAGTTACTCAAGCAACTATTTCTAGAGATATTAAAGAATTAAGACTGATTAAAGTTTTAGATTCAAATGGGGTATATAAATACGCTACAATTAATGAACAAAAATCATCAACAAATGAACGATTTAAAAAGGTGTTTAAGGATACTGTTGTTAGTATTGATTCTGCTCAACAAATTATTGTTATAAAAACAATTATTGGAGCAGCTAATGTTGTTGCTGCTGCACTAGATGCACTTGATATACAAGAAGTTGTTGGAACAATAGCAGGAGATGACACAATTTTCCTTTTGGTTAAACATGAAATGTATATTGAAGATAATATCAGTTATCTAAATTCGTTACTTCAATAAAGGGGAAGTATGATACTTGAATTAAATATTGAGAATTTTATTTTAATTGATCAATTAAAATTAGAGTTTTCAGATGGATTAAATATTTTTACAGGAGAAACTGGGGCAGGTAAGTCAATGATTATAGGTGCTATTAATGCCTGCCTGGGTTCAAGAGTTTCAAAAGATGTTATTAGATATAATAAAAAGAAAGCAGTGATACAAATAGTGTTTACTGTGGATTCAGAATATGTAAGAAACTTTTTAGAAGAACTCGATGTAGATTCTGACATTATTGTTATTACAAGAGAAATCACAGAATATAAATCAATGATTCGATTAAATGATAAAATCATTACACTCTCAACACTAAAATCAATTACTCCATATTTAATTGATATTCATGGACAGCATGAACAAAGTCAGCTTCTTTATCCTAAAAATCATATACAGTATTTGGATGAGAAAGGGGATATATCGCATAAAGAAAAATTAAAAGAAGTTCGTGATTTATATCTAAAAATAAAAGAAATTGATCAGCGCATTGAAGAGATGATGACAATTAGTCCGAAGGATTATGATATAGATTATATTGAGTTTCAAATCAATGAAATCGATGAACTGAATTTAAATGCAAGTGATGATGAACTGTTAGAAGAAAAGCATCATTATTACAAAAATATCCAATTGATTAATAATAATGTAAGTTCGGTAAAAGAAATCATTTCAGAAACAATTAAAGATCATCTGGACACATCACTTCATTTATTAAGAGAAATCAAAGATTACGATAAAAAACTTTTAGATATCTATACTCAGCTCGAAGGGACAATGTATGAAATAGAAGATATCAATCATAATATTGTTCGTTTTATCGATGATATTGAAGTGGATGAAGAAGAGATGATGTATATTGAAAATCGAATGGACAAAATAAATACATTAAAATTAAAACACGGTAATACAATAAAAGAAATTTTAGAAAAAAGGGACGATTTAACAGATAAAATAAAATACATTAATGAGTATAATGATAGATTAAATACATTAAAAAATGAAAAAATTCATTATACAAAAGAGTATATACAAAAATCAAAAATTTTATCAGAGAGCAGAAAAAAAATAAAAATTAATTTTGTTTCTGATATTCAAAAAGAACTTCAATTTTTAAATATGGAAAATACAGTTTTTGATATTGATATATCGATAGATGATGATCGATATAAATTGTCAAAAGATGGGATTGATACAGTTGAATTTTTAATTAAACCAGCGACTAATTTACCGTTTCACTCCCTCGCTAAAATCGCATCAGGTGGTGAACTATCAAGGATTATGTTAGCGATGAAAATTGTTTTAAATCGGGATAATAATACGCTTATTTTTGATGAAATCGATTCAGGAATAAGTGGAAGAACAGCAATAAAAGTAGGCGATAAAATAAAAGAACTATCTTCTACAAATCAAATTCTTTGTATAACGCATCTGCCACAGATCTCAACAAAAGCAGATAGACATTTTCTAATAGAAAAGGGAATGAAAAATAATGAAATTTCTACAAGAATTTATGTGTTAAATAATGAAGATAAATTAAAAGAAACAGCTAGATTATTATCTGGCAATGAAGAAGATTTAAATTCGTTAATGGTAGCAAAAAATATGTTAAACGGGAGAAATAATGAGTGATATAATATTAAAAATAATCTTTGTTATTCTTGAAACAGTACTATATTTAGGATGTTTACATATGGTACTTCCAAAAAAATATAGAGAAGATTTAAAAGATAATGCAGTATTATTAGGATTAATGATATTACCAGGAATGTTTTTATTAAAAGATGGATTATTATATGTTCTAACATATAATATATTATTTATACTAGCAATTAAAATATATTTTAAAATATCATTAAATGTAAGTGCACTTGCAGTGGCAATGGTATATGCTTTAAATATGCTTGTTTCACTGATGACGACGATTTTTGTCTTATTTAGTTTTAATGAGATAATTGATTTTAGATATATTGTTTCCAATTATAGTATTGTATACTTTCTTATAAAATTTATTGTAATGAGTTTTGTGCTGACGCTGTATCGAAGACTTCAGTTTTTATTTAATAAAAAAGTGCATTTAGAAAATGCAAGTCCACAGCTTCCATTACTGATAAATGGAATATATTATTTTTCCCTAATCTTTTTATCATGTTCTATTATAAGTTATTTTCCAGTTGTGTATTCACAAATTATAAAAATAAACTATTTAAAAGAGATTATAGCATCATCAATCATTGTATTCTATACACTTAGTTTTCTAATATTGTACTATGTTAATAAAGTGTTATTAAGTCAAAATAGTTTCAAGTATATTAAATATAAATCAGAACGAGATGAATTGACTAAAATTTATAATAGAGCAACTGGTATGCAAATGTTAAAAGAAAAAATGAATTTAGTAATTCAAAGCAAAGGTGTAATGACAGTTTGTTTTATTGATATTAATAATTTAAAAGTGGTGAATGATAAATTTGGTCATGCAGAGGGAGATAAGCTCATTACATCATTTAGTAATATTGTTAGCAATTCATTAAGAGGAAATGATATTTTCTTTCGATATGGTGGGGATGAATTTATTGTTGTTTTTGATTCCTGTAGCTTTCAATCAACAGTTAATGTATGGAGTAGAATGGAAAAGAAATTTAGAGATTTCAATATCCAAAATTATGAAAAATTTAATATAAGTGTTAGTGCTGGTTTTGAAGAATATAATGCAAAGAGTAATAAAACAATACAAGAATTAATCGAAACTGCTGACAAGAAAATGTATCATAATAAACAAGAATTTAAGAGATTGAAAGGTTATAAAAATGCAAGAGTTAATGGGGGAGTATCATAAATATTTAAAACAAGCAAATTTATCTCGTTCTTCGATAGGAGGATATAAATCAGATATATCAAAATTTTTGGATTATTTAAAAAAATCCAATATTAAAATACAAGATATTAATGAGACAGTTGTCAATTCATATATTTTTCAGATTTCAAGAGATAATATGAAATCAGCAACATTAAATAGGATGAAATCATCGATAAAAAAGTTTTTATATTTTTTGTTTGAGAAGAAATATCTAAATGAAGATTTTTCAAAATTAAGAATAAAATCAAATAGAGTAGAAAAGAAAATACCAGAAATTTTGACAGTAGAAGAGATTAATAGACTATTAAATGCGCCGGATAAATCCGATACTGGATATAGGGATAAGGCAATGCTTGAACTACTTTATAGTACAGGTATAAAAGTGAATGAAGTGATTAATCTTAAAGTAGGAGATGTGGATTTAAAATTAAAAACAGTTACCTGTAAATCAGATAAATCATCAAGAATTCTTCCAATTGGTGCTATGGCTTTTAGTGCGCTGATGAATTATTTAGAATTATCAAGGCCACATTATATAAGAAATAGTAATGAGTATTTATTTTTAAATTGTTATGGAAATAAAATATCACGTCAGAGTTTTTGGAAAATAATAAAAAAATATACTAAATTATCAGGAATAGAAAAAAATATTTCAATAACAACATTAAGACATTCATTTACTTATCATATGATTGAAAATGGAATAGAAAAGAATAAATTAAATGAAGTTCTTGGTAATTCTAATGTGCAATCATTACAAATGTTTTTAGACCTCAATAGGCAAAGGGTAGAAATGAAATAAAAATCGCAATGCGTAAAGGATATATTATGAGAATGTATGATATTATCGAAAAAAAGAAATTAGGAAATGAACTTTCAACAGAAGAAATTAATTTTTTAATTGAAAATTATACGAATGAAAATATACCTGACTATCAGGTATCCGCTCTTTTAATGGCAATATATTATAAAGGGCTTACTAGAAGAGAAACATTGGATTTAACAACAGCGATTATTCAATCAGGTGAAGAAATGGATTTATCATCGATTGAGGGAATTAAGGTGGATAAACATAGTTCAGGAGGGGTAGGAGATACAACAACATTAGTTGTTGCACCACTGGTTGCTTCACTTGGTATTCCAGTTGCTAAGATGTCTGGTAGAGGCTTAGGTCATACAGGAGGAACGCTTGATAAACTTGAATCAATCGAAGGATTTAATATTAATCTGACAACAGAAGAATTTATCAATCAGGTGAATAATACAAAAGTTTCTGTTATTGGACAGACTAAAGATATTACACCTGCAGATAAAAAATTATATGCACTTCGTGATGTAACCTGTACAGTTGATAATATTGGACTGATTGCAGCAAGTATTATGGGTAAGAAAATAGCATCTGGTTCCAATAAAATTGTTCTTGATGTAAAATGCGGAACAGGAGCCTTTTTTAAGAATTTTGATGATGCAGCAGAGCTTGCAAAGGTGATGGTTAATGTTGGAACGGATATGGGTCGTGAAACAATTGCAATTATTACTGATATGGAGCAGCCACTTGGATATGCAATTGGTAATGCAATAGAAGTCAAAGAAGCAATGGATGTACTTAATAATAAAGGACCAGAAGATTTAAGAGAGTTATGTATTCACTTTGCATCAGAAATGGCTCATCTAGGTTCTGATATGAGTATTGAAGAAGCAAGAGAAAAAATAATAGATGTTCTTTCAAATAAAAAAGCGTATCATAAATTTGAAGAATTTATCAAAGCACAGGGCGGAGATCTTTCAAAAGGATTTAAAACATCGAAGTTTTCAAAAGATATTATATCCGATAAAGAAGGGTATTTAAAAGATATTATTACAAATGATATTGGTAATGCGGCGATGATTTTAGGTGCAGGAAGAGAAAAGAAAACAGATACACTCGATATGGGGAGCGGAATATACTTCTATAAGAAAATAGGAGATAAGATTTCAAAAGGGGAAGTGATTGGTACAGTGCTGACTGATAAAAAAGAAAGTATAGAAAAAGCCATAGAACTTGTTCTTACTTCACTCACTGTATCCGATACGAAAGTAGAGAAAAGAAAATTAATTCAAGGAAAAGTAACAAAAGATGGAGTATTTAAATATTAATGTATAATATAAATGTTTCAGTATATGAAGGTCCATTTGACTTATTATTTGATTTAATAGAAAAAAATCAAATCGATATTTATGATATACCAATAAATGAGATAACAGATCAGTATTTATCTGAAATTAAATTATTAAATTTAGAGGAATCCTCTGAATTTATTATGATGGCATCGACTCTTATTGAAATTAAGTCTAGAATGCTTCTTCCTGTTTATAATGATATATCAGAAATGGATCTATATGAAGATCCTAGAAAAGAACTTATTCAGAAGCTACTTTCTTATAAAAAATATAAGGAGGCTTCTGAATACTTTATGTCTGAAGAAAATTTTCATAATAGAAAATTTTTTAAAGAAGGAGAGGATATTATAAATTATTATGAGGAGCCTTCTTTGGAAGATATTAATAAAGGGTTAGAAATTGATATATTGGTTGAAGGTATAAGAGCTCTAATGCTTAAACTAGATAAGACAGATAAAAAGAGAATAGAGTATTTTAACTCTTTAAAAAGAGATCATTTTACAGTTGAAGATAAGATCAATATGATTACAAAAACACTTCATAAAAAAGATCGAATCCTGTTTTATGATTTGTTTACAGAGTCTTCTGATAAGGAAGAGATTATTGTATCTTTTCTTGCTCTTTTGGAACTCTTAAAGAGAAATATTATTACAATAAAACAGCAAAAGCAATTTGGTGAAATAAGTATAATTAAAAGGAAGTAATATGAAGAATATAAAATCAGCCATTGAAGCACTATTATTTGTAAATGGGGATCCTCTAAGTATAAAAAAATTATCATTAATATTAGACCAGCCTACTGAAAAAATAAAAGAGGCAATTAGTCTATTAAAAGAAGAATATAATGAAAATGACAGAGGATTTCATTTAATAGAAGTGAATAAATCGTATCAATTTGCTACCAGTAAGCAGTACTATGAGTATATTAAAAAATTATCGAAATACAGCCCAAGTAAGGGCCTGAGTAAAGTAAATGCAGAGGTTCTTGCTATTATTGCTTATAATCAACCCATTACAAAATATGATATTGATTCCATTAGAGGTGTGAATTCGGATAAAGCCATTCAGCAGCTTTTAAATAGAGATTTAATTGAGCAAAAAGGACGACTTGAAAAAGTAGGAAGACCGATGATATATGGAACAACAGAGATGTTTTTAAAATCATTTGGTATTAAAAGTATTAAAGAGCTTCCTGATATTTCAATGTTTGAAGTAGATAAAATAGAAGGATTATATGAAAATACATAAGTATATGGCAGAAGCAGGTATTGCTTCAAGAAGAAAATCAGAAGATATCATCAGAGAAAAAAGAGTGATGATTAATGATCGTTTAGCTACGATTGGTGATATTGTAAAAGAAGGCGATATTGTAAAAGTAGATCATAAAGTAATATCAAATAAAAAAGAAGATATTGTTATTATGCTACATAAGCCAGATAACTGCGTTACGACTGTAGATGATCAGTTTAATCGAAAGACTGTGATGGATTATATTGATATAAAAGCGAGGATATATCCTATTGGAAGACTTGATTATCACACAACGGGACTTCTTCTTTTAACCAATAATGGGGAGTTTGCTAATCATATTATGCATCCTAGAAAGCACATAAAAAAAAGATATGTTGCAAAGATAAGAGGACAGTATCAAAAAGATGCGATAAAATTATTTAAAACGGGTTTTCTATTAGAAGGAAAAAAGACATTACCTGCAGAGCTTTCTTTTAAAACATTGAATAACGACTTATATGCTTATGTAACGATTTTCGAAGGCAGAAATAGACAGGTTAGAAAAATGCTGGATTACATAGGTCTTGAAGTTCTTTCGTTAAAAAGAGTATCGATTGGAAATTTAAATTTAGATATAGAAAGTGGATCCTATCGCTATTTAACAGAAAAAGAGATAAGGAGTTTATATGATTAGATCCTTTAGACTGACAGAAGAATATATCAATGAGTTTAATGAGTTTTTAGAACAAGAAGATTTAATCTTGAATGATTATATTAATACATTTATTATTATGGATGATGGCATCGCTGGATTTTCAAATTATTATGAAGAAGCTGGCAAAATATATATAAAAGATATTTTTATAACAGCAGAAAAAAGAAATAAAAATTTAGGGGATACCCTTTTTAGAACCGTATTAAATGCCCTATATATTCATAATATTGAAAGAGTATATATGAAGAAAAATCCTGTGTACTTTAGATTTTTAAAAAAAGAAAATATACTATGTGATGAAGAATATAGTATAGAAACACATGAATTTTTTAGTAGACCTTGTAAAGGAGAAACGATTTTTTTAGGGAGGTAGTATGAAAAAAATAGTGATATTATTATTAATTGCTCTACTTTCTGTATCAATTATCTCATGTGGTAAAAAAGAAAATACAGAGATAATAAAAAAAGATGTAGAAATTAGTGTTTCTGATGGAATTTTAAAAGGAAAGCTTTTAACGGCAGAAAATGAAACACTTATTATTATTGTACCAGGTTCTGGGCCAACATCAATGGATGGTATGGGAAATTCTTATAAATTTCTTTCAGAAAAGTTATCAGAGAAACAATATGATGTGTTTCGATATGATAAAAGAGGTGTTGGTAAATCAAAGAATATTAAAGTTGTAGAATCTGAAATTAGAGTAGAGGATTATACAAAGGATATTGAAGAGATTATTCGATATTTTAAAAAGGTGAATAAGTATAAAAAAATTGTTCTTATCGGTCATTCTCAAGGGTCACTTTTTGGAATGCTTGCAATAGAAAATGAACCAGTTGACTTTTTTATATCACTTGCTGGTGCAGGATTTTCTATTGATAAAGTGATTATGATGCAGATAAAAGAAAATAAATTGAATCCAGAATATATTATAACAGAATCAGAAGAAATACTATCTAGTTTAAAAAAAGGAGAGAAAACGAAAAAGGTAAATCCACTTTTAAATTCATTATTTCGATACGATATTCAGGATTATATGATTTCATGGATAAAATATGATCCAGCAGAAGAAATAAAAAAATTAACAAATACCAAAGTACTTATTATTCAAGGTGATAATGATGTACAAATTGATATAAGTAATGCGGAAAAACTTCATAATACTTGTGAATCATCAGAGCTTAAAATAGTAAAAGATATGAGTCATATATTAAAAATAGCTCCGCCAAAAGAAGATTATAAGGAACATATTGAATCATATTATGATGATAAATCACCTATTGCTGATGAGTTAGTACAATATATAGTAGATTTTATACAAAATTAGGGGGAAGTATGAAATATATATTAACATTTGATCAAGGAACGACAAGTTCAAGGGCTGTTCTTTTTAATGAATTGGGTGAGGTTGTAAAAATTTCACAAAAAGAAATAACGCAGTTTTATCCAAAACCTGGCTATGTAGAACATGATCCAATGGAAATATGGGGTACACAATCAGGTGTAGCTAGAGAAGTAATTGATATGTCTGGAATTAATACAGAAGATATTAAAGCAATTGGAATCACAAATCAACGCGAAACAACAGTTGTATGGGATAAAAATACTGGAAAGCCTGTTTATAATGCAATTGTTTGGCAGTGTAAACGAACAGCAGATGACATTAATAAGCTAAAAGAACAAGGTCATGAAGAGTATATTCAAAATGCCACAGGGCTTATTTTAGATTCTTATTTTTCTGCTTCAAAGATAAAATGGATTCTTGATCACGTTGAAGGTGCAAGAGAAAAGGCAGAAAATGGTGATTTATTATTTGGAACCATTGATACATGGCTTATATGGAATTTAACAAAAGGTAAAGTATTTATAACAGATTATTCTAATGCATCTAGAACACTTCTTTTTAATATACATACTCTTTCATGGGATGATAAACTTCTTGAAATCTTTGCTATTCCAAAATCAATGCTTCCTGAAGTTAGAAACTCTAGTGAAGTTTATGGTTCTACTGATGTAAAAATTTTTGGAACAGAAATTCCTATTGCTGGAAACGCTGGTGATCAGCAAGCATCCCTTTTTGGACATAATTGTTTTATAAAGGGTGATGTGAAAAACACTTATGGTACAGGCTGCTTTATGCTAATGAATACAGGTGATGAAATTATAAAATCAAAGCACGGGCTATTAACAACGATTGCCTGGGGTCTTGATAATAAAATTACGTATGCTCTTGAAGGTAGTATTTTCATGGGTGGTGCAAGTATTCAGTGGCTTCGTGATGAAATGAGACTGATTAATGAAGCAAGTGATAGCGAGTATTTTGCTAGAAAAATAGAAGATACAACAATATATGTTATACCAGCATTCCAAGGATTAGGTGCTCCGTATTGGGATATGTATGCTAGAGGAATGATTATTGGAATGACTAGAGATACGAATCGAAATGATATTATCAGAGGAACACTCGAATCCATTGCATATCAATCAAGGGATGTACTCGATGCCATGATGAATGATTCAAATATTGATATCACGAATATCTTTGTTGATGGTGGCGCTTCTAATAATAAATTTTTAATGGAGTTTCAATCAGGAATTTTAAATAAAACTGTGATTAAACAGGAAATTTCCGAAACAACAGCACTTGGTGCATGCTTTTTGGCTGGACTTGCTGTCGGTGTATGGGATAATATTGATAGTATAAGGAAGCTTAAAAAAGATGATATTATTTATAAACCGAATATGGCAGAAGAAATAAGAACGAAAAAATATGCTGGATGGAAAAAAGCTGTTAATAGATCAATGAATTGGATGGATTAAAAAAAGAAGTATAGACTTCTTTTTTTTATTCATCCTCATCATTTAGAGAATTTGGATTCTTTTCAAAATATAATCTCTCTGAATGCTTTTTCGTTTCTCTGATTTTTCTATTTAAATCATTGAGTGATTCTTTTAAAATATCCATATCTTCTTTTGATACATTATAATAAAGTACTAAATCTTCAAATTTATTTACTGTAAATTCTAAGTCTTTTGTAAAATTGATAAAATCATTTACATTTTTTGAATTAGTAACATTTTTAAATTGTTCTATATCTACTTTAATAAGATTAACGATATCTTCTTCATTTTCAAATGATGCAACTGGAAGAGGATAAGGTTTTATTCTCTCCAAGAAGTATTCATTTTTCTTATTAATATTATAAACGTAAGAAACTTTCATACCATTAATAACGAATTTAACATAACATAATTTTGAATTGATAATTTCTACATTAGCACCTAGCTGTTTTAGTCTCATTGTTTGTTGAACTTCTTTTATAATTGTACGACTTTTCATATGTACCTCCCTATAAATAGAATAACCAGAGATAAGCAGCAGATATCATTACACTGATTATCATAAGAGGAAATCCTATTTTCATATATTTAAAAAATGTGACTTTATAGCCTTTCTTTTCAAGCATTCCGCTAACAATAACATTGGCTGATGCCCCAATTAAAGTTCCATTTCCACCTAAACATGCACCAAGTGATAATGCCCACCAAACACTTGATATATCCATACCACTTGCTGCACCGATTTTTGAAAGAAGAGGTATCATTGTAGCAACAAATGGAATATTATCTAAGAATGATGATGCAATGGCAGAAACAAATAATACAAAGAATGCAAGCAATACAATGTTGCCATGAGTTAAAATGACTAATTGATCTGCAAGATAATCAAGAGCACCTACTTCTTCAAGCCCTCCGACTAATACAAATAATGATACAAAGAAGAATATTGTACTCCATTCAATTTCAAGAAGAATTTCTTCTGGTTCTATTTTTGAAATAAAGAGTAAAATAGAAGCGCCAGAAAGAGCAATTGTTGCTGATTCAAGGTGTAAAGCACCATGCATCATAAATCCAATCATTGTGAGTAATAACATGACTAAACTTTTGTATAATAACACTTTATTTTCTATTGCTAGATTTTCATCTAAGGATAAAATATCTTTTCTTGCTTCTTCTGAACAAGTATATGCCCCTTTATATATGATTTTGAATAAGAATAAAGTGACAATAAATATAATAACAATTACCGGACCCAAATTAATTAAGAAATCCATAAATGTTAAATGGGCAGCACTACCAATCATAATATTTGGCGGATCTCCAATTAGAGTTGCAGTACCACCAATATTAGACATAATAATTTCTGGTACTAAAAAGGGGACTGGATTTAGCTTTAATCGTCCTGTGATTACAAGGGTAATTGGTGCGATTAATAGTATGGTAGTTACATTATCTAGTAAAGCAGAAGCAATTGCAGTTATAATTAAAAACAGTACAAGTATTCCATATGGACTACCTTTAACGAGTTTTACTGATCGAATTGCTACATATTCAAAAATTCCACTTCTTCTAGTAATATTAACTATTATCATCATACCGATTAGGATGCCAATAGTATTAAAATCAATATGGTGAATTGCGGTATCTTGCGCCTCTACACTCAAAAACATCATAAGTGCAGCACCAGTCATTGCAACAGCCACTCGATTAAATTTTTCTGTAACTATTAGTAGATATGTGATAGAAAAAATTGAAATGCCAAGTATAATATGATTTAACATTGTACCTCCGATATAAAAAAATTTGAAATGAATACTTAGAGATTGGCTACTTATCCTTACGATTAGAATTTTATAGTTGAATATAAACCATAAAAGCAGTCACTCATTTCACCCTATTATATAAATAAATAATACATTTTTCAATAGTAAAATGGAAGAAAGATAGTATTATTGTATACAAGTGTGTGAGGTTATATTTGTATACTTACATTCTTTAGTGTTTTCTATTGAAATATCTATGGTATGTTGATATATTAGATATGTTAATAAAAAATATACCAAATGATTGATTGGGAAGGGAGGTCTTACGGTGGCTCGTAAGAAAGAATTATATGTAAAAAAAGAATGGTGTAAAGGCTGTGGAATATGCGTTGCATTTTGTCCAAAACAAATACTTGCACTAGATGAAAATGGAAAAATTGAAATTGTTGATTTAGAAAATTGTATATCATGCGGACAATGCGAACTCAGATGTCCTGATTTTGCAATATTCTTAGGGGAGGATTTATAATGGGTGAAATAAAATTACTACAGGGAAATGAAGCCTGTGTACAAGGAGCGATATATGCTGGAATGAGATTCTATGCAGGATATCCTATTACTCCGTCTACAGAAATTGCAGAAGAGTCAGCAGTACATCTTCCAAGAGTAGGTGGAAAGTTTATTCAAATGGAAGATGAGATTGGTGGAATTGCAGCGGCAATAGGAGCATCTATTGCAGGACTTAAGTCAATGACTGCAACATCAGGACCTGGAATATCACTTAAACTTGAAAATATAGGGTATGCTGCAATAGCAGAAATACCACTTGTAATAGTAAATGTTCAAAGAGGTGGTCCAAGTACAGGACTTCCAACATCACCTGCACAAGGAGATGTAATGCAAGCTAGATGGGGTTCGCACGGAGACTATCCAATGATTGTTCTTTCACCATCTACTGTAAGAGAGACTTTTGATTTAACAGTAAAAGCATTTAATTTTGCTGAAAAATATAGAACACCTGTTATGCTTTTAACAGATGAAGTGATTGGTCATATGAGAGAAAAAATTGAAATCCCTGAAAAAGGAGAACTTGAAGTATTTGATAGATTAGTTCCTGAGGCTGATGAAGACTATGTTGCTTATCGTTTAAATGAAGGAGAAATCGTACCCAAAATGGCACCATTTGGAACAGGACACCGTTTCCATATTACAGGACTATTTCATAATGAAACTGGTTTCCCAAGTAATAGTACAGATAATGCTCAAATTATGAGTGATCGATTATTTGCTAAAATTGATAATAATTTAGATGATATTTCATTATATGATACAAAAGATTTAGAAGATGCAAATATCGCTATCGTATCATTCGGTTCTTCTGCTAGAACGTGTAGAACAAGTATTAATATTCTGAGAGATAAGGGCGTTAAGGCAGGATTATTTAGAGCAATTACTGTGTGGCCATCACCAGAAAAAGAATTAGAAAAACTTGCAAAACAAGTAGATCATATCTTTGTTGTTGAAATGAACAGAGGACAATATAAGAATGAAGTAGAAAGAATTGCAAAATCAGATGCAAAAGTTCATCATATTGGTAGAGCAAATGGGGAAGTATTAACACCTATGGAAATAGTTGATAGAATAATGGAGGTTACGAATGCAAAATAGTCAATTAGTAGAAAAATATTTTAGACAAAATAATCTTCCACATATTTGGTGTCCAGGATGTAATCATGGAACAATTATGCGTGCTATTGCAAAAGCCATAGAAGAAATTGGATATGATAAAGATGAAGTAGTAATTGTTTCTGGTATTGGTTGTTCTTCAAGAGCACCAGGATATATGGATTTTAATACACTTCATACAACACATGGTAGAGCACTTGCTTTTGCTACTGGTATTAAGCATGCAAATCCAAATTTAAAAGTAATTGTTGTAATGGGTGATGGAGATGCTTCTGCGATTGGCGGAAATCATTTAATTCATGCATGTAGAAGAAATATTGATCTTACAGCAATTGTATTTAATAATAATATTTATGGTATGACAGGTGGACAATATTCACCAACTACTCCAACAGGAGAACTTGGAACAACTGCTCCATATGGAAATATTGATCCAAACTTTGATATTGCAAAACTTGCTGCTGCAGCTGGAGCTACTTATTCAGCTAGAAGTACAGCATATCATGCACAGCAACTACAAAAATTTATAACAAAAGCAATTAAACATAAAGGATTTTCACTTGTTGAAGCGATTTCTGGTTGCCCAACTTACTATGGAAGAAAAAATAGAAAAGGTAGCATTGTTGATATGATGAATTATATGAAAGATAGTTTTATCAATGAAAAAGCAGCTGCACGCCTTTCAGAAGAGCAGCTTCAGGGTAAACATTTAATGGGTGAATTTAAACATGTAACTGGTATGCCAGAATATACAGAGCAATATGCAAAAATAATAGAGTATAATATGAATGGAGGTAGTAAGCGTGTCTAATCAAATCGAATTAAGATTATCTGGTTCAGGTGGTCAAGGATTACTTCTTGCAGGAATTATTATATCTGAAGCAGCAATTCATGAAGGGAAAAATGCTGTTCAAACTCAAAGTTATGGACCAGAAGCAAGAGGTGGTGCTTCTAAGGCAGAAGTAATTATTTCAGATTCTGATATTGATTTTCCAAAAGTTACAGAGCCTGATATGATGCTTGCACTAACTCAAGTAGCTTGTGATAAATATGCAAGTTCACTAACTGAAAAAGGAACACTTATCATTGATTCAAGAATAAAGGTACCTACTGGACTAAAAGCTAAAAAAATTATTTCAGTACCTATCCTTGAAACAGCAACAGAGAAAGTTGGAAAATCAATTGTTGGTAATATTGTTGCACTCGGTGTGATTCAGTCTGTAACCAATGTAGTATCAAAAGAAGCGCTTGAAAAAGCCGTTATGAACCGAATTCCAAAGGGAACAGAAGAGTTAAATAGGCTTGCTCTTGAAGAAGGATATAAACTTGTCTAATAATGATTTATTAAATAGAATAGATGAAAAATTTTCTAAACTGAGTAAAGGTCAGAAAAAAATAGCAGATTATATATTAAATAATTATGATAAAGTAGCTTTTATGACTGCGCATAAATTAGGCAATAATGTTGAAGTGAGTGAATCTACAGTTGTTAGATTTGCACGTGCTTTAGGCTATAATGGTTATCCAGAACTCCAGCGTGCGCTTCAAGAATCGATTAAGACAAAATTAACAACCGTTCAGCGCTTTAATATGTCAAAAGATTTAGAAAAGAGTTTTGATATTTATAAAAATATAATGAAACGAGATATTGAAAATATTCACAAGACCATTGAAGAATTGGATATTGATGTCTTGATGGATGTTTCGGATAAGATATATAGTGCAAGAAGAGTTTATGTTCTCGGTATGAGATCATCTGCTGTTCTTGCCCAGTATTTATCATTTTATCTCAATTTTTCAATCGATAGAGTAAATGTGATACCAGTTGGTGTACTCGATCCACTTGATTCAGTAATCAATCTTACAAAAGAAGATCTTTTAATTGCAATTACTTTTCCAAGATATTCAAGAACCACAATAGAACTGGTGGAATATGCACATGAGAAAGAGGTGCCTATAGTTGCTATTACTGATTCTTTATCACCAATATCAAGTATTTCGGATTATACACTGACTTCAAAGTATGATATGAAGACTTTTATTGATTCACTGGTTGCGCCTATGAGCCTTTTAAATAGTTTAATATTAGCTGTAGGAATAAAAAATAAAGATTTTTTAGATAATAAATTTAAAGAATTAGAATCCGTATGGAAAAAATCCAAAACTTATAGTGATAAATTTAGTACTAAGCCTTTATAGGCTTATATTTTTTAAAGGAGTTATATGTTTAAAATAGCAATAGATGGTCCAGCCGGATCAGGAAAGAGTACCATAGCAAAAATTGTATCTAAAAAGCTATCTATTACTTACTTAGATACAGGTGCGATGTATCGAATGGTAACTTATTATTTACTCAATCATCATATTGATGTAAAGGATGAAAAGAGGGTGAATGCATCTCTTAAAGATATTGATATTAAAATAACAGATCAATTTATTCTAAATGGACGAGATGTGTCAAAAGAAATTAGAGAAGCAAGAATTAATGAAAATATATCTGTTGTTTCTTCTTATAAGAAGGTGAGAGAGTTTTTAGTAGAAAAGCAACGAGAAATTGCAAGTAATAAATCGATTATAATGGATGGTAGAGATATTGGAACGCATGTATTAAAAGATGCAGAATTTAAGTTTTTTTTAACAGCAAGTATTGAAGAAAGAGCAAGAAGAAGACTGCTTGACTATCAAAATCAAGGGAAAGAGATCGATTTTGATGTGGTAAAAGAAGAGATTATAACAAGGGATTATAAAGATAGCCATCGAAAGATTAATCCTTTAACAAAGGCAGAAGATGCTATATTAATTGATACAACTGGAAAGAGTATTGATGAGATTGTAAATACTATAATCTGGAGGATAAATGAGAACAATCATTAAATATTTATTTAGGTTTTATTATAGAATATTTTATAAAGTTAGAGTTCATAATAAGGAGTTGATACCAGAGGGAACATTTTTAATATGCCCGAATCATTTTAATGCGAGTGATCCATTTGCCATTGGTTCTCAGTTTGATCAGGAAATTGATATTATGGCGAAGAAAGAACTTTTCAATAATAAAATCGTTGGATGGTTCATAAAATTAAATGGTGGCTTTCCAGTTGATCGAGAGGGAAATGATTTTTCAGCTTTAAAAAAGAGCATTCAAATACTAAAAAATAATCATCATCTAATGATATTTCCAGAAGGAACGAGAAATGAAGGCAAAGAGCCCCTTGAAGCAAAGCCAGGGGTTGCGATGATTGCTATTAAATCAAAAGTTCCAATCCTTCCTATTGCTTTTAAAACGGATTATAAAAAATTTAAACCAATGGATATTTATATTCTTCCGCCTGTTTATTTTGATCAGTATTATGATAAGAGAGTGACTACAGAAGAAATGAAAGAGTTAACTCAAAATATAGTGAATGATATATATGAGGTATTAAATGATAGTAAAAATAGCTAATTATTCAGGATTCTGTTTTGGTGTAAAAAGGGCAGTAGAACTTACTGAAAAAGAGCTTAAAAAAGATAGTCTACTAATAGAAGGGCAGCTAATACATAATAATGAAGAGACCAAAAGGCTTTCTGATATAGGACTTAAAACAGTGGATAATATTGAAAACTATAAAAATGATAATGTGCTCATTCGATCGCATGGGGAAACAAAATCATATTATGATAAATGTAAAAAAAATAATCTGAGTATTATTGATGCTACTTGTCCTTATGTAAAAAAAGTACAAAAGATTGTGAGTGAACATTACAAAACAAAACAAATTGTTATTCTTGGAAATAAAAATCACCCAGAGATTATTGGAATTAATGGTTGGTGTGAAAATACTGCTATTATTATATCGGATTATTATACAAAACTCGCCGAAGATAAAGAGTACTGCGTTGTCGCACAGACAACTCTTTTAGATGAGCATTTTAATGCGTTTAAAGAACTTAATAATACAGATAATATCACCTATTATAATACCATCTGCTCTGCCACAAAAGAAAGGCAGCTGGCAACAAAACTCTTAGCACCAACAGTGGATTGCATGATTGTTATTGGTGGTTTTCATAGTTCTAATACATTGAAATTAGTGGAAATTTCAAAAAAACTATGTGATAATGTTCTGCATATAGAAAAAAAATCGGATTTAGACTGTACTATTTTACAAAAGTATAGTATAATAGGTTTAACTGCGGGTGCTTCAACACCAAATTGGTTGATAAAAGATATCGCCAGTTATATTGAAGGCCTTTAGTAAAATAAATATAAGTGAGGTAGATTGTTAATGGAAAACAACAAAACAATGGCAGATTGGTTAGATGAACATGAGAATTCGTTTGTTATACCAAGAAAAGGTGAGTTAGTAAAAGGTAAGGTTGTATCAGTAAATGATTCAGAGATTGTAGTAAATATCGGCTATAAAGCGGATGGTATCATCCCTAAATCAGAGGTATCTAGTAATGATGTGAATTTAAAAGAATTTATATCAGAAGGTGAAGATGTAGAAGTTTTCATTTTAAAGAAAGATGATGGAGATGGTAATGTATTATTATCATTAAAGAGAATTTCTCAATTAAAAGACTGGACTGAGCTTGAAAAACTTGCAGAAGACAAAGAAGTAATAACTGTAACGATTAAAGAAGCTGTAAAAGGTGGAGTTATAGCTTATTATAATGAAATCAGAGGATTTATTCCTGCATCACAAATTTCTTTACACTATGTAAATGATTTAAATACATATGTTGGAAAGAAAATTGAGGTTGTCATCTTAGAAGTAAATAAAAACAAGAGAAGAGCAGTATTCTCGAGAAAGAAAATGCTTTCTGAAGAATTAAAAGAAAAGAAAGAAACTCTTTGGAATAATGTAACTGAAGGTGCTATTGTTAGTGGTGAAGTTAAAAGAATTACTAGTTTTGGAGCATTTGTTGATATCGGTGGATTAGATGGACTTATTCATATATCAGAAATGTCTTGGGGAAGAATCAAATCACCAAAAGAAGCAGTTAAAATTGGTGATGTAGTTGAAGTAAAAGTTTTAAATATTGATAAAGACACTGAAAAAGTATCATTATCTTTAAAACAAGTTAAAAATGATCCATGGATTGAGTTTAATAAAAATTATAAAGTAAACCAAATGGTTGAAGCAAAAGTTGTTAATTTAACTGAGTTTGGTGCATTCTTAGAGATTGAACCAGGTTTAGAAGGATTAGTTCATATTTCACAAATAAGTAAAGATAGAATCGAAAAGCCATCTGATATTCTAAAAGTTGGAGAAATGGCTCAAGCAAAAATAATTGAAGTTAATTTAGAAGATAGAAAAATTAAACTTTCAATTAAATTATCAGATGAAGAAGAAGTTTCAGAGACTGAAGAAGAGTAATAGTAGGGCCATAGGCCCTTTTTTCGGATTAGGAGATATATGTTAAAGTACGAGGAATTTAAAAATAATATTTTTAAAAAGACGGGAATAGATCTTTCACTATATAAAGAAAGACAGATGAAAAGAAGAATCGAATCGTTAGTAAATAGAAATAAATTAGATAATTTTGATGATTATTATAAACTATTATGTAAAGATAAAGAAAAATTTGATCAGTTTATTAATTATTTAACGATAAATGTATCAGAGTTTTATAGAAATCCAGAACAGTGGGAGATACTAAAAACAGATATTATTCCATATTTATTAGAAAATAATAAACATTTAAAAGTTTGGAGTGCTGCGTGTTCAACTGGTGAAGAGCCTTATACACTGATTATGACACTTTCTAATTTCTTTTCATTAAATCAAATAAAAATTGAGGCATATGATATTGATGAAGAAGCACTAGCCAAAGCAAAATATGGTAAATATACTGAAAAGAGTATAACAAATGTACCAGATGAATTTAAAGAAAGGTATTTTAGATTATCAGATGATGGATATTATATATCAGATGATATAAAAAAATGTGCTAATTTTAAAAAAATTAATCTGCTTTCTGATTCATATCCAACTAATTTTGATCTTATAGTATGTAGAAATGTTATGATTTACTTTACAGATGAAGCAAAAGATGAAATGTATATGAAATTTTCTAATTCCCTAAAAAAAGGCGGAATTTTATTTGTAGGTAGTACAGAACAAATTATTTCTCCACAAAGATATAATTTAAAATCTAGAGGAACTTTCTTCTATGAGAGAGTATAATAGTTATTAATTTACAATTATTGAGTTGTAATAACTAAAAATTAAATATTTTTAAAAAAAGTGAGTAAATGTTAAAAAAATTTATTTGCTTTTTTATTGTATAGTAATGAAAATGATTGATATTCTCAATTAGAAATGTTAAAATAAGCAATGTAAAGAATTTGGAGGTATATATGTTATTATATGATGGTGCAACAGATACTAAATATACGATAGAAAAAATTGTGTGTGATGATAAGGACACTGAAAATTTTTTGTTGACATTAGGTTGTTATGCAGGGGAAGAAATTATTATTCTATCAAAACTTAAGGATAATTTTATCGTTAAGATAAAAGATGCCAGATATAGTATTGATAATAAGTTGTTAGAAGCCATACATATATAAGGAGAATGGAGGAAATATGAAAATAGCTTTAGCTGGTAATCCGAACAGTGGTAAAACTACTCTATTTAATGCTATAACTGGTAAAATAGAGCATGTTGGAAACTGGGCAGGGGTTACAGTAGCAAAAAAAGAAGGCGTAGTTAAAAAAGAACTATGCAGTGGAAAAGAAGATGTTATTGTTGTAGACTTACCTGGTGCATACTCAATGTCACCATACACAAATGAAGAGTCAATAACAAGCGATTTCGTAACAAATGAAAATCCAGATGTTATTATTAATATTGTGGATTCTACGAATTTAAGTAGAAGTTTATTATTTACAACTCAATTACTTGAATTAGGTATTCCGCTAGTAATTGCACTTAATAAATCTGATATTTCTGCTAAGAATCAACAAACAATTAATAATTCTGTATTAGAGGATAAACTTAATTGTAAAGTAGTTGCTACTACTGCAACAAAATCTTCAGACAATGGATTAGATAAATTAATCCAAACTGCAGAAAAATTAGTTGGTCATAATCAAAAGAAATTAGCAATAAAAGGTATTGATAAAAATCAATCAAAACTTGAATTTGAAGAAGCGGACAAAAAACGTTTTGAATTTATTAAAGGTATTATAAATAGTATTGAAACAAAAAGTGATAGCAATAAAAGATATCAACAACAAGATAAAGTGGATAGAATTATTGCGCATAAATGGTTAGGTATTCCTATTTTTGCTGCTGTTATGTGGGTTGTATTCTCAATATCACAGGTATGGGTAGGTCCATGGATAGCAGATGTACTCGTTGGCTGGATTGAAGGATTCCAAGGTACAGTAGCTGAGAGTTTAGGAGAATCAGTAAGTCCATTCTTAAGCAGTTTGCTTGTTGATGGTATTATTGGTGGAGTTGGAGCTGTTGTTGGATTCTTACCACTTATCATGGTATTATTCTTCTTACTTGCACTTTTAGAAGATTGTGGTTATATGGCAAGAGTTGCTGTAGTACTCGATAGATTCTTTAAGAAAATCGGTCTTTCAGGAAAATCTATTATTCCTATGATTGTTGGTCTTGGTTGTTCAATCCCAGGTGTAATGGCAACTAGAACGATTAAGAATCAAAGACAGAGAAGAACAACTGCAATGCTTACTCCATTTATTCCATGTGGAGCAAAGCTTCCAATTATCGCATTATTTGCTGGTGTTTTCTATGGTGATAGTTCATCAATTAGTGTGTTAATGTATTTCTTAGCAATCTTTGTAATTATAATCAGTGGTTTAATTATAAGAACAATTACAGGAGATACTTCAACATCTTACTTTATTATTGAACTTCCAGAATATCGATTCCCAAGCATTAAAAGAGCAGTTATTTCTATGCTTGATAGAGCAAAAGCATTCATTATTAAAGCGGGTACAATTATCTTAGTATGTAATGCAATTGTTCAAACATTACAAACATTTAACTTTAACTTTGAAGTTGTTGCTGAAGAAGCAGCTAATACAAGTATTCTTGCTGGTATTTCAGGACCATTTGCAGTATTACTTATTCCACTTGGATTTGGTATCTGGCAATTTGGTGCTGCTGCAATCACAGGATTTATCGCAAAAGAGAATGTTGTTGGTACACTTGCAGTAACATTTGCAGTAACTAACTTTATTGATACAGAAGAACTTGCATTAATGAGTGGAGCAAATGAAGTCGGATCAGTATTTGGTATTACTGCTGTTGCGGGACTTTCATTCTTAGTATTTAACTTATTTACACCACCATGTTTCGCAGCAATTGGTGCAATGAACTCAGAGCTTGATTCTAAAAAATGGTTATTTGGTGCAATAGGTTTCCAACTTGGCGTAGGATATACACTTGCTTATTTAGTATATCAAATAGGTACATTAATCACTACAGGAGCAGTAGGAGAAGGATTCTTTGCTGGTTTAATCGTTGTTATTGTATTCTTAGCTATCTTAGGATACTTTATGAATAAAGGCCGTCAAATCGCTAAGAAAGCTAGAGGCTAGTATGGGTAATATAATTGCTGGTACTGTAATTGTTTTAATATTAGGACTTGCTATATTAAAAATTATAAGTGATAAGAAAAAATCGACTACACCAAAGTGTAGTACGTGTACTAGTAAAACATGTGGCTTAAAACCTATTAATTTTGAAGAGAAAGAATAAAAAACAAAAAACAAGATATTTATTATCTTGTTTTTTTGTTATAATAAATTGAGGAGGTAATATGAAAAAATATCTTTTTATTAGTTTAATATTAATTATTATTATCGCTTCTATTTTTTTTATTAATCAGAAAGAAAATAGTATTGCTTCCAATATAACAATAAAATTAGCTTGTGATAATTCTTTACCCCCATTTGAATTCGTTGAGAATAATATTCTAAAAGGATTTAATATCGATATAGCAAGAGCAATATCGATTGACCGAGGAATTGATATTGAAATTGTTCCAATGAACTGGTTTGATGCACTTTTAAAATTAGAACATAATGAAGTCGATGGCATACTGGGAATGAAAGAAACAGATATTAGAAAGCAGAAGTATTCTTTTTCAAATCCATATATTATTACTAGTCATGGCATATTTGTTCGTTCAGATAATAGCTATATTAGCGAATTATCCGATTTATCTGGTTTAACAATAGGTATTCAAAAGAATGATATCAGTGAGAGTCTTATTAAAAATATTAAGAATATTCATATTATTCGATATGAGAATCAAGAAAAATTATTAGAAGCATTGATTCAAAAAAACATAGATGCTTATATTGGAAATCGAGTGACAGGTGCTTATAATGTTCAAAAGCATAATTATGAATCCGTAGTTAAAATTGTTGGTGACAATCTTATTGAAGAAAATTACTGTTTTGCTACTCAAAAGGAAAATAATGAATTCTTAGAGATTTTAAATATAGGTATTAAAAATATTAAAGATAATGGAAGCTATGATAAAATCTATAATAAATGGTTTGGTAAGCAATTTACCTATAATAAAAATTTGATAAAAAAAATTATTATTATCTTTGCTATTTTGTTTCTTTCAGTCTTTGTTTTAATATTAATCATATTAAAATGGAATTTTTCTCTATCCAAAAATGTAGAACATAAAACAAAAGAATTAGAAAATGAATATAAATTAAAAGAAAAAATATTAAATAGTATTGTATCAGATGTGATTGTTATTGATGAAAATAAAAATATTAAAGTATTAAGTAAGAAAACAATTACTAGATTTCATTGTAATGAAGGGGATAATTTAAATAATACGATTTTTTATAAAATTATTGATTTCAGTAAAATTAATACTGCTCTTAATGAATTTAAAATAGTCAAAAATACGCAGACAAGTTTATTCATAAATAATAGTAGAAATTACTATAGTTATTATTTAAGGCCCATTATGCTTTCGGATACAGAAAAAGGCGTAATAATTACGATTATGAATAATACAGAAGAAATTCTTCTTAAAAATAAATATGAAGAAGAAGAAAGATTAAATACTTTAGGTAGATTAACTGCCTCTATCTCCCACGAAATAAAAAATCCGTTAACTGCTATTAAGACCTATGTTAGTCTTTTAGATACTAAATTTAATAATGAAAACTTTAGACAAAAGTTTTCCAAAGATGTCAATAGTGAATTAATACGACTTGAAAATTATTTAGATAATGTTTTAAATTTTTCAAAACCAAAATCAAGAGAAAAAGAAATTATTCATCTAACAGAGGTATTAAATTTTTCTGTTTCCTTTGTAGAAAGTCAAGCAAGAAAACAAAAGGTTGATTTTTATTATGATATTGATGAGAATATTTACATCTATGCCAATGAGAATTCTATAAAACAGATTTTTTTAAATCTAATTATGAATGCCTTTGATGCAGTAAAGGACGTAGAAAAAGCATGTGTCAATCTTAATACAGAAATAGAAGATCAAACAGTTAAGATTATCATAAGAGATAATGGCATAGGATTTAAAACAGAGGACATTAATAAAATTTTTACGCCGTATTATTCCACAAAAAAAGATGGTATTGGTCTTGGACTTACCATAACAAAAGATATGATTGAAAAATCAGATGGAAAAATTTTTGTAAAAAGAGAAGAGGATATAACAGAGTTTATTGTAGTATTTGAGGTGAAAAATGTATAAGATGCTAATAGTAGATGATGAACCTTCTATATGTTCATCACTGGAATTTGTTTTTGAAGATGATTATGAAATTTATATTGCAACGGATTATACAGGATTAATAAAGAATTTAGAACATACTATGTTTGATATTGTTCTTTTAGATTTAAAATTTGGCTCTATTGATGGTATTGAAATACTTAAAATGATAAAAGAACAAAGTTTTTATACCAATATTATTATTATGACGGCATATAGTAGTGTAGAGACTTCAGTGGATGCAATGAAATTAGGTGCATGGGATTATGTCTTAAAACCTTTAAATTTAGAGGAATTAAAAATTCTTGTAGAAAGGGCCTGTGATTATAAATCAGTGAATGAAGAGCTTATTAATATAAAAAATACTAGTGATTTTGTAGATAAAGATTATGAAATTATTGGGGAATCAAAAGAAATAAAACATATTATTTCTCTTATTAATAGAGTGAAAGATGTCGATGTTAATGTGCTTATTACAGGGGAGAGTGGAACCGGAAAAGAACTTGTTGCAATAAAAATACACAATTCAGGAAATAGAAGAAATCAACCACTTGAAATCATCAATTGCGGTGCAATTCCAAAAGAACTGATTGAAAGTGAATTATTTGGTCATGTGAAAGGAGCGTTTACTGGCGCAATATCCGATAGAAAAGGAAAATTTCAGCTAGCAGATAAAGGAACCTTATTTTTAGATGAAATCGGTGAAATGAGTACTGATATTCAGGTAAAATTACTTAGAGCACTTGAAACAAAAGTCATTTATCCAGTAGGCAGTGATAAAGGAATTCCTATTGATGTGAGAATTGTTAGTGCAACGAATAAAAACTTAAAAGAAGAGATTGCGTTAAATAATTTTAGAGAAGATATTTATTATCGATTAAATGTTATTGAAATTGAAATGCCTAATTTAGAAAAAAGAAAAGAGGATATTAATTTATTAATAAAGCACTTTGTGCATAAATATAGTGCTAAATTAAATAAACATATTGAAAGTATTTCACCTGAAGCAATTGATTTTTTAAATCATTATAAATATAAAGGTAATATAAGAGAACTCGAAAATATTATAGAAAGGGCGATGATTCTCTCTGAAAATAATCGTATTAGCATTCATGATTTACCTAAAAATATAGAATATCATGATTCAATGATTGATCATAATCATTTAATCGTTAATATGAATTCTTCTTTAGAAGAAATTGAAAAAAGTATCATACAGGAGGTTCTTAAAAATCATTCTAGTAAATTAAGTGCATCAAAGTCTTTAGGAATTAGTGAGAGAACTCTTTGGAATAAAATTAAAAAATATAATTTATAATACGAAAAAAATGCAGAGTCTGCAAAATTTTCACACTCTATACTGCTGAAATTATTACAAAATACACATGAAATTGGCATAAATTTTGCTTTATTGTAATATAACAGTATAAAGGAGGAATGTTTATGAAAAAGTTTTTAATTTTAGGGTTAGTTTTTTTACTAGTGATTAGTTCATTTGCTGGATGCGGTGAATCAAATGACTCTAGTACAGAAGGAAAAGTAGAAAAACAATTTGTGACAATTGTAACTGGTGGTACAGGAGGAACATATTATCCTGTAGGAACAATTTTTACAACGCTTTGGAATGAAAAGATAGGAGATATGGTTCAAGCATCAGTACAATCATCAGGTGGTAGTGTTGAGAATTTAAATATGCTTAAAAATGGTGAAGCGCAACTTGGTATTGCAATGGCTAACTTAACATTATTTGCTTATGAAGGAACTGGTCGATTTGAAGGAAATAAATTTGAAAAAGTTCGTTTTATTTCTGCATTATGGCCAGATGTTACTCAATTAGTTGTTACTGAATCTTCAGGAATTAATTCAATTGCTGATATTAAAGGACATACTTTTAGTGTGGGTGCAGCAGGTTCAGGAACAGAATATAGTACAAAACTTATATTGGATAAAATTGTAGGACTTACTGATAGTGATTATACACCAGAATATTTAGGATATAGCGATTCATCAAGTGCTATGCAAAATGGTCAGATTGATGGTATGAATGCAGAAGGGGGACTTCCAACATCAGCAGTATCTGAAATTGCAGCAAGCAAAACAAAAATCAAAATATTAGAATTCTCTGATGAGGAATACAAAACAATTAATGCTGCAGCTCCATACTATGGAAGATTTGTTGTTCCTGCTGGAACATATACAGGTATAGATCAAGATGTTCAAACGATAGGTATTCGTTCAACACTTATTTGTAGTGCTGATTTAAGTGAAGAAATCGTATATGAACTGACAAAAACAATTTATGAAAACTATGAATCAATCGTTGGTTCTCATAAAGCATTAGAAGCTATGGGTCTTACTCAAGCGGTTGATGGATTACCACCAGTTCCGCTTCATAAAGGGGCATTAAAGTATTATGAAGAAAAAGGTATTGAAATTCCTGATAGCTTGAAATAAAAGGGGGATACATGACATCAGATATTAGTGGCAAAAGTAAAAAGATAGCCTTAATTATCTCTGTATTTGCAATTATAACATCGATAATTCATATATGGATGAATAGTTATAGCTTAATGATGGTAATAAAGAAAAATGCAATACATCTGGGTCTTATGCTTGGTTTAACTTTTTTAATGTATCCAACGAAAAAAGATAAAGAACCGATTATACTTGATTGGATTTTAAGTGCGTTAGGATTGGCTTCAGGGATTTATATTTTCATAACTTATGATAGTTTGATTAATCGATCATTAGTTCCAAATACAATGGATTATATCTTTGCGATTATGACAATATTTTTAATACTCGAAGCTTCGAGAAGAGCGGTAGGTCTCGTTCTTCCAATCCTTTCTATATTCTTCATATTCTATGCGAAATATGGACAAATATTTCCAGGAATCTTTGCACATCAAGGTTTTACATGGAAAAGAATTTTAACAAGAATGTATTTAACAGATAATGGGGTATATGGTGTTACACTCATGGTATCTGCATCCTATGTATTTATGTTCATCCTATTTGGATCCTTTTTAAATGGATCGGGAACAGCAAATTTCTTCAATGATTTTGCTCTTGCATTTGCAGGTAAATACAGAGGAGGTCCTGCTAAGGTTGCAGTTATTGCGAGTGGACTGATGGGAACAATCAGCGGAAGTTCTCAGGCAAATGTTGCAACAACAGGAGCTTTTACCATTCCACTTATGAAGGAAGTAGGGTATTCTAAAAAATTCTCCGCTGCTGTTGAAGCGGCAGCATCTACTGGTGGGATTTTAATGCCACCAATTATGGGTGCGGCATCCTTTATGATGGCATCCTTTCTAGGAATTCCATATATTAAAGTAATGAAAGCTGGAGTAATTCCTGCATTATTTTATTATTTTGCCATCTTTATCATGGTTGACTTTGAAGCGCAGAAATTAAAGCTAAGAGGTCTTACAAAAGACCAGCTTCCTGTATTAAAAGAAGTATTTAAAAAAGATGGTCATTTAATGATACCAATTGTTATTATACTTATTTTATTAATCAAAGGATTTACCCCTTTATATTCTGCATTCTTTGGACTGATTTCAGTTATTATTATCAGTGGACTAAAAAAAGCGACAAGAATGAGTTTAAAAGATATCTTAAAGTCTTTAGAAGATGGTGCAAAGAGTGCAGTATCTGTTGCGATTGCTTGTGCGGTAGTTGGCTTTATCGTAGGCGTTGTATCCATGACAGGGCTAGGACAGGTTCTTGCACATAATATTTTAAGTTTATCCATGGGTAAAACATGGCTTGCACTGATTCTTGTTATGATTGCTTCCATATTCTTAGGAATGGGACTTCCTGCAACAGCTTGTTATATCATAACAGCGAGTATTGCAGCACCTGCACTGATTAATATGGGAATTAATCCACTAGCAGCGCATTTCTTTGCATTCTATTTTGGAACGCTTTCAGCAGTTGTTCCACCTGTTGCACTTACATCTTATACTGCAGCTGGACTATCAGGTGCTAATCCAACAAAAGTTGCTTTTACTGGATTTAAACTAGCATCAGCAGGTATTATCATACCATTTATGTTTGCATTTTCACCAGAACTTTTGATGCAAGGTGATAGTAGCGTTTTTAGTTTAATTATGACAATAATAACAGGACTGATAGGAATCTATTTCTTAGGTGCAGCAAATGAAGGATTTTTAAAAACAAAACTTCATCCGATTGCTTCCATCTTATTATTTATTGGATCTATGTTACTCGTATATCCAGGATTAGTAACAGATGGTATAGGACTTTTAATAGGAATTGTCATATTTACTTTAAATAGAGTAAAATATAAAAAAATGGCATAAAAAATACTCCTATAGAAATATAGGAGTATCATTTTATGTATTATCTATTCATATAAGCTTTTAAGCCTTTTTCAAATATTTGCATCGCACGAATTAAATCTTTTTCATTTAAGATATACGCCATTCTGATTTGGTTTCTACCATATCCTTCAGTAGAATAGAAACCTTCTGCAGGTGCAAACATGACTGTTTCATTATTATCATCAAACTCTTCAAGCATCCAAATAACAAAGTCTTCTGCATTTTCTACAGGAAGTGTAGCTATTACATAGAATGCTCCTCTAGGCTTAATACATGAAACACCTTCCATTTTTTCTAAATAATCAAATACAATATTTCTTCTATGATCATATTCCTTATTTACACTATCAAAATAAGATTGTGGCGTTTTATAAAGTGCAGTAGCACCAATTTGCTCTAATGTAGGAACACATAATCTTGCTTGACATAATTTTAAGATACCCTTCATAAACTCTTTATTTTTGCAAGCAATTGAACCGATTCTAGCACCACATGCTGAATATCTTTTTGATATAGAATCGATAATAATAACTTTATCTTCTACTTCCTTAATTGTACCAAAACTAGTATATGTAAGACCATCATAGATAAACTCTCTATACACTTCATCTGCAATAATAAATAAATCATGTTCTTTTGCAATTTCTGCAATCATATACACTTCTTCTTTACTATATACAGCACCTGTTGGATTACCAGGATTAGAAAGTAAAATAGCTCTTGTTTTATCATCGATTAGAGAAACTATTTTTTCTTTTTCAGGTAATTTAAAACCATTTTCTGCAAAAGTTGAAATTGCTTTTATACTCACACCTGTTGGTGTAGCAAAGCCATTATAATTTGTATAGAATGGTTCTGGTACAAGAATGTTTTCTCCATTATCAGCAACGCCATACATAGAGAATATAAGTGCTTCTGATCCCCCATTAGTAATAAGAATATCATCTTCCTCAAAATGCATATCATAGGTTTTATAATATTCAATCATTGCCTCAATAAGTTCTGGTGAACCCTGAGAAAAAGAATATTTAATAACATCTTGTTCGAAATTTCTCATTGATTCTAAGAAACTCTTAGGTGTTTCAATATCTGGTTGACCGATATTTAAATGATATACTTTTTTTCCTTCTTTTTTTGCTTTCTCTGCAATAGGTACAAGTTTTCTAATTGGCGATTCTTGCATTGCAGTAATTCTACTTGATATTTTCATATTTCATCTCCCCCTTTAGCAATAATATCATAACATAAAATCTAAAATCTTAAAATAGAAAAAAAAGAAAAGGAAGAAATCCTAGAGTTTGATATCTAGGTTTTCTCCTTTTCCAGCTTCTATTATTTCTAATACTTGTTCACCTTGTTGTTTCTGATTATCCATTGCCATTTTAGCAACTTTCATAGAAGCAGCACCAGAAACTCTTGATTGACTTATTGCCATTGATAATGCAGCTATATCCATAAAATCACATCCTTTACATTATTATCGACATTTCTTAGATAAATTTTATCACATTAGAATTAATTTTTAAAATACACTTTAAAATAATTGAATTTAATAATATAATACAGTATAGAGGTTAAAATGATTAAAGAAGATAAGATAATAAAGAGTTTAAAATCATATGAGCCAGTTATATGGTTTAATGAAGATTTTACTGCGAAAAATGAATCAGAATATGGTTTAGAAGATATAAAAAAAGCAGAGGCACTATTAGATAGGTTCAAAGTCTTTCTTGAAGATTCGTTCGAATTTAAAGGAATGGTGGAATCAGATTTAATAGAGTTAAAGGGTTATAAAGAGCCTTATAAGGTATTTTTAAAGGCCGATCATGCACTGCCAATATCAGGGTCTATTAAAGCGAGAGGCGGGATTTATGCTGTCCTTAAATATGCAGAAGATTTACTTTTGGGTTTAGGATATGATATAGATTATAAAAATATCAGTCAGTATAAGGACGTTTTATCCAACTATGAAATAGTAGTTAGTTCTACTGGAAATCTTGGCCTTAGTATTGGTATTATATCAAGAAAACTAGGATTTAAAGTGAAAGTTCATATGTCGCATGATGCTATGGAATGGAAGAAAAATAAATTAAGGATGTTAGGTGCTACAGTTATCGAGCATCAATCAGATTATTCACAGGCTGTCATTGAGGGAAGAAAGTCTCTTTCAGAAAATAGTTATTTCATTGATGATGAAAATTCAGTGGATTTATTCATGGGCTATGCCGTTGCGGCAATTAGATTAAAAAAGCAATTAAAGGAAATGAATATAAATATTTCAAAAGAAAGTCCTTTATTTGTATATCTCCCATGTGGAGTAGGAGGAGGCCCAGGCGGGATCACTTTTGGACTCAATCTTGTTTTTGATAATGTACACTGCTTTTTATCAGAGCCAACACATAGTCCTTGTATGTTACTTGGTCTTTACACAAAAACACATGATAAATACTCAGTAACTGATTTAGGGCTTGATAATATAACGGTTGCAGATGGCCTTGCAGTAGGTAGAGCATCCAAATTTGTTGGTAAAATTATTAATTCAATGGTTGCAGGAATATCAACTTCTTCCGATATAACATTATATAAATATATAAAACGAATGACATCTGAATACAATATTTATCAAGAGCCATCAGCTGTAATAGGTTTTAAAACTTTTGATGATGTTATACATTCAGAATACAAAGAAGAGGATATTATAAAAAATGGCTATCATATCATTTGGTCAACAGGAGGAAATATGGTACCAGATAATATTCTTCATAAGTATTTAGAAAGAGGGTATTATGAAAGTAACAATTGATGGTAGTGCTTTTAACACTATGGAAGAATTACATGAATTATTAAAATTAAATCTTAATTTACATGATGATTATGAAGGGTCGTTAGATGAATTATGGAATTCATTAATGAATGAGTGTGAAATGCCTTTAACAATTTACTGGATTGACTTTGAAGAGAGTAAATTATTATTAGGTGATGACTTAAATGAAATTATTGATTTATTTAATGAAGCACATGATGAAATTGAAGATTTTGTCATAGAATATGAATAGGAGAAATATGAAGAAACGAAACGAAATAGAAGAAAAATATAAATGGGATTTATCAAGCCTCTATGCAAGTGATGAATCATGGGAAAAAGAATACAATAAATTAAATGAAAATATAAAGAAATATGATGAATATACAAATGATTTTTTAAGTTCAAAAGAGAGATTCTTTGAATTTTTAGAATTTAGTTTAGAAGGAAGTAGAAAATTATCAAGATTATATACCTATGCTAAAATGAAATTAGATGAAGATGCATCTATTAGTAAATATCAAGGATATTTTTCTAAAATACAAGGAATGTCTGTATTAGCAAGTGAAAAAACAGCATTTTTTGTGCCAGATGTGATAGAAAATAGTGATGTGGTAAATGAATATATTAAAGGTAGTATATATGAAAAATATATAGGAAATATTTTAAGAAATAAAGAACATACATTATCTAAAAAAGAAGAAAAAATCTTAGCACTTACTGGTAAGATAGCAAGTAATCCACATGATGTTTATAATATGCTTACTAATGTAGATCTTAAATTTCCTGATGTTGTTATTGATGGAAAAAACGAACCTTTATCAGCAGGTACATTTATTAAGTACTTACAAAATGATGATAGAGAAATAAGAAAACAAGCATATGATAAGTATTATCAGAGAATTAAAGATTTTAGAAATACATTTGCTGGTTTAATCACAGGGGAAGTAAATAAAAACTGTTTATATGCAAGTGTGAAGAACTTTTCTTCACCTAGAGCAGCAGCACTTTTTTCAAATAATGTAGATGAAAAAGTATATGATAATTTATTAGAATCGATTCATGGAAATTTAGATGTACTTCATAAGTATATGAAAATTAGAAAAGAGATACTCAATCTTGATAAGTTACATGGATATGATTTATATACACCACTTGTAAAAGATTATGAAGATCATATTCCATATGAAGAAGCTAAAGATATTCTTTTAGATGCTATTGATGTGCTAGGAGAAGATTATAAATCAACGGTAAAAGGTGCATTTGATGAGAGCTGGATTGATGTATATCAGACTGAAAATAAGCGTTCAGGAGCTTATTCATTTGGTTCATATGATTCAAAACCATATATCCTTTTAAATCATAAAGATGATCTTTCTTCACTCTTTACACTTGCACATGAGATGGGTCATTCAATGCATAGTTATTATACAAGAAAGAATCAACCATATGTATATGGTAATTATTCAATATTTATTGCAGAAGTTGCTTCAACTACGAATGAATCACTTCTTAATTATCATTTAACAGAAACAAGTACAGATAATAAGAAGAAATTATTCTTATTAAATAATTATATTGAAAGATTTAGAGCAACATTATTTAGACAAACATTATTTGCTGAATTTGAAATGATTATTCATGATAAAGTATTCAATGGAAGTTCACTTACTGCAGATGACTTATCAGAAATATATGGTGATTTAAATAAGAAATACTATGGTGATGATTTTGTAGTAGATGATTATATAAAACATGAGTGGGCACGAATACCTCATTTTTACTATAATTTCTACGTCTTCCAATATGCAACAGGTTTTTCTGCTGCAGTAAAAATTGCGGATAATATTATAAAAGATAGTAATTATAAAAAGAAATACAAAGACTTTTTAAGTGCTGGTTCATCAGTATATCCTATTGATGCATTAAAACTTGCAGATATTGATATGACAAAAAAAGATGTTGTAGACAGTGCACTTAAAATATTCTCATCTTTAGTTGGTGAGCTTGAAAACTGTTATAAGGAGGAGTTATGCCAGTAAAAATTATTACTGATTCAGCATGTGATTTACCACTTGAAATTACTAAGAAATATGATATCGATGTAATGCCGCTTCTTGTTTATGTAGATGATGTCGAATATAGAGATAATATTGATATTCAGCCGAAAGAATTTTATGAAAAAATGAGAAATGGTGCAGAAACTAGAACTGCTCAAATAACATCTGTTGACTTTGAAAGAGAATTTAGTAAATATTTAGATTATGAAGGGGATATCTTATATATTGCATTTTCTTCTGGATTGTCTGGGACATACCAAACAGCAGAAATAATAAAAAATAATTTGAAAGATGAACATAAAAATTTAAAACTTCATATAATCGATTCAAAATGTGCATCACTTGGTTTTGGATTAGTAGTATATTTTGCTGCAAAACTTGCAAAAGAAAATAAAAGTATTGAAGAAATCATAGAAAAGGTGAATTTCTATAAAGAGCATATGGAACATATCTTTACTGTTGATGATTTAGAATACTTATTTAAAGGAGGAAGAGTTAGCCGCTCATCATATGCAATCGGTTCAATGTTTAATATTAAACCAATTTTAGATGTAGAAGATGGAAAACTCATTCCTATACATAAAATACGTTCTAGAAAAAAAGCAATAAAAAAGATGTTAGAAATTGTTGGAGAAAGAGGCGTTAATCTTGAAAATCAAATAGTTGCTATCAGTCATGGTGATGATATAGAAAAAGCGCTTTATATAAAGGAAGAATTAGAAAAAAAATATCATCCAAAGGAGTTTGTAATAAATAATATTGGTCCAGTTATTGGAGCTCATTCAGGTCCAGGGACACTTTCTATATTCTTTCTAAATCAGAAGGAGGAGTAATGTTAAAAAACATAAAAAAAATAGATCAGGAAATATATGATATAATTAAAGAAGAAATGGATAGAGAAGATAGTCATATTGAGCTTATTGCATCAGAAAATTTTACATCACTTGCTGTAATGGAAGCCAATGGATCATTTCTTACAAATAAATACGCAGAAGGATATCCAGGAAAAAGATATTATGGTGGATGTCATGTAGTAGATAAAGCAGAGAGACTTGCCATTGATCGATTAAAAGAATTATTCTCTGCAGAACATGCAAATGTACAGCCACATTCAGGATCAAGTGCTAATATGGCAGTATATATGGCAATGCTTCAGCCTGGTGATAAGATTTTAGGAATGGATTTATCAAATGGTGGTCACTTAACACATGGTTCACCAGTTAATTTCTCTGGAAAGATTTATCATGCGATATCATATAAAGTAGATGATAATGGATTTATCGATTATGATAATGTAAGAGAAATGGCATTAAAAGAACAACCAAAGATGATTGTAGCTGGTGCTAGTGCATATCCTAGAAAGATTGATTTTAAGAAGTTTAGAGAAATTGCAGATGAAGTAGGTGCTTATCTTTTAGTAGATATGGCACATATCGCAGGTCTTGTAGCAGCTGGATACCATGAAAACCCAGTACCATATGCTGACTTTGTTACAACAACAACTCATAAGACATTAAGAGGGCCTAGAGGGGGTGCTATTCTTTGCAAGGAAGAGCATAAAAAAGCAATTGATAAATCAATATTCCCTGGAATGCAAGGGGGTCCTTTAATGCATGTGATTGCTGCTAAAGCAGTTTGTTTTAAAGAAGCGCTTAGTGATGAATTCAAAGCTTATCAAAAGCAAGTAGTAAATAATGCACAGGCACTTTCGGAAGCATTTAAAAAGAGAGGATTCAAATTGGTATCAGATGGTACAGATAATCATTTAATGCTACTTGATTTAAGAAATAAAAATATTACTGGTAAAGAAGCAGAAAAGAAACTAGATTCTATCAGAATTACAACAAATAAAAATACAGTTCCTAATGAAACAGAAAGTCCATTTGTTACTTCAGGAATAAGAATAGGAACACCTGCTGTTACTAGTAGAGGAATGAAAGAAGAGGATATGGATGAGATTGCAGATATTATCAATCTATGTTTAACAACAGATGATTTAGAGCCTTTAAAAGAAAGAGTAGAGGCACTTTGCAAAAAATATCCATTAGTACAAGAGTAGATTATTCTACTCTTTGCTTTTTAGAGGAGATATGAAAGAAACGGATTTATATAAACCAGTGAAGGATTATTTTAATCAGTTAGGCTATGCAGTTTATGGTGAAGTGAATAATGTGGATGTGGTTGCTAAAAAAGAAAAAGAAATCATAGCCATTGAACTAAAAAAATCACTAAATTTAAAACTAATTCTTCAAGGAATGGATAGACAGAGTAGTTTTGATTTTGTTTATCTATGTGTATTAAAACCAAAATTTAATAGAAGAAGATATTTTCAAGTTAAAAGGCTTCTAAAAAAACTGAATTTAGGACTTATTTATATTGATAAGAAAATGAATGTATCCATTGTTTATGAGCCTGAAAAAACGAAAAAAAATAGTAAAAAAATTATAAAAGAAATTGAAAATCGATCAGGAGTAATAGATAATAAAGGTGGGACAAAAGGCAAAATAATGACTGCTTATAAGGAACAGTGTTTTTTTATTGCCGTGACCCTATACTTTGAAGAAATATTATCGCCAAAACAACTCCTTTCTATTACAGGAGTTGAGAAAACAGCTAGTATATTACAGAAAAACTATTATAACTGGTTTACTAGAGTAAAAAGGGGCTATTATTCACTAAGTGAAGAAGGAAAGAATGAAATATTAGAAAGTAAGGAACTTTTTAATTATTATAAAAAAAGATATGAGGATGGTAAAGAGTGCTTTCAGAAGAAACAAGAAAAATATTAGAAGGTAATGATAGTATAATAAAGAAAATTAGAGAAGAAAATGAATTATTTTATTTAAAAAATAATAGACAGAAGAAATATCATATTATAACGTATGGATGCCAGATGAATGAACACGATTCCGAACGAATCGCTGCAACACTTGAGAAAATGGGATATATAAGTACATTTGATTTACAGGATGCGGATTTTATTTTAATTAATACCTGCTGCGTAAGAGAAAATGCAGAGCTAAAGGTATTTGGAAAACTCGGTTCATTTAAGACCTTAAAAAAGAAGAATAGAGATTTAGTGATTGCAGTATGCGGCTGTATGATGCAGCAAGATCATATTGTAACTGAAATTAAAAAGAAATACCGACATGTAGATATTGTATTTGGAACGCATAATGTTCATAATCTACCGAGCCTTCTTTTAAATGTGCTAACAACAAAAGAATCTATTGTACAGATTTGGGATATTGATGGCGAAGTGATTGAAAATACAGAATCAAAGAGAAAATATAATCTAAAAGCATTTGTCAATATTATGTATGGATGTAATAATTTCTGTACCTTCTGCATTGTACCTTATACTAGAGGAAGAGAAAGAAGTAGAGAAAAAGAAAATATTTTAAATGAAATAAAAGATTTGGTTAAAAATGGGACAAAGGAAATTACTCTTTTAGGTCAAAATGTCAATTCTTATGGAAAGACGCTTGATGAGCCAGTTACCTTTGCAGAGCTTTTAGAAGCGACAGCAAATATCAAAGGTGTAAAAAGACTTAAATTTATGACTTCTCATCCAAAAGATTTATCAAAAGATGTGATTGATATTATGGCAAAATATGATAATATCTCAAATTATCTTCATCTGCCTGTTCAAACAGGAAGCAATGAATTATTGAAAAAAATGAATAGAAGGTATACGGTAGAAAAATATTTAGAGATTATGAATTATGCAAAAGAAAAGATGCCTGATATTGCACTTTCTACGGATTTAATTATCGGTTTTCCTGGTGAAACAGAAGAAGATGTTGAGCTCTTAATTGATTTTATTAAAAAAGTAGAATATGATTCGGCATTTACTTTTATTTATTCCAAAAGAGTAGGAACGCCTGCATATAAGATGGAGAATCATATTCCTGATGAGATTAAACATAGAAGATTTCAAAAAGTGTTGGATGAAATAAATAAAATCATTATTAGAAAAAATGCGGAATTTAAAGATAAATTAGTAGAAGTATTAGTAGAAGAATATAATGAAAAAGATGATACCTTAGTAGGAAGAACAGAAAGTAATCGAACAGTTCATTTCAAAGGTAGTAAAGAGTTAATTGGAGAATTTAAACATATTAGAATCACAGAACCTAAGAAGTTTTCGTTATTTGGCGTATTGGAGGATCAATGAAAAAATTAACACCTATGATGATGCAGTATCAAGAAATAAAAAATGAATACAAGGATTATATCTTATTTTTTCGACTAGGTGATTTTTATGAAATGTTTTTTGATGATGCCATTACTGCTTCTAAAGTGCTTGATATAACGCTTACTGGAAGAAACTGCGGATTAGAAGAAAAAGCACCTCTTTGCGGCGTTCCGTATCACTCAGCAGAAGGCTATATAAAAAAATTAGTGGATAATAATTTTAAAGTAGCTATTTGCGAGCAGGTAGAAGACCCAAAAGAAGCAAAAGGAATTGTTAAAAGGGAAGTAACTAGAATTGTAACACCAGGACTTCTTACAGACCCTTCGATGATGGATGAAAACAATAATAATTATATCTTGTCTATTTACATGGAAGATGATATTTATGCTATTGCTTTTTCTGATATTTCAACAGCAGAATTTAAAACAACTTATTTTACGGATTATTCTTCTTTTATGAATGAAGTCCAAAAGATTGATCCAAAAGAAGTTCTTATTAGTGAAGATACAGAATTTGATAATTATCTAGTAACAAAACTTTCAAAGGCCTTTTTTAATAAAGATTTTGCAGTAAAAGCATTAAAAAGAGGGTTTAATGTATTTTCTGTTGATGCACTGGGACTAATAAATGATCCTTCTATTATCGCATCAGGAGTGCTGATTAATTATATTGAAGATACTCAAAAGGTTAGTTTAAAGCATTTTAATAAAATAGAAAATTATAATTATAATGATTATATGATCATTGATAAATTCACCAGAAGAAATCTTGAACTAATTGAAACGATGAGAACAAAAGAGAAAAAAGGGTCTCTTCTTGGCGTCTTAGATAAGACTCTTACATCAATGGGTGCTAGAATGCTTAAATCCTGGGTATTAAAGCCTCTTATCAATGAAGAAATGATTAATGAAAGACTGGATATTGTCGAGTTCTTTTATAAAAATGCATTGATTCGAAATGAACTCAAAGAGTTTTTAAAACCTATTTATGATTTAGAGAGAATTGCTTCAAAGATGGTATATGGATCAGTGAATGCAAGAGATTTAATCTCTCTTAAAACATCATTATATTATCTACCAGATATCTACTCGCTACTTCAAACATCAAATAGTGAAAGCATACAGAAATTGATATCCGATTTTGATAATTTAGAAGATATTTATGCATTAATCGATCAATCCATTATCGAAGAACCTGCTTTTAGCATTAGAGAAGGTAATATTATAAAAGAAGAGTATAATAAAGATTTATATGAGCTGAGAGATTTGATTCATAATAGTAAATCATGGATTATCAATCTAGAGAAAGAGCAGAAAGAGCTTACAGGCATTAATACGCTTAAAATCGGATTTAATAAAGTATTTGGCTATTATATAGAAGTCTCTAAAAAGCAGTCTGTAAATGTTCCAGACTCCTATATTAGAAAGCAGACACTTGCTAATGCTGAAAGGTATATTTATCCCGAGCTAAAAGAAATGGAAGTAAAGCTTTTAAATGCAGAAGAGCGAATAAATAAGCTGGAATATGAACTTTTTATTGAGATTAAAGATCAAATTTTAGATGAGATTATTAGAATAAAGCATATGGCAAAAATAATTGCTACACTGGATAGCTTGTTATCTATGGCAGTATCTGCCTATGAAAATAATTATATTAGACCACGAATTTTAAATACGGGGGATATTATAATAAAAGAAGGAAGGCATCCTGTTGTTGAAAGTATTTCAGAAGATTTATTTGTGCCAAATGATACCGTACTTAATAATACGAGTGACCGATTTTATATTATCACTGGACCGAATATGGCAGGTAAATCGACGTATTTAAGGCAGGTAGCACTGATATCCTTAATGGCTCAAATCGGCTCATTTGTTCCATGTACATCAGGAGATATCTCTATTGTTGATAGAATATTTACAAGAGTTGGAGCCTCGGATGATTTATCACAGGGACAATCTACTTTTATGGTAGAGATGAATGAACTTTCGAATATTCTTAATAATGCAACAAAAGATTCTCTTATTATTTTAGATGAAATTGGTAGAGGAACCTCTACTTATGATGGTCTTAGCATTGCATGGTCTGTTGTGGAATATATTTCTCAAAAACATGGATCAAAAACAATGTTTGCAACGCATTATCATGAACTAACAGAACTGGAAGATATTTTTGAAGGGGTTAAAAATTACTGCATTTCTGTTGAAGAATCAAAAGATAATATTATCTTTTTAAGAAAAATAAAAAGAGGTGGTGCAGATAAATCATATGGTATAGAAGTTGCAAAACTCGCTGGACTGCCACAGGAAGTAATTGATAGGGCTAATGTTATTTTAAAAGAACTGGAAGATAGTGATATTAATAAAGATAAAAAAGCAAAAGAGGTAGTGAAGTATAAAGATGATGAAATAAAAACGTATATAAAGAATTTAAATGTACTTAATATTACGCCTCTTGAAGCAATGAATATCTTAAATGAATTATTTGAAAGGGTAAATAATGAAGAATAAAATTATAAAATTAGATAAGAGCATTAGCAATAAAATTGCAGCAGGTGAAGTGGTTGAAAGACCTTTAAATGTTGTAAAAGAATTAGTAGAAAATGCAATTGATGCTGGAGCAACTAATATTGTAGTTGAAATTAGAAAAGCAGGTCTTAGCTACATAAGAGTAACAGATAATGGGAGTGGCATTGATTCTGAGGATTTAGAACTCGCTTTTACAAGACATGCAACATCAAAGATAAAATCAATTAATGATGTCTATAATATTCATAGTTTAGGATTTAGAGGAGAGGCACTTGCAAGTATTGCCTCTGTTTCTAATATTGAAATTGTGAGTCAAACAGAAGATGCAGTTGGTAGAAAGCTCAGTATGTCTGGCGGAATGATAAAAGAAAATGTTTCTATTTCTGCTACGAAAGGAACAACTCTTATTGTAAAAGATTTATTCTTTAATACACCAGCACGACTTAAATTTTTAAAGAGTAATAAGGCAGAGCAGTCAAGTATTCATGATATTATGATTAAACTCGCTCTTTCTCATCCTGAGATTGCTTTTAAATTCATTATTGATAATGAGAATATTTTTATTACACCTGGAAATGATAATTTATACGATGTTATTTTAAATATTTATCCAAAGGAGATTTATAAAAATATTATTCCATTTGATTATGAAGAAAATAATATTCATATCTCTGGATTTACTTCAACTATGGATATTTCAAGAGGAAATTCTAAATATCTTATTAATTTTGTCAATAACAGATATGTTAAGAATAAGGATATTGATGAGGTGATAAGAACAGTTTATAAGACAATTATACCGCATAATCGATTTCCTATTACATTTATAAATATTACGCTTGATCCTTCGCTTATTGATGTTAATATTCATCCAAATAAAACGGAAATTCGCTTTCATCAAGTGGGTGTTATAAAGGATTTAGTGTACAGGATTTTAAAAAAGGAAATTAATGATTATAATTTTATCCCTAAAAAATCTTTAAAAACAGATTATATGGATGAATCGTTTGTAAAGAAAATACCTAAACAGAAAGTGGAGTCTGTTAAAGAAGAAACTATTATCCAAAAGACTGAGGAAAAAAAAGATTATTTTAATGAATCAACTGATAGTATAAAAGCTAAAATAGTTGAAGAAACAAAGGATATGGAAGCGTTTTTTGAATCTCTTGATGATGATATTAAAGAGAAAAAAAAGAATTTAAATAAAAATATCTCAAATAATTTTAATAAAACGCAAGAATATGATAAAATTGAAGTAGGTAGTAAGATATTAAAAGAAAGTTTTGAAAATAATTTAGTTAGGGAAGAGGAATATATTAAAGATGAAATTTCTATTCCTAAAATGATAGAAGAAACCAGTATTTATGATAATCTTCAGTATGTAGGTCAAGTTTTTAATACTTTTTTGATCTTTGAAAAGAATAATGAAATGTATATGATTGATCAGCATGCTGCGCATGAAAAAATTATGTATGAGAGATTTTTAGAGGATTTTAGAAATTCTAATGTCTCTTCTCAGGTCATTCTTGAACCGATTGTAATAGAGGTTAAAAAGGGTTATTTAGAGTATATTCTAGAGCATAAAGATTCCTTCCAGTCTCTTGGATTTAATATAGAGGCTTTTGGCGATAAAACAATCATTATAAGAGAAATACCCGTTATTTTTTCTATTGCTACTTCAGAGATTTTAATAAAAGATTTAATTGATAATTTGGATATAAAAATGCCAAATAAACAATTCTTATTATATTTGGATAATATAGCAACTATGTCTTGTAAGGCAGCTATAAAGGCAAACATGAATCTTACTTATATGGAAGTAAATGATTTGATATCAAGCCTTAAAGTTTTAAATGAACCCTATACTTGTCCTCATGGAAGACCGATAATTATAAAAATGACAAGAATAGATATAGAAAGAAAGTTTAATAGAACATAGGAGATTTAATGAAGAAGGTACTATTTATTGCTGGACCAACTGCTGTTGGAAAAACATCACTTTCCATCGAACTTGCAAAAAAATTAGATGGTGAAATTATATCAGCAGATTCCATGCAATTATATAAATATTTAGATATAGGCTCTGCGAAGCCTACAGTAGAGGAGATGGAAGGGATTAAACATCATCTTCTTGATATTATTGATCCTGAAAATAATTTTTCGGTTTCAGAATATCAATTATTAGCTAAAAAAGCGATAAAAGAGGTACAGGATAGAGGAAAAACACCTATTGTGGTAGGGGGAACAGGACTTTATTTTAATTCTCTTATGTATGATATGAACTTTTCTGATGCCTCAAAGGATGAAAAGTATCGAGAAAAACTCGAAAAATTAGCAGAGGAACATGGAAATGAATACGTTCATAATATGCTGAAATTTGTCGATGTAAATTCCTATAATAAAATTCATCCGAATAATCTGAAAAAAGTAATTAGAGCACTTGAAATTCATAATACAACAGGGAAGAGTATAGAAGATTTTAATAAGATTGAAAAGACAACAGATTATGAATATGAATTATATGTTCTAACAATGAATAGAAGAAAGTTATATGGCCGGATTAACAAAAGAGTAGATATTATGATAGAAGCTGGACTTTTAGATGAAGTAAAAGGTCTTGTTGATAAAAATATTCCTAAAAACTCTACAGCGATGCAAGGAATAGGATATAAGGAAGTAGTCAATCATTTAAAAGGAATGTATGACTATGAGACTATGATTAAAATTATTAAACAACGATCAAGAAATTATGCCAAAAGGCAAATGACATGGTTTAAAAGGTACGATGATGCAAAGTGGCTTGATCTTGATAAATATAATTCAGATGAATTATTAGATATTATAGTGAATAATAAATAGGAGGTCTTATGAAAAATTTATTAAATTTACAAGATGCTTTTTTAAATGAAGTGAGAAAAGAAAAAACGAGTATTACTATATTTTTATTAAGTGGTTTCCAGTTAAAAGGTTATGTTAAAGGATTTGATAACTATATTATTATTTTAGATACGGATGGAAAACAACAAATGATTTATAAGCATGCGATATCAACTATTGTTCCAACAAAATCAATAGAATTTAAATCAGAGGAGTAATATGATAACATTTTCAAATAAAATAAAAGATTTAGCAAATAATGTAGAAGAATCTCTAATAGATTTATTTAAACGTATTGATGATATTAGTGAATATAATCAGCTGAAAGTGCTTTCTGCTATGCAAAAGCATCGATTAGCCGATGAAGATTTTTATTCTAAAACAGGATATGGATATGATGATAGAGGAAGAGAAAAACTTGAGAGCATCTATGCGGATGTATTTCATACAGAAGATAGTATTGTGCGTCCAATTATAGTCAATGGGACTCATGCGCTTACTCTTTCTATTAGTGGACTGATGAAAAAGGGCGATAAACTCCTCAGCATTGCAGGAAAGCCCTATGATACATTAGATGAAGTCATCGGGATAACGAATAAATACGATTCATCATTAGAACTCGATTATAAACAAGTGGATTTAATTGATGGTGAGTTTGATAAAGAAACAATTAAAAAGTATTTAACAGATGATGTTAAAATGGTCTATATTCAACGATCGAGTGGATATAGTTTTAGAAAATCTTTAACCATTGATATGATTGAAGATATCATAAAATTTATTAAAAATATCAATAAAAATGCTATTATTATGATTGATAATTGTTATGGTGAATTTATTGAAAAGAAAGAACCAACGGATGTAGGTGCAGATATTATGGCAGGGTCACTTATAAAAAATCCTGGTGGAGGACTTGCTATAACTGGAGGATATATTGTAGGAAGAAAAGATCTTATTGAAAAAATTTCTTACAGAATGACATCTCCAGGAATAGGAAAAGAATGTGGTCTGATGTTTAATCAAACAAGACTCATTCTTCAGGGGTTATTTATGGCGCCAACCGTTGTATCTGGTGCAGTAAAAGGAGCGATATTTACTGCTAAATTATATGAAGATTTAGGCTTTGATGTGAAGCCTCGATATAATGACAGTAGATCTGATATTATTCAGTGCATTAAACTTGAATCAAAAGAAAGAGTTATCAGTTTTTGTAAAGGCATTCAAAGTGCTTCACCTGTTGATTCCTATGTAACGCCAGAACCATGGCCAATGCCAGGTTATCAATCCGATGTTATTATGGCAGCAGGAGCTTTTGTACAAGGAAGTTCTATTGAACTTAGTGCAGATGCACCAATAGTAGAGCCGTACATTGTATATTTTCAGGGGGGACTGACTTATAATCATTCTAAAATTGGTGCAATGAGTTCGCTGCATCAGTTAGTAGAAGATAAATTAATAAGGTTAACATAATTTTATTATGTAAACATAGGGGAGGTTATGAGTAAAAATTCAAAGAAAAAATTATCTGCCTTTATATGGGTTTTCATTATTATACTATTTATATTTTACTATATGGTATATGGGAGTTTTTATTATGATAGACTTATAATTACTCCAATAGTAGGTGTGCTGCTCATCATAGCTTTTATTTATTTACTTATTCGTAGATTTAAAGAGCTTGATAGTGGTCAAGAAGATGATTTAGATAAATATTAGGAGGTAGTATGTTAGTATTAAATATTGATTATATTCCAAATCAAGAAGTAGAAGTGTTAGGCATAGTAAAAGGATCTATGGTCCAATCAAAAAATATAGGAAAAGATATTTTAAGTGGATTAAAAACTATGGTAGGTGGAGAGCTTACTTCATATACAGAAATGATGAATGAGGCAAGAGCGATTGCTACAAAAAGAATGATTTCAGAAGCTGAAAAAATAAATGCAGATGCGATTATTAATGTAAGATATGCAACTAGTGCGATTGTACAAGGTTCAGCAGAAGTAATGGCATACGGAACAGCTGTTAAGTATAAATAAAAAATCACCCGAAAGGGTGTTTTATTTATATTCGTCTATTCAATCCTTTTACAATGCCAAGTATTTGAGGATTCGGAGTATATATAGGTTCAAGAGCAGAATTTTCGGGTTGTAATCGAACATAATTTTCTTCTAAATAATACGTCTTACACGTTGCATAATCACCTAAAAGAGCAATGACAATATCACCATTATTTGCTGTATTTTGTGATTTAACAAGAACATTATCTCCATCAAGTATACCGACTTCAATCATACTATCACCAGAGATTTCTAACATAAAATACTCACCATCATCTACATCATATCTTGGGAAAGGTACATAAGATTCAATGTTTTCAGTAGCTAAAATAGGAGCACCAGCAGCAACTTTGCCTAGTAAAGGTATCATTTTTATTGATGATGTATCAGGCTCTGTTTCAGAATGATATAATATTTCAATAGCTCTTGGTTTCGAAAGGTCTCTTCTAATATATCCTTTTTCTTCTAATTGTTTTAAATGTCCATGAATAGTAGAAGTGGAAGTAACACCTACAAGTTCGCATAATTCACGAATTGATGGTGGATATCCAGTAGTTTCTATACTCTCTTTTAAAATATTAAAAACATTCATTTGTTTTTTGCTTACTTTTTTCATAAATCCTCCTTAATATAATATATATTATACTATAAACATCTTTATATGTCAAACTTTTGTTCTTATTTTTAAAATATTTTTTACGTATAATTTAGCTATATTACTGGATTTGAGATATAATAAAATGAAAACCAAACAAAATTTCTTAAAAAACTATTTACATAGAACATATATTTGTGTATACTATATATATAGAACATATGTTAGGAGGATTTATGAATTTAGTTAAAAAGAAAAAGGAAATAGTATCAATTGTAATGTTATCGTTAATTTTTATTTTTATCATTGTACTGTGGGCAGTGGTACTTGGTAATTTCAACTCATATGCAGATAAAGAAAAAGATATAAATTATTATGAACTTACTGTTAATTACGGTGATTCAATGTGGTCAATAGCAAAAAAAATAACGCCAGATAATATGGATATAAGAAATACAATATATATTATATGTGATTATAATGATTTAGAAACAGAAGAAATATATGCAGGTCAAGTATTAAAAGTACCTGAGTTCAATTAAAAAACTCCATTTGGAGTTTTTTTAATCATCTTTGTCTTTCTCATCTTGCTTGTCAATTAGTTCGTACTGATTAATAAGATCACGTTTTGCATTTTTTCTATGTGCAGAATAAAGCTGGGTTGTTGTTACATTATCATGATCTAAAAGATTCTGAACATCATAGATTGAAAAACCGTATTCAATAAGAGAAGAAGCAGCAGTTGCTCTTAATTTATGCGGACTATATCCTGAATTTCTACTGGTACCAAGCGCTATTGACGTATATTTTTTCACTAATTTTCTAATTGCCTTTTCTGTTATTCTCTTATTTTGAAGAGAAATAAAAAGAGCATCAGGCTCTTCGAGTTCGCTGTTATCAGGCCTTTCTAATGTGATATAATCTTCAATAACTTTTATTACCGAATGATTTAACGGCATAATAGTTTCTTTACCTCTTTTTCGGTATATTTTAAATTCTGAACGTTTAAAACTAAAAGACGATAGATTTAATTGCTGCATTTCTTTCAGTCTAAGTCCATAGGTTGTAAAAATAATAAGAATCGCTTTATCTCTATACTTCGTTTTCTCCCAGTACTGCTTTTCTTTTTTTGTTAGTCCATCGCCTGTGCTAACTGCTTTTAGCATAATATCAACTTCTTCAATAGAAAGCCTTTTAATACTATCAGGGTGGGGCTTTGGTAGTTTTATTGGATTAAATCCATCAACAATATTTTCCTTCATGAGTTCCTCTCTAAATAGAAATTTAAATAGAACGGATAAGGAAGATTTTTTTCTAGAGAGTGATCTATTATGATTTTCAACTAAATACGTTGTCTCATTTTTATTAATAAAATATCTAGTACAATAATCACCAATAAAGGAATTTACATCTCTAGCTCTTATTGTTAAAAATTCATCAATCTTTATTTTTTGAATTTCACTTGCCTCACTAATTTGAGTTTCCTTGATCAGATAATCACAGAAAAAATGTAAATCCTGCAAATATGCCAGTCTGGTAGTCAGTGCTACTGAATTCTTTAGATACAAAAAATAATCACTAAAAAAATAAGGTAAAGACTTTTCAAGATCTCTACATTTATCTTTCAGTATATTCTCTTTTTTTACAATATTGTCGGGTTTAGACGATTTATTTGATACTTTATATTCCATATTCACCTCATACTCATTATACCATAATTACAATCGAATAAAAATATGTTATAATAAAAGTATAAGAGAAAGGAGAAATATGGATAAGAAGTATTATGTACTAATTATTTTAATTATTGTAGGCGCTGTGTATTTGAATAGAAATCATCAGCAGATAGAATATATCAGCAAAGATATTCAGTTTAATTACACAGACCTTGAAACAGGGAAAGTTTTTTATTATTCAAAGCATATGACAAATGCAAGCATACAGGATGTGCTGGAAGATTATATTAAAGAATTAAAAAATAGGGGTATTAATTATGGTGATGAGAAAGACAATATTTTTAATACGCTGAAAGTTTTAAGTGTAAATAATATGGATGGACATCTGATTATCAAATTTAGTGAAGACTTCTATAAATTTAATGAGATGATAACAGAACCTGGATATTTTACTCAAGGAATCCATGATATACTTTCACAAATTAAATTTGTAAATACATATTCTATAGAAATTGAAAATCATGAAGAGCTTGAAATTATTCATCCAGATGGACTTATGCTAAAAAATATACCTGTAAAAAAGAGTGGAGAGTAATTCAACTATTCTTTAAATGTATATTTAGGGAATAGTTGATAGGTTTTAAAAAAAAGTAGATATTTTTATCTACTTTTTACATGTTTTGATTATGTACTATTGTTTCAGTATTTATTTTTTTTGATTCTTTTTTTCCAATTAAAATCATAATCATATTAAGTGCTGCGGTAATAACCATGAATATTCCAATATACATAATTAGTTTTTCAGTTGCCACAAATGGATTATAAAGAATTATAATACCTAAAACAATATTAATGATTGCTATTAGCAGTTTAATTTTCCATGAATTTTTCTTAGCTCGTAAGGAATCAATGGCAAATTGAAGTTCAAAGATTCCATTGATAATAATGAAAAATCCAAAGAAAACTGATAAAATACTTAATAAGAAACTTGTTTTTACAATTAAATAAATCCCAAATATCGCAAGAATAACGCCAATTGCAAAGCCAAATGAATATTCTTTTGAATCATCGTGTTTAAAATAAGAATATACACTGAGCATTCCAACAAATAAGAGACCTCCACCTACTATATAACTAATAAGATCAATGACACTATTAGGAAATATAATAAAGATAATACCAATTACTGCTGTTGCAATACTACTTGTTATCAACGCATTTTTAGTTACTGTTGTTTTATTCATACTCCTCTCCTTTTCACATTATTATTATATCAAAGATTCTGTTTAAAATCTATATCATAAGTATAAATAGATTGCCATAGAGTTACATAATATTTTTATGTAACTCTTCTGCAAGTTTTAATAAAATCTCTTTTTTATTTTTTTCTTTATCTTCTAAAACGATATTTAACAGTTCTTTTTTTATTCTACCAATCTCTTGATGAAAGATATTGATCTTCATTAAATCATATCCTGTAATATCTAAATCCTTTAAACTCATTGGTTCCTTTTTACTGATTATTTCATATGCCTTTTTTTCAAATTCTAATGTTTCGGTTAAATCATTATCCTTACAAGAAAGAACATCTGCTTTTCTAAGTGAGAAAAAATTAGGAATATTCTCTACACCGACTTTATTAATAAATTTTTTAACCGATTTATCATTTGTATAATCAATCATTACCATATGCCTGTCAATTAAAAGGCAAACTTTATCAATAATATCATTACTATAATGAAGTCTTTGTAAAATATTCTTTGTTATTTCTACTGATTTTTTTTGATGAGAATAAAAATGCCCAATCCCATCTATTTCTTCATACGTATCAGGCTTTCCAATATCATGAAATAATCCTGCGAGTCTATCTACTATGGTTTTATTTGAATGATCTAATGCAGAAAGTGAATGCTCAAATACCGTTAAATGGTGATGAGGATTATTTTGATTAAAGTCATACATCTTTTCAATTCCTGGAAAAATATAAGAAAGCAAGTTTAATTCTTTAAAGTGAATAATTGCTTTTGATGGTATATCACTTAATAAAATTTTATTGATTTCCTCTCTAATTCTATCAAAGGCAATCTTTTGATTAATCGGCATATCAAGGATAATCTGGTCTAATTCTTTATTTCGATGAAAGTTTAGCTGACTTGTAAATCTAACATATCGGTAGACCCTTAAATAGTCCTCTGTAAAGCGCTCAGTAGCACTTCCAATTGGATAAATCACTTTATCTTCTATACTTTTTCTTGCATTAAAATAATCAAAAATTTCTTCTTTTTCATTCATAATAAGAGAATTAATCGTAAAATCTCTCCTGCTTAAATCTGTTTTTATATCACTTGTAAATTCAATTGTTTCCGGTCTTCTTCCATCGATGTAGTCACGCTCTGTTCGGTATGTTGTGACTTCAATTTTTTCATCACCACAAAGAACTAAAACCGTACCATATCTTTTATTAATCATAATGGTTTTGTTAAATATCTTTTCAATATCTTCAGGTAATGCATTTGTTGTAATATCATAATCATTTATTTCTCTATTTAAGAGAGTATCTCTTACTGCTCCACCTACAATAAAGGCTTCAAAATGATGTTTTTTTAATTCATCTAAAATAAATTTTATATTTTTTTTCAAAAAACCTCCTAAAAAAAAGCACCGAAGTGCTATAATTCATAATCTAAAATCTGAGTAATAATATTATTTGGTAATTTATTAAGAGCATGCTCATACGATTCATCCAATAATCTAATTAATTCTTTTTCTGTTAAATTAGAAAACGACATCTTATCATATTTAACTTCATTATTTAGTGATTTTCTAATATGGATGCATTCATTATCAAAATATGCAATCTTTTCTTCTGCAAGATTTAAAGAAGTGAATTCATTGTCAACATCTTCATAAGCACCTGGCTTATCTAAAAAATATTTTTCGATTAGCATTTTCATAATATCACCCCTCTCTTTCATTATACCACTATTCAAAGTAAATCACAATTACAGATTTTCTTTTGCCACAGAGAGCATTAATTTTATTCTATTTTCCTGATTTACTCTAGTAGCAGATGGATCATAATCAATAGGAACAATATTAGCATTTGGCATGATTTCAGTTATTTTTCGGATCATCCCCTTCCCATTAATATGATTTGGAAGACAGCCAAAAGGCTGAGTACATACAATATTATGATATCCTAATTCTGTTAGCTCCATCATTTCAGCAGTTAAAAGCCACCCTTCTCCCATCTTTGATCCAAGTCCAATAATCTCTTTTGCAAGTTCTTTTATATGCTCATATTTTGATGTTGGGATGAATTTAGAATTATTAACAATGGCATTATATAGTATTTCTTCTAAATCTTTTAAATAATTATAAAGAATGTTAACAACTATTTTCTTAGCAACAGAGCCTCCATATAATTTAATATCTTCTAATCTATTATCCACTTTAAATAAGGAAAATCCCATAATCCCTGGAACCATATATTCTACATCTTGACTTTCTAAAAATTCCTCTAAATTATTATTGCCAAGAGAGGCGTATTTGACATAAATTTCACCAACAACCCCTACTTTTATTTTCTTTTTAGTTGTTCTTTTAATTGCATCATATTCTTTTGTAATAGTAGAACACAATTCATAAAGTTCTGATTTTTTATATCCTTTTCCATTATTTAAAATACCTGATATTTTTTCAATCCATGTATCTAATAAATGATTCGCATCACCTTTATTGATTTCATAAGGCCTTACTTGATTTGTAAGATGCATTAAAAGATCACCATAAACAAGTCCTGCCACAAATTTTCTAATCATTGGAATGGTTATCTTAAAACCTGGATTTTTTTCAAGTCCAGAAAGATTAAGTGATATTACCGGGACATTAGGATAGCCTGCTTTTATCAGTGCTTTTCGTAAAAGATGAATATAATTACTCGCTCTACATCCGCCACCAGTCTGACTGATGAGAAGAGCAATTTTGTTTGGATCATATCCACCATTTTTGATGGCATCAATCATCTGACCGATTACTAAAAGTGCTGGATAACAAGTATCGTTATGAACGTACATTAGACCATTTTCTACAACAGTAGGCGAACTATTTTCCAGTAATTTCACCTTATATCCTAAATGATTAAATACATTTCCAAGTATTTTAAAATGTATGGAAGCCATATTAGGAAATAATATAGTATGTGTTTTCTTCATTTCCTTTGTAAAAATCGGTCTTTTAGTTTCCATTTTTATTCCTTTCAACTGTTGCTTGAAATAAAGATCTAATTCTTATTTTTACTGCACCTAAATTAGTAATTTCATCTATTTTAAGCTGAGTATAAATCTTATTATTTCGCTCCAGAATTTCTCTACATTCATCTGTTGTTATTGCATCACACCCACAACCAAATGATACAAGTTGAACAAATTCAAATCCATCATTTTCTGATGCATAATGACATGCAGCATATAACCTTGAATGATACGTCCATTGATTGAGAACCTTCACTTGTACTTTTCTATTATATAATCTACTAGCAATATCTTCTGTAATAACGCAGGCATCATAGGATGTAATCAGCGTATCAATACCGTGAGATATCTCTGGATCAATATGATATGGTCTTCCTGCTAGTATCACAATCTTTTTATTATTTTTCTTTGCTAAATCAATTAATTCTAAGCCTTTTTCATAGACCTTATCCATATATAAATTATATTCCTTATAGGCCTTATTGCAGGCTAGTTTTAATTTTAAATAATGAATATCAGGATAGTATTTTTTTATAATCTGATAGAATTTTCTAGGAAAATCTTTCTTTCGATGAATCCCAATATAATCTTTAATAAACCTGATGTCCTTGATTTCATTCATATTCGAATTAATAACTTCAGGATAATAAGCAACTACTGGGCAGTTATAATTATTATCCCCCATCTTCTCATCTATATTATAGGACATACAAGGATAGAAAATTGTATCAACACCTTTTCCAATCAGCTCTTTTATATGACCATGTACTAGTTTTGCAGGAAAACATACTGTATCTGATGGAATCGAGTTTTGTCCATTAAGATAAAGATTTCGATCTGAAAAACCAGTTGTTATCACTTCAAATCCAAGTTCTGTAAATAATCTATAGAAAAATGGATATAATTCATACATATTAAGGGTAAGAGGTATTCCTATTTTTCTCTTTCCTTTTAGCGGCTTATAAGCCATAAGCATCTTTCTTTTTTCTTCAAACATATTTAAATGAAGATCTGATATCTTATTTTTTATTGGTTTATCACATCTGTTTCCAGAAATATATTTTCTATTAGAATCAAAGATATTAATGGTTAAATTACAGTTATTTTCACATAATTTACATTTTGTAGAAGTTACTTTATGTTTAAATGCTAAGAGCTCATCCACTCCTAGTATTGTAGATTTTTCATTTGCTATTTCCTTTGCATAAAGAGCAGAACCATATGCTCCCATAAGACCCGCAATATTTGGTCTTGTCACATGATTTTTTATTTCACGTTCAAAAGCTCTAAGTACTGCATTATTATAGAAAGTTCCACCTTGAACAACAATATTTTCCCCTAAGTCTTTTACAGAAGCCGGTCTTATTACCTTATAAATCGCATTTTTTACAACAGAAATGCTAAGTCCTGCTGATATATTTTCAGTACTTGCTCCATCTTTTTGTGCTTGTTTTACAGAAGAATTCATAAATACTGTGCATCTAGAACCGAGTTCTACCGGTTTATCTGCATAGATTCCAAGTTCTGCAAATTCTTTAATATCCTTATGAAGTGCATTAGCAAATGTCTGAAGAAAAGATCCACAGCCAGAAGAACACGCTTCATTTAAAAAAATATTATCGATGGTATTATTTTTAATTTTAAAGCATTTCATATCTTGACCGCCAATATCGATAATGAAATCTACATCTTTATTAAACATCTTTGCTGCTTTAAAATGAGCAAAGGTTTCGACTAGACTACCATCTAGTTTAAAAGCTGATTTAATAATTTCTTCACCGTATCCTGTAGAAGCAGCTGATTTAATTTTTATATTGGGATGTTTTTTATAGATATCCATAAGATACTCTTTAAAAATATGTACTGGGTTACCTGAATTTGAAGCATAATATGTATCAATAATCTCACTATTTTCATCCATAAGTACACATTTAAGTGTTGTTGAACCTGAATCTACACCTAAATAAGCTGTTTTATCATAATTTTCAACCTCATGTATCTTAATAGAGGCTTTTTCATGTCTTTTGATAAATTCATCAAACTCTTTTTCATTTTCAAATAGAGGTTTTGAAAAATTAAAGACATCCACATGCTTTTCATTTTTGATACTTTCTAAAATAAAAGGTATATTAACTTTTGTATCTGCATTATTTGCAGCACCAATCGCAACGTAGTATAATGAATTTTCTGGCATAATACCTTTTAAATCAAGTGTATCATCAAATGCCTTTCTAAGTTCTGATAAAAAAGTAAGTGGTCCACCTAAGTAAAGGACATTTCCTTTTATTTCTCGTCCCTGTGCAAGACCTCCAACGGTTTGATTACAGACTGCATAGAAGATGGATTTACTAATATCTTCTTTTTTAGCGCCTTGATTGAGGAGAGGCTGAATATCTGTTTTCGCAAAAACGCCACAACGACTCGCAATGGTATAGACGATTTCTGCTTTTTTTGACAGTTCATTTAAATCAGTTGGACTGCAATTTAAAAGAGTCGCCATCTGATCAATAAAAGCCCCAGTTCCACCAGCGCACGATCCATTCATTCTTACTTCCAGTTTATCCGATAAAAAAAGAATCTTAGCATCTTCTCCACCTAGTTCTATCACAACATCTGTATCATGATTAAGGAGTTCACATGCTTTTTTTGTTGCGTATACCTCTTGGATAAATGGAATATCATTCTTATTGGCTATACCCATTCCTGCAGAACCAGTGATCATTAAAGAAGCATCCTCACCATTTAAAATATGATTTTTTATATATGTTAACAGGTCAAATGCTTTTTTATTAATTTCACTAAAATGTCTTTCATATTGTTTAAAAATTATATTATTTTCCTTATCTAATACAACCGTTTTTATTGTAGTAGATCCTATATCTAATCCTATTTTCATACATACCTTACTTTCTACATACACTATTATTATAATATTAAATTTTTAAGAAGTAAATATTTTTTAATATCATCAATAAAAAAAACAGTTGATAGTAAATTGAAAAAGTAAATAAACCACCCCAAAGTGATATCTGGTTCATTTACTATTGCAAATGGGTATGGTGCATTTAACCTTGCACATCCTTTCTA